>Ga0335075_10006790_pt1 | contig 17666 bp, 15 predicted proteins | sample Lox_Sample_24_FD_206723 | JGI IMG/M metagenome (GOLD analysis project Ga0335075, IMG submission 206723) | Soil microbial communities from Loxahatchee National Wildlife Refuge, Florida, United States - Lox_Sample_2.4 | ecosystem: Environmental > Terrestrial > Soil > Wetlands | place: USA...
GCGGGCTGGTGTGTGACGGTCGCAACGGCCTGGTCGTGCCGGCGGGCGATACCCACGCGCTCGCCCGGGCGATGGCGCGGTTGGCCGCGGACCCGCAGCTGCGCGCCCGCCTGGGCGCCGCGGGAGCCGAGGATGTGCGCGCGTACACGCACGAGGCGTGGGTGGAGGGTTTCTCACATGCGCTGGCGAGCGTCGGACTCTCCCGGACGCATTGGTAGGTTGCGTATCTGACGATGATTCCGGCACCGATCCCGGCACGCCACCGCGCCGCACACAGCGGCTCGAGACTCCCGCACCGGCCGTTCAGACCCGCGCACTCGCCGGCCATTGCCCCACACCGGCCGGGCAAAGCCCCGATCGCGCTCGCCACCATCGTGCTGGCCGCGATAGCGCTGACGGCGTCGCTCGGCGTCGCCACCGCGCGGGCGGATGTCGGCGAAAAGATCATCGACCGCTGCACGCATGGACAGTCGCTGAAGGGATTCAGCCAGGCCGCGTACCGCCAGGCGCTGAAAGACATGAGCGCCGGAACCGAAGAGTATTCGAACTGCGCCCAGCTGATCCGCCAGGCTCAGCTGGAAGCGGCCGGCGCGGGGCACGGGGGCACGAGCAGCCCCGGCGCCGGCGCAAGCCCGACCGCCGTCGCGGCGACCCCGGCACAGCAGCAGGCGATCGCGCACGCCCCGACCACCGGCTCGGCGCCCGTGCAGGTCGGCGGGCAGACGATTCATCCCGGCGTCGTGCACGCCGACATCGCCTCCGCCCTCAGCTCGCTGCCGACGCCGCTGCTGGCGACCGTCGTGTTCCTACTGGTCGGGCTGCTGGTGGTTGCCGGCGCCGGCCTTCGCAAGCGCATCGTAAGGATCCGGCGGAGCCAGTGAGTCGCAACGCTTTGCTGCGCGCCGGCGCGCTGTGGTGGCCGACGCTGCTGGTCGCGGGCGTGATCTGCCTGGCGACGTTCGTCGCGCACGGCGGGCTGCAGCTGGAAACGATGACGAGCACCGAGATCGTGCTGACGCTCGCGGGCGGAGCGGCGATCGCGGTCGCGGTGCTGCTCACGCCGGCGGCGCGCTCGCTGCTGGGAGGCCCCAAGTACGGGCTGTGGCCGGCGGGGCTGCTGGTCGCGTTCACGATTCTCAGCGGGCTGTCGGTCGTGTGGTCGGTGCAACCCGACGCGAGCTGGCAGGCCGCCGGGCGACTGCTCGCCTACAGCGCCGTGTTTGGCGCCGCGCTGGCGCTTGTGCGCCTGGCGCCCGACCGCTGGCCGGCCGTGCTCGGTGGGTTGGCGCTCGGCGCGGTGGTCGTGTGCGCGTACGCGCTGGCAACCAAGGTGTTCCCGGCCACGCTCGCCCCGAACGTCACCTACGCGCGCCTGGAGGAACCGTACGGCTACTGGAACGCGATCGGGCTGATGGCGGCGATGGGCGTGATCTGCTGCATGTGGCTGGGCGCGCGGCGCGCCGGGCACGCGCTGCTCAGCGCGCTGGCCTACCCGGCGATGGGCGTGTTGCTGGTGACGCTGATGCTCGCCTACTCACGGGGGGCCCTGGCGGCGGTGGCGATCGGACTGGTGGCGTGGTTTGCGATCGTGCCGCTGCGCCTACGCGGCGCGGCCGTGCTGATCGTGGGCGGGCTCGGCGCCGGCGCGGTCGTCGGCTGGGACTTCTCGCGGCACGCGCTGAGCGCCGAAAACATCCCGCTGGCCCAGCGGGCCTCGGCCGGCCACGAGCTCGGGGCGCTTCTGGTCGCGATGATCGTTGTGCTCGCGCTCGCGGGCCTTGCGATCGGCTTCTTCGGCGCCCGCCACTCGCCCTCGCGCGCGACGCGCAATCGCGCGGGCGCGGCGCTGCTGGCGCTGATCGTGCTCGGCGTGGTCGCGTTCGCGGGCGCCCTGGCGCACAGCCAGCGCGGGTTCACCGGCACGATCTCCCACGACGTCAGCGCGCTGACCAACCCCAACGCCAAGCCTCCGCCCAACACCCCCGGGCGCCTGACGGCGGTCGCCAGCGTCCGCGCGCGCTACTGGAAGGAGGCGATCCAGGTCTTCGAAGCCAACCCGCTCCTGGGCGCCGGCGCCGACGGGTTTGAAACGGCGAGCCTGCGCTATCGCACAGCGCTGCTTGAAGTCAAACACGCTCACGGATTCGCCGTGCAGACGCTGGCTGACCTCGGCGCAATCGGACTGGCGCTCGCCCTTGCGTTGCTCCTCACCTGGATGGCCGCCGCCGGACGCGCCACGCATCCGTTCAACCGGCGATGGACCCCGTGGCGAGCTTGGCTCGAACCCCGCGGCGATCCCGCCGAGGATGACGCGGGCCAAAGAGACGGTGCTCGCCCCGCTGATGGCGCCGGCCGGGGAGACGGTGCTCGCCCCGCTGGCAGGGCCAGTGGCGCCGGCCCCGGGTGGCGGGCGATCGACCCTCGCCGCGAACCCGAGCTCGCGCGCTATACACCCGAGCGCATCGGCATGCTGAGCATGCTGTGCGTGGTCGTGGTGTTCGGTGTGCATTCGTTCGTGGACTGGACGTGGTACGTGCCCGGCGACGCGCTGGTGGCGCTGCTCTGCGCCGGCTGGCTGGCCGGGCGCGGGCCGCTGAACGCATGGCGGGAGCCGACCGCCCTGGTCATGCCCCGCTCGCTGGGCGAGCTCGAACCTATGAGGGTGGGGGTCGCGGTCGCGGTCGTGATCGCAGCGCTGCTTGCGGCCTGGTCGCAGTGGCAACCCCAACGCTCGGTCGATGCCTCCCAGGAAGCGCTCGCGCTGGCCTCGACCAGCCCGCGGGCGGCGCTCGCCAAGGCGCAGATCGCGGTCTCGCGCGATCCGCTGTCGGCCCAGGCGCTGATCACGCTCGCGACGATCGAGCAGGCCGCGGGCGAGCCGGCGCTGGCCAAGGCGACGCTTCAGCGCGCCGTGCGCCTGCAGCCCTCCAACCCCCAGACGTGGCTGGCACTCGCCCGCCACGACCTCGCCTCCGAACCGGCTGTCGCGTTGAAGGAGCTGCAGGCCGCCGTCTTTCTGAACCCTGAGCTGATCGCGCCGGAAGCGATCGCGCCGCCCTACCCGAACGGCGAATCGGTCGAAATCTACAACGACTACGTACAGGCGCTGAGAGCGACGGAAGGCTCACACAGCTCCACTACCAGCGCGAGCGGATAGCCCGCGCGAGCAGCACTCGCCGCGCGCCCGGCAGCCCTGCTCGTCCGCGCACGGAGACTTCGCGAAAGCCGAACTCCCCGAGCAGCCGGGTGAGGCCGGCGCGGGTATAGAAGCGCAGGTGGTCTGACAGCGGATCGAAGTGGGCGGCGAAGGCACGCCCAGAGCAGGCCAGCCACAGCAGCGCCAGCCGTCCGTGATCGGGCGTCGAGAGCAGCAGCCGACCGCCGGGTAGGAGCGCACGGCGGGCCTCAGACAGCCAGCCGGCGGTGTCGGCGACGTGCTCGAGCGTTTCTCCCGCCCACACGACATCGACGCTTGCATCCTCGACCGGCCAGGCCCAGGGTGTCTGCCCATCGCCGCCACCGTCGAGATCGCCGCCGATCAGGCGCAGGTCGAGCCTGGAATCGCGCGCGCGGGCACGGCGCAACGGCTCGGCGGCGACATCGAGTCCCACCACGCCCGCCCCGGCGTCGACCAGCTCGCTCGCGAACCGGCCCTCGCCGCAGCCGACGTCCAGCACCCGCTCGCCCGCGGCGACCTCGCCGAGCAGAAAGGCCCGGCGCAACTCGAAGTGCGGCGGCGGCAAGCCGGCGGGCACGGCCTCCCACAGGGATTCGTGGTAAGCGCGCGAGGAGGACATTGCGCACAAGAGGCTAACCGCAGGGGACGAGGCGGCTCGGGGACGAGGCGGCTAACCGCGGAGCACGCGGGCTCGAGGCTGCAGCAACGCTGTCATCTCTGCACGAAGCTGCGCTGAACGAGTATGTTCCGGCGCGTGACCAAGAGGAGCCCACTGGGGTGAGGATCGCGTTCGACAGCCGCCCGTCGAAGGACCCGCGCGGCGTCGGACGATATGCGCATCGTCTGCTGCAGGCGCTGCGCGCGACCGCAGGCGAGCAGGACGAGATCCGCGAGAGCCACCGTCCCCGGGGCGCCGACGTGTTTCATGCCCCCTGGATACAGGGGGCGATGCTGCACAGCCCATGCCCCATGGTCGTGACCCTGAGCGATCTCGCCGAGCTCAAGCGCCCCTCCGAGCGGCTGCGTTGCGGCGGCATGCACCTGCACCTGCGCCACCTCGCGTTGCAGCGCGCAATGCAGGTGATCGTTCCCAGCGAGCTCGTCGCCGGTGAAGCCACGGCCGAGCTGGGGCTCGAGCGCGAGCGCATCGTCGTTATCCCGCAGGCGCCCGAGCCGGCAACCGCCGTGGGTGCTGCTCACCCAGCCGCCACGCAACCTGGGGACGATCCCCTCGTCACGCCGGCATGGTCCTGGGAGCACGCCGCGCGCGAGACCTGGGCCGTGTATCGACGCGCGCTTGACCAGCCCCGGCGACCGTATGTGATCGGGCGGCGGCGAGCGATCAGTAGGCGCCGCGGCGAGAGATCACCGCGGGAATCGTCTTGACGAGGATCGTGAGGTCGAGCGCCAAAGACCAGCGCTCGAGGTAGATGAAGTCGAGATGGACGAGGTCGTCGAAGTCGAGCTCTGCGCGGCCTGAGACCTGCCACAGGCCGGTGATGCCGGGGAGCACGAGGTAGCGCTTGCGGTGCCAGTCCTCGAGCATGTCGTAGTCGCGCTCGGGCAGCGGGCGGGGGCCGACGAGGGACATGTCGCCGCGGATGACGTTGATCAGTTGGGGCAACTCATCCAGGGAGAAGCGCCGCAGCATCCGCCCCACCGGGGTCAGACGGGGGTCGTTGCGGATCTTGAACAGCGCGCCGGAGGCCTCGTTGAGCTCTTCCAGATCGGTCTGACGCCGCTCGGCGTCGGTGTACATGGTGCGGAACTTCAGGCACGGGAACGGCCGCTGGCCGATGCCCCGGCGCGTCGAGCGGAACAGGATCGGACCGCGCGAGGACAGTCGCACCGCCAGGGCGATCAGCGCCAGCAACGGGCTCAGCACGACCAGCATGATGGTGGCGCCGATCAGGTCGAAGGTGCGCTTCAGGGCGAAGTCGATGCCCTCGAAGACTGGTGGCCCCAGCTCGAACAGCGGCACCCGCTGGCCGGGCACGAACTCGGCGCGGTGGATGAGGATCTCCATCGTCGAGGGCGCGATGCGCACGCGCACGCCGCGCTGGTGACAGCGATCGACGAGCTCCACCGCCTCGACCTGGGGAAAGTCCGAGTCGGCGATGATCACCTCGTCGATGCGCTCGCCGTCAAGGACCGCATCGAGGTCTGAGAGCGTCCCCAGACAGCGCAGACCATTGGCCGGCAGCGGCGCCAGCGACAGAAAGCCGACGACCTGCAGCGGGGAGTGGTGGGAGCCGCCGCCGTCGAGCGCGTGCGCGACATCGCGGATGTGCTCCCCGGCGCCGGTGCCCACGAGCACGGCCCGGCGGCGATATCCCGCGGCGCGCAGGGCCACGCCGGTCAGCGCCTCATAGCCCGTGCGCAGCGAGGACACGTACAGCAGCGCGAACGCCAGCGACCCGTAGAAGATGTAGAAGCTCGAGAACTCTTCGCCTGAGACCACCGCGAATATCAACGCGACGAACGCGACCTGGAACAGCGAGCCGACGATGCGCGACAGCCCGGGGCGTTGCGAGCGCGCCGCGTACAGGCCCGAGCGTGCGAACAACAGCGCCGTGAGCAGGTAGGCGAACGGCACGAAGTGCTCGGTCTCTTCGATCACCGCGCTCACGCGCACGTCGCCCAGAACGACTTCCTTGAGCAGCAGCGCCGTGAAGATCGCCAGCGTGACGCCGACGAAGTCGAGCGCGAGCAGCGAGAGCACGCGGGCGGCGCGGCGCGCCGTGTCCCAGCGCAGCAGAAACGACATCGCAGGGGAGCGCTTGGCGCGCATGTCGCGGTCTGAGTGCTCCCGCCGAGCGGTGGCCTCGGACATGACCTCGTGCGCCTGCGCCGGACCGCGGCCGGGCTGAGCGCCAGCGCCCGCGACCCGCCTCGAGGGACGTTGACGCACCGACGCGAGAGCCTCGGAGCGGTCGCCGAGCGCACGGGTGGGCGGAGCGGACGTTCCCGCGGAACGTGGCATCTCACTGCTCACAACCTCTCAGCCTCGCAGATGTTCCGGTCGAGTGAGGACCCGCATCACTTTGACGAGGGTCCTGACCGGTTTGGGATCGATCTGCCGATCGCTCAGGATGCCCCGCCGCCGATCAGCAGCTCGACACCGGACTGCTCGATCGTCAGGCGCAGCCCGTCGCGCAGGGACACATCGGGCGCCCAGCCGAGCAGCTCGCGCGCGAGCGTGATGTCGGGACGGCGCTGCTTGGGATCGTCGGTCGGCAGCGCCTCGTACACGATCTCCGAGCGCGAATCTGTCAGCTCGCGCACCGTCTCCGCCAGTTCCAGGAGCGTGAACTCGTCGGGGTTGCCAATGTTGACCGGGTCGTGGTAGCCAGACTCGGCCAGCGCGATGATCCCGCGGATCAGGTCCGAGACGTAGCAGAAGGATCGCGTCTGCGAGCCGTTGCCGAACACGGTCAGCGGCCGGCCGGCCAACGCCTGGCGCAGGAACGTGGGAATCGCGCGCCCATCGTGCGGGCGCATGCGCGCGCCGTAGGTGTTGAAGATGCGCACGATCGCGGTGTCCACACCCTGCTGGCGGTGATAGGCCATCGTCAGCGCCTCGGCGTAGCGCTTGGCCTCGTCGTACACGCCCCGGGGACCGATCGGGTTGACGTGCCCCCAGTAAGACTCGGGCTGCGGGTGCTCCTTCGGATCGCCGTACACCTCGCTGGTGGAGGCGATCAGGAACCGCGCACGGTGGGCCTTGGCCAGCCCGAGCGTGTGATGGGTGCCGTAGGAGCCGACCTTCAGCGTGTGCAGCGGCAGGCGCAGGTAGTCGATCGGGGAGGCAGGCGAGGCGAGGTGGTAGACGAAGTCGATCGGCTCGTCCACGTAGTAGGGGTCGATGATGTCGATGTGCAGGAAGCGAAACCGCTCGGAGTCGCGGATGTGGGCGATGTTCGCGAGCGAGCCGGTCTCGAGGTTGTCCACGCACACGACGCGGTGCCCGCGCGCGAGCAGCTCATCGCACAGGTGCGAGCCGAGAAACCCGGCGCCGCCGGTGACCAGACAGGTGGGCATGCGGTCAGGATACCCTGCTGGCATGACCCAGACCCAAGAGCACGCGACGGTCGCTCCGATCGTCGGGCCCGACGATCCCCGCCGGTTCACCGACTCGGGGATCGAGATCGCCGAGCTGTATACCAAGGAGGATCTGCCGGCGGAGCTGGACCTGGGCGAGCCGGGCGAGTTCCCGTACACGCGCGGGGTGCACCGCGAGATGTACCGCAAGCAGACCTGGACGATGCGCCAGTACGCGGGATACGCCTCGGCCAAGGAGTCAAACGTTCGTTACAAATACCTGCTGAGCAAGGGTTCGACCGGCCTGTCGATGGCGTTCGACCTGCCGACCCAGCTCGGCCTTGACTCCGACAACCCGCGCTGTCTGGGCGAGGTGGGGCGCACGGGCGTGGCGATCGACACGATCGAGGACATGCGCACGGCGTTCGACGGGATTCCGCTGGATCGGGTGTCGACGTCGATGACGATCAACGCGCCGGCGGCGTGCCTGTTGCTGCTGTACGAGCTGGTCGGCGAGGAGCAGGGCGTGCCGTCGCAGGCGCTGCGCGGCACCACACAGAACGACGTGCTCAAGGAGTACATCGCGCGCGGGAACTACATCTACCCGCCCGCGGCGACGATGCGGCTGACGACCGACCTGTTCCAGTACTGCCACGAGCGGGTGCCGCGCTGGAACACGATCTCGATCTCGGGGTACCACTTCCGCGAGAAGGGTTGCTCCGCGGTGCAGGAGGTAGCGTTCACGCTGTCTTCGGGCATCGCCTACGTGCAGGCGGCGATCGACCGCGGGTTGAACGTCGATGAGTTCGCTCCCAGGCTGGCGTTCTTCTTCAACGGCCACAACAACGTCTTCCAGGAGGTCGCCAAGTTCCGCGCCGCCCGGCGTATGTGGGCGCACATCATGGCCGAGCGATTCGGCGCCACCAACCCGAAGGCGTGCATGCTGCGGTTTCACACCCAGACCGGCGGAGTGACGCTGACCGCGCAACAGCCGGAGAACAACATCGTGCGCGTCGCGCTGCAGGGGTTCGCCGCCGTGTGCGGCGGCACGCAGTCGCTGCACACCAACGGCTATGACGAGGCGCTGGCGCTGCCGACCGAGCGCGCGGCCAAGATCGCGCTGCGCACCCAGCAGATCCTGGCCGCCGAGTCGGGCGCGGCCGACACGGTCGACCCGTTCGCCGGCAGCTACTACGTGGAGTCGCTGACCGACGAGATCGAAGCGCGGGCGCGGGAGCTGATCGGGAAGGTCGACTCCCTCGGCGGATCGGTCAACGCAATCGAGTTCATCACCGGCGAGATCGACGAGTCCGCGTGGGGCTACCAGGAGCGCTATCGCATCGGCCAGGACATCGTGGTCGGGGTCAACGAGTACGTCGAAGACGCCGCCGAGGTGCCCGACCTGCTGCGCGTCGATCCCGAGTCTGAGCGCGAACAGGTCGCCAGGCTGACCGCGTTCAAGGCCGATCGCGACCAACAGCTCGTGGCGCGCCAGTTGGAGGAGCTGCGCGAGGCCGCGCGGGGAACGGACAACCTGCTGCCGGCGATCAGACAGGCGTTGAAGGACCGCTGCTCGATCGGCGAGGTGTGCGGGGCGATGCGCGACGTGTTCGGGTCCTACCGGCCGACTTTCTGACAGTACCCTGGACTGGTATGAGCAGCGGTAGCGGTTACCGAGTCGCGGTCGTCGGCGCCACCGGCCAGGTGGGGACGCTGATGCTCGAGCTGCTGCGCGAGCGTACGTTTCCCGCGCGCGAGATCGTGGCGTTCGCGTCGGAGCGCTCGGCGGGACGCGTGCTGGAGGGCGCCGGCCCGGATGGCGGCGATCTGGTCGTGCGGGGTCTCGACGAGGAGTCGATCCAGGGCTTCGATCTCGCGCTGTTCTCCGCCGGCGGCTCCACCTCGGGCGAATGGGCGCCGCGGTTCGCGCGGGCGGGGGCGGTCGTGATCGACAACTCCTCGCGCTGGCGGATGCAGGAGGACGTGCCGCTGGTAGTCAGCGAGGTCAATCCCGACGCGCTCGCCAGCCACCACGGGATCGTCGCGAACCCGAACTGCTCTACGATGCAGATGGTCGTCGCGCTCAAGCCGATCTACGACGAGGCCGGCATCGAGCGCCTCGTGATCTCGACCTACCAGGCGGTGTCGGGCACGGGCAAGCGCGCCGTGGATGAGCTGCTCGATCAGTCCCACGCGCTGTTGCACGAGCGAGACATCGCCCCGCCGGATGCCTATGCCCATCAGATCGCATTCAACGCCCTACCCCACGCAGGGTCGTTCGCCACGGGGGACGATCACACCGACGAGGAGCGCAAGCTGATCAACGAGACGCGCAAGATCCTCGGCGACCCCGACATCCGCGTGTCGGCCACGTGCGTGCGGGTGCCGGTGCTCAACGGCCATTCCGAGGCGGTCAACGTGCAGACCCGCGAGGAGCTGTCGCCCGAGCGCGCCCGCGAGCTGTTGGAAGCGGCCCCGGGCGTGCGCGTGCTGGACGACCCCGCATCCGCGCTGTATCCGCTGGCGATCGATGCCTCGGGCCAGGACGAGGTGTTCGTCGGGCGCATCCGCCGCGACCCCGGCAACGAGCGCGCACTGGACATGTGGATCGTGGCCGACAACCTGCGCAAGGGCGCCGCGCTGAATGCGGTGCAGATCGCCGAGCTGCTGGACGAGCGCGAGCTGATCGGCGCGCGCACCCCGCCGGTCGCCGCCTGAGCACACTCCGCCGGCCCGCGGCCCACTCCCCACGCGCCCGTCGGATACCGGGACGGTAGATGCGGTGCCCCCAGACGTTTGAGCAGGACTCGCGCGCGCCCGCGCGAAAACCGGAGGCGATGAGCGTCTCCTCGGAGGTGCAACGCACCCTCGTCAAGTCCCCGCCCGAGCTGTGGGCGGAGCTGAGCGACCCCACCTGCCTGGCCCGCCACCTCGGCGAGCTGGGTGAGATCCGCATCACCGGCACCGACCCCGAGCGCCTCGTCGACTGGGAGGCGACGAGCGCCGACGGGGCCACGGTCAACGGGCGCGTGGAGATCGAGCCCTCCGGGTGGGGCACCCGCGTGACGCTGTTCGCGAGTCGGATGGCCGTCGAACCGGAGCCCGAGCCCGAGCCGGTGGAGGCCTCACCCACAGTCGAGCCGGCGCCCGAGGCGGAAGCCGAGCCCGAGGCGGGGACTGAAGCCGAGGTGGAGATTGAGCTCGATGCGGGGCCGGAGATAGTCGAGCCTGAGCCACGCCCCGGGTTTTTCGCCCGGCTGTTCCGGCGTCGTAAACAGCAGCCCGACCCGGAGCCAATCGCATTGATCGAGACCGAAGAGCCGGCGCCTGAGCCTGAGCCGGCGCCTGAGCCTGAGCCGGTCACAGAACCCGAGCCCGCACCGATTGCGATCGTAGAGATCGAGGAGCCGGCGATCGAGGAGCAACCAGAGGACCAGGCGCCGGACATCGCCGCCGAACTGGCCGAGCTGGAGGAGCAGACGACAGCGGTCCTCACTAGCGTGCTCGACCGCCTCGGCGCCGCGCATCACCGGCCGTTCTCACGGGCCTAAGCTGAAGGGCACATGGCCACAGCAATAGCCCTGGACGCATCGCCCCTGAACGTCCTGCGTCAACTCCGCGGGAAGATCGTCGACGCCCGGATTGCCCACCCCGAGGTTCTGCACGTCGAGCTTCGCGACACGCATAGAGACATCTGGCGCTTGGCCACGCAGGACGCCGACTGGTCGCCGTCGGACCCCACCCAGCTGATCGGACGCTCGATCGAGAGCGCCGACCTCGACGATGAGACGGGCGAGCTGCTATGCAGGCTCTCGGACGGCTCGGCCCTGGACATCAAGCCTGCGCCAACCGAGGCAGAGGACGACCCGCCCAACTGGGAGCTGATTGGCCCGACAGGGATCGTGCTGGAGTTCGGTCCCGGGGTGCGCTGGCAAATCAGCAGCGCCGACGCGCCCACCTCTTCGCGTCGCTGAGCCCACCCCGGCTAACATCACGCGCCCGATGGCAACCAGCTCACACGACCGCCAGGCCGAGGCCGCGCGCCTGGACGCCGCCCGTGGCGCGCGGGGGGGAACGCGCAAGCCCGCGCGCCAGAAGGCTCCGGAGACCTACGCGGAGAAGCTCGCCCAGCTGCACGAGCTGCGCGCGGCGGCGCTGCACTCCTCACCCGAGGCCGAGGCCAAGCAGCACGAACGGGGCAAGTACACCGCGCGCGAGCGCGTGGAAAAGCTGCTCGACCCCGGCTCTTTTCAGGAGCTCGACACGTTCGTGCGCCACCGCACCTATGACTTCGACATGCAGAAGAACCGGCCCTGGGGCGACGCGGTCGTGACCGGCCACGGCACGATCGACGGACGCACCGTGTGCGTGTTCAGCCAGGACTTCACGGTGTTCGGCGGCTCGCTGGGCGAGGTGATGGGCGAGAAGATGTGCAAGGTCATGGACCTCGCCGCCAAGATCGGCTGTCCGGTGATCGGCATCAACGACTCCGGCGGCGCGCGCATCCAGGAGGGCGTCGTCTCGCTGGGGGCCTACGGGGACGTGTTCCTGCGCAACGTGCGCTCTTCGGGCGTGATCCCGCAGATCAGCCTGATCATGGGGCCGTGCGCCGGAGGCGCGGTGTACTCGCCGGCGATCACCGACTTCATTTTGATGGTGCGTGAGACCTCGCACATGTTCATCACCGGCCCCGATGTGATCAAGACCGTGACCGGCGAGGAGGTCGAGTTCGAGGAGCTCGGCGGGGCGATGTCGCACAACACCAAGTCCGGCGTCGCCCAGTTCGCCTCAGACGACGAGGACGCCTGCCTGGAGGACTGCCGCTATCTGCTGAGCTTCCTGCCCTCCAACAATCTGCAGCGCACCCCCCGCGTGGCGCCCACCGACGATCCGGACAGGATGGATCCAGAGCTCGACGAGGTCGTGCCGGACAACCCCAACAAGCCGTACGACATGCGCGACGTGGTGCGGCTGATCGTCGACGACGGCGAGTTCATGGAGGTCCACGAGCACTACGCCCGCAACATCATCTGCGGCTTCTCGCGGTTGGACGGACATGCTGTGGGCATCGTCGGCAACCAGCCCAATCAGCTCGCGGGCGTGCTGGACATCGACGCCTCGACCAAGGCCGCGCGATTCGTACGCACGTGCGACGCGTTCAACATCCCGCTGATCACGTTCTGCGACGTGCCCGGCTTTCTGCCCGGGACCGCCCAGGAGTGGGGCGGGATCATCCGCCACGGCGCCAAGCTCCTGTACGCGTTCGCCGAGGCGACCGTCCCCAAGATCACGATCATCACGCGTAAGGCCTACGGGGGCGCCTACGACGTCATGTCCTCCAAGCACCTCGGCGCGGACTTCAACTTCGCGTGGCCGACCTCGGAGGTCGCGGTGATGGGGCCCGAGGGGGCGGTCAACATCATCTACCGGCGCGATCTGGCAGCCAGCCCGACGCCGCAGGAGCGCCGCCAGAAGCTGATGGAGGACTACAAGGCCCGCTTCGCCAACCCCTACACCGCCGCCGAGCGCGGCTACATCGACGACGTGATCGTCCCGCACGAGACCCGCCCGCGACTGATCGCCGCCCTGCACACGCTGCACTCCAAGCGCGAGCCCGGCCCGCAGCGCAAGCACGGCAACATCCCGCTCTGAGGGCAACCGCCAAGCGCCGGCATGACGACCGCTATCTCAGGTTCCGCAACGCCCGAAGAGGCCGCCGCAATCGCCGCCGCGGTCGAGCGGTTCCTGCACGATCACACCCCGCCCGCGGTCGTCCCGGCGCACGGTCTGGACTCGTGGACGCGCGCGGCTATGCTCGAGGGCGTCGCGCGCGAGGTGCCCCTCGCCACGCTCCTCAGCGCGCACCCCTGGATAAATACCTGAAACCCGCTAGACTTTAGCCTCAATTCAGGCCGCCACTGTCGAACCCGCCGACAGCAGCCAAGCAGCCCGGCACCGAGAGCCAAAAGGAGTCGCCGTCCCGATGGAGCCAACCGCCGTACCCGACGCCACCGCCCCCGCCGCCGCGACCGCCACGGCCCCACGCGGCACGCTGGAGGATCCCGAGGTCGTCCGCAACGTGCCTGGACACGTGATCCCGATCCTGCGGCGCGAGTTCGACGATTTCAAGACCGAGGCCGGCAAGTTCCTGGCCGGCGACATGCAGGAGGACGAGTTCATCAAGTTCCGCCTGCGCCAGGGCGTGTACGGCCAGCGCCAACCGGACGTGCAGATGATCCGAGTCAAGCTCCCCTTCGGCGGGATCACCCCCGAGCAGATGGACAAGTTCGCCGACGTCGTCGAAAAGTACGCCCCGCTCGGCAAGGGCCACGTGACGACCAGGCAGAACGTGCAGATGCACCACATCCCCCTACCTGAAGTCGAGCAGGCGATCCGCGAGCTCGGCGAAGCCGGGCTGTCCAGCCGCGAGGGCTGCGGCAACACGGTGCGCAACGTCACGGGCGACCCGTGGGCCGGCGTGGCCGCGGACGAGCTGTTCGACCTGACGCCCTACGCGGGCGCGTACGTGCGCTACTTCGTCCGCCACCCCACCACCCAGGGGATGCCGCGCAAGATCAAGACCGCGTTCGACGGCTCGGCCCAGGGGCGCGCGATCGCCGAAATCCACGACATCGCCTACCGCGCGCGCGTGCGCGAGATTCCCGGTCGCGGCGAGGTGCGCGGTGTGGAGATGCTGGTCGGCGGCGGCACCTCGATCATGCCGCGCGTGGCGCCGGTGCTGTTCGAGTTCGTCGAGCTCGACAACGGCGACTACCTGAAGGTCGCAGAGGCCGTGTTCCGTATCTTCGACCGTCAGGAATGGCTGCGGGTCAACCGCGCGCGCGCGCGCATCAAGGTGTTCGTCGACAAGTACGGCATCGACGAGCTGCGCAGCCAGGTGGAGGAGGAGCTGCGGGGCGAGTGGGTCTCAGAACGGGACTTCTCGATCCAGGAGCGCCTGTTCGTCGATGACGAGCGCGAGACCGCTCCCGCGCCGCCGGTGGACTACGGCAGTCCCAACGGCGACCTGCCCGAGTTCGAGCGCTTCTACCGCGCCAACGTCGCGCCCCAGAAGCAGGACGGGTTCGTGACCATTGAGGTTCGCATCGTGCGCGGCGACCTCACCCCCGAGCAGTTCCGCGGTCTCGGCCAGGTCATGCGCGACTACGCCGGCGGCTATGCCCGCACGACCGTCCAGCAGAACCTCGTGCTGCGGTGGGTACGCGAGGAGAGCGTGTACGACGTGTGGCGGGCGTTGCGCGAGCTGGGCCTGGGCGAGGCCGGCTCGCGCGAAATCGAGGATGTCGTGTCGTGCCCCGGCACCGACTCGTGCAAGCTCGGGATCACGAGCTCGATGGGGCTCAACCAGGCTGTGCAGGAGCGCGTCGCGCAGCTGGGCATCACCGACCCGCTCACGCGCCAGATCCACATCAAGATGTCCGGCTGCCCCAACGGCTGCTCCCAGCACCACGTCGCCGACATCGGCTTCTACGGCGCCTCGATCAAAGTCGGCGAGCACACCATTCCTGCCTACATCCCCCACGTCGGCGGGGTGTACGAAGGGGCCGGCGTCCAGTTCGGCCGGCGCCTGAAGCTGAGGCTGCCCGCCAAGCGCGTGCCCGAGGCGGTCGAGCGCTGGATCCGCCACTACGAGTCCTCGCGCCGGGACGGCGAGAGCTGGGGCGAGTTCTCGGAGCGGGTGGGCACGGGTGAGCTGGAGGGCCTCGTCAAGGACCTGTCGATGCCGGTCGAGTTCGGCCTGGACACGATGAACCAGTTCATCGACTGGAACCGGCAGGTTCCGTTCGAAGTGATCCGCGGCGAGGGGGAGTGCGCGGTATGAACGCGAACTCAACCCATCTGGATCCGGCCCCGAGCCTGACCCACACGTTGCGGGAGGCCGCGCGCCACGGCAGCGAGGCGGTGCTGCTGTGCTCGTTTCAAAAGGAGGAGTCGGTGCTGATCGACGAGCTCCTGAGCCTCAACGAGGAAATGGGCCCCACTCACCCCGGCCGGGCGGTGCGCATCGCCACGATCGACACCGGTGTGCTGTTCGCCGAGACGCTGGCCACCTGGAGGGCGTTTGAGGAGCGGTTCGGCGTGCAGATCGAGGTGTTCGACGCGCACGGGCCCGATGGACCGTGGACCGGCCCCGAGCACTGCTGCTCGGGAGCGAAGGTCGCGGCGCTCGGGCAAGCACTCGACGGCGCGGCGGCGTGGATCACCGGCATTCGCCGCGAGCAGGGTCCCACGCGCGCGGACGCACAGCTGATCGAACGCGACGACACCCGCGGCCTGGTCAAGTACAACCCGCTGGCCCACTGGACCGACAAGGACCTGTGGCGGCGCATCCACGAGCGCGGGTTGCCGTACAACCCGCTGCACGATCAGGGCTATGAGTCGATCGGCTGCGCCACCTGCACGCGGCCGGGCGCCGGGCGTGAGGGTCGCTGGGCCGGGACCGCCAAGGAAGAGTGCGGCCTGCATCTGGACACATAACACGGCAGGGCCGCGCCTACACTGAGTTCTCCACCGTGAGCCCTTCCATGAGCCCCACAGCCACGGGCGAGCAGACAGACGACATGAGCACCGCCACCAACGCACAGTTGAGCCACCTGCAGGCGCTGGAGTCCGAGGCGATCCATGTGATGCGCGAGGTGGCGGCGGAGTTCGAGCGACCGGTGCTGCTGTTCAGCGGCGGCAAGGACTCGATCGTGCTGTTGCGGTTGGCCGAGAAGGCGTTTCGCCCTGGCCCATTTCCGTTCCCGCTGATGCACGTCGATACGGGCCACAACTTCCCGGAGGTGATCGAGTACCGCGATCGTCGTGTCTCAGAGCTCGGCGAGCGGTTGATCGTGGCCAGCGTGCAGGACTCGATCGATGCCGGCCGGGTGGTCGAGGAGACGGGGCCGCGGGCGTCGCGCAACCGGTTGCAGACAGTGACGTTGTTGGACGCGATCGCCGAGCACGGGTTCGATGCGGCGTTCGGGGGCGCGCGTCGAGATGAGGAGCGTGCGCGGGCGAAGGAGCGGATCTTGTCGTTTCGCGATGACTTCGGGCAGTGGGATCCCAAGAACCAGCGTCCGGAGTTGTGGAGCCTGTACAACGGCCGCATCCGCAAGGGAGAGCACGTGCGGGTGTTCCCGCTGTCCAACTGGACGGAGCTGGATGTGTGGGAGTACATCGACCGGGAGGACCTGGAGGTCCCGTCGATCTATTACGCGCACGAGCGTGACGTGTTCGAACGCGACGGGATGCTGTACGCGCACTGGGAGGGCACGCAGCTGCTGGACGGCGAGACGGTGTTCTCGGAGACCGTGCGTTACCGGACTGTTGGGGACATGAGCTGCACCGGCGGGGTGCGCTCCCGCGCGGCGACACTAGCCGAGGTTGTCTCGGAGATCGCCGCGACAAGGATCACCGAGCGCGGCGAGACCCGCGCGGACGACCGCGTCTCAGAGGCCGCCATGGAGGACCGCAAGAAGGCCGGATACTTTTAGAGCAAGTAGGCCGGGCGGGTCGGGCAAGTCGGCTCTGCTTCCCATCTTTCGATTGCTTATGTATCCACCCGATGCGGGAATGGGTGGTGTGAAGACATTGTAAAGGAGAGGGTTGGGACATATACTTTTCCAACTTTGATAACTATGGTATCCACCCTTAACGTCGTTTGAGGAACCTCGACCCATCGCGCAAACGCGTCGGCCACGCCAGGCCAGGGCGTCGGATAGTCTTCCGCGCCGACGATGTTCAGCAAGGTCCTGATCGCCAACCGCGGAGAGATCGCCGTGCGCATCGCCCGCGCGCTGCAGGAGCTCGGCGTGGTCTCGGTCGCGGTGTACTCCGAGCTCGACCGCGACGCGCCGCACGTGACCCGCGCCGATGAGGCCTACAACCTCGGCGATGGGCCGGCGGCCGATAACTACCTGAACGTCGAGAAGATCCTCGACGTCGCGCGCCGCGCGGGCGCGGAGGCGATCCACCCCGGCTACGGGTTTCTCGCCGAGAACGCGCCATTCGCCGCCGCGTGCGAGGCCGCCGGGATCGTGTTCATCGGGCCGCCCGCGAGCGCGATCGAGGCGATGGGATCGAAGACGCGCGCGCGCGAGCTGATGCAGGCGGCGGGCGTGCCGATCGTGCCGGGGACGACCGAGCCGGTCGCGACCGTGGCCGACGCCCTGAAGATCGCCAAGGCCGAGATCGGGTTTCCGGTGGCCGTCAAGGCCGCTGGCGGCGGCGGCGGCAAGGGATTCAGGGTCGCCCTCACCGAGGATGAGCTGAAGGACGCGTTCGAGGGCTCAAGCCGCGAAGGCGAGAAGTTCTTCTCCGACCCGACCGTCTACCTGGAGCGCTACCTGCACGATCCCCGCCACGTCGAGGTCCAGGTGCTGGCCGACCGCCACCGCAACGTGATCCACCTCGGCGAGCGCGACTGCTCGATCCAGCGCCG
>Ga0335075_10006791_pt1 | contig 17665 bp, 16 predicted proteins | sample Lox_Sample_24_FD_206723 | JGI IMG/M metagenome (GOLD analysis project Ga0335075, IMG submission 206723) | Soil microbial communities from Loxahatchee National Wildlife Refuge, Florida, United States - Lox_Sample_2.4 | ecosystem: Environmental > Terrestrial > Soil > Wetlands | place: USA...
CGACCCCACCATCACGAACTACCGGGCGGGCGGCTACCTGCCCTCCCTGCCGAAGGATCCCTGGAACAACACCTATGTGTACGTCAGTCCGGGGCCCAATGGAATGGACTACGACATCATCAGCTACGGGCGCGACGGCAAGCCCGGCGGTGAAGGCTACGACGCCGACATCAGCGCCTCATCGCTCAACCAGCGATAGTGTCCTCTCGCGGATGCCGCGCGATGCGCACCAAGGGCTTCACGCTGGTCGAGATCCTGGTGGTGCTGGTGATCATGGCGGTGGTCATCTCGATCGCCGTGCTGTCGATCGGTACCACGGGTCGCGACTCGCAGCTCGACGAGGAATGCCGCCGCATCCAGGGACTGGTGGATCTGCTGCATGAGCGCGCCCTGCTCGAGGGCCGCGATTTCGGGCTGCGCATCGAGCCCACCTCGTACGAGTTCGTGGTGTACGAGCCGATCCGCGACCGCTGGCTCACCCTCAACGACGAGCACGAGTTCCGCCATCGCGACCTGCCCAAGGGGGTGTCGTTCGAACTGGAGCTCGACTCGGTGCAGGTCGTGCTCAAACCCCTCGACAAGACCTTTTCGGATGACGATCCGCCGCCGCCTCCGCAGGTCGCCATCGCCGCGAGCGGCGAGGGGACGCCGTTTCGCTTGACGTTGCTGCGCGATGCGACCCAGGCGCGCGCATCGATCGACAGCGATGCGTTCGGCAAGACCAGCCTGCATGGCTCGGACCATCCCCCGGAAAAGAGCTCGTGAGGCGGCGCGGCTCATGCCCGATACCCCGCCACGGTGCGGCGCGCGGCTTCACGCTGATCGAGGTGCTGGTGGCGCTGGTGGTGGTGGCGCTCGGACTCACCGCCCTGATGGCGGCGGTGAGCGGCACCGCCCGCACCAGCGGCTACCTGCGCGACAAGACCATCGCGCAGTGGATCGCGCTCAACCGTCTCGCCCAGGTGCGGCTCACGGTGAACAGGCTCGGCAGCACCGGCGACACCGCCGAGCTGGATTTTGCCAACCGCAAGTGGCACTACGACACGCGCTACTTCGACACCAGCTTCCCGAGCATGAAGCGCGTGGTGGTGCGCGTGTACCCGGGAGATGCCAAGACCAAGGGCAACCCCATCGCCGAGTCCACCGGCTTCATCGGCTCGGCGCTCGGGCTACCGGGCATGTCGAACGTCGACTGGACCCAAGGATCCACCCTGGCCACGGCGGCCGCCCCCTGCACGAGCACCCAGAACGGCACCGGCGGCAGCAACCCATCGGGCAACCTGGTGCAAGGCGCCCCCCCCGCCTCCAATTGCGTCTATAACGGCAGCGCCTCGGCGAGCCCGGGGAGCGGTTTCGGCAGCGGTCAAGCGGTGCCCTGATGCGCGCGTCGCGATCCTCATCCGCGCGCGCCGCCGGCTTCACGCTGGTCGAGATCCTGGTGGCGCTGCTGATCCTCGGGATCATGTCCGCTCTCGGCTACGAGACCTATCACGCCGCGCGCATCTCGGCGGAACACAGCGAGGAGGCGCTCAAGCGCTCGCGCGAGATCGAGTTCGGCATGCGCATCCTGGTCATGGATTTCGCTCAGATGGTGCCGCGCCCGGTGCGCGACCCGCTCGGCCAGACGCGCATCCCCGCCCTGCACGGCTACTCAGGCAACGGCACCAGCGCCGGCACCGGCAACACTCAGTTCGGCAGCAGCGGCGCGCTCGGCGCGGATTCGACCATGCACTTCAACTCCGACCCCGGATTTCAATCGAGCTTCAGCGATTCGAGCACCACGACCGTCCCCTTGGCCGAGCTCACGCGCGCGGGCTGGTCGAACACCGCCGGTCAGCAGCGCAGCACCCTGCAGCGTGTGACCTATACGCTCGTGGGCGATGTCCTGAAGCGCAGCTACACCACGGCGCTCGACATCGTGCTCGCGACCAAGCCGCAGGTGCAGGATCTGTTCGACAAGGTGAAGACGGTGCAGCTGCGCTATCTCGACAGCAACCAGACCTGGCAGACCCAGTGGCCGCCTGCGAATCTGCCGACGCCCGAGAACCTCTGGACGCGACCGGTGGCCGTCGAGATCACCATCGAGTTCAAGGACTGGGGGCGCGTGCAGCGTCTGATCGAGGTGGCCGGATGAGCGCCCCTCGATGCCGGCAGCGCGCGCCGGGACGGCGCCGCGAGCGCGGCGTGGCGCTGCTCATCGCGCTCATTCTGGTGGCGCTCGCCGCCATTCTCGCCACCAAGCTCACCTTCGACGGCTGGCTCGAGCGCCGGCGCACCATCGGCATCCTCGCGACCGAGCAGGCCTTTCACTTCGGGCTCGGCGCCGAGGCGCTCGCGGCGGATGTGCTCAGCCAATCGGCCCAGGGCGTGCAGCAGATCTCGCCGAACGGCCAGTCCTCGGCAAGCTCCAGCAGCTCCTCGAGCACCACGCAGCCCAGCAACCCCAACCAGGTGACCCTCGCGCAGCCCTGGGCGCAGCCCACGCAGCCCTTGCCGATCACGCCCCAGGACGATCCCGAAGGGGAGCCGATCGGCACCCTGCAAGGCGCCCTGGAGGACATGCAGGGGCGCTTCAACCTCAACAACCTCGGGCACATCATCGTGCAGAACGGCCAGCAGATCCAGGACCCGCAGCCGCTGCAGCAATTTCAGCGCCTGCTCGTGTCGGTCGGGCTCGAGCCGCGCTGGGCGGGCATTGCGCGCGACTGGATCGATGCCGACGATCAGCCCGGGCAGCCCGACGGCGCCGAGGATTCGGTCTACACCTCGCAAACGCCGCCCTATCGAACCGGCAACTGGCCGATGATGAGTCCGAGCGAGCTGATGAACATGCCGGGGTTCGGGGCCGACCGCTATCGCAAGATCGCTCCGTACGTGACCGCGCTGCCCACCGCCACCGCCACCATCAACGTCTGCACCGCCCCCGCGCTGGTGCTCGAGAGCCTCGCTGACAACCTCAGCGGCGAGTACTCGGGCAGTCCCGAGGTGCTGGTCAACGGCCGCAAGACCGGCTGCTTCCCGGACGTGCCGACCTTCAAGAACGTGCTCGGTCCGCAGGTGGCGGCGCAAATCGCGAGTCGCTTCTCGGACACGAGCTCGTATTTCCGTCTCACTACCCGAGTGACCCTTGGCACTACGGAATTCACCTTGTACAGTCTTTTGTATCGAGGGAGCGGCGGCAAGGTAACCCCGCTGCTGCGCACTTTCGGGACACTATAAATGCCTCACACTCTCCTGCTGCGTCTTCCCCCATCCGGCGAAGAGGACACCGAGTGGCTGAGCATCGAGGAGTCCGGGGCACCGAGCGCCGCCCGGCAGCGCGGACCTTTGAGCCTGGCGGCGGCGGTGGCGCGCTCGGCGCGCGTCGTGGTGCTCGCCCCGTCCGCGCAGATCCTTTTGGCCGAGCCGGAGCTGCCGCCGGGGAGCGGGGTGAAGCTCGCGCGCGTGGTTCCCTTTGCGCTCGAGGAGCAGCTCACCGAGGACGTCGATCAGCTGTGCTTCGCGCTCGGCAAGCGCCAGGCGAACGGCTGCACTCCCGTGGCGGTGGTGTCGCGCGCCGTATTGCAGGGCTGGATCTCGCAGCTCGCCGCCGCGGGCATCGATCCGCTGGCGATTCACGCGGATATCTCGCTCATTCCGGAAAATCCCGGACAGACCGTGCTGTGGCTGGAGCGCTCGCGGCTCGCCGTTCGCCGCCCGGGCAAGCTGCCGTTCGCGGTCGAGCTCACGCCGGTGGCCGATGCGCTGGTGGTCGCGGGAGTCATTCCCGATCCCCTGGCCGACCCCGGCGCGGACGCCGGCGCAGAGCCCGCCCCGCTGGAGAGCGCCGTGCTCTACACGAGCCGCGAGGAGTGGGCGCTGGTGCAGGATGAATTCCAGGCGCTCGCGCACAAGTTCGCCTCGCTCAAGGTGCAGCTGCTGGCCGACGGGCCGCTGCCCTGGCTCGCGCGCGATCTGAAGAGCACCGAGGCGGTCAATCTGCTGCAGGGAGAGTTCGCCCGATCCACCGACTACAACGCTCGCTGGCTGCAATGGCGCACCGCCGCGATGCTGGCGGGCGGGCTGCTCGTGGCGCACATCGCGGCGGCAGCGATCCGCATTCATCAGGCCAATCACGAGACCAAGACCCTCGACACCGAGATCTCGCAGCTATTCAAAGAGGTCATGCCTGCGGAGAAAATGGTTGATCCGCGCCGGCAGATGCAGTCGCGTCTCGACCAGATCCACCACGCCGGCGCGAGCCCCGAGTACTTTCTGCACACCCTGGAGGTGCTGAGCGGCGCGATATCCTCGCTTCCGAACACGCGCATCGATGCACTGAGCTATCGCGAGCAGTCGCTCGACCTGCGGGTGACGGCACCCAACCTGGCGGCTCTCTCGCAGCTGTCCCAGTCGGTGGCGAAGCAGGGGCTGACGGCCGACATCCAGTCCTCGCAGCCGGCCCAGGGCGGCGTCGAGGCACAAATGCAGGTGCGCTCCGCTTCGGGCGCGAAGGCGCGGCCATGAACGCGCTCATGCTCAAGCTCAAGGCCTGGTACGCCGGGCTGCAAGAGCGCGAGCGGCGCATCGTGGCGGTGGGCGCGGTCGCGCTCGCGGTGGTGATTCTCGTCGGCGGCGTGCTGCTGCCGTTGCAATCGGCGGTCTCGGACGCCGTCAAGCGCGTCGATGCGCGCCGCCAGGATCTGACGTGGATGCGGGTGAACGCGGCCGAGGTCCAGTCCGCCGGCCCGACGCTGTACAAGAACACCGGCGAGGCGCCGGTGGTGGTGGTCGACCGGGTCGCCCGCCAGGTCGGGCTGGGGAGCACCATGAAGGGCACGCAGCCGAGCGGCAGCGGTGTGCGCGTCCAGCTCGAGGCGGCCCCCTTCGATACGTTGGTGACTTGGCTTGCTACGCTCGACGAGCGTTACGGTCTCGCGATCGATTCGATCACCGTCGATCGCGCCGCTCGCCCGGGAATAGTCAATGCCAACATCACCTTCGCCGCGGCGCGCCATTAAGGGCGCGGCCCGCGCGGCGCCTGCCGCGCCGAAACCGCATGCACTGTGGCCGCGAATCGCGCTCATCGGGCTGCTCGCCGCGCTCGGGGTGGCGATCGCCGTGCTGCCCGCCTCGCTCGCGTCGCGCGTCCTGCCGAGCGGCGTGCAGGCAACGGATTTCTCCGGGACGCTGTGGCACGGCTCGGCGGGTAGGATCATGGCGGGCGGCCGCGATGCGGGGGCGCTCGAATGGCATCTGCATCCGGGGGCTTTGCTGCGGTTGCGTGTCGCGGCGGATCTGCACTGGGTGAAGGGCGGCTTCGACATCGATGGCGCGGCCGACCTCGGGCACGGTGATCTGACGCTGACCGCCGTCCAGGGAGGAGGTCCGATCTCGGATCTGCGCGATCTCGGCGTGGCCGCTGGGTGGCGCGGACTCGCCAGCGTGCGGCTTCAGACTCTGAGCGCCGATCTCTCACCCAAGGGCTTGGTGCTCAGATCCGCGGTGGGCGAAGTCGACGTCGCCGACGCGAGCTCTCCGCAGATCGCCGCGGGCGCCGACCTCGGCAGCTATGCGCTCAGCTTTGCCGATCCGAGCCTGCCCCCGGACGGCGAGATCGCCGCGACCCTGGTCGATACCGGCGGCCCGTTGAGCCTCAACGCCACGATCACCGTGTCGCCGCAGGCGCGTACCGGGCTCCTGTCAGGCAGCATCAAGGAGCGCGCCGATGCGCCGCCGGCGCTGCGCCGCGACCTGGACAACGTTGCCCAGCTGCACGCCCGCGACCCCCAGGGACGTATCCCGGTCGATCTCGAGTTCACATTTTGATGGGTGTGATGTGCGTCACTGATTTACCATACGGCCCGTTTATCGTAGCGCCAACCGAATTGCACGAGGTGCCTTGAATGCTGCTGCTCGCCGCCATTGCGCATCTCATGCCCGGCCGCGCGGAGCAGCCCGATCAGGGCGCCCTGCCGCTGCATCCGGCCGTCGGCCATCTCGGGTTGACCATAATCGCGCTGGTCTACGTTCTGATCGTGATGTGGCAGGGCTGAGCGGACCGCGCCCGCTCAAGGAGGCGGGGCCGCACTAGCTCTATGGTGCAGAGTACTTGACGCTGCAAGATCGACCCCTTACATTCGCGCCCTATCATCGGAGTCACCTGGCAACCATGCAGCCCGATTTTCCGATCCCGATCGAAACCCGCGCGCTCGGCACGCTCGCCTATATTCGCCGTTCCATCGACGCTTCCGCCTCGATGGCCGTGCCCGGCATGGCCGGCGTGGTGATGGGCGCCATCGGCATGCTCGCCGCGATTCTCGCCTCGATGCCCCACTGGGCGTCCTTCTGGCTGCTCATCTGGGCGAGCGCGGGAGGCATCGCGTTTCTGGTCGGCGGCGCGCTCATGGCTCGTGAGGCGGCGCAATCGGGACATGCACGCTATCTGGGGCCGGTCCGCAAGTTCATCCTGTGCCTGTGCCCGGCGCTGCTCGCCGGCGCCGTCCTGAGCGTGGTTCTCTGGCACGCCCACATGGACGGACTGCTTCCCGGCACCTGGCTCCTGCTGTACGGCTGCGCGGTGCTCTCGGCCAGCACCGTCACCGTCGCCAGCACGATGCGGCTCCTCTGCATCATGGGCGCCCTGTTCGTCGCGCTCGGGTCATGCGCCTTCGTTCTGCCGGCCGGCAGCCACACTGCCATGCTCGGCCTCGGGTTCGGCGTACTGCACGTGGTTTTCGGCCTGCTGGTCGGGCGCTGCGCACATGCCGAATAAATCCACCGCGGCCAAGCGTAGCGAGGCCCACGGCGCGGGCGCGGCCAAGACGGCGTCGCGGCCGGTGGTCGTTCCGAATGGCGCGGGAATGAATTCTCAATCGGGGTTCGATCGGCTCATCTACGAGCGCGTGCGCCTCGGCATCATGAGCGCTCTGGCGATGAACGATCAGCTCACCTTCAACGAGCTGAAGGCCCTGTTCAACGCGAGCGACGGCAATCTCGGGGCTCACGCCCGCAAGCTCGAAGAGGCGGGCTACGTCGAATGCACCAAATCCTTCGAGGCGCGTCGCCCGAAGTCCATCTACCGCATCACCGGGGCGGGCAGGAAGGCGTTGCTGCGCTACCTCGAGCACATCGAGGCGGTCATCAAGGCAACGCGCCGCGCTTGAGCCGCTCGCCGCCCCGCATGCACGTCGCAATCATCATGGATGGCAACGGCCGCTGGGCCACCCAGCGCGGTCTGCCGCGCACCGCGGGGCATGTCGAGGGCGCCAAGGCGGTTCGCACGGCGGTCGAGGTGGCCGCGCGCGCGGGCGTCGATACACTCACCATGTACGCCTTTTCTGCCGCCAACTGGGCGCGTCCTGCGACGGAGGTTGCCGCCCTGATGCGTCTGTTCGGGCAGTATTTGTTCACCGAGACTCGCCGCTGCGTGGAGCAGTCGATCCGCATCAACGTCATCGGCCGGCGCGACCGGCTCAGCGAGAGCCTGCTGCGCTCGATCGAGCAGAGCGAGCGGCTGAGCGCCGCCGGCTCAGGCATGCATTTGCGCATCGCCGTCGATTACTCCTCTCAGTACAGCATCCTGCAGGCGGCGCGGCGCGCCTGCGCGGCCGGCGCACCGGACATCGAGGGCTTCGCGCGCCTGCTGCACGAGGTGGATCATTGCGCCTATCCGACCGGCGAGGTCGACTTGCTGATTCGCACCGGCAGCGAGCGGCGGCTGAGCGACTTCCTGCTATGGGAATGCGCCTACGCCGAGCTGCACTTCGCCGATTGCCTCTGGCCTGATTTCGACGAGACCCGATTTCGGCAGGCGCTCGAGGATTTCGCCGGGCGCCAGCGCCGCTTCGGGGCATTGAGCGCCGATCATCGCTAGCCATCGAGCCATCATGGACCCTTGCGCAGCAGCCCGGCCCGCGCGATCCGCAGCGCCAGTCTTCAGGCTGGTTCGCGCGCTGGGTCTGCTCTGCGCTCTCGCCTGCGCATCGAGCGCCTTGCCGCAGTCCGCGGCGGCCGCGCCGGCGTCCCTCGCAAGACGCGAGGAGACCTTGCCGAACGGGATGCGCGTCGTCGTGCTGCGCAACAGCCTCGCGCCGGTGGTCACCGTGGAGATGAACGTGCGGGTCGGCGGCAACGAGACGCCGCCGGGATTTCCCGGAATGGCGCATGCGCAGGAGCACATGATGTTCCGCGGCTGCTCCGGCATGAGCGCCGATCAAACGGCGGCCATCTATGCAGAGCTCGGCGGCCAGAGCAATGCCGATACCCAGCAGAACATCACCCAGTACTTCGCGACCGTGCCGGCCTCGGACCTCGACGTCGCGCTAAGGGCGCAGGCGGCGTGCCTCGCGGGGGTGCAGGACTCGGACCAGCAATGGTCACAGGAGCGCGGCGCCATAGAGCAAGAGGTGGCCCGCGATCTGTCCAATCCGACCTACAAGTTCATCGATCGCTTGAACCGGGACATGTTCGCGGGCACCCCCTACGCGCATGACCCGCTCGGCACCAAGGCCTCGTTCGATGCCACCACGGGCGAGATGCTCAAGGCGTTCTACCGTGCCTGGTACACGCCGAGCGACGTCATCCTGGTGATCGTCGGCGACGTGGACGCGGGCGCGACCCTCGAGAAGGTGCGCCAGCTGTTCGGCGCCATCCCCGGCCACCCGACCCCCGCCCGGCCGAGCGTCGATCTCGAACCGGTGAAGTCGGAGAGCTTCACCCTGGACAGCAATCTCCCCTACGTGCTCGCCTTCATCGCCTACCGCTTTCCCGGCACGGACTCGACCGACTACGCCGCCTCCCAGGTGCTCGCCGATGTACTGAGCAGTCAGCGGGCAGATCTGTATGCGATGGTCCCCGCCGGCAAGGCGCTCGCCGCGGAGTTCGGTATGGCGGAGACCTACGCCAAGGCGAGCGTCGGCTATGCGGTCGCGGCTCTGCCCGCCGGTGCCGATGCGCAGGCGGCCCTCGCGCAGATGCGCGAGGTCATTGCCGGCTATGCACGGCGCGGTTTGCCCGAGGATCTGGTGGCGGCGGCCAAGCGCCGTGAAGTCGCCGACGCGGAGTTCGAGCGCGACTCCATTCCGGGTCTCGCGAACGTGTGGTCGAACGCGCTGGCCGCGGAGGGGCGCCGCTCCCCGGACGAGGACGTGCAGGCCATCGAGCGCGTGACGGTCGCCGAGGTGAATCGCGTCGCCCGGCAATATCTCGACGCGCACGGATCGATCAGCGCGGTTCTCCAGCCGGTACCTTCCGGCCAGCCGGTCGCCACCAAGGGGTTCGGCGGCGCGGAGCAGGTCACGGCGCCCCCCTCCAAGCCGGTCGAGCTTCCCGCGTGGGCGCGCGCGGACCTCGCGCAGCTGCATGTGCCGGCGCGATTCCCGAGCTTCTCGGACACGATGCTGCCGAACGGCCTGCGGCTCATCGTCAAGAGCGATCCCACCACCCCGACGGTATCGGTGTTCGGCTCCGTGAAGCACGATTTCGGGCTGCAGACCCCGCCGGGACAGGAGGGCGTGGCGGACGTCCTCGGCACCCTGTTCTCCTATGGCACGCAGACGCTCGATCGGCTCGCCTTCAACAAGGCGCTCGATGACATCGCTGCGAGCGAGACCGCGGGCTACGGCTTTTCGGTGAGCGTGCTCGCCGCCAATTTCTCGCGCGGCGTGCAGCTGCTCGCGGACAACGAGATTCATCCGGCGTTGCCGGCGAACGCGTTCGCCGTGGTTCGACAGCAAACCGCGCAGTTCGTCGCGGGCAATCTCAAGAGCCCCGAGTATCGCACCCGGCGCGCGCTCGACATGGCGCTGTTGCCGCCGGCCGATCCGACGCTGCGCCAGCCCACACCCGGGTCGATCGAGCACCTCACGCTCGCCGACGTGAAGGCCTTTCACGCGGCCACGATCCGTCCCGACCTCACCACCCTGGTGGTGATCGGCGATGTCTCTGCCGCGCAGGCGCGATCGGTGGTCGAGCGGTGGTTCGGCGGCTGGCGCGCCGCGGGCGCGAAGCCCGACACCACGCCGCCTCCCGTCCCCGCCAACAAGCCGGCAGCCGTGGCGGTCGCCGACGCCCAAGCGGTGCAGGACAGCGTGTATCTCGCGCAGCAGCTCGAGCTCAATCGATTCGATCCCAGGTTCTATCCGCTCGAGCTCGGGACCCACGTACTCGGCGGCGGATTCTACGCGACCCGCCTGTATCACGATCTCAGACAAGTTGCCGGGTACGTCTACACGGTCGATGTGCATCTGGACGCCTCGAGGACCCGAGCCGTCTACGAGGTGGCCTATGGATGCGATCCCGACAACGTCTCCAAGGCGCGGATGCTGATCGAGCGCGACCTCGATCAGATGCGTACCGAGCCGGTGACGGACGCCGAGCTGCATCAGGCCAAGGCGCTGCTGCTGCGTGACATCGTGCTGAACGAGTCGAGCGAGGAGGCGGTCGCGCACGGCTATCTGGAGCGCGCCGAGCTCGGCCTGCCGCTGGATGAGCCGCTCATCGCCTCGAGGAAGTACTACGCGATCACGGCGGCGGACATCCAGGCGGCCTTCGAGCAGCTGATCCGCCCCGGCGGCTGGGTGCAGGTGGTGCGCGGCCCCGCGGCGCACTGAGCCGCGGGCGGCATCGTAGAGAAGGTCGGGGTCAGTGATCCTGATCGTCGAGGGGGTCGTCGGATTCGACCGTTTGGGACAATGCGCCGGACATGCTCAAGGCGCCCACCACCAGGAAGGAGGCGATCAAGGTCTTCTTCGGGTAATGCCAGAGCAGCCATATCATGGCCAGCCCCGAAAGCATCAAACTCACCGAATACACCAACCATCGCCTCGATGAAGCCGCTCGCTGCATGACTGCGCTCTCCACGGTGGTCCGCTCGCCGCCCCGCACGCGCAAGGCTCGCAACTACCCCCTCGAGACGGTGCGACGCAGTGCTCACTTCCAGAGCGAACGCCGCCGGCGGGCGAGAATGTGTCGGGATTTGGGAACAGCGCGCGGATTTATGTCATGCGATGAGCGGCCGCTTCGGGCCGAGAGCGCCGGATCAGTCGATGGGCTCGCAGTTGCTGCGTCCCTGCATGAGGCAGTCCTGCAGCTCCGACATGCTCTTGAGCTTGTACACCAGAAACAGCCCGCCGAGCACGAGCGCGAGGCAGATCACCAGAGCGATGAGCGCGTTGCGCTGGGAGCGGGCATCTTGCCGGCGCTGCGATTGCAGATCATCGCTCATGATGCTTTCTCGCTCGGCACCCACTCCCGCCAGGCTACCATCAGCGGAAAATACAGCCCGACGCGCACCGGCTCGGGCCCGAGCCGCTGCGCCAGCAGTGCGTAGCGCTCGAGCTGCGGGCGGTAGCGCCGTACCTCGCGCTCGAGAAATTCCTCCCGCCCGCCGCCCGTGTGGCGGCTGGTCTTGTAATCGATCACCCACCGGGTCCCGGCCTCATCGATGAAGCTGCGGTCGAACACGGCGCGCACCACCTCGCCGCCCCGCAATCCCGACACGGCGTGCTCGCGAAAATCGTCGCGGTAGCCGCGCTTCAGGATCCAGCGCGCGCGCGGATCGCGATGCACTGCGATCAACGTCGCCGTCACCCGCTCGACGGCATCGGCCAGGTGCTCATCGGGCACGCCATTGAGCCTCAGCCACCGGGTGAAATGGCCGGCGCGGGCGCTTATCGCCGACTCCTCGCTGCACTCCAGGTCGAGGCCCTGCAGCTCCGCGTGCACCAGGCTCCCTATGCGCCGGGCGGTCTCCCCGGCCCAGTCGAACACCACCCACTCCTCCCGCTGCACCTTGGGTTCCGGCGCGTGAAGAGCCGCCGCCCAGCCGGCCTCGAGCGCCGATGCGAGCGGGCGGGGCGACCAGTCGCGCGGCAGGCGGCGCAGTGGCCCGCCCCGCAAACCGGTCCAATCCGCGCCGCTCGCGGGCGTGCGAGTCGCGCGAGACTCGGCGGCCACGATGAAGCGCTCGCGCTCGAACGGCCACAGCACCGCGAGCAGACTGCCGGGATGCGGACTCCACGGGCGCGCCTCATTTCTCGGCTCCGAGCTGTCCTCGGCGTCCTCGCCGGGCACGCCGTCGGGGTCCTCGCGCAGCCCGACGGCGGCCGTCAGATGCAGCTGCTGCTTGGCGCGGGTGCAGGCGACGTAGAGCAGCCGTTGCGCCTCGAGCTGGGCTGCTTCGCGAGCCTGACTGCGCAGAAACGAGAACAAGGGGTCGGGCGCCGCGCCGACCGGCGGGCGCGCCGCCATGACCATCCCATCGCGCCCGGTGCGCGAGAACGGATGCATCAGCAGCAATTGACCGGGGGCGACCCGGTTGTGCCGATGCAGGGCGGGGACGATGACGCAATCGAATTCCAGACCCTTGGCCTTGTGGATGGTCATGATCTCCACGCCGCACTCGGCGCCCTCATCCACGTACAGATCCGCAAAGCTCTGCGCCAGGGCGGCCGCGTCCGGAAAACCCTGGCGCTCGAGCTCGCGCAATCGCTCGAACGCTCTGCCCACTTGATCGAGCTCATGCGGGTCGGCCACGCAGCCGGGACCGCCGAGCCCGAGCCAGGCGCGCTCCACCCAGCGCGCGATGCCGCTGTGCGTCTGGACTCGAAAGGCCGCCGCGATCACCGTGCGCAGACGCAGGCACCGTGCCCGCCCCTCCTCGCTCAGCCGTGCGAGGGCACTCTCCTCGCGCAGGGCGTCCCACAGCGTGCCGGGAGCCGAGCGGGCGAGGCTCAGAAGATCGCTCAGTGCGAGGCCGGTCCAGGGCGCCCGCAGCAGCGCGAGCCACGCCGGCCGGTCCCCCAGATGCAGCAGCGCGCAGGTGAGCATCACCACGTCGCGCACCGCGGCGCGATCCTGCAACGGCTCGATGTCGACGGCACGAAAGCCGATGGCGCGCGAGCGCAGCGCGGATGCGATCTCCCGGGCATGCACGCGCGCGCGCACCAGGACCGCGATGCGCCACGCCGGATGCCGCTCGCGAAGCGCACCGATCAGCTGCGCGGCGGCGCTCGCCTCCTCCGCCGCGCTCGCGAAGCCGCGCAGGCTCACGCAAGCCTCGTCGCCCGGTCGGGCCGGCGCCGCCGCATCGCTGCGCCGGAACGCGATGGCGCCGCGCTCACGGTCGTCGGCACGCGGCAAGATCTTCTCGAAGCATCCATTGATCCAGTCGACGATCAGCGGGCTCGATCGAAAATTGCAGCTCAGGCGCTGCACCTCGAATTCCACGGCGCCGACGCCCTGGTCGGCGAGATCGAGAAATGCCCTGACTTCGGCCTGCCGGAAACCGTAGATCGACTGCATGGGGTCGCCCACGCAAAACACGCTTCGGCCGTCGCCGCGCTCCCAGCCCGCGGTGAGGAGGCGCACCAGCTCGAGCTGCGCGGCGGAGGTGTCCTGGAATTCATCGAGCAGCAGGTGCCGCAGCCGGTAATCGAGCCGTAGGCCGAGGTCCGTGGGCGCCTGCGCGCTGCCCAGCGCGCGCAGCGCCGCCATGGACACCGCCGCAAAGTCCACCACTCCCTGCTCGCGGAAGACGCCATCCAACGCGGCCGCCGCGAGCACCAGCACCTGCGCCACGTCGCGCACGCGCGCCCAGTCGGCGTCGCTGTAGCGCGGGTCGGGAAGGCCCTGCACGGCCCGCAGCGCCGACAGCACTTCCGGCCGCCCGTCCAGACGGCCGAGCAGCTCGAGCATGACCTTCTTCTCGGCGCGACCCGGCGGGAAGCCGTCGGTCTTGTTGACCGAGGAGCGCAGCTTGCCGCCGGCCGTGAGCAGCAGCGCGGCGACGCCACGCCAGCGCGCGAGATCCGCCGCCCCGCTGCCGAGGGTCGACTCATCGGTCCGCCAGGGCAGCAGCTCCATCCATTTGCAATCGGGCTCGAGCGCCGCGGCTCGCAGGCAGGGCCCCAGTGCCGCGATGGTCGCATCGCCGAGGGCCGCGTGAGCGCGCCTGAGCTCGCGCCTCACCAGCAGCGCGAGGTCCTCGTCGAACTGCGCCCGCACGTGCGCCAGATCCTCGATCCCGCCGGCGGCCTGCAGGTGTCCGGCCAGCAACGGCAGCCAGCGATCGCGCGTCGGCAGCATGTCGACGACCAGCCCGACCAGCTGGTTCCAGCGTTGATCGCCGACGGCCAGCACGCGCTCGACGGCCTCGCCGAATGAGTCGGCCTGATCATGCGACAAGGCTCGGCGCGCGGCCTCTTGGTATGGGGCGCTGGCGTCCTCGAGGAGCGTGAGGCGGCCGCCGGCGCCCGAAGTGATGGGCAGCTGAGCGGCCAGCCAGGCATTGAACGAGTCGATGGTCTCGATGCGCAGGCGCGAAGGATGGCGCTCGGCGTCGATACCGCGGGCCTGCAAATGACGCCGGGCGGCCACCCCGAGGGCCCACATCGCCGGGTTGAGGGTCGCGGGACACTGCGGCAGGGCGGCCGCCTCGAGCGCGAGCACGACGCGGGCACGCATCTCCTCGGCGGCACGCCGCGTGAAAGTCAGGGCGAGGATGCGCTCCGGCTCATCCACGGTCGACAGCAGCCGCAGGTAGCGCTGCGCCAGCAAGGTGGTCTTGCCGCTGCCGGCGGGCGCTTGCACCAGCACCGAGCCCTGCGCCTGCACCGCGCCGAGCCGCGCGGCGCCGTCGACGGGTTGAGCGCCGCTCGTGCTCATGCGGCGGGCGCATCCCAGGAATTGGCCAGCGCGTCGAGCGTCGAGGGCACGCGGCACAATCCCTGCAGCCGGCAGGAGCGGCATGCAAATTCGGTGGGTGCCACCGCAGCGTCGCCGCGCGCGAACTCGCGCGCGAGCCGCTCGATGCGCTGCTCCCAGGCGGCAACGAGATCGCCGAAGCTCGCCATCCCCTCGAGCTTGGTGGCTCTCTTGCGCGGAAAGACGTCATCCAGCGCGCACTCCACCACGAACGCGCATTGCGCCGCGCTCACGCGGCCATAGGCCACGGCGATGAGGCCCTGCCGGTGGAGCAGGCCGTACATCGGCAGCTGCGGATTGTCCGGCCGCTCGCCGCGCCAATCCGCGTAGACCGACCCCGTCTTGTAGTCGATGACCACCCGTCCTCCGTCCTCGAGCCGGTCGATGCGGTCCACCCGCACCGTGAACTCGAGGCCGGCATGCTGCGCGAGCTCGGAGGCCTCCTCCACCTGCTCGACCTGGAAGAACCGGCGCTGGCCTTCGAGCTGCAGCCAGCGCTCCAGCAAGCCTTGCAGCCGTGTACGCTCGCGCTGCGCCCAGCGCGTGCCGGGATTGCGCCGCGCGCACTGTCCTTCGACGGCGAGGCTTGCGCTGTTGCGCACCAGCGCTGCCAGCGCCTGCGGCTGGACGAGGAGCGCCCGCAGCTGCGTCGAATCGCGCACCTCCCGCCAGATCCGACGCAGCGCATCGTGCAGGATCTCGCCGCGCTCGCGATCGTTGAAACCGGGCCGGGGCTGCTCCAGGACGAGCGCGCCGAGCCGGGTCTCGGCAAAGCCGCGAAACGCGCAGCGCGATTGAGCCCGCAAGCTGGCGACGCCACGAGTTCGTTCGCAGGGCTCGACCGGCGGCGCCTGCTCGTCGGTCAACTGCTCGAGCAGCGGCGCCTCGCGGTGCTGGGCGCGCCAGTGCGGCTGCGGCACGGCGGCCGGCTGCCCGCTGGCGGGCGGCGGCGCGAGCGCCGTGAGCAGCGGACTGAGTGCGATGCTGCGGCCCTCGCCCGGCTCGGCGCAGCTGAAAACACAGCCGCCCGCGCGCTCGAGCCAGCGCCGCTGCAGATCCTCGGCGAGCTCGAGCTGCGCATCGGCGCTGGCCGCCGCGACGGCGTATTGCCGCTGCAGCAGCGGCGGGATCAGGGGCATCGGATCGACCGGCGGGGGCCAATGATTCTCGTCGCAACCCGTGACCCACAGGCCCTGGTAGCCGAGCCAGGGGTCGGTCAACTGGCTGCTCACCCAGATGGGAGGAACGCCCGTTTGGACCTGAAACGGCGTGTCCCGGGCCGCGCGCTCGAGGATGCCCTCGGCGGCGCGGCGCCCGAGGCTCCCGAAGGTCTGATCGCCGAGCGCGAGGCTCGCCAGCAGTTCCCGGAAGCGCTCCGCGGATTGATATTCGGCGCTCGACCAGCGTTGCCGCAACGACCAAGGTCCGCGCTCGAAGGCCTCCACCCATACGCTGAGCCAGCGGCTCATGCGATGACTACCGTGCAGCCCCCCGAGCGCAGCGGCGGCGCGGCTCAGCCGCTCGAGCGCAGCGGGCGGCCCGAGCTCGCGGGCGACGGCGTGCGCACGCGCGATCCAGCCGCCGAGCGGCGCTTCGCTCGGCGCGCTTGCGCGCAGCAGCGTATCCGAGCGCGCGGCGGCACTCGCATCCTCGGGCGAATCCTGCAGCTCCGGGGAGCGCAGCAGCAGGCTGAAGCGCTCGAAAGGCACCGATCCGCTGCTCACGGACAGCAGCTGCAACGCCGCACGCACCGGTCCGTGCTCGGCGAGCGGCGTTCCCCCGGCCAGGGCATAGGGCGCGGCCTGCGCCGATTCCTCGAGGGAGAAGCGCCGCGGCGCGAGCGCCGCGTCGAAGGCGTCCGCCACCTCGGCGCGCCGCGCCGCCAGATCGCGAATGCTGATCCAGGCACGAAAGGAGGCGTCGGACTCGAGTCCACGGCGCGCCCAATCGGCGATCGAGGCGAGCTCGGCCGCCGGCGAGACGGCTCTCAGGACATGCGCCGCCCGGACCCGATTTGCCCCGCAGGCCTGCGCGGCGGTCTCGGCGGGCAATGGCGCTCCGCAGCGCCGCTCGAGCCAGCGACGCGCGACCGGACGCCACAGAGGACTCTCGATCCAGGTCACGCCCTGCGCGCTCGGCTCCGCGGCATCCAGCGATGGCTGCAGCAGTGCCCCCAGAAGCTCTCCCGGACCGATACAGTTCAAGGCACGGCAGCGCGCCTCGAATTGCCCGATCCACAGTGTGAGCGCCTGCGATTCCTCGGTACCGTAGGCGCGCAGCGCCGCCAGGGGGATGGCGTGCTCGTACATCGCGCGCCGCGCGCCGCGCGCCGCCCGCGCCGCGCCGCCGGGCTCGAGGAACTGCCCGCTCGAATCCAGATCGAGCACCACGCCCCGCCACAGCTCCCGCTCCTCCGCGTCGGCGAGACAGCGCGGCGTCGAGGCGTCGAGGAGCTGGCGCCGGACGTGCTGCTCCTTGAGCCATGCGCCGAAGTCGTGCACTTGCGGCGTCGGCCAGACCTCCCGCCCGCGCATCCGCTGCCCCCGCTCGACCGCGTCCAGCAAGGCGGTCGCCAGCTCGACGCTCGGCGCCAGCACGACGCATCCCGCGTCGGCGGCCTGCATCAACCCGGGTGACACCGGCTCAGGGCTTGCCCGCCGAGCCCACCAGAGCCAGGGCCGGCGCGCTCGAGGAGGCCGGCGCGCTCGAGGAGGCCGGCGCGGTCGAGGAGGCCGGCGCGCTCGAGGAATAAGTGTCGAGCAGCTCCTCGATGCGCGCAAACACCGTGGCGAGCAGTGGCGGCTCCGGCAGGTTGGTGATGCGGAAACAATTGCGATAGGGCACGTTGAAGCTCACGCCGGGCGCCACCAGCACGTGCTTGCTTTCCAGCAGGTCGAGCGCGAACACCTGATCATCGAAGTCGGGCAGCAGGTCGCGCCTGACCTGCACGAAAGCGTACAGCGCGCCCATCGGAGGAGGG
>Ga0335075_10006792_pt1 | contig 17662 bp, 15 predicted proteins | sample Lox_Sample_24_FD_206723 | JGI IMG/M metagenome (GOLD analysis project Ga0335075, IMG submission 206723) | Soil microbial communities from Loxahatchee National Wildlife Refuge, Florida, United States - Lox_Sample_2.4 | ecosystem: Environmental > Terrestrial > Soil > Wetlands | place: USA...
ATCGGTGATCGTACTGTCGGATAGCGGCGGCGGCCCTTGGAGACTTGGGATGACCGGCTCATTTGACCTAAGTCCCGCTTTCTCGGGAACGGTTCACAACCTTTTCGTGTCGAACACCACAGCCGTTATTCCTGGCCTGATGATCGAAGCGAATTCCTTCATGTCGAAGGCCGTATGGGACCTGGCGGGGGTTAACGGGTCGCTATTTCATTTCGTGTCCGCGATGCTCAAGGGAAACGATACAATTTACGGTGCGGGCTTGGATGAGACGCTGGCAGGCTTCGGCGGCAATGATGTCCTCGTCGGCGGCGCTGGTGGTGACGAACTCGTCGGGGGCGATGGTATCGACACCGCCAGCTATGCGAATGCTGCGGCGTCCGTCGTGGTAGTGATGCTCGATCCTGGCTTCAACCAGGGCGACGCCGACGGCGATACTTACTTCGGTATCGAGAACCTGGCGGGGTCGAGGTTCAACGACTTTCTGTATGCTAACGACTCCATCAATCGCGTCAGCGGCGGCCTCGGCAATGATACGCTGGTCGGCATGCTTGGCGCCGATACGCTGGATGGCGGCGCAGGCACCGACACCGCGTCCTACGACGACGGTCTAGCCGTCACCGCCAGCCTGCTGACCCCGGGCATCAACACGTCGGCAGCCAAGGGGGACAAATACATCTCGATCGAAAACCTCGCCGGGAGCAGCTTCAACGACACGCTGTACGGCAACAATGCCGCCAACAAGGTCGAAGGAAACAACGATCCCGCGCTCACCACGATCATCGACAACGACAAGCTCTTCGGTCTCGGCGGAAACGATCAGCTGTTCGGAGGGTGGGGCATCGATACGCTGACCGGCGGGCTGGGCAAGGACGCGCTCACCGGCGGCGGCAGCCGCGACATCTTCGACTTCAATCTGATTAGCGAAAGCGTTGTCGGCGCCAACCGCGACATCATCATGGACTTCACGCGCGGTTCTCCAACAACCGGCGACGATATCGACCTCTCGACGATCGACGCGAACACGACGCTCGCCGGCAATCAGAACTTTACCTGGCGCGGTACGGGAGCCTTCACGAGCTTAGCCGGACAGCTCCGTTTTACCGATCAGGGCCCGACCTGTCTCGTGCAGGGCGACGTCAACGGCGATGGCAAGGCCGACTTCGAGATCATGGTGAGCGTCGCGACGCTCGGAATTGGCGACTTCATTCTGTAGCCAACCCCAGTGCCTCCGAACACGCGACTCGTCATCACGAGCTTTACAGCGCGTGCGAGGAGCCGCCGTCGATGACGAGCCGCTGGCCGTTGATGTAGCCGCCCAGATCTGACGCGAGCAGCGCAACCCAGTTCGCGCGCGGCAGTCCGGCTGCATCCGTCCGCGTCCGGCATGATGGTCTTTGGCATTCGTGGCTTGGCGACGAGCGCGATCGGAATGAGCGGCTGCTTGCGGCGCTGAAATTGTCATTCGCGGTGGGTTCGCGCCGGAAAGTCTCACGGCGTCCCCGCTTCAAAATAGAAGCGGTTGGCGCTGAGGCGCTAAACCATTGGCTTCATGATGAAAATCTGGTGCCGCTTGCGTGACTCGAACACGCGACCCCATCATTACGAATGATGTGCTCTACCGACTGAGCTAAAGCGGCGACCGCGCTTCGCCGGTCATTCGGGCGAAGCCGTGCGCCTGATACAAGCATTGCCGCGCCTTTTCAAGTCGGCTGAACGCTTTGGGTCAGGCATTGGTTACGTCGAGGAAACCGGCGGCGATCCAGCCGGGATAAACGCGCCTCGGACCGTGCGCGAACGTATGAGGCGTGCCCGCGCGATGATCATACGAAAGTGAACACTGAATCCCGATGGACATCGCAAAACTTCCGGGTAGAGTTTTCGGTAGCCCTCGTGCCAACTTTCTCTGACACCTCTTCATAAAATGAGGGCTCGGGAGGGAGTTTCATGGCTTCGGTTTCTATGACGGTCAACGGCCGTTCGGTCAGCGGCGATGTCGAGGGCCGCGTTCTTCTGGTTCATTACCTGCGTGAGCATCTGGGTCTGACGGGCACCCATGTCGGTTGCGATACATCGCAATGCGGCGCCTGCGTCGTCCATATCGACGGCATCGCGGTGAAGAGTTGCACCGTTCTGACCGCCCAGGCATCGGGCTCCGATATCGTCACGATCGAGGGTCTGGCGAACGGCGCGGACCTGCATCCCGTGCAGGCGGCTTTCAAGGAGCATCACGGACTGCAGTGCGGTTTCTGCACGCCGGGCATGATCATGGCCGCGGTCGACATGATCCGCCGCCATCCGGGCGGGCTGGACGAGAAGACCGTGCGCGCCGAACTCGAAGGCAATATCTGCCGCTGCACCGGCTACCACAACATCGTGAAGGCCATTCTCGCAGCGTCCGAGGCGATGGCGAAAGGCAAGGCCAAGGCGAAGAAGAAGGCGGCGTGATGCGGCATTCGGCAATCGGCAGTCGGCAATCGGATTGATGGAGGCGCTTCGGCACCGGCATTGCGTGTAGTCCATTTTGCGACTGCCGACTGCCGATTGCCGAATGCCGCCGAAGGGAGGAAGCATTCATGGGTATCGAAGGCATTGGCGCCCGCGTGGCGCGTAAGGAAGACAAACGTTTCATCACCGGCGCCGGGCGCTATGTCGACGACATGGTCGTTCCCGGCATGAAGCACGCCGCGTTCGTGCGCTCGCCTTATGCGCATGCGGACATCAAGAAGATCGACGTCAAGAAGGCATCGAAGATGCCGGGCGTGATCGCCGTGCTGACCGGCAAGGAGCTGAAGGCGGACGGCATCGGCAATCTGATCTGCGGCTGGATGATCCACTCCAAGGACGGCTCGCCGATGAAGATGGGCGCCTGGTCGCCGCTGGCGGTCGACAGAGTGCGCTATGTCGGCGACGCGGTGGTCATCGTCGTTGCCGATACGAAAGGTCAGGCGCGCGACGCGGCCGAGGCCGTGAACGTCGACTATAAGGAAAGGGATGCGGTCACCGATCCGGTCGCCGCGCTGAAATCGGGCGCGCCGCAGCTCCACCCCGAGGCGGCGAACAATCTGATCTTCGACTGGGCGCTGGGCGACCAGGCGGCGACGGACGCCGCCATCAAGCGCGCGGCGCACGTCACCAAGATGAAGATCGTCAACAACCGGCTGGTGCCGAACGCCATGGAGCCGCGCGCCGCCCTTGGCCACTACGACAAGGCGGAAGACCACTACACGTGCTGGACGACGTCGCAGAACCCGCATCTCGCCCGTTTGGTGATGAGCGCGTTCTACAATGTAGCGCCGGAGAACAAGCTGCGCGTGATCGCGCCCGATGTCGGCGGCGGCTTCGGCTCGAAAATCTACATCTATCCGGAAGAGATCGTCTGCTGCTGGGCGTCGAAGCGCGCCGGCGTGCCTGTCAAATGGGTGGCCGATCGTACGGAAAGCTTCCTGACCGACGCCCATGGTCGCGACCACGTGACCGAAGTGCAGATGGCATTCGACGCCGACAAGAAGATCGTCGCACTGAAGGTCGACACGATCGCCAATCTCGGCGCGTATATGTCGCTCTTCTCCTCCTGCGTGCCGACCTATCTCTACGCGACGCTGCTGTCGGGCCAGTACGTGATCCCCGCGATCCACTGCAACGTGCGCACGGTCTACACGAACACGTCGCCGGTGGATGCTTATCGCGGCGCCGGCCGGCCGGAAGCGACGTTCCTGCTCGAACGGGTGATCGAAACGGCGGCGCGGGAACTGAAGGTGAGCCCGGCGGAATTGCGCCGGCGCAACTTCATCAAGGGCTTCCCATACCAGACGCCGGTCATCATGAACTATGACGCGGGCGACTATGAAGCCTCGCTCAACGCGGCGATGAAAACCGCCGATTATACCGGCTTCGAGAAGCGTCGGGCCGAAGCGAAGAAGCGCGGCAGACTGCGCGGCATCGGCATGAGCACGTACATCGAGGCGTGCGGGCTGGCGCCTTCGGCGGCGGTCGGTTCGCTCGGCGCCGGCGTCGGCCTGTGGGAATCGGCCGAGGTGCGCGTCAATGCGGTCGGCACGATCGAGATCCTGACCGGCTCGCACAGCCACGGCCAGGGTCACGAGACGACCTTCGCGCAGGTGGCAAGTGGCCGGTTCGGCATCCCGATCGAACAGGTGTCGATCGTGCATGGCGATACCGACAAGGTGCAGATGGGCATGGGCACCTACGGCTCGCGCTCCGGCGCGGTCGGCATGTCGGCGATCGTCAAGGCGCTCGACAAGATCGAGGCCAAGGCGAAGAAGATCGCCGCCCATCTGCTCGAAGCCGACGAAGCCGACATCGTCATCGAGGATGGCGCGCTGAAGGTCGCAGGCACCGACAAGAACGTGCCGTGGTTCCAGATGGCGCTTGCCGCCTACACCGCGCACAATCTGCCGTCCGGCATGGAGCCGGGCCTGAAGGAAACCTCCTTCTACGACCCGTCCAACTTCACCTTCCCGGCGGGCTGCTACATCTGCGAGGTCGAGATCGATCCCGACACCGGCGTCACCGAGATCGTGCAGTTCGTCGCGGCTGACGATTTCGGCAACATCATCAACCCGATGATCGTCGAGGGTCAGGTGCATGGCGGCATCACGCAGGGCATTGGCCAGGCGCTGCTCGAAGGCTGCCATTACGACCCGGAAACCGGCCAGCTCATCACCGCGAGCTACAACGACTACACCATGCCGCGCGCCACCGACGTGCCGTACTTCCAGCTTTCGACGTCGAACACGCCGTGCCCGAGCAATCCACTCGGCATCAAGGGCTGCGGCGAGGCGGGCGCGATCGGCTCGCCACCGGCAGTCATCAACGCGGTGACGGACGCCATCGGCAACAACAAACTGACGATGCCGGCGACGCCATCGAAGGTCTGGGCGGCGATCAGAGCCGCAGCAAAGCATTAGGAGGAACGACGATGTATCAAGTGAATTACCATCGCGCGGCCTCCGTCGCGGACGCTGCCAAGAAAGCCAAGGGCGAAGCGAAATATCTGTCGGGCGGCATGACGCTGATCCCGGCGATGAAGGTGAGGCTGGCATCGCCCGGCGACGTGATCGACCTCATGCACATCAAGGAGCTCAAGGGCATCAAGGTGTCGGGCAAGTCCGTCACCATCGGGGCAGCGGCGACGCATGCCGAGGTCGCGACGAACGACAAGCTGATGAAGGCCTGCCCGGCGGTTTCTTACCTGGCAGGGCATATCGGTGACCCGCATGTTCGCCATCGCGGCACGATCGGCGGCTCGATCGCCAACAACGATCCGACCGCCGACTATCCTGCGGCGCTGCTGGCGCTCAACGCCACGATCGAGACCAACAAGCGCAAAATTTCCGCCGACAAATTCTTCACCGGCCTCTTCGGCACCGCGCTGAAGGACGGCGAGATCGTCACCGCTGTGTCTTTCGACATTCCGGCAAAGGCGGGATACGCGAAGTTTCCGAACCCGGCGTCACGTTATGCGCTGACCGGCGTCTTCGTGGCGAAGGACAAGAGCGGCGTGCGTGCGGCGGTGACCGGCGCGGGTGATGACGGCGTGTTCCGCTCCAAGGAAATCGAAGCGGCGATCGCCAAGAAATTCGAGGCGGCAGCGCTGGACGATGTGAAGATACCGGCTAAGAACCTGATGAGCGATTTGCACGCCTCGGCCGAATATCGCGCGAACCTCATCAAGGTGATGGCCAAGCGCGCCGTCGCCGCCGCGAACGGCTAGGTATCGAGCGTAACCTATTTTCGCGCTGGCGCTTCGGCGCCGGCGCGCTATTATAGGCATTGCTAATATTTGACGGCCGTGCCCCGGCCTTGCCTTTCTGAAGGCGTCTGCGCTGCCGGCTCGGCCCTGACCTGTTTGTGACGGAGGGGACTTGCCATGACCGCATACAATTCGGTTCGCATGCGCGTAAAAGCCGGCCGCGAGGCGGATTATCTGAAAAGCCATGAGCAGATGGACGGCACGGCGCTCAAGGCAGCGGGCCTGAGAAAATTTTCCATCATAAAGACCGGCGAGCGCACCTATTGCGTCATCGGCGAGTGGGATAGTTTTGACAGCCTCGCCAAGGCGCGGCCGGTGATGATCGCGCAGCTCGACCGCATGCGCGACATGCTGGAGGATCTGGGCGGCGGGATGGGCGTAACCGATCCGGTCTCGGGCGAGGTGGTGTTCGAAAGGTAGCACCAACGCGCTCCCTCCCCTCAAGGGGGGAGGGATGGCGCCGCAGCCCTTGGCATCTTCGCCCTCGGTCGCCACATTGGCGGCATGGCACGGCGCGGTTCTTCCTTCGGTTTTCTCGGACGCTTCGGCAGGTCGGAAGATCTGCGGTCACTGGACGCTGCGCTGAAGACGGCCGATCTCCACCCGGCGCTCGTACCGGAAGGGCTGAAGCTCGCGATCTCAAATCTGATGAAGGATCATGCGGACGACGGCGAGCCACCGCCGCATGCCTATCCGTTCGCGGCGAGCCTCTTCGCCTATTGCCTGCTCGGCCCTGAGCATTTTGCTACGGTGAACGGTGCGGATGCCACAGCCGAAGCCGAGCGCCGCATCGAGGCGGCAATCGACGATGCGGACGGGTTCGACGCGCAACTGCTGCTGCTCGCCCTGCATTCGCGGCTGATCCGGCCGGAGGTGGTCGAGAAATTCGGGTTGGAGATCGGATAGGCCGACTGGATCGGGCCACGCCTGTAAATGTTATGACCAGACGCCTGATGAGCCGGGCCGACATGTAATTTCGATGTAGAACCTGCCGGCCGGGCCTTCACAAAAGGCGCCGATTTCTCTATTTCGCATGCTTTCAAAGCGCTTTGGAGCGGGAAAATGGCGATCAACGCTGTCGTGTGGGGCGAGAACGTCCACGAGCAGACGAACAAGGTTGTCCAGGACATCTACCCGGACGGCATGCATAGCACGATCGCCAAGGCGCTAAACGCCGACAAGGCGATCAAGGCGACGACAGCGACGCTCCAGGAGAAAGAGCACGGGCTGACCGAGAAGCGGCTCGCCAAGACCGACGTGCTCGTCTGGTGGGGGCATGCTGCGCACAACCAGGTCGAGGACGAGATCGTCGAGCGCGTCGCCAAGCGCGTCTGGGAGGGCATGGGGCTGATCGTGCTCCACTCCGGCCACTACTCGAAGATATTCAAGAAGCTGATGGGCACGATGTGCTCGCTGAAATGGCGCGAGGCGGGCGAGCGCGAGCGCGTCTGGGTGATCAACCGCAACCACCCGATCGCCGCCGGCCTCGGCGAGCGCATCGAGATCGAGGAGACGGAAATGTATGGCGAGCCGTTCGCCGTGCCGGAGCCGCTCGAGACAGTGTTCGTCTCCTGGTACCAGGGCGGCGAGGTGTTCCGCTCGGGCCTCACCTATCGCCGCGGCGCTGGCAATATCTTCTACTTCTCGCCCGGCCACGAGACGTATCCGATCTACCACAATACCGACGTTCAGCAGGTGCTGCGCAATGCCGTGAAATGGGCGTACAATCCGGCAGCACCCTGGACGGACATCCTGAAGGCGCACAACGTGCCGACGCCGAAAGCGCCGGAAAAAATCAAGCAGCGCGGCGCGCGGCTTTCTGCACATCCGACAGAGGGCAAGCGCTGATGCCAAAGCTGCTGCTGCTCGGGACCGGCGGTATCGCCGGCCATCACGTCTCGGAGTTCGGCCAGATCAAGGGCCACAAATTCGTCGCCTGTGTCGATCCGATCCCCGGCCGCGCCAAGGAATTCGCCAAGGCGAATGGCATCGGCAAGGCGTTCGAGAGCTTGGAGCAAGCGCTCGACTGGGGCCAGTTCGACGCGGCGTCGAACTGCACGCCCGACGGCGTGCACAAGGTGACGACGCTGGCGCTGGTGGCAGCCGGCAAGCACGTGTTTTGCGAAAAACCGCTGGCGCAGAACTATGAGGATGCGCTGGCCATGACCGAGGCCGCCGAGAAGGCCTGCCTGATGAACATGGTGAACCTGACCTACCGCAATTCGCCGGCGATCCAGCGGGCGAAGCAGATGGTCGAGGCCGGCGAGATCGGCGATCTGCGCCACGTCGAGGCGAGCTACCGTCAGGGCTGGCTGGTGGGCAAGCACTGGGGCGACTGGCGCACCGGCGAGCGCTGGCTGTGGCGGCTGTCGACCAAGCACGGCTCGGCCGGCGTGCTGGGCGACGTCGGTGTTCATATCCTCGATTTCGCCAGCTACGGCGCCTGCCAGGACATCGTCGGCCTCAAGGCCGACATGGCGACCTTCCCGAAGGCAGACGGCGAGCGTATCGGCGAGTACAGACTCGACGCCAATGACAGCGTGGTAATGACAGCGAAGTTCGCCAATGGCGCGCTCGGCACGATCCTCGCGACGCGCTACGCAACCGGCCATGCCAACGATCTGACGCTGGCGCTGCACGGCACCAAGGGCGCGCTGCGCGTCGAGACGACCGGGCACGAGTCCAGCCTGATGGGTTGCCTCGGCAAGGACATCGACAAGAACCGCTGGAAGAAGATCGAGATGCCGCCGGTGAAGCGCAACGCCGTGCGGTTCGCCGAGGCCCTGAAATCGGGCGTCAACGGCGATCCGTCCTTCCGCCGCGCGGCGGACATCCAGAAGGTCATCGACGCGACCTTCAAGAGCGCGAAGACGAAGGGCGTGGCGCTCGTCTGATAGCTGCTAGGCTAACAGTACCAAGTTGCGATTAAAAACTCTTTCGCCTGCTAAAAAAAACACCTAGAAGACATGCGGGTTGGGGAGAGTATATGAAACTTTCTTGGCAAAAATTGCTGTCTCGGGCTCGTCACAGGGGCCGCTCAAACAGGACTTCCAAAGAAGATAAGCTCTTTACAGAGCATTCTCGCGACGTAGATAGAATTATTTTTTCGTCATCGTTTCGCAGACTTCAAGGGAAAGCTCAACTATTTACCTTTCCAGAGACAGATTATGTTCGAAATAGATTAACCCATACTCTGGAAGCTGTGAGTATATCGCGCACGTTGGCGGCCGCAATTTTCTCCTCATTTGAAAAACATAATAATGAGGCTCACAAAGAGATAGTCGACGCTTGCAGGCATAACGGCATAGCAACCAGAGATGTTGTGGAGATCGTTGCTGCGGCGACAAGCGCACACGACATCGGAAACGCGCCATTTGGGCATATCGGAGAGTATGCAATCAGATCTTGGTTTCAAGGCCGCTTTGGCGAAGAAAGAAGGCACGTGGGCGAGCAGTTGTGTAGCCCAGATATTCTCAACGACTATCTCGCGTTTGACGGTAATCCTCAGGGGTTCAGAGTAATAACCAAGCTCGAAGGATGGCCTGAAGAAATTGGCGGTATGCAACTAACGTGCGCAACTATTGCCGCTACTGTGAAATATCCTTGGTTCAGCAAACCTACAAAGCCCGAAAAAGGACCGTCGAAATTTGGATTCTACGCGTCGGAGAGATTTACTGCTGAAAGTATATTTGACGAAGTTGGCCTATTAGGCGGCGGCGAGGAGAAGAAATTCTTCAGGCATCCGCTTTCTTATATAATGGAAGCCGCAGATGATATCGCGTATCTAACTTCCGATCTTGAGGACGGACTTAAGTATGGATTGCTCGATATTAAAGAAGTTTACGAACTGCTTCGATTTATCACGAAAGGACGTCTCAAGCAAAGCAGAATTGATCAAGCGCGGCCGGAGGCCCAAGAACGAATTAAACTACTTCGCTCTGCGGCGATATTCGCGATGATTACAATGTGTCAAGAAAGATTTTTGCACAACTATCCAGATTACATGAAGCCGAAGTCAGCCGGAAAGCTGTCATTGATGCTTTCTTCTGAGAGTTTAGATAATTTGCAAACAAGCCTCAGGTCTTTGGTAAGAGATAAGATCTATTATCAAGATTATAAAGTAAGGAAGGAGGCGGCAGCCTTTCATACTGTTCGGAGGTTGCTCGATGAGTTTTTCTTTGTAATTGAGGATTATTTTAGCAAACCGGCAAAGACCTTGAACGACAAGAATAGAAATATGATGCGAGTGATGTTTCCCGGGTATAAAGTTTATCTAAAGGGCGGAAAGATCGACAGTAAAGAGGACTCATTCCCAGAAAATGTGGATGATTCGCTACGGATTCTTGTAGATTTCGTATCCGGAATGACCGACGCTTATGCGAGAAATCTTTGCTCGCAAGTCTCTGGTCGTCATTTTTGATGTACTTGAGGTAGGTGCGTGGCGCTCGTCTGATCAGTTCGCCAACAGCGCCGCCCGCGCGGCAGCGTATTCGTCGGCCAGTCTGTCGACCAGCTTCGCGGCCGGCATGATCTCATCGACCGCGCCGATGCCCTGGCCGCAGCCCCAGATGTGCTTCCAGGCCTTGGTCTCGCTGCCAGCGAAATTCATCTTGGTCGGATCGGAGACAGGCAGATTGTCCGGATCCAGGCCCTGGGCGCGGACAGAGCCCTTCAGGTAATTGCCGTGCACGCCGGTGAAGAGGTTCGAATAGACGATGTCTGCCGCCTTCGACTCGACGATCATCTGCTTGTATTCGTCGAGCGCGCGCGCCTCGTCGGTCGCGATGAAGGATGAGCCGACATAGGCGAGGTCGGCGCCCATCGCCTGCGCGGCGAGGATCGCGCCGCCATTGGCGATCGCGCCTGACAGGAGCAGCGGCCCGTCGAACCACTGGCGGATCTCCTGCACGAGCGCGAAAGGTGAGAGTGTCCCGGCGTGTCCGCCGGCGCCGGTGGCGACCGCGATCAGACCGTCCGCGCCTTTCTCGATCGCCTTGCGCGCGTGGCGGTCATGGATGATGTCGTGCAGCACGATGCCGCCATAGGAGTGCACCGCCTCGTTCAACTCCGGAACCGCGCCGAGCGAGGTGATGACGATCGGCACCTTGTATTTGACGCAGGTCGCGAGATCCTGTTCCAGCCGCGTGTTCGACTTGTGGACGATGTGGTTGAGCGCATAGGGCGCCGCGGGGTTGTCGGGGTTCTCTTCATCGTGCCGTTCGAGCGACTCGGTGATTTCGGCCAGCCATTCGTCGAGTTGCGACTGCGGCCGCGCATTCAAAGCCGGGAACGAGCCGACGATGCCGGCCTTGCATTGCGCAAGGACCAGCGGCGGATGGGAGATGATGAAGAGCGGCGAACCGACAACCGGGATGCGGAGATTCTTTTTCAGGATGTCGGGCAGCGCCATGCGGAACCTTCACGTGAAAATTGACGTTTACGGAAACGTCAGTTCTTCTAGCAGATGATTTTTGCGGCGCAACGCGGTTTCGGCATGAGCTTTGGCCTGAATTCGCCGTTAAGGCGGGGAAGATCGTTCAGCACTATGTTTGTGAATGTTGCGGTTGGCGGCTGGCGGGGCTAACCATCCGCTATCCTGCGGGGACGAAAGGGATTTTTGCTTGGACGCAGTCGAAAAGGCGATCAGGAGCGCGTTGGAAAAAGGCAACGCGGACGATCGCGCGTTCCGTGAAGGCGTCTACCGCAAGGCCTTTGCCGCGCTCGAACGCGCCATTGAGCACAATCCGGGCATCACGCTCGATGTAGCCGAACGCCGCCGCGCCAGCGTGAAGGGCAAGATCGCCGAAATCGAGTCGGAGTTCATTCCAGCTTTCCCCTCGCTGGACGTCGACCGCAGGCACGCGCCGCGCGCGGAAACGCCTCGCATCGAACCGGCGGCACCGCCGGTCGAGGCAGCGACACCAAGGGTAGAGCCTGCCGTGTCGCGTCGCCCAGAACCGACCGCGCCACGCGTTGAGGCCGCCGCCGTGCGGCGCGTCGAGCCGGAGGCGCCGCGGGTCGAACCGGCTGCACCGGCGCAGCGCTCGGAGCCCGCAGATCCCAATATCGATGTGTCGTGGGGCTCGGAGCCGCGAAGGACGGAGCGCTCCAGAGCGCCCGAAATCGCAATGGATAGCCCGGCGGCCCGGCCTGCCGAAGCTCAGGCGGCCGCGCCAACGCCGTCGGTTGAGAGCAATGCCAGCGGGCCGGTGCCGCAATCCTATTTCCCCAACCTCGACGATTTTGGGCCGCCCGGCACACCGCCTGTCGGCCCTGAAGATGTTGGCCCGGACGAGGTGAGCACGGGGGGCGGTCCGAATGTCGCGCGCGAGCGGCGACGTCCGTTTGCCGCTCTGTTCCTCGGCGCGACGCTGATTGCGGCGATCGGCATCGGCGTGTGGTGGGGCATGTCCACCGGCCTCTTCAAGACGCCGGAGGAAATCGACTCGTCCGTGCCGAACCCGCCGGTGACCACCGAGGAAGAGGATTTCGATCCGGACGAGGAGAACAACGCGCCTCAGCTTCCGGGCGAGGCGGATGCCCAGCGCAACTGGGTGACGGTGTTCTCGCCATCCGATCCGACCAGCGCGAACGCGCCAAGCGGCACGAGCGCGGACGTGATGGAGGACGACACCGGCTCCTTCATCCGCATCCGCTCGACAGATGCCGGATCGACCGTCGCCTTCGACGTCGGCCAGGGTATTCTCGAACGGCTCGCAGGCAAGCAGGCGACTTTCAACGTCGTCGCACGCTCGGAAGAGGGTAAGGAGACGCAATTCGCGGTCGACTGCAATTTCGGCGAACTCGGCGATTGTGGCCGCAAGCGCTACGCTGCCGGTTACGCCAAGGGAGACTTCCTGTTTGAAATCGAGATGCCGCAAAAGGCGCCAGGCGCCGGCGGCACTATCGCCATCAACTCCGACATCACCAATGGCGGCAAGGCGCTCGACATTTACGAGATCCGGGTGTCGACGAACTAAGGTGTGTGATATTCAGGTGAGACCGGCCTGCAAATGGCGGCTTTCTCCGCTTCCGGTGCTCACGTACCAATGTACGCTCCGCTCCGGTTCTCGAAATCCGGCATTTTCGGCTCGGCCTGACCTGAATCTCAACACACCTTAATCAAGCATCGCCGTCAGCGTCTCGATACGGTCGGCTTCGGCCGTAGGCTTGTCCCACCTCAGCCGCGAGATGCGGGGAAAGCGCATCGCTACGCCGGAGCGATGCCGCGTCGAGCGGTTCAAGCCTTCGAAGGCGATCTCCAGCACCAGCCCTTGCGTCTGGTCGGCGCGCACGGACCGCACCGGGCCGAAGCGTTCGATCGTGTTGTCGCGGACATATTTGTCGAGCTGGCGCAATTCTTCGTCGGTGAAGCCGAAATAGGCTTTTCCCACGGGCACCAGTTCGCTTTCCTCGGCGGGGCCGGCCCAGACGCCGAAGGTGAAATCGGAATAGTAGCTCGACCGTTTGCCGTGGCCGCGCTGTGCATACATCAGCACCGCGTCGACGGTGAATGGATCGCGCTTCCATTTGAACCACGGGCCTTTCGGCCGCCCGGCGAGATAGGGCGAATCCCTGCGCTTGATCATCACGCCTTCGATGATCGGGTGCGGCGGACTTTTGCGTAGCTCATCCAGCGACGGCCAGTCGGTGAAATCGACAGTCGGTGACAGATCGAAGCGAGCAGGATCGGCATTCGCCAGAAATTTCGTCAGCCGCGCGCGGCGCTCGGCGAGCGGCAGTTCGCGAAGATCGTCAGTGCCCTCCAGCATGAGGTCGTAGCAGCGGACAAAGGCCGGATACTGCTCGCGCATCTTGCCCGACACGGTTTTGCGGTTCAGCCGCTGCTGCAGGTCGCCAAAGCTGCCGACCCATTCCGGCGGACTGCCAACCAGCAGCTCGCCGTCGAGCACGGCGTCGAAATCGATCGCCTCGACGAGATCGGGAAAAGCACCCGACACATCGTCGCCGGTGCGCGAATAGAGCCGGCGCACGCCCCCTTCGGACACGACCTGAACGCGGATGCCATCCCATTTCCATTCGGCGAGATAGTCGGCGGGCTCGAGCTTCTCCAGATCCTTGTCCTCGACTGGATTGGAAAGCATCACCGGGCGGAAGAGCGCGGCGGCGCGCTTCTCCGGTTTCGGCGCGCTGCCTTCAAGCCAGGCAAAAAGTGGGCGATAGGGCGGCTCAAGTCCGTGCCACAACTCCTCGATCTCGGAGACATCGACCTTGCCGAAATCCGCCAGCGCCTGCTTGGCCAGCCGCGCGGTGACGCCGATGCGCAGGCCGCCGGTGACGAGCTTGATGATGGCGAAGCGAGCGGAGACGTCGGCGTCGTCGAGCAGTCGCGCGAGCACCTTCGGACCATCCGAGCGGCTCGCAGACTGCAGCGCCTTCACCACCTCGCCGAGCGTCGGCTCGTGGGCCCTCTCCGCCTCGCTCTCGGGCCAGACCAGCGACACGGTTTCGGCGAGGTCGCCGACATAATCGTAGGAATAGCCGAACAGCACCGGGTCCATGCGCTCGGTGATCAGCGTGCGCAGCATCGCCGGCTTCACGGCCGCGATGGTGAGGTCGCCGGTGATCGCGGCCAGCGCCAGCCCGCGGTCCGGATCTTCAACGGTGCGGAAGTAATCAACGAGCAGCGTCAGTTTCCCGTTGCGCGACGGCGTCAGCACCAGCCGGTCGAGGAGTTCGGCGAACCGCTGCATCAGTCGCCCTCGTCCTCATAGCCGACGAGGTGCAACGCCTTGGCTTTGATGCCTTCGAGCTCGCACCAGCGGACCAGCGCTTCTTCGCGGCCATGTGTGACCCAGACTTCCGACGCGCCGGTCTCCTTGATCGTGTCGGTGAGTTCATCCCAGTCGGAGTGGTCGGAGATGATCAGCGGCAGCTCGACGCCGAGCTGCTTGGCGCGCTGGCGGATGCGCATCCAGCCTGAGGCGAAGCAGGACACCGGGTCTGGAAAACGGCGCGCCCAGCGATCGGCGAAAGCGGATGGCGTGCCGATGACGACTGCGCCTTCGAAACTGGTTTTGTTGCCTTTCTCCAGCGTCGCGGGTTTGAGCTCGCCAAGCTCGACGCCCTGGCTCTGATAGTAGGCGCTCAGCGTCTCCAACGCGCCGTGGATGTAGATCGGCTCATTGTAGCCGGCGTCGCGGAGCAGCCGCATGACGCGCTGCGCCTTGCCGAGCGCATAGGCGCCGACGAGATGGCTGCGCTCCGGAAACTGCCGCACCGACTTGAGCAGCCGGGCGATCTCGTCGCTTGCGTCAGGGTGGCGGAACACCGGCAGGCCGAAGGTTGCCTCGGTGATGAAGACATTGCATTGAACCGGCTCGAACGGCGTGCAGGTCGGGTCCGGCACGCGCTTGTAATCGCCAGACACGACGATCTTGGTGCCGCCATGCTCCACCTCGATCTGCGCGGAGCCGAGCACATGGCCGGCGGGGTGGAAGGTGACAGTCACGCCGTTGACGCTGACGGTCTCGCCATACCCGATAGCCTGCGTAGAGTCCGCATAGTCCTCGCCGTAGCGCAGCTCCATGATGTCGAGGGTCTGCTGGGTGGCGAGCACATGATCGTGACCCGAGCGCGCGTGGTCGGAGTGGCCGTGTGTGATCAACGCCCGGCCGACCGGGCGGACAGGGTCGATGAAGAAGTCGCCGGGCGGACAATAAAGGCCGCCGGGCTTGGGACAAAGCAGGTCGCGTGCGCGCATTGTCAGCAAGATAGGTATTTCGCGCGCCGCGGGAAGGCAGTTGAACTCATCTCCTGACTCGCGATAGAGCGCCGCATGGAGCATCGCGCTTGAAACCGCTGCCACGATCCTCGGCCGACATCCTCGCCGACCGGCGCGCCGACTATGCGGAAATGCTGTTCGAGTCGGGCGATCCTGTCGCCGCGGCCGAGCTGATGCTGAACGCGCTGGAGCTGGCGCCCGGTTGGGCGCTGGGCTGGTTCCGGCTGGGCGAAATGTATGAAGCGGCGAACCAGAAGGAGCCGGCGGTCGCGGCCTGGCGGACGGTTCTGAAGCTCGATCCAGATGGCCAGACGGGTGCCGTGCTCAAGCTGGAGCTGGCGGGCGCAACGCCAAAATCCTCCGCACCGCCGGGCGGCTTCGTCGAGGCGCTCTTCGACCAGTATGCCGAGACCTTCGATGCTTCATTGGTGGAAAAGCTGGGCTACCGCGTGCCGGACCTGTTGCTCGACGCGGTGAAGCCATTCGCGCCGTTTGGTACCGCAATCGACCTTGGCTGCGGCACGGGGCTGATGGGCGAGAAGCTCAGGCCGCTGGCCGGACGGCTGGAGGGCTACGATATCTCGGCAGCGATGTTGAAGAAGGCCGAGGCCAAGAAGGTCTATGACCGCGTGGAAAAGGCCGACCTCCAGACGCTGGAACTCGCTGCCGCGAGCGCGGACCTGATCATCGCCGCCGACGTCTTCATGTATGTCGGCGCGCTGGATGGCATTGCGCGGATGGTTTCCGACGCGTTGAAGCCTGGCGGCCTCTTTGCATTCTCGGTGGAGCAGAACGATGGGCCTCAGCCGCTCAAGCTGCGGGAGTCGCGCCGATACGCCCATTCGGAGACCTATGTTCGAGACACCCTCGGCCAGGCTGGCCTGGCGCTGACATCGATGAGCCGCGGGGCCATCCGGATGGACCGGGGGGAGGCTATCGAGGGGCTGATTGTTGTGGCGAGGCCAGTGTAAGGTATTTACAGACGTAAGGCATTGCCTTACATTATGTCTGTGATCGCAAATTTCCGGAACCGCGCGCTCAAACGCTACTGGACGAAGGGCGATGAGTCGGGGATTCGCCCGGACTGGCGTCGGAAGGTGCGGCTCATTCTTTCTCGTCTAGATGTTGCGGCCTCACCGCAAGAGATGGACTCGCCCGGTTTTGGATTTCACGCGCTGACAGGCGATCAAGCTGGTCGTTTCGCGGTCTTGGTGTCGAGAAATTGGCGGCTGACCTTCGGCTGGGACGGCGAGAATGCGATTGAGGTTGATCTGGAGGACTATCATGGGAACTGAGAGCTTGCGGCATCCCTCGATCGAACCCGCGCATCCGGGCGAGATTCTTTCCGAGATCGTGATCCCGGCGACCGGTCGCAGCAAGGCGGAGATCGCGCGCCTGCTCGGGATTTCGCGGCAGACGCTCTACGACATCCTGAACAGCAAGCAGCCTGTCACGCCGGCAGTGGCGGTGCGCCTGGGAAAATTGTTCGGCGATGGTGCCGGCGTCTGGGTGCGGATGCAGGCAGCGCATGACACCTGGCATGCGCAACGGGACGTGGATGTCAGCGGAATTCCGACCATCAAAGCCGCCTGATCCTGTTTTGTTCTTTTTCCTTGGCTGGAGCCTTTAGCCGCGCTACCTCTGCCGGGTGACAGCCAAGCCGCGCATCTCCAGGGATACGATTGCCGCCGCGTTGCCCGAACCGTTTGTCAGATGGTTCGGGGAGCGCGGTTGGGCGCCGCGTGCACATCAGCTCGACCTTCTGGCGAAAGCGCAGGCCGGTAAATCCGTCCTGCTGATCGCACCGACCGGCGCAGGCAAGACGCTCGCTGGTTTTCTCCCGGCGCTGACGGAATTGACAGTCCGACCCAAGCGCAAACCGGGCGAAGCCTTTCGCGGAATTCACACGCTCTACATCTCGCCATTGAAGGCGCTGGCCGTCGATATCGAGCGCAATCTCGGCAAGCCGGTCAGCGAGATGGGCCTGCCGATCGCGATCGAGACGCGGACTGGCGACACACCGCAGCACAAACGGCAACGACAGAAACTCGTGCCCCCCGACATATTGCTGACGACGCCGGAGCAACTTGCGCTGCTGATCGCATCATCGGACGCGCGGCGATTCTTCAAGGATCTGCGCTACG
>Ga0335075_10006793_pt1 | contig 17662 bp, 12 predicted proteins | sample Lox_Sample_24_FD_206723 | JGI IMG/M metagenome (GOLD analysis project Ga0335075, IMG submission 206723) | Soil microbial communities from Loxahatchee National Wildlife Refuge, Florida, United States - Lox_Sample_2.4 | ecosystem: Environmental > Terrestrial > Soil > Wetlands | place: USA...
TGGAACAGCAGATCGAGCCGCTCGATCAGGCCGTGGCGGAGGCTGCCAGCCGGCACGCGCAGGCGCGGCTGCTGATGACGCAGCCCGGCGTGGGACCGAACACCGCGCTGGCCTTTGTGCTGACGGTCGGCGACGTTGGCCGTTTCCCCGGCTCGCGGCAGCTGAGCAGCTATCTGGGGCTGATTCCCAGCGAGAGCAGTTCCGGCAGCCGGCGGAAGCTGGGCTCGATCAGCAAGCAGGGGAACCAGTTTCTGCGCACGCTGCTGGTAGAGGCGGCGCAGTCGGCCGTGCAGCACGATCCCGGCATGCGCCGGGAGTATCAGCATCGCTGCCACGCGAAGGCCAAAGGAGTGGCCAAAGTGGCGGCAGCCAGGAAGCTCGCCGTGCGCATGTACTGGATGCTGCGCACTTCGGTGCCGTATCCGGCGATTCTCGGCGGCGAGCTTCACGGCAGGGTTCACATCGAGGGCAGCCCGAGTCATCCTGTGGCCGCAGTTCGCAGGCCGGTCGCTTGAGTGGGCGCCCTCGCATCCCGCATCAGGGGGATGTCCGCAGGTGCAGTCATGGTCGCTGTACGAGACCGTATCGATGGTTCGGTGGAACGTATCGTTCAACCGCAGTTGATTGAGGGATGAGGTTCTCCGCGATGGCTCTGGTCTCCACAAACCTCGCCACGCGGGCTGCTCCCGCAGCTCTCCGCCCCTCCTTGTCCTTGACAGGGCCTTTCGGCTTATCGACAGGATGACAGATTTTTCTCTTCCGGATGGGTTCGTGGGAATGCCGGCGGCATGATCGCCTGGAGCTATGGCAGCTCCCGCACCCAGATGTTGCGGAAGCTGATGGGCGGGCTGGGGTCGCCGTGGGCCTGGAGCTTGATAGGGGCGCGGTCGTACGCCTTATAAAACGGCTTGCCGATGTAGAGGGTTTGTCCGGTGAGCTGGAAGTGGTTGTCGACGAGAACGCCGTTGAAGAAGACGGTGGCGTAGGCGGGCGATGCCAGCGAGCCATCGGAGTTGAAGCGGGGAGCGGTCCAGATGACGTCGTAGGACTGCCACTCGCCGTCGGGTCGCGAAGGGTTCACGAGGGGGATGGACTGCTTGTAGAGGCTGCCCGCCATGCCGTTCACGTAGGTCGAGTTCTGGTACGCGTCGAGGACCTGGAGCTCGTAGCCGGCGTCGCCGGGTCCCATAGAGGCGAGGAAGACGCCGGAGTTGCCGCGGGCCTGGCCGGAGCCTGTTACGTCTTTGGGGATGCGGTACTCGATGTGGAGTTGGTAGTCCTGGAAACGCTGCTTCGTCTCGATGTTGCCGGCGGATTTGTTGACGGTGAGGATGCCGTCGTGGACGATCCAGCGGGCGGGGGTGTGATCCTGCGCGGAGACCCAGGCGTCTTCGTTCTTCCCGTCGAAGAGGACGATGGCGTCGGAGGGCGGCGCGTCGGAGGTCGCTCCGGGGGTGACGACGGGCGGGACGGGTTTCCAGACTTCGGTTTCCTCGGGCTTCATGGATTGCTGCGCGAAGGCGGGGACGGCAAAGGCGGCGAGAGCGAGGGCGAGGATCGGGTTCCGCATGACTGCAACAGCGTACAGCGGTCAGCGGTCAGCGTACAGCGATCAGCGTACAGCGATCAGCGATCAGCGATCAGAGGACAGGTTACAGGGAACAGATTGCAGGGGACAGGTTGCAGGAGACAGGTTACAGGGGACAGATCGCAGGGAGCCGCACCAGCGATCAGTGGGGCTGCGGTGGCGAGCCTGACTGCGGTTGAGCGGGTTGGGAGCCGGGCTGCGCGGGCGGGGTGGTCGTGGGGTGGGAGTTGTTGGTGATGTCCTGCCCGTTGTAGATGATGCGGATGCTGGTGCGGAAGCGGTGGTAGTTGGTGTACTCGACCATCTCGTCCATGTTGACGTTCTGGCTGAGGTAGCCTTTGCCGGCGGAGAAGTGCAGCATGGCGCCGCCGTGGGTGTAGACGGGGAACCAGTACTGGCCGTCGACGAGCTGGCGCCAGGTGATGAAGGGCAGGGTGAGGTCCTCGTGGCCGGGGCGGAGGTCGTCGGGGACGTTTTTGCCGTCGGTGACGACGATCTGGTGCTGTTTCTGGTCGACCCAGATGCGGCCCTGGAAATAGCGGTGCTTTTTCTCGATGACTTTGGGCTTCACGTCGAAGACCCAGGTCTCGATCTGATCGATGCGCTGCTTGCCGAGGTAGGTGATGTCGTACTGGCTGGCGGCTTCGGCGGTGAGGACGAAGAAGAGCCGCTCCTCGATATCGGAGAAGTCGCTCTCGCTCATGATGACGTCTTTGATGGTGCTCTCGGGGGCATCGACGACGCGTTCTTTCCGCTGGCCCTCGGGGTTGTAGTAGATGTTGACGACCTGGTAGTACTCCTGGCCGGTGGGCTGGTTGTCGTCGTCGAGAACCCGGACTTTGACGGTGCGGGTCCAGGTGTAGTCGTTCAGCGCCTGGTTGAAGAGGGTTTCCCTGGCGGTGAACTCTTTGATGATCTGATCGACGGGGATGGAGGGCTGGGTGGGGTCGAGCGGGCCGAAGCCGGAATCGAGCGGCATGGAGGTCTGGGAAACCTGGGCGTGGAGCGCGGGCGCGGCGGCGAAAGGCAGGAGCAGCAATGCGGCCAGCAAAGCAGCGGAGCGAGGACGACGCTGAGGATGGGGAAACGCGAGGGATACCATACCGGCTCCTGTGCCTTCAGAATAGACGCAAGCGGGGGCGGATGGGATCACCCGCCGCCGCGGAAGGATCGCGGAGGGATGGACGAGAGAGGTAGCGTTGCGGTTACCGGGGATGGGGAAAATGCTTACACCTTCCTCGGAGAAAACGGGTAGACTTTGCTGGGATACGGCGGTACCGGCGGCTTCCAGCTCTCAGGTTGAGGCCAGGGAACAAACACCCTGATCGAGCAAAGCCGGCTCGCAGGGCGGAGTTTCCAGAGGCCCGGAAGACGATTCCATCACGGATCGAACCGAACGGGCCGGCTGTTGCGCGACATGAATCTGCCAACCTTCGATATACCCACCCTAGCGCTGCTGGCCGCCCTGATCGCGGTCTTCGGGACCCTGTGGCTGGAGTGGCGGTCGCATCCGGCCAATGAGCATCGGCTGGGCGAACTGCCGACGGCGCGGCAGCGGCACCTGCTGTGGCTGCTGGGGTGGTTTTTCCTGGTGGTGCAGCTGGCAGTGCAGGTTTCCCGGTTCGGCGCCCGGCCGAGCGGGCAGGCGGTGTCGCTGGACTGCATGGAACTGGGCGCGCTGATGTTCCTGGGATCGCTGGCGGCACAGTATTTCACGGTGCGGCCGAAGATCCTGTACGTGACCGCCTTTGGCGCGCCGCTGGTGCTGTACGCCACGCTGAGCTCGCTCGACAGCGCTCCGGACGCGGCGGTGCGGACCATGCTGTTCGTCTGCCTGGTGGTGACGCTGGTGGTGGGAGCGCGCTGGAGTCTGCACCGGAATCTGGTGCCGGAGTGGCTGAGCCTCTCGCTGGTGCTGGCGGTGGGCGCGGGATGCGCCTGGCTGACGTACCGCGGGGAGTATTCCGAGTCGCTGTCGCTGGTGCACAGCGGCATTCTGCTGATGACGGCGATGCTGTTCGCATCGGCGTTCCGGCGGGCGACGACGGGGGTGCTGTTTACCGTGGGCGGCCTGGCGGTGTGGTCGGTGCCGGGGATTCTGAGGGCGATTCCGGCGACTGCGCATCCGCGGGCGGAGCTTCTGCGCGCGATCGACCTGGTGAAGGTGCTCACGGCGCTGGGCATGATCGTTCTGGTGCTGGAGGACGAGATTGCATCGAACCAGGCGGCCCAGCAGCGCGACCGCCGGGCGCGCCGCGAGATGGAGAAGTACAACGAGCTGTTCCTGGACGTGATGCCGGTGGACGAGGGCGGGGGCCGGTACGATCGCGTGTGCGAGACGATTGTGGAGGCCAGCCGGTTCGCGCAGGCAGCGATCTTCGTGCGCAACGCGGGGGGAACCTATCGGCTGGCGGGGCACGCGGGCATTCCGGATGACGTGGCCGGCGCGCTGAACCTTGCCGGGGCACGCTTGACGGATGAGAAGGCGGCGGAGGTGACCAGCTCCCGGTACATGGCGCGGGAGATCGGCCACCTGATGCAGGTGGATCTGACGCCGGTGGTGGAGGCTTCGCCGGGGATGGTTCTGACAGGGCTGAATTATCGCCAATCGTGGATGATCGGGATTCGCGTGCGCGACGGCGGCTGGCAGGGGGCGCTGCTGCTGGGAGGGCTGCGCGAGCCGGGGATGCCGCTGCGCACCGATGACGTTCTGCCGCTGGAGCTGCTGGTGGCGCGCATCGGCGCGGCGCGGGAGCAGGTGGGCCTGCTGCGGAGGCTGATGCACTCCGAGCGGCTGGCGGGACTGGGACAGCTGGCGGGGGGAGTGGCGCACGAACTGAACAATCCGCTGACGGCGGTGACCGGATTTGCCGAGCTGCTGAGCGACCACGAGAGCGCGGGAGTGCGGGATCGCGCGCAGGTGATTCTGGGCGAGGCGCGGCGGATGAAGAAGATTATTGAGAGCCTGGTGCGCTTCAGGAAAGTGACGCCGGACAGCCGCGGCCCGGTCTCAGTGGAATTACTGCTGCGCGACATCGAGAAGCTGGCGCGGCACGATCTGGAGAGCACGCGCGTCGATTTGCAGCTGAAGATTCCTGACGGCCTGCCGCGGGTGACGGCCAATGAGGACCAGATCCGCCAGGTCTTTCTGCAGATTGTGAAGAACGCGATCACGGCGTTTGAAGAGATGCCGGCAGAGGCGGAGCGGCGGCTGAGCGTGGAGGTTGCGGGGCTGCGGGAGAGCGTGCGGATCCAGTTTGCGGATACCGGTCCCGGATTCAGCGATCCGGGACGCGCTTTCGATCCGTTCTTCACGACGCGGAACCCGGGCGAGGGGTTCGGGCTGGGACTGAGCCTGTGCTACTCCATCATCCGCGAACACGGCGGAGAGATTTCAGCCGCGAATCTCGAGCCGCGGGGAGCGGCGGTGACGATTGAGTTGCCCAGGGAGGCGGTGGAATCCGTGGCTGAGTCCGCAGCGCAGCCGCGCGGGGGGAAGGCGCGCGGCACCGGCGCGCGCGATGTAGCATAAGACCGGTTTCAAACGCAGAACAGAAGAAAGGGCCAGAAGGATGCGGGGCAAAGTGTGGGCGGCGGTGGTGTGGGCGGCGACGGCGCTAATGACGGCGACTCTGGCCGGGGCGCAGACAGCTCCGGCGGCGGGTTCCGGGACGGCGGCGACGGCGCGGCGGCCGATGACCTTTGAAGACATGATGAAGATGCGGCGGCTGGGGGACATCGACGTCTCCCCGGACGGAAAATGGGTGCTGTTTTCGGCGACGGACGTGAACCTGGAGGAGAACACGCGGACGCCGCACCTGTGGATCGTGCCGGTAAGCGGCGGCGCAGCCGAGCGTCCGCTGCTGGCGTGGAACGCGGGCGAGAGCCGGGGGCGCTTCTCGCCGGATGGGAAGCAAATCCTGTTTGAGAGCGGGCGCGATGGCGGGCAGCAGATCTGGCTGGCGGATTTCAACGGCGAGGATGGAACGATCGGCGAGCCGCATGAGCTGACGCACATCAGCACGGAGACGGATGGGGCGATGTGGTCGCCCGATGGGCAGCACATCTTGTTCCTGTCGCAGGTCTACCCGGAATGCAGTGACCACCCCAGCGAGTCGACTGCTGACTCGCCGGGGGCCCCGGGTGCGGGCCCTGGGCCAGGGATCGCGCCGGTGGGAGCGGATGAAGACGCGTGCGACAAGCAGAAGGATGAGGCGCAGGCGGAGAGCAAGGTGAAGGCGCAGATCTTTACGCATCTGCTCTACCGGCACTGGAACGCATTTACCGACGACAAGCGGAGCCATTTGTTTCTGGCGTCGGTGACGGATGGGAGCTTTCGGGATCTGAATCCGGGGGACGAGCACGATGTGCCGCCGTTTTCGCTGGGCGAGCCGGATGGGTACGCGTTTTCACCGGACGGGAAAGAGATTGCGTTCGAGGAAAAGAAGGTCGACGATCCGGCGCTGAGCACCAGCGTGGCGATCTACACGCTGCGGCTTTTCGACGATGCGGGAAAAGCAGAGCCGAATGCGCTGCCGGTAAAGATTTCGACGAGTGCCGGCGGGAACTTCACGCCGCGGTACTCGCCGGACGGGAAGTGGATCGCGTGGCGGATGCAGGAGCGGGCCGGGTATGAAAGCGATCGCTTTCGGCTGGTGGTGTACGACCGTGCAAAGGGCAGCGATTCAGCGGGATCGGGTGCGATTCGAGAGGTGCTTCCGAATTTTGATCGATGGGTGGATGAGGAAGCGTGGGCGCCTGATTCGAAGGAGATTTACTTTGCCTACGGCAATGCGGGTGAGGAGCCGATTGCGAAGGTCAGTCTGGATGGAAAGGCTGAAATCCTTGCGTTCCACGGCACGTATGGCGATCTGCACCTGACGAGCGACGGACAGCACCTGATCGGGTCGCACATGAACGTGCGACGGCCCGGTGAGGTCGTGTCGCTCGCGCTCAGCGAACCGGCCCACCCGGGCGCAACGGTTGACAGCAGGCCGGTGCGGTCAGGCACCGAGATCGGCGCGTCCGGACTCGATGCTCCTCCGGCGATCGAAACCGAAGTGAGTGAATCGAGGCTGTCTCACCTGAACGATTCGGTTCTGGATCAGCTGGAGCTGCCGGAGATGCAATCGTTCTGGTTCACGTCCTACGGCAAGGTGCGGGTTGAGGGATTCGTGATTCAGCCGCCGGGGTTCGATGCGCACAAGAAATATCCCGTGAAGTTCCTGATTCATGGCGGGCCGGAGGGCGAGTGGGGCGATTCGTGGTCGTATCGGTGGAATCCTGAGCTGTTTGCGGCGAACGGATATGTCGTCGTGATGATCAATCCCGGAGGGTCGGTGGGGTACGGGCAGGCGTTTGTCGATCGCGTGAATGGCGACTGGGGCGGGCGGCCGTACATCGACCTGATGCGCGGGCTCGATTACGCCGAGCAGCACTATCCGTTCATCGACAAGACGCGGGAGTGCGCGCTGGGCGCGAGCTATGGCGGCTACATGGCGGACTGGATCCTGGGGCACACGGACCGGTTCCGGTGCATCGTGACGCACGACGGGATGTTCAATACGGAGTCGGCGTACGGGACGACGGACGAGCTGTGGTTCATCGAGTGGGAGTTCAAGGGAACGCCGTGGACGAATCGGGCGCTCTATCGGCGGTGGTCGCCGATGCTGGCGGAGACGCACTTTAAGACGCCGACTCTGGTGGTGCACAGCCAGCTCGATTACCGGCTGGATGTGTCGGAGGGGTATCAGCTCTTCGACACGCTGCAGCGGATGAAGGTGCCGTCAAAGATGCTGTATTTTCCCGATGAGGGGCACTGGGTGCTGAAGCCGCAGAACTCGCAGCTTTGGTATAAGACGGTGAACGACTGGGTGGATGAGTGGACGAAGCAGTGATCAGGGAACAGAGATCAGCGATCAGATCGCGGGCGGAGAGCGCATGATTGCGCATTTGCGGGGAAGGCTGTTTGCGAAGAGCCCGGGGCAGGCGATTGTCGAGGCCGGCGGGGTGGGGTACGACGTGACCATCAGCGTGCCGACATTTACCGCGCTGCCGCGCGAGGGCAGCGAGGTGTCGCTGTACATCCACACGCACGTGCGCGAGGACTCGCTGGCGCTGTTCGGGTTCCTGGAGCGCGATGAGAAGCGTCTCTTCGAGCGGCTGATCACGGTGTCGGGGGTGGGGCCAAAGCTGGCGGTGACGATTCTGAGCGGGCTGAATCCGGAGCGGACGGTGGCGGCGATCCGGGCGCAGGATCACGCGACGCTGACGCGGATTCCGGGAGTGGGGAAAAAGCTGGCGGAGCGGCTGGTGGTGGAGCTGAAGGAGAAGCTCGAGGATTTTGCCGTGGCGCCCGCGCCGGCGCTGGCAGCAGTTCCGGCGGCCGAGGATGTGCTCTCGGCACTGGTGAATCTGGGGTACTCGCGGCCGGCGGCGCAGAAGGCGATTGAGACGGCGGTGGAGAAGGACAAGGCGGCGGGCGGGAATTTCGACGAGCTGTTCCGCGGAGCGCTGAAGGTGATTCGGTGAGGACAGCGTGTAGCGGTTAGCGGTTAGCGGTTAGCGGTTAGCGGCGGTGTGAACGTCGCGCCTGCCGGATGAACTCGCGAAGAGGACGTTGTCCGACGGGCAGGCTTTTCAGCCGACTTTCTTCAGTCCCTCGCGAATGGCTTCTTTGACCACTGACTGGTAGCCAACGCCCTTCTTCCTGGCGATTTCCCGGGCACGCTCGAGGTCGACGACTGGAATGCGAATGGAGACAGCCCGCGTCGCCCGCGACTTAGCCTCTTCCATCAGTTGCACAAGTACCGCGGCATCGGTTGGGCGAACTTTGGCCCCGGAAGATCGACGGAGGGTGCCATTGCGCAGAGCCCGTTCAAAGGCACGCTGCGTGTGGTGCCGGCCCTCCGGCGTGGCGTACCATGCAGCCTCCTCAGCTTCGGCGCGGAATGTGGGAAGCTTAGGGGATTTGCGGGCCATATTTTTTCCTTTCCGCCGCGTTTTCAGTCGCGAAACAGTATATACGCAATCTGTATATACAACGAGATTTATTCGATCACGGTAATTTTGGCGCGTTTGCCGAGGCGGGACTGCGCGTCCGGCGAAACGCGCGGCATGAATGCCGCGCCTAGAAGTCGACTTCAGGAAGCAGCCTCCGCATGAGCTCCCGGACCCGTTCGGGTGTGATGCCCTGGTGGTAATCGCAGGCGAGGGGATGGTCCGTTTTCTCCAGGCGGAAATGCGGCCGCTGATTGTGACGTTGCGGATGCGCATACATCCTGAGGTTCAGCGTTTCGGGATAGTCGGGCAGCCTTGTGCTGAGCCAGGAAAACATCGGCGGCAGTTCCGCCGCCTCATCTCCCGGCAGGGTTCGCAGTTTCTCAAAGTTTTCGCGACTCAGCGAGCCCCATACTCCCCAGCGAAAGCTTTCTCCGGTGCCGATAATGGGGAGGTGAATGATGCCACGGACGAAGAAATGCTCGTCTTCAACCGCGCAAAACTTCGTGTTGAGAAATGAGGCACGACCATCGCCCGCTGCCTGCTCGGCGTCCTCAAGCTCCTTGCGCCAGTAGAAAGGTGCGGAGTAGCCGTAGTCGAGGCAGGGGCCCGTGTGCCATTCCTCGCAGCTGTCGCATTTCCAGCGAAGATCGGCCAGATCGTCGAGGGTGACCCTTGGGCGTTCGTTGCGGATGCGAGCCCGTTCGTAACAACCGGCGCAGAGCAGAGAGATAGAAGCGAGCATCTCCGACTCCTCGTTCCATCCGCCGCTGGCTGCGCGGATCAGTTCGCAGTTGTCGCACCACGCATCTGGGAATGGATTGTCGCCAGTTGGTTCCTTGCGGTTGAAGCCAAGACCAGTGTCTTCTCCGACGAGATGCGTGCAGACATAGGTCTTCTCGGAATCACCATGCGTGTCGCAGTGGATCTTATCGGTCACGCAACGAAGTCTATTCGATGATGGTAATTTTGGCGCGTTTGCCCACTCGGACAGTGATGCGGGCGGGGAGAGCGGTCAGCGCGATGGTAGATGCGGTGACGGTTTCGCCGTCGATACGGACGGCGTTTTCGGCGAGCTTGCGGCTGGCTTCGGCGCCGGAGGCAGCGAGTCCGGCACGGACCAGGAGCTTGGGCACGCGGATGTGCAGGCCGTCGGCTGGCGCTGACGATGGATTGGTGAGCTCAGCGAAGGCGACGCGGATTTCTTCAAGGCCTTCGACGTCGTCGGATTTCTGCTGGAACTGGCGGGCCCAGTTTTCGTCGGCCTGTTGCGCGGCATCAGCGCCGTGGAAGCCGGCGACGATGGTGCGGGCCAGGTTCTTCTTGGCCTGCATGGGGTGGAGCGCGCCGGAGGCGATGTCGGCGTTCATTTTGTCGATTTCCGACTGGCGCAGGTCGGTGAGCAGGGTCCAGTAGCGGCCCATGATCTCGTCGCTAATCGACATGAGCTTGCCGTACATTTCCTGGGGCGGCTCGTGGATGCCGATGGCGTTGTTGAGCGACTTCGACATTTTCTGCACGCCGTCGAGGCCCTCGATGATGGGGGTCATGAGGACGATCTGCGGAGGCTGGCCGTAGTCGCGCTGGAGCTCGCGGCCGGCGATGAGGTTGAATTTCTGATCGGTGCCGCCCAGTTCGACATCGCAGCGCAGGGCGACCGAGTCGTAGCCCTGGGCGAGCGGGTAGAGCAGCTCGTGGAGCGAGATGGGCTGCTCGTTCTGGAAGCGGGCGTGGAATTCGGCGCGCTCCAGCATCTGGGAGACGGTGAATTTGGCGGCGAGGCGGATGATGTCCTCGAAGGTGAGCTTGCCCAGCCACTCGGAGTTGAAGCGGACTTCGGTCTTGTCGCGGTCGAGGATGCGGAAGACCTGGTCGGTGTAGGTCTTCGCGTTGGCGTCGATTTGTTCGCGCGTGAGCGGCTTGCGGGTGACGTTGCGGCCGGTGGGGTCGCCGATGAGGGAGGTGTAATCGCCGACGAGGAAGATGACCTGGTGGCCGAGGTCCTGGAAGTGCTTCAGCTTGCGCATCAGGACGGTGTGGCCGAGGTGCAGGTCGGGGGCGGTGGGGTCGAATCCGGCCTTGACGCGGAGGGGAACGCCGGTTTGGCGGGACTTTTCGAGGCGGGCGCGGAGCTCTTCGACGCGGATGATTTCGGCCGCGCCTTTCTGGAGCAGATCGAGCTGCTCATCGACGGGAAGGAAGCTGGACATGGGCTGGTCCAAGTATAAGGTCGCGATCAGAGGAGAGGCGATTAGCGGTTAGCGGTCAGGGTTCAGGGGCGAGCGCCAGCGATCGGTGGTCAAGGCCTCGCCGTCCAGGGAGGGGCCACGGCCAGAAATGGAGCCGCGAAGGCTCAAGGACCAGCAGCGCCGCAAGCTCTTCGCGCGTTCTCACCGCTAAACGCTGGCCGTTGGTACACTGGAGATACTTTGGTCGAGCTGGTTCCATCGATACTTTCCGCAGATTTTGCGCGACTGGCCGATGAGGTAGGGGCGGCGGAGCGCGGGGGCGGAAGCGTGATCCATGTGGACGTGATGGACGGGCATTTTGTCCCGAATATCACGCTGGGGCCGCCGATTGTGCAGTCGCTGCGGAAGCATACGAAGCTGCCGCTGGACTGCCACCTGATGATCGAAAACGCAGACGAATTTATCCCCGCGTTTGCCGATGCGGGGGCGAACTGGGTAAGCGTTCACTACGAGGCCTGCCGTCACCTGCACCGCACGCTGGAGCTGATCGAGCAGCACGGGATGGAGCCGGCGGTGGTGATTAATCCGGCAACCGCGGTGGAACTGCTGATTCCGGTGCTGGGGATGGTGCACCATGTGCTGGTGATGAGCGTGAATCCTGGGTTTGGCGGGCAGAGGTTTATCCCTTATTCGCTGAACAAGATACGGCGGCTGAAAGAACTTCGGCAGGAACTGGGACTCAGTTATAGGATTGAGGTTGACGGCGGCGTGGCGGACGACACGGTCGGCGCGATTGTGGAAGCGGGAGCCGAGCTGCTGGTGGCCGGAAATGCGGTTTTCGGCGAAGGGCACGCGGAGCGCGACGCGCGGAGGCTGCTGGAAGCGGCCCGGCGTGCGGAGCAGGTAGCCGCGTAAGATGGAAAGCCTGGGGCGCGGTCGTCGCGGACCGCCGAGCCCCGGAAGATGGGGAAGTGTCCGCGACTTCTGAGGTGTTATGAATCGGTTGGTTATCCGGATTTCGGTGGTTTCCCTGGGCGCGGCACTCGCGTTCTCTCCCTGCGCGTTCGCCAGGAAGCACAAGAAGGCCCAGAAAGACTACAACACCAGCGAGACGGCGCTGAAGAATGTGAATTCCGAGCAGCCGGACAAGATCCTGTACGACAAGGCCATGCTGGCCATGAAGAAGGGCAAGTACGACGTGGCCCGACTGGATCTGCAGACGCTGCTGAACACGTACTCCGAGTCGGAGTACGCGATGCGGGCGAAGCTGGCGGTTGGCGACACCTGGTTCAAGGAAGGCGGATCGGCGGCGCTGGCCCAGGCCGAGCAGGAATACAAGGACTTCATTACCTTCTTCCCCAACAGCCCGGAAGCGGCGGAAGCGCAGATGAAGGTAGGGGACATTTACTTCCAGCAGATGGCGAAGCCGGACCGCGATCCGCAGAATGCGATCAACGCAGAGCGCGAATACCGCACCATGCTGGAGCAGTTTCCGGATTCGCCGCTCATCCCAAGGGCGAAGCAGAAGCTGCGCGAAGTGCAGGAAGTGCTGGCGCAGCGGCAGTATGAGATCGGGGAATATTATTTCTCGCGCGAGAACTGGGCGGCTTCGATCGCCCGCCTGCAGACGGTTGCGGACAGCTATCCGCTGTACAGCAAAGCGGACCTGACGCTGATTTCGATCGGCGACGCGTATGCGAACGAGGCGGCATTCGTCTCGCACTTCAGGATCTCGCCGAAGGCCAGGGCCGAGCTGGTGAAGTATTACAACGACCGGGCGGCTGCGTCGTGGGATCGGGTGTGCATGCGGTATCCGCTGGGGCCGCACGTGGAAGACGCGAAAGACCGGCTGATCGCGATGGGACGTCCGGTTCCGGATCCGACCGCGGCGGAACTGGCTGAGAGCCAGGCGGAAGAAGACAGCCGGGTGAACGTGAGGCTGGGCTCGAGGGCTCTGTCGCTGCTGGGACCAGGTCCGGATACGGTGAGGGCGGCGCGCGTAGGCGATCCTTCGATGGTGAGCCCGGCGCCGATTATTCCGAAGGAGCTGAACGACGAGGCAAGGACGGCGCTGGTGGATGCGATGGCGGGCAAGCCGATTCCGCCAATGAATCCAGGCGCTCCGGCTCCGGTGCAGGCTTCGAACGAGACGCAGCAGGCAGCTCCGGCGGCTGAGGGCGAGGGGGCGGTGCAGTCGCTGACGTTCGGTTCGGTGCCCACGGCGAACAGCGCTCCGGGAAATAACGTGAGCGTGCAGGTGGAAAACGGCGACACGGGCGCGGGCGTGACGGAAGACAGCGGCGCGGGAGCGACGGCGAATACGCCGCCGAGGAGTGAGGCGCCGGCCGCACAACCGCTGGTGGCACCGGTGGGTCCGACGAACAACCAGCCCTTGCCGCCAATCGACAAACCGGCTGCGGAGCCGGAGCAAATCAACCAGGTCCCGAGCGGTCCGGCGGGGGCGCAGGTGCAGACCGGCGCCAATGCGAGCGGGAAGCCGACGAACAAGAACCAGAAGGTGCCGTTCGACAAGAAGGACGAGTCGTCGAGCAAGCACAAGAAGAAGAAGGGCGTGGACAAGCTGAACCCGTTCTAAAGGCAGGGAAGGAGCGGATAGCTGAAAGGCGGGTAGCTAAGTAGCGGTTAGCGAGGAAGCGGTTAGCGGAACGCCAGCCAGCCGAAAAACGAATCGTCCAGGAAGAGGCCGTCCGTGGGGCGGCCTTTCTGTTGGCGGCGCAGGCGCGCATTATCATGGAAGTTTGCATGTCTCAGCATCCTCAGAGCATTCAGGAAGAATCCGTGGAGAGCCCGAAAGGCCGCGAACTGCCCAAAGCGTACGACCCGACAGCGATTGAGGATCGCTGGGCCGGGGTATGGGTGCGCGAGCGGCTGTTTCACGTGGAGACGCCGGACGCTGCCGGGCTCGAGAAGCTGCAGGCCGCGGGCCACGATGTGTTCACCATCCTGCTGCCGCCGCCGAACGTGACCGGGCGGCTGCACATGGGGCACATGCTGAACCAGACGGAGATGGACATTCTGACCCGCTGGCGGCGGATGCGCGGCGATCTGGCGCTGTGGCTGCCGGGCACGGACCACGCCGGCATTGCCACGCAGATGATGGTGGAGCGGCAGCTGGCGAGCGAAGGAAAGACGCGGCAGGAGCTGGGGCGCGAGGCGTTCGTGGAGCGGGTGTGGGAGTGGAAGCGCCAGACCGGAGGCGCGATCCTGGAACAAATGAAGCGGCTTGGCGCCAGCGTGGACTGGTCGCGCGAGTACTTCACCATGGACGAGCATCTGTCGGTGGCGGTGCGCGAGGCCTTCGTGCGGCTATACGAGCAGGGGCTGATCTATCGCGGCGCGTACATCGTGAACTGGTGCCCGCGCTGCCAGACGGCGATCAGCGATCTGGAAGTGGCGCACGAGGAGCAGCAGGGGAAACTGTGGGAGATCCGGTACCCGATCGCCGGGTCGCCGGGGGAGTTTGTCACGGTGGCGACCACGCGGCCGGAGACGATGCTGGGCGACGTGGCCGTGGCGGTGAATCCGCTGGATGAGCGCTACCAGGGGCTGATCGGGAAAACCCTGCAGCTGCCGCTGACGGGGCGCACGATTCCGGTGATCGCGGATGAGTGGGTGAAGTCGGACTTTGGGACGGGCGCGGTGAAAGTGACGCCGGCACACGATACCAACGACTTCGAGATCGGCAAGCGGCATGGACTCCCGTCGATCAATGTGATGGACGAGACGGCGCACATGAGCGCCGAGGCGGGCGCGTACGCGGGGATGGATCGCTATGCGGCGCGGAAACGCGTGCTGGAGGATCTGGAAGCGCAGGGCCTGCTGGGGACGGTGCGGGAGCACGTGAACGCGATCGGCAAATGCGACCGCTGCAAGACGGTGGTGGAGCCGCGGCTCTCAACGCAGTGGTTTATCGCGGTGAACCAGCAGCCGAAGAATGGCGGCGCATCCATGGCGGAGCTGGCGATTGCGGCGGTGCGGCCGGACGAGAAGGGCGAGAAGGCGATCCGGTTTACGCCGGAGAACTACGAGAAGATTTATCTCGAGTGGATGAACAACATCTACGACTGGTGCATCTCACGGCAGTTATGGTGGGGGCATCGCATTCCGGCGTGGCACTGTGCGGCGTGCCGGAAGATCACGGTGGCGCGCGAGACGCCGGCGAAGTGCGCGCACTGCGGGAGCGCGGAGATCACGCAGGAGACGGACGTGCTGGACACGTGGTTCTCGTCGGGGCTGCTGCCGGTGAGCGTCTTCGGATGGCCGGGGCACGAGCGCGACTTCGACGTGTTCTATCCGACGCAGCTGCTGGTGACGGGCTTCGACATTTTGTTCTTCTGGGTGGCGCGGATGATCATGCTGGGCTGCTGGTTCTCGCAGGATGAACCGATGGCCGATGGGTCGAAGCGCGGTCTGAAGGATTCAGTGCCCTTCCGCGAGGTGTACATCCACGCGCTGGTGCGCGATGCCGAGCGGCAGAAGATGTCGAAGACCAAGGGCAACGTCATCGATCCGATCCATATTGTGGAGCAGTATGGGACGGACGCGGTGCGGTTCACGCTGGCGTCGATGGCGTCGCCGGGAACGGACATCGCGTTCAGCGAGGCGCGGACGGAGGGGTATCGAGCCTTCGCGAACAAGATCTGGAACGCTGCGCGGTTCATCCTGATGAATGTGGAGAAGGCGCGCGAGGCGGGGATTGCGGTGGATCAAGCAGCGCTGGGGCAGATGCCGGCGGCGAGCGCGGGCGATCCGCTGGAAGCGCGGTGGATTGTGGCCGAGCTGAACCATGCAGCGCAGGAAGTGGACGAGGCGCTGGCAGCGTACCGCTTCGACGATGCGGCTAACGCGGTTTATCAGTTTTTCTGGGGCGATTTCTGCGACTGGTACCTGGAAATCGTGAAGCTGCGGCTGGATTTTGGAGCGAGCGCGGACCTGGCTGCGGCGCGGGCGTCGCTGACCACGCTGGTGCAGACGTTCGAGACGGCGCTGCGGCTGCTGTCGCCGTTTATGCCGTTCATCACGGAGGAGCTGTGGCACCCGCTGTACGAGGGCGAGACGCCGGCGAAGTCGATTGCGCTGACGCGGTATCCGCAGGCCGGATCGATTGACGAGGGAGCGGGGCGCGATTTTGCTCTGTTGCAGGAGCTGATCGTTGCGGTGCGCGCGCTGCGCAAGGACATCGGCGTGGAGGAGAAGCTGGCGGCGGCGATTCGGGTGCGGGCTGCGCAGGATGGACTTCCCTTTGCGGAAAATCTGGAGATGATCCAGCGGCTGGCGCGGGTTTCAGCGATGGAGGAGGCGCACACGGTGCTGGCGGGAACCGGCATCCGCTCCACGCCGCAGTTTGACGTGCAGGTGATCTACGAGAAGCAGGTGGATGCGGCGGCCGAGCGGGAGCGGCTGGCGAAGGAGCTGGCGAAGCAGGAGAAGATTGTGGCGTCGGCGGAGAAGCAGCTGAACAATCCGGCTTTTCTTGGGAAGGCTCCTGCGCATATTGTGGAGGGTTTGAGAAAACAGGAAGCCGAGACGCGCGCTGTGATGGAGAAGACGCGCAGGGCGCTGGAGGAGCTGGGGTAGATCGCCATGGAATGGAAGAGCCGGCGGATTGAAGCCATTCTGGAGCAGGCGCTGGTGGAGGATAAAGCCACCAGCGACGTGACGACGGCGCTAACGATCGATCCCGCGCTGCGGGCGGCGGCGACCATCATCGCCAAAGAGGACTGCGTGCTGTCGGGTGTCGGCTGCATTCCACGCTTTCTGGAGATTTTTGCGCGGCTGGACAGCCGCAACAGCGGGCGGTTCGAGGTGGTGAGCCATCCGGAGATCTTCGACGGCGTGCGGCTGCGCAAGGGACAGGCGATCGCGGTGATCCGGCACAATGCGCGCGTGATTCTGGCCTGCGAGCGGGTGATCCTGAACCTGCTGCAGCGGATGAGCGGCATCGCGACGATGACGCGGCGCTACGTGGACGAGGTGGAAGAAACGGGCGCGAAGATCCTGGACACGCGCAAGACCGTCCCCGGGCTGCGCCTGCTGGACAAGTACGCGGTGCGCTGCGGCGGCGGAGAAAACCACCGTCTCGATCTGTCGGACGGGATTCTGATCAAGAACAATCACATCTCGCTGGGCGGCGGCATCGTGCACGTGCTGGAGCGCGCGCGGGAACGGCGCAAGCCCGGACAGACAATCGATATCGAGGTGCGGAACGTCGACGAGCTGAACCTGGCGCTGGATCACGGGGCCGAGTCGCTGCTGCTGGACAACATGACGCCCGCCGAGGTGAAGAAGGCGGTAGCGCTGGTGCAGGAGCGGGGATTCGATATTCCCGTGGAGGCGTCGGGCGGGATCACGCTGGAGAATGTGCGCAAGTACGCGCTGGCCGGCCCGGATTACATTTCCGTGGGCGCGCTGACGCACTCCGCGCCTTCCGTCGACATCTCGATGCGCATCACCGCGGAACTGTATTGAGAGATCGGCGATCAGTGATCAGCGATCAGTCAACCTATTTGTCAGGCGGCTGGCAGCAAACGGCTCATGACAGGATTCCGGACGCATTCGATCTGAAGGAACTGAACGCGGCGCTAACAGGAACACGATTCGCAGGCAAGCTGCACTACTTCCCTTCCATCGGATCGACCAACACGCACGCGATGCAGCAGGCAGAGGCGGGTGCGCCGGACGGCAGCGTGTATCTGACGGATGCGCAGACGGCGGGGCGCGGGCGCAGCGCGCACACGTGGGAGTCGCAGGCGGGTTCGGGGCTGTACGTGAGCATCCTGCTGCGGCCGCAGATTGCACCCGCGGACATTCTGTGGCTTTCGCTGGCGGCAGGGCTGGCGGTGCAGCGTGCAGTGCGCGCGGTGAC
>Ga0335075_10006794_pt1 | contig 17662 bp, 12 predicted proteins | sample Lox_Sample_24_FD_206723 | JGI IMG/M metagenome (GOLD analysis project Ga0335075, IMG submission 206723) | Soil microbial communities from Loxahatchee National Wildlife Refuge, Florida, United States - Lox_Sample_2.4 | ecosystem: Environmental > Terrestrial > Soil > Wetlands | place: USA...
GCGCGATCACGTGCGAGCCGATCGCCGCCTGGATCGGCACGTCGTACTGCTGGCGGGGGATGCGTTTGCGCAGCTTGTCCGTCAGCGCGCGCCCCACCTCGTAGGCCTTCTCGCGGTGGACCACCAGCGACAGCGCGTCCACCGGGTCGCCCGCCAGCAGCACGTCCAGCTTCACCAGGTCCGACGCCTTCATGCCGCTCAGCTCGTAGTCCAGCGACGCATACCCGCGCGTGCGCGACTTCAGCTGGTCGAAGAAGTCCAGCACGATTTCCGCCAGCGGCAGGTCGTAGGTCAGCTGCACGCGCTCGGGCGACAGGTAGTGCATGCCCGCGTGCTCGCCGCGGCGCTCCTGGCACAGCTCCATCACCGCGCCCACGAACTCTTTCGGCGCGATCACCGACGCGCGGATGAACGGCTCGCGGATCTCCTGTATGTGCCCAGGGTCGGGCATGTCTGAGGGGTTGTGCACGACCAGCTCCTCGCCGTTGGTCAGCGTCACGTCGAACTCCACCGACGGCATCGTCGCCAGCAGCTCCAGGTCGTACTCGCGCTCCAACCGCTCGCGCACGATGTCCATGTGCAACAGGCCCAGGAAGCCGCAGCGGAAGCCGAAGCCCAGCGCGTCCGAGGTCTCCGGCTCCCACGACAGCGCCGCGTCGTTCAGCGTCAGCTTCTCCAGCGCGTCGCGCAGGTCCGGGTAGTCGTCGGAGTCGATCGGGAACAGGCCGCAGAACACCATCGGCTTGACCTCCCTGTAGCCCGGCAGCGCCTCCGTGGCCTCGCGCGGGCGGGCTGCCGATCCCGCGCCCGAGCCCGCCGCGCCGCCCGCGTGCGCTCCTGGCTTCGCGCGCGTCGTCAGCGTGTCGCCCACGCGCAGTTGCGTCACGTCCTTCAGGCCCGTGATCAGGTAGCCCACCTCGCCCGCCGCCAGCTGGTCGGTGGGCATCATCTGCGGGCTGAAGAAGCCGATGTCGTCGATGTCCGCCTGCGTGCCCGCGGCCATCGCGCGGATCGCCTCGCCCTTGCGGAACGTGCCGTCGACCACACGGATGTACGCGATCACGCCGCGGTACTGGTCGAACTCCGAGTCGAAGATCAGCGCGCGCGGCGGGCCGTCCGGGTCGCCGTCTGGCGCCGGCACGCGCGCGATCAGCTCCTCCAGCACCTCGCCCACGCCCTCGCCCGTCTTGCCGCTGATCTTCAGGATCGACTCCGGCGGCTCGCCGATCAGCTCGCTCACTTCCCCCGCCACCCGCTCGGGCTCCGCGCCCGGCAGGTCGATCTTGTTCAGGCACGGGATCAGCTCCAGCCCCGACTCCACCGCCAGGTAGGTGTTCGCGACCGTCTGCGCCTCCACCCCCTGCGCCGCGTCCACCACCAGCAGCGCGCCCTCGCACGCGGCCATCGAGCGCGACACCTCGTACGTGAAGTCCACGTGCCCCGGCGTGTCGATCAGGTGCAGCTGGTAGGTCTCGCCGTCGCGCGCCGTGTAGAACACGCGCACGGCCTGCGCCTTGATCGTGATGCCGCGCTCGCGCTCCAGGTCCATCGAGTCCAAGAGCTGCGCGCGCATCTCCCTCGCCGCGACCGTGTGCGTCAGCTCGAGGATGCGGTCCGCCAGCGTCGACTTGCCGTGGTCGATGTGCGCGATGATGCAGAAGTTGCGGATGTGGGCCTGGTCCATCTGCGGCTACAGCGTAGAGGCACCGCCACCGCCGCCCGCGGCGGCGTTCGAGCGCTCAGCGCGCGTGCTTGACCTGGCGCGCGATCAGCTTTGCCGACGCCGTCTCCACCTGCGCGCTCATACGCTGCTTGAACACCGCCAGCAGCGCCTCCGAGGCGATCGCACGGAGCGCGCCGATCGCGTCCGTCACCTCGTCCCAGCGATCCTCCGGCTGCCCTTCCTCGGCGAACGGCTCCCACAGCTCCTTCACGTACAGGCGCACGAACGCGCGCGAGATCGACTCGCAGTCGCGGCTCACGCGCTCGATCAGGCCGAGCGCCGCGTGCAGCGGGATGCCCAACTCGGCGACCTCTTCCGCGGCCTTCATCAACGCCGGGCTGGGCGCCTCGAAGCGGCCGTCTCCGAGCGGCACCAGCAGCCTCAGCCTGCGCACCCGCTCGATGTCCTTCGCGTCCACGTCGCCGAAGCGCTCGCGCAGCTCCTGCGCGGTCACCACCTCCGGCGTCTCGCTCTCGAACGGCGCCGCCAGCGCGTTGCGCAGGTTCAGCAGCCGCTCCGCCGAGCCGCCCGACGCGCTCAGCAGGCGCTCGATCGCCGTCAGGTTGAAGCCGTCCGCCTGCAGGTCGAGGATCAGGCGCAGCCGCGCCACGTGCTCGGCGCTGTAGTAGCCCACGCGCGCGCGCACCTCCGGCGCCGGCAGCAGGCCGCGCGAGTGGTGGTTGCGGATGTTGCGCACCGACATCCCCACCTCCGACGCGAGCTGCTCGATCGTCAGGTCCGCCCGCTGCGTGTCCAAGCTCACACTCGCCATCTCCATCCAAGGATACCGTGTTTGATGTAACCTCAAACGAGGTAACACTGGATCAGGTCATCATGCTTGCTCGCGTCCCCCACCCCGCCCGCGCTCCCCACCCCGCCGCCGACCGTGCCTGAACGCGGCGCCGTCCCGCAGGTCTCGCCCGTGCGCCGGCGCGCGCTGCGCCTGATCGGCTCGTTCACCTCGCCGCTCGCGCCCGACGACTACCTGGAGCTGGTCAACCCGCTGTGGTCCACGCGCGAGCTGCGCGGGCGCGTCGAGCGCGTCGAGCGCCAGGGGACGCTCGCCGTCACCGTGTGGATCAGGCCCGGCTGGGAATGGCCGGGGCACCTGCCGGGGCAGTACGTGCGCCTGGGCATCGACGTCGACGGCGTGCACCACTGGCGCGCCTACTCGCTCACCTCCGACCCCGTCGGCGGCGACGGCTGCATCGCCATCACCCCCAAGCTCGTGCCGCAGGGCAAGGTCACGCCGTACCTGTGCACGCGCCTGCAGCCCGGCACGATCGTGCGCTTGGGCGGCGTGGAAGGCACGTTCGTGCTGCCCGACCCGCTGCCCGCGCGGCTGCTGTTCGTGAGCGCCGGCAGCGGCATCACGCCGATCGTCAGCATGCTGCGCAGCCTCGCGCGGCGCGAGGCGCTGGACGACGTCGTCCACGTCCATTGCGCGCGCGAGGCCGATCAGGTGATCTTCGCCCGCGAGCTGCGCGCGTTCGACGAGCGCCACCGTGGCTACCGGCTGCACACGCGGCTGACCGGCAGCGCCGGGCGCCTGGCCCCGCGCGAGCTGGACGACCTTTGCCCGGACTGGCGCGAGCGCGAGACGTTCGCGTGCGGCCCCGCGGGGCTGCTGGAGACGCTCGGCAGGCACTGGCGCGACTACGCGAACCCCGAGCGCCTGCACGTCGAGCGCTTCACTCCCGAGGGCGCCGTCGGCGACGGCGAGCGCGGCTGCGGCGGCACGATCGACTTCAGCGCCAGCGGCGTGCGCGCGTGCAGCGACGGCACGCAGCCGATCCTCGTGGCCGGCGAGAGCGCTGGCGCGCAGCTGCCGTTCGGTTGCCGCATGGGTATCTGCCACAGCTGCGTCGGGCGGCTGCGCTCGGGGCAGGTGCGCGACCTGCGCACCGGGCGCGTGCACGGCCAGCCCGGCGAGCTGCTGCGCACGTGCATCAACGCGCCCGAGGGCGCCGTCGAGATCGACCTGTAAACCGCCGAGGAGGAGCCATGTCAGCCACAGCCAGCGAGTCCGCCCGCGCATCCACCGCCGACGAGCGCCCGCCCGACGCCGTTCCCGGCGAGCCCGTGTCCTCGCCGCAGGGCGACAGCCCCCTGGCGCGCCTCAGCGCCGAGCAGGTCGAGCAGCTCGGCCGCGAGCTGGACGCGATCCACGAGCAGGTGCGCGCGGAGCTGGGCGAGCGCGACGCGCGCTACATCCGCGCGGTCATCAGGGCGCACCGCCAGCTCGTGCTTGGCGCGCGCGTGGCGCTGCTCGGCTCCCGCCGGCGCTCGCTGTGGTGGGCCGGCACGGGCGCGCTGTCGCTGGCCAAGATCCTCGAGAACATGGAGATCGGCCACAACGTGATGCACGGGCAGTGGGACTGGATGAACGACCCGGACATCAACTCGCAGACGTGGGACTGGGACACCGCCTCGCCCGCGCCCGCGTGGCGCCACTCGCACAACTACGAGCACCACACGTTCACCAACATCCGCGGCAAGGACCGCGACCTGGGCTACGAGATCATGCGCATCGACCCGCACCAGAAGTGGCACCCGGTCTACCTGCTCCAGCCGCTGTACAACCTCGTGCTGATGGGCTTCTTCGAGTGGGGCGTGGCGCTGCACGACCTCAACTTCGACGCGATCCGCTCGGGCGAGAAGCCCAAGCGCCAGGCGATCGAGGAGCTGAAGGCAATCGGCGAGAAGGCGCGCAGGCAGATCGTCAAGGACTACGTGGCTTTCCCCGCGCTGTCCGCCGCGCTGGCCGCGGCGGTGTCGGGGGCCCGCTCCGGCCGGGGGACGGCCGCGCGCTCGGGCCGGCGCACGTTCAAGGCGACGCTCGCGGCCAACTTCACCGCCAACATCGTGCGCAACGTGTGGGCGCACTCGATCATCTTCTGCGGTCACTTCCCCGACCAGACGTACACGTTCAGCGAGGACGAGGTCGCGGACGAGACGCGCGGCGCGTGGTACGTGCGCCAGCTGCTCGGCGCCGCCAACATTGAAGGCAGCCCCCTGTTCCACCTACTCAGCGGCAACCTCAGCTTCCAGGTCGAGCACCACCTGTACCCGGACATGCCCTCCAGCCGCTACGCGGAGATCGCCCCGCGCGTGCAGGACGTGTGCCGCCGCTACGGCCTGCCGTACAACACGGGCCCGCTGCGCAAGCAGCTTGGCAGCGTGCACCGCACGATCGTGCGCCTGGCGTTCCCCGGCGGGCGGCCGCGGCCGAAGCCGGCGGCTTCCATGCACTAGCCTTCAAGGCACCGGCGGATCGTCCACTCGGCCGCGGCCCCTCGGGGTCAGCCCTGGCAACGCACCGGCTCGCCGGTGGCCAGTCCGGGTGGCCGGGAGTGTCAGTTGCCCAGGCATCAGACACAAGTCCTGGGACATAGCAGTGCAGCGGCGATCTTTGACCGGGCCGGCCGGGCGAGCCGACAAGGCTCGTCCGGCCCTCTTTGCGTGGTCGGGGAGTGTCACGCCCGCCGGCGCGCCACCGCTTTGCTGCGGCAGGCGCGGCGCTACGCCCTGCCGAGCCGCGCGCGGATCATGTTGCCGACCTGGTGGGCCTCGGGGATGCGCATCGCCAGCACCGCCCGCGAGTACGCGAGCACGCCCGCCGCCCCCGCCCCGCCGACGCTGACGACCTGCGCGGCCAGCGAGCCGCCCAGCAGCTCGTCGAGCAGCTTCCACACGACCCAAGAGACCCCCGCGAGGATGGCGGAGGCGACGAGGATGCGCGCGGTGATCATCACCGTGTGCGCGCCTTCCAGGCGCCCGTTGAGACCCGCGCGCAGCCGCTGCAGCTGCAGCGCGGTCATCACCACGTTGGCGGTGATCGTGCCGATGATCAGCCCGGCGATGCCCAGCGGCTTGTACAGCGCGATGCTGACGATGATGTCCACCACGATGTTCATCGCCGCCAGACGGGTGGGTATCCACGGGCGCTGCACGGCGAAGAAGGTGCGCGTGAGCAGCAGGTTGATGCCGCCGAAGGGCAGGCTGAACGCGAACCAGAACAGCGCGATCGACACCAGGTGCGTGGACTGCGCGTTGAATTCGCCGCGCTGGAACAGGACGCGCACGATCGGCGCGGGCAGCGCGAGCATGAACGCGGCGGCGGGCATCAGCAGCAGGTTGATCTGGCGCATGCCGCTGCCGACCGCCCTGCGCATGGCGAGCACGTCGCGATTGGAGGCCATGCGGCTGAGCGTCGGGAACAGCACGGTGGTGACGGCCACGCTGAACATTCCCTGCGGCAGCATGTACACGCGGAACGCGTTGTCGATCGCGCGCGGCGCTTCGCCCGAGACGAGGCTGCCGAAGACGGTGTTGATCAGCTGGTCGAGGTTCACGATCCCCAGGCCGAGCGCCACCGGCAGCATCAGCACGAACACCTGGTTGACGCGCGGATCGTGCCAGTCGATGTGCAGACGCAGGCGGAAGTCGATGCGCGACAGCGCGCCGAACGCCATCAGCAGCTGCACGCCGGTCGCCGCGAGGATGCCGATCGCGAACGCGTAGATCCTGTCGTCGCCGTGGAACTCGGGCGCGAGCGCCACCAGCAGGACGATGATCACGGCGTTCCACACCGCGGGCGAGAGCGCGGGGATCGTGAAGTGGTCGTAGGACTGCAGGATGCCGACGAGCAGCCCGTTGAGGGCGAGCAGCAGCACGATCGGGAACATCACGCGCGACAGCCCCACGGTCAGCGCGGTCTCGGACACGAGCTTCGGGCCGATGAACAGCGGCATCACCACGCCGGCGAGCAGCACGAACGCGGCGGTGATCGCGCCCGCGCCGATCAGCAGGATCCAGAACATCGTCGAGGCCAGGCGCATCGCCTCTTTGCGCCGCCCACGCTGCAGCAGGTCGGTGAACACGGGCACGAACGCCGCGGACAGCGCCGACTGCGCGAACAGGTTGGCGACGAAGTTGGGCACCTGCGACGCGATCGAGTACGCGGACGCGAAGCGCGTCGTCCCGAAGTAGCTCGCGAACACGATTTCGCGCAGCAGCCCCACCACGCGCGAGACGCCGGTGAGGATCGAGAAGATGGCGGTGTTGCGCGCAACGCCGCCGCCGCCCGGCGGCGCCGGGGCGACCGGCTCCTCGGCGAAGGCTTCGGCGCTGGCGGACAAGGCCGCTATAGTACGGCGCTGCCCGGCGAGGCCGGGCCGTTGTTCGGCGCTCCGGACCCCGTCAATGGCCAACATCCACTCACAGAAGAAGCGCATCCTCCGCTCCGAGCGCGAGCGTCTGGAGAACCGCCGCTACACCTCCACGATCAAGACGTACTTCCGTCGCCTGGAGTCGCTGGTCGCGGGCGATGACCAGGCGGCCGCGGAGGGCGCGCACCGCGAGCTGGTCAGCACGATCGACAAGGCCGTCAAGCGCGGCGCGCTGCACCGCAACACCGGCGCCCGCAAGAAGTCCCGCGCGGCGCGCACGCTCGCGGGCAAGCAGTAGCCGCCGCGAACGCTTACGAGCTGATCGTCTCGATTGCCCGCACGGCGAGCGTGTCCTCGTCGAGGCCGGCCATCGCGCCGCGGCTGCTCGTCAGCGGCGCGCCGCCGCGCGTGTCCAGCTCCAGCTGCGCGAGCGCCGACACCGCCGCGCGCAGCCGCTCGACGTCCGTGCGGGCGACGTCCGCGACGAAGCGCTCGGCGGCGCGGGCGGGCATGCGCAGGGAGCGCTTGACCTCGGCCACCGACTCGCCGGCGTGCAGGCACACGGCGACGGCGAGCGCGTCGCGCAGGCGCTGGGCCATCAGGTAGACGAGACCGGACAGGCGCTCGCCCTGCGCTCGCAGGCGCAGGTAGGACAGCGTGGCTTCGCGCGTGTCGGCGCCCACGAGCGCGTCGGCCAGCGCGTAGGCGCGCCACTCGTGGGAGTGCGCGGCGCGGGCCTCGATGTCCTGGGCGCTGACCCGGATCGGCTCGGGGCTCCCTCCCGCCTGTGAGCCCGAGGAGGGAGGCTCGGCTTCCAGCGCCAGCTTCTCCAGCTCGCGCAGCAGCCGCTGCTGGCGCTCCCCCACCTGCGCGACCAGCGCCTTGGCGGCGGCCGCGTCGATCTCGACGTTCAGGCGGGAGGCCTGCTCGCGCGCCCACTTGGGCAGCTCCCACGGCTTGACGGTCACCTGGGCGATCACCTGGCCGCCGGCGCGCTCGACCGCCTGGTGCAGCGACGCGGGCGCCTTCGCGCGTGCCTCCTCGCGCGCGAACAGCGCGAGCGTGGTCTCGGGCGGGATCTGCGCGAGCGCGGCTGCCAGGTGCCTGTCCACGTCCGCGTCGCGCCAGCGCTCGACGCCTTCCACGATGATCACGCGCCAGCCGACCGCGAGCGTCATCGCGGCGAGCGCGCAGGCCACGCTCTCGGGGGTGGCGTCCTCGCCCTCCAGCAGCTCCACGCTCGCTCCTGCGCCCTCTCCGCTTTCGGCCAGCGCACGCAGCCCCTGGCGCCGCGCCGCCAACGCTCCGTGGTCGTCGCCGTGGATCAGGTACACGGGCTTCAGGGTGGCCATCACGGCGAGTGTATGCGTCCACGCCAATGCTCGCAGCCGCCGCCGGGGCGGGCGGGCGGGCGCATACGCCCTGCTCGACGCCCGCTTGTCTCCAGGGAACGTCGATGGTCGCCCGCGCGTTGCCGCCCGGCTATAGTCTCGTCGCCCATGTGGAGGCGTTACCAGCAATACCCGTCGGTGATGTGGAAGCGCTACCAGCACCACCGCGAGCGAAAGATAAAGCGCTTCGGCGGCGTGCGCCCGGCGCCGCCCGCTCCCGATTGCCCTCCTGGCTGGCAGGTCGGGCCACCGGATTTCGTGGGAGTGGGAGTGCAGCGCGGCAACACCCGCCGCTGGTTCGACCTGATCACCTCACACCCCGAAGTGGCTCCGGCGCCGATCAGGAAGGAGCTTCACTTCTTTGACCGTTTCTACGCGGGCGGGTACACCCCCGCGGATACCGCCGAGTACCACAAGCAGTTCCCTCGCGACGGCCATCGCCGGGTGGGTGAGTGGACGCCGATGTACCTCAGCTCTCCGTGGGTCCCGCGACTGCTGGCGGCGGCCGCGCCCGAAACGCGCCTTTTGGCAACGCTGCGCGATCCGATCGAGCGCTTCCGCTCGGGGCTGGAGTTCAACACGGCGGTCGAGAAGACGCGGGCAGGCCGGATGAGCGAGCTTGCCCCGGCGGAGTCGTTCATGCACGGCTTGTACCACGCTCAGCTCAAGGGCCTGCTCTCACACTTCGACCGCTCGCAGATATTGATCCTGCAATTCGAGCGCTGCGTCAGCGATCCCCTGCCGCAGCTGAAACGGACGTTCGAGTTCCTGGGGCTCGAGGACACGGAGTTCGTGCCCGATCTCGGTTATCACCCTCACCGTCAGCAGAGCAAACCCGACCTCGATTCTGCAACGCGTGAATCGTATGTGGAGGCCTACCAGGACGACGTGATCGGGCTGCTCGACGAGTTTCCCGAGATCGACGTTGCGCTGTGGCCGAACTTCGCTCACCTGGCGAAGTGAACTCGGGGCGCGGCCGTCAGCGCACGACCAGGTTCACCAGCTTGCCGGGCACGACTATCTCCTTGACGATCTCCTTGCCGTCGACGTGCGCGATCACGTTGGGCGCGGCGCGGCAGAGGTCCTTGAGCTGCTGCGGGGGGGCGTCGGCGCTGACCTGCACGCGGTCGCGCACCTTGCCGTTTACCTGGCACACCAGCTCGTAGGACTCGCTCTCCAGCAGCGCCTCCTCAGCCTGCGGCCAGGGCTGCTCCCACACGCGCGCGCCGGTGAGGCGCTCGTAGGCGTCGGCGCTGACGTGGGGGGCGAACGGGAACAGCAGCGAGGCGGCGGTGGCCAGCGCGAAGCGCAGCGCCTCCGTGCCCGCCGTGTCGCGCACGCGCGAGACGTCGTTCATCAGCTCCATGACCGCGGCGATGGCGGTGTTGAAGGCGAAGCGGCGCAGGTCGCCGCTGACCTTGTCGATCGCCCAGTGCGCCTTGCGCACCAGCGCGAGGTCGTCTCCCTGCATATCCGTTCCAGTCGGCGCATGCGCCGACTGGCCGGCAGGCGCATGCGCCTGCCGGGGGGACGGCACATGTGCCGTCCCCTGGAGGGCCGCACGCGGCCCTCCCTCCCCCCTGTCGGCGACGTCGGCCGCAAAGCGCCACAGGCGCGAGAGGAAGCGGTGCACGCCCTCGACGCCCTTGTCCGACCAGTCGGCGTCCTGGTCGGGCGGGCCGATGAACAGGATGTAGCAGCGTGCGGTGTCCGAGCCGACGCGCTCGACGATCGACGCGGGCGAGACGACGTTGCCCCTGGACTTGCTCATCTTGGCGCCGTCCTTGGTGACCATGCCCTGCGTGAACAGCGCCTGGAAGGGCTCCTGGAAGTCGAGGTGGCCGAGGTCGGCGAGCGCCTTGGTGAAGAAGCGCGCGTACATCAGGTGAAGGATCGCGTGCTCGACGCCGCCGATGTACTGGTCGACGGGCATCCACTCGCGCAGCGCGGCCGGGTCCCACGCGGCGCGGTCGTTGCGCGCGTCGCAGTAGCGCAGGAAGTACCAGGAGGAGTCGACGAACGTGTCCATCGTGTCGGTCTCGCGGCGCGCCGGCTCGCCGCACGCGGGGCAGCGCACGTTCACCCACTGCTCAGCGCCCGCCAGCGGCGAGCGACCCTTGGGGGTGTAGTCCTCGATGTCCGGCAGCAGGACCGGCAGTTGCTCCTCGGGGACGGGCACCATGCCGCAGGCCGGGCAGTGCACGATCGGGATCGGCGCGCCCCAGTAGCGCTGGCGCGAGACGAGCCAGTCGCGCAGCTTGTAGTTGACGGAGGCGTGGCCCTTGCCTTCGCGGTCGAGCCACGCAACGATCGCGGCGAGCGCGTCGCGGTTGCCCATGCCGTCGAAGTCCGGGTGGGAGTCGATGAGGATGCCGTCGCCGGTGTAGGGGAGCGCGCCCGCCCCGCCGTCCTCGCCGGGCGCAGCATCCCCGGCGTCGTCGGCGTCCGCGGTGTCGTCGGCGTGCGCGGGCACGATCACGCGCCGCACCGGCAGGTCGTACGCGCGTGCGAACGCGTAGTCGCGCTCGTCGTGCGCGGGCACGGCCATGATCGCGCCGGTGCCGTACTCCATCAGCACGTAGTCCGCGACGTACATGGGTATCCGCTCGCCGTTGACGGGGTTGGTGACGGTGCGTCCGAGCGGCACGCCCGTCTTGGGGCGCTCGGCGTCGCCGCGCTCCTCGTTTGACTCGTTGAGCGCGTGGTTGACGTAGTCGTGCACCGCCTGCTCGTGCTCGGTGCCCTGCGCCAGGCGCATCACGTCGGGGTGCTCGGGCGCCATCACGAAGAACGTGGCGCCGAACAGCGTGTCCGGCCGCGTGGTGAACACGGGATAGTCGATCGGGTGGGCGGGATCGAAGTCTTCGCAGCGGAAGGTCACCTCCGCGCCCTCGCTGCGCCCGATCCAGTTGCGCTGCATGGTCTTGACGTGCTCGGGCCAGTCGATGTCCTGCAGGTCGTTCAGCAGCCGCTCCGCGTAGTCGGTGATGCGGAAGAACCACTGCTCGAGCTGACGCACTTCCACGAGCGCGCCGCAGCGCTCGCAGCGCCCCTCCGCGTCGACCTGCTCGTTGGCGAGCACCGTCTGGTCTTTGGGGCACCACTTGACCGCCGCCTCCTTGCGATAGGCGAGGCCCGCGCGGAACAGCTCCAGGAAGATCCACTGCGTCCAGCGGTAGTAGGACGGTTCGTGCGTGGCCAGCTCGCGCGACCAGTCGATCGATATCCCCCACGAGCGGAACTGGCGCTGGAAGGAGGCGATCGACTCGTCGGTGGACACGCGCGGGTGCACGCCGGTCTTGATCGCGTGATTCTCTGCGGGCAGACCGAACGCGTCGTAGCCCATCGGGTGCAGCACGCGCTCGCCCAGGCGCCGGTGGAAGTGGGCGATGGCGTCACCCACCGAGTAGACCTTCAGGTGCCCGATGTGCGGTTCGCCGCTGGGGTACGGAAGCATCTCCAGCACGTAGGAGCTGTGCGCCTTCGCGCCGCCCCTGCCCTGCCGCTCGCGGCCGCCCCGGCGCGGCTGGCCGGCCTGCTCGTTGGCCACCTCCCACGTGCGCTCGTCCGCCCACAACGCCTGCCAGCGAGGCTCGATCTCGTGCGGGTCGTAACGGCGCTCTGTCATGGGGGATTCGCAGGTTAGCGGGCAACCTCCTCCTGCACGCGCGGGCTGCGGCTGCGCACCAGCTCGACGACCTCCGCGGGGGCCTTGCGCGGCGAGCCGGCGTCGAACGGCGGCTGCGGGTCGTACTCGATGCCCAGCTGGATCGCCTGCGCGACGGTGTCGCCGGCGATGCGCGCGGCGAGCGCGAGCGCCATGTCGATGCCCGCGGACACGCCGGCGGCGGTGACGACCTTGCCGTCGAACACCACGCGCTCGCTCACCGGCTGCGCGCCCAGGCGGCGCAGCTCCTCCATCGCCAGCCAGTGGCTGGTCGCGCGGCGCCCGTCGAGCAGGCCGGCCGCGGCGAGGATCAGCGAGCCGGTGCACACGGACGTGGTCCACGTGCTCGTGCGGTGTGCCTCCCGGAGCCAGTCGAGCGCCGCCGGCCCGGCGTGCTCGGCGACGTCGCCGGGGCCGCCGGGGACGAGCACGACGTCCGGCTGGGGCATGTCCTGCAGCGAGTGCTCGGCGAGCACGGTGAGGCAGCCATTGTCGGTGCGCACGGGGCCCGGCTGGGCGGCGAGAAACGCGACGCTCGCGCCTGGCAGCCGGCTGAGCACCTCGTATGGCCCGATGGCGTCGAGCGCGGTGAAGCGCTCGTAGAGGAGGATGGCGATGTTCATGGGACTGTCTCCTTTTGGTCGTGGTCGTGCGCGGGGGTGGCGACACGCCGCGCGCTGGCGCCGCGCCCGGCGGATGTGATGGGCTCGGGGGCGGCGTGGAAGCGCCGGCGATACTCGGCCGGCCCCACATGCAGCGCGCGCAGGAACACGCGGCGCATCGTCTCCGCGCTGCCAAAGCCGCAGGCGGACGCGACCACGGCGAGCGGCTCGGAGGTGTCCTCGAGACGGCGCCGCGCCGCTTCCAGGCGCACGCGCTCCACGTAGCGAGCGGGGGTCACCCCGGTCTCGGCGCGAAACGCGCGGGCGAAGTGACGGGGGCTCATGTGCGCGCGGGCGGCCATCGCCTCGACGCAGTGATCGCCGGCCAGCTGCTCGAGCACCGCGCGCTGGATCTCCAACAGGGGCTCGCGCTCGGCGCGCTGCGCGGCGAGCGTGGCGCTGAACTGCGACTGGTTGCCGGGCCGGCGCAGGAACAGCACGAGGTGGCGCGCGATCGTCAGAGCGGCGTCGCGGTCGAGATCCTCCTCGACGAGCGCCAGCGCCAAGTCCATGCCGGCACTGACGCCGGCGGACGTCCAGACGTGGCCGTCGCGCAGGAAGATCGGCTCGGGGTCGACGCGCACGGCGGGGTGCAGGCGTTGCAGCTCGTGTGCGGAGGCCCAGTGCGTGGTGGCGCGGCGACCGTCCAGCAGGCCGGCTGCGGCCAGCAGGAAGGCCCCGGTGCACACGGACGCGGTTCTCCTGGTTTTTGATGATGTGCGGGACAGCCAGTCGAGGAACCGCGGATCGCTCGCCGCGTCGGCGTGTCCCGGTCCTCCGGCGACGATCAGCGTGTCGATGGTCGCGGGCGCGTCGCGCAGGCTGGCGTGCGGCGTGACGGTGAGGCCGCTGGAGGTGGTGAGCGGCAGGCCGTCGCGGCTGAGGACGTGCACCCGATAGCCGCGCCGCGAGCGTCCTTCTGCCTCGATCAGCTGCTGGGCGCCGCAGAACACCTCGAGCGGGCCGGTGACGTCGAGGCTCTGCACGCCGGGGTAGGTGACGATCGCGACCGTGCGGGGGTCGCGTCGAGGAGGTCGAGGAGCACCGGCGCGGCGATCTTCCATGCGACGATCATCCTCTCCGGTGGGCTTGTCCGCAAGGACAGATTTCCAGCGATTTCTGCCATCTCGTGCAGCGCCGGCGCACGCTGCGCGGGCGCCCCGGGAGAGCATGCGCTCGCCGGCGCGAGGGGTGGGGACGCGGGCGGGCGGCGCGGTCTACGATGGCCTGATGGAGGAGCCTCACACGGAGGAACACGAGGTGGTGGGCGAGTGGCCCTCGGACGGCTCCGGCCCCGACACGCTGGACGCGGCGGCCGGTCGCGTGGCGAGCATCGTCGGCGCGGCCGAACGCGCGGCGGCGGAGCTGCGCGAGCAGGCGGAGGCGCGCGCGAGCGAGCGCATCGAGGAAGCTGACCGCGCGGCAGAGAACCGCGTGCGCGCGGCGGAGGAGGAGGCGAGCGACCTGCTCGACAGCGCGCGCAAGCAGGCGGACGGCACGCGCGAGGAGGCGCAGTCCGCGGCCGCACAGCTGCGCGAGGAGGCCGAGGGCGCACGCGACGAGGCCGCGCGCGCGCTGGAGCAGGCGCGCGAGCAGGCCGACCGGCTGGTCGAGGAGGCGCGCGCGGACGCCGAACAGATGTGGGCGACGGCCCAGCGCGAGTCCGAGCAGGTGCGCGCGGCCGCGCGCGAAGAGCACGAGCAGCTGCGAGCGGCGGCGGAGGCGCACTCGACGCAGCTGCGCGCCACCGCTGAGACGGAGTCGCAGCGCCTGCTCCATGAGGCCCGCAACGAGGCCCAGCGGATCGTCAAAGAGGCGCAGGAGCAGACGGAGAGCCTGCTGGCCTCCCGCCGCGAAGAGCTGGCGCACCTGCAGACGGAGGCGGAGGACCAGGCGAGGAAGATCCGTGCGAACGCGCGCGAGGAGGCACGCGGCATCACCAGCGAGGCGCACGTGGTGGCGCGCGAGATCCTCGGCGAGGGAACGGAGGTCTCGCGCAACATGCGCGAGCTGTCCGCCTCACTTCGCAAGAACGCCGAGCGCCTGCTGCGCGACGTGCGCCTGACCCACGGCGCGATGACCGCGCGGCTCGACCAGGTCAGCAGCAACGGCGAGCGGCCCTCGCGCGAGAGCGCCGACCTCAACGGCGAGGAGCCCACCACGCGCGGGCGCAGGCGGCGCGGCGACGATGGGGGCGGCGAATCGAACGACGACCTGGACGTGCCGGAGTTCATCCCGCGGGGGTGAGGGAGCGCCGTTGTGCTTGAGCGCTGGCGCGGATGCGGGGCAGCTACACTTGGTGACCTGATTTTGGGGCTATAGCTCAGCTGGGAGAGCGCTTCCATGGCATGGAAGAGGTCGTCGGTTCGAGCCCGACTAGCTCCACTGCGAGGATTCAATGCGAACCGCCATCACGGCGCCAGTAACTTGGCCGGCGGTCCGCATCACGCGCGCAAGCACACCACGCCGCATCGCGGGCGCGAACCTCTGTCAGACTCGGTCTTATGCAGCCGCCTGCCACTCGGTATGTCGAGCGCGATGGGACTGCAATCGCGTATCAGGTGGTCGGCGACGGTCCTGTGGATCTGCTGCTCGCGCATGGCTTCATCACGCATCTTGACCTGCAGTGGATGGAGCCTCGGTTCGCGGGTTTCTTGGCTCGACTGGCGTCGTTTGCGCGGCTGATCGTCTACGACAAGCCGGGCACCGGCCTGTCGGACCCGATTGCACATCTGCCCACGCTCGAGGAGCGAAGCGCCGACATCGAGGCGGTGCTCGACGCCGCGGGCTCCGAGCGAGCCGTGCTATTCGGCATCTCCGAGGGCGGCCCCTCGGTGCTGTTGCTGGCTGCCACGCAACCGCAGCGGATCGTCTCACTCGTGCTGCACGGCGCGTTCGCCAACCTCTCGGACATGCTCGCCGCGCCTGAGCGCTACTCGCCGAGGATCGCCGAGCGCGCCGAGCGGGAGTGGCAGGCGATCCAGGACATTATCGATCACTGGGGCGACGGCGCGCGGCTGGCCGCTAAGTTCGCTCCAAGCATCGGAGAGATGCAGCAGCGCTTCTACGGCATGTTCGCGCGGGCGGCCGCGAGCCCGCGTATGGCCCGGGCACTCGTCGACGCCGCAATGCAAATCGACGTGCGCGACATCCTTTCCTCGGTGCAAGTGCCGACGCTCGTGCTGCACGCCGAAGACGACCAAGTGGTGCCCATCGAGGCCGGCGAACTGCTCGACGCGAGCATTCCCGATGCGCGGTTCGTGAGGCTCCCTGGCAGCGACCACGCCTACTACATCGGTGCCAACCGCGAGGAGATCTTCCTCGACGAGATCGAACGGTTCGTCACCGGCACCGTCGGGCGATCCCGCACCGACCGCGTGTTGGCGACAGTCCTGTTCACCGACATCGCTGGCTCGACGCGGCGGGCGGCTGAGCTAGGCGATGGCGCATGGCGCGAACTGCTGGAGCAACACGACGCACTGGTCAAGCACACCGTCCTCGATCACGGCGGGCGGATCGTCAAGCACCTCGGGGACGGCGCGCTATCGACCTTCGACGGGCCAGCGAAGACGATCCACTGCGCGGAGGCACTGCGCGGGGCCGTCAAAGAACTGGGAATCGAACTGCGGGCCGGCATCCACACAGGTGAGTGCGAGGCGATCGGAGAGGATCTCGGCGGCCTGGCAGTTCATATCGGCGCCCGCGTGAGCGCGCTCGCCGAGCCTGGAGAGATCGTGGTCTCCTCCACCGTCAAGGATCTCGTGATCGGCTCAGGCATGCAGTTCACCGACCGTGGCGAGCATGAGCTGAAGGGCGTGCCCGGCACCTGGCGTCTATATGCGCTCGGGGAGGATCGCGTCTCACGTGTACGGCTCGACGGTGCAGCGGGCTACATGCGTCGCTCTGACCGACTCGCTGTTTCCCTGGCGCGCCGGATGCCGCGGACCATGCGCTTCGGGGCGCGTCTCGTCAGCCGCGACGCAGGCTCGACCTGAGCGCCCAAGACCTCGAAACCATCTTCGCTACCCGCTGGCAGGCGCAAGTCACGCTTTGTCAAGCGACATCCGCCCACCTGCCAGCTTTCGGCAGTCCAAACAGCCGGGGTTCACACGACGGCGGGCTACCAGCCACGCAGCGGTGCGCGCGCTTGTTCGCGTTCCGACGCGGCCTCCGAACCGAAAGCACCTCCGCAAACCTGAATAGGACGCTCTACATGAACCACCGCTCAAGAACGGGGCCTTACCTGCCGATTCTGCGGCGAGTCGCGCGAATTTAGGCTCGTTGCTTTTCGCAGCCAGCCAGCGCGTCTTGCTTGGGGCATCAGATCGCTACATACTCGGCGTAGCCGGTGCCCGCATTCTGTCGTTTGAAAGCCGCGACATCGACGTCGTAAAAGGACAAGCGCGCCTCTTCCGCGAGCGGTCGCACCCGCTCGCGCTGCGGCCGATCGAATGCACGCCGACGACCACAGGCGTGCTGCTCCTCACCTACCAGCCGGCGTGAGGGCTACGCCAGGGCGTGCCTTGGCCTGGCTCAGAGCCTGTCGAAGGCGCGGTGTAGGTCCCTGCTCACATCGTGCTACCTCCCGACGCTAGGCTTGCCACGAGCGACTGCACAAAACACCGATGAGCGCACCACCCGTCTACGACGTCTTGGGCCGAAGCTATGCGCGGGTTCGCCGCGCGGACCCGCGGCTGGAGCAGGCGATCTGGCGGGCGCTGGGCGACGCGCGCACGGTCCTGAACGTCGGCGCCGGCACCGGCTCGTACGAGCCGCGTGACCGCTGGGTGCTCGCAGTGGAGCCCTCGGAGGTGATGATCGCCCAGCGTCCGCCTGACGCTGCGCCCGTCATCACCGCACACGTCGAGCAACTGCCGCTGGCCGATCGCAGTGTCGATGCCGCGATGGCGATCCTCACGTTGCACCATTGGCAGGACCTTCGTGCAGGCCTCACAGAGCTGCGGCGCGTCGTCCGCGATCGCATCGTGATCGTCACGATCGACGTACGGCAACTGGCGCAGCTATGGATCGTGCGCGACTACCTGCCC
>Ga0335075_10006795_pt1 | contig 17661 bp, 19 predicted proteins | sample Lox_Sample_24_FD_206723 | JGI IMG/M metagenome (GOLD analysis project Ga0335075, IMG submission 206723) | Soil microbial communities from Loxahatchee National Wildlife Refuge, Florida, United States - Lox_Sample_2.4 | ecosystem: Environmental > Terrestrial > Soil > Wetlands | place: USA...
CGTAGCAATAGTCAGGCTGATACTCGATCGCGTGCAGAGTCAATTCGTGAGGCAAGGCGCAAGTTCGAGGAGAAGGAGCTAGCTAAGGAGCAAAAGGCTCACTTGGCAGAGGTCAAGGCGATCGAGAAGCAGAACTTAAAAGAAGCCAAGCAGATGGAGAGGGGTAGGAAGCCTTCATTCAGCGATACAATAACCCGATCAAAACGGTCGAAGTCAGACCTCACAGTTCAAGAGAAGGGAGATACCTTCCTCGGTCGCGATTACAATAGTGTTCCAGTCCTCAGCCCTCCAGTCACAACAGATGACAACTTCGAGCCTCCGAAACGGAGCCGAACCACCGCATCTACAACTAAGAAGAAGACACAGAGCGCCTGGACGCAATTCATGCTATGGGTCCGCACACGATTCTTACGACTAAGCAAGAGCGCAAATTAGACACAAACAGATAGAGAAACGCTAGTCGGCCCTCACTCGGCCTCGAAAGTCGATATGACTAAGCGGGATGATGAGACGAAGGTAAAATGAGGTATATCATCTTATGACTACTAGGCGTTAGGGTACACTAGCGAGGCAGGTTATTTGATTTTAGTGTGGAGTGGCGTCCGCATATTCAACATGGGAGTTGACATTGGCGTTGTGGTCGAGTGCCGGCGAAGATACCTTCAGCGTATACGCGGCAGGGTTAGGTTATTCACTATCTTCTGCATACACTCCCCATGAGGACATTAAGGTTCTGGGATCTTAGCAATTGCAATACGCAATCCCCACAATTCAGTGATGACTTGAGATATCCTTTAAAACGTGTCCATTGCTATGCTCAAGCTCATCTATGATTTAAACGCCATTAAATTGACGCCGACGGGGTACATAGACCACCCAACTTCCTCCAGTCATTACCTTTAACGCCACGTACAACGCTGAGCTCATTTCTATGCCATTACGAGCCAAGCTCCTTTTGAAAGCCCATTCCACCCCACGTATGCCTCCCACAGCAACCTACAGAGCCTGCAAATGAGTCCGAATTTTTCACACCATGACTCGTACAAAGCAATGACACAACTTTTAAAACCCCTTCAAGAATTCTTCCAAGCATGGATCAATTGTACAGAGAACATCGGCTTCACAGTATCAGCTAAGTAGGCATCAAGCTCCTCGTCCTGGTCGATCGGCAGATTTATCTCGTTGCCGTTGGTTTCCTTGACAACGCCTTCAACGCGTCCAGTAACCGTTCCTTGGAACTTTGCTGCTGCAAGATGACGCAGTTCGTCAACAGATACGGAGGTAAGCGTGCTAACCCAGAGTCTGGAGTCGGCCTGGATCTCAGATGTTGGATGGAGGCGGAAGTAAACGGCGGTCGAGATTGGTGAGTGGGGGTAGGCAGCTTGAGCCGCCTGAGCCGCATATTGTTGATCCGCGTACTGCTGCTCAGCGAATTGACCGTGGCGTTGCGTAAGCAAGGATGGGTCATTGGCAGCGGCGAGGAGAAGCGATGGATCAATTTGCATGTCGGTATCATCTGGCATAGGATGTCCTTGCAGCTGACCATGATTTTGCTCATTAGCTTGAGACTGCTGTGCCTGAGCTTGTGCCTGTGCTTGTGCATGAGCAGCGGCTTGAACGAGTGCGCCATGAGGACCCATCTGAAAGTTGTCGATTTGATGATTTCCATTATACTGGGGCAAGACAGCGTTAGCGGTGAACTTTGAATCGAACTTCTTCTTTCTCGTTGGGTCACGCTTTGTTTGATCATCACGAAGTCGCTTCATGACATCTCTGCAGAGGACCTCCATTGCCTTGACCTTTTCTTCATGCTTTGGATCCGCATCGCCTGGAGCTAAGATCCCCTTAAGCAGATCAGAACCATCAATCCATTGCGCCTTCAATTCTTTCCAGTGTTCATCTCCAGCCTCGAGTTTGCTAGTGAAGTGGTCGGCTTTCAGAGTTTGGTAGAAGGCATTGCGCACAAGACGGGACTCTTCAGGGTTGATTCCGAGAGCATTCTTAGCTTCGGCAATGGTCATACGACGTTCGAGGGTGCGCATACGTTTAGTGACATCAGTGCAGACCACGTCAAGTGCTAGTTTCTTGGCCTCCTGATTATCAACATTGCCCCAGAAGACAGCCTGCAAGTGAGGACTTTCTTGGACAAGTCGCGCTTTGACAGCCTCCCATCTCTCCGGACCTATGAATCATTAATCAATGTCTGACATCACGTGAGGACCATTGCGAATGAAAATAAGGGTTTCCTAGAGGCCAGCAACAAGTGAAGATGTTCACAACTCAACTCACCTGCAATGGTCTTCTTGATCACCTCAGCTTCTTCACAAATTCGTTGGAATCTAGCGCGGATATCGCGATAGAGATTACTATCAAGGCTGAGGAAGGCCTTGCTCTCATCGATTGTTGTCTCGGATGGAAATCGAGGAGGCCCAGGCGGATCTGCCGGTAAGCCAGCCCACCCACGAGTTCTGCGACGTCTCTTGCGAGCGGCCCAGCGTTCAGCCGACTCTGCTTGAAGCTTCTGGAGACGCTCTTGTCTCTTGACTAAGACTTCCGGGCTGAGATCAGGGGAAGCGCTATAAGCAGGATCTTATCAGTAACAGTAGGTGGCTGCATTAAACAGAGAAGGGTACAACTTACCGACCGTCTTTATCTGTAACTTGGGCGCCCGTTTCCTCTCCTTGTTGCCCCTCTTCGAAGAGAGCTTGTTGTAATTGATCCATGACATCTACCTCGGAGTCACGCTTCTTCGTCTTCATTCCATTGGGAACTCGAAGAAGCCATCGATTTTTTGCGCGGACCCTCATTAGCTCTCTCTCTTTAATATCAAAGCCATCCTCTTCGTTGAGAATGCGGAGCATCTCCCGTTGACTTGTGTTGCGCTCCCATAGCTGCTTTACCCGCTCAACGAGCTCGACGTTCTTATGTGCTGGATTTTGCTTGGAAGGGAATTCCTGCACAAGACGGTTGTTAACGACTGATGACAGCTCTAACTTGGAAGGACTAAAGGCTTACCCAGCGTTTGAACTGTGTCTGGAAAGCTCTCTTGCTTTGGAGGTGTTAGCGAAATTCGATATAAGTCATAAATTCTTGGAGACATATAATTGTCTGAGGTGTGACAGCAACGACGTCTTTGACTCCAATGGCAGCCGTAGAAAGAGATGCAGCCGCATGGCAGCCTTACCTAGGAGTAAAGTTCTGGTTTTTGTAATATTCCATGATCTCCTCAAGAGACTTCTTTTCCTCAATATACATGCGATAACATGTCTCCTCTTTTGCACCATCCCAATCATACACCATTTTGACGTTCGTACACGTGATCACGACCTCAATGGGTTTGCATCTATTGATCTTGGTGGCGCTCTAGAGTTGCGTCTCTTGATGTTGTCGGACGCCGTTGAGGTAGTCGAGGTTTTACGTTGACCTCGATCGCGCGTTTTTGCGCGCGGAGATCTCCGCCAATAAGATACAGCTACGAACGAACATGAATACTTGGATTGATGCTAACTTGGGAATATATTTAAGCTGGAAAGGTCCTTGAGAGAGGAACTATTTGTTGTTCATAGGAAACAGCGTCTTAGAGTACCACGTCAATTCCCAATTCTGCGCAGCTTTCCACGTCTTCCAACTGTATGCTAGTGAAGTGATATTTTTGGCGGGAGAGCTTTATTGGTAAAGGAAATCACTGTCAACCTCCACAATTTCTCGAATCAGGACCGCAGCATGCTTCCACCTCCCTGTACTTATATATATCTTGTTTAATGATCTCCGGTTGCTTCTGAATGCTGTCCGGTTCCCTGGAAGCAATTGGCCACGTTTTAAAATGTCTTTCTTCAAAGTTGTACCTTCAAGAGCTGTTGCTCGAACCTTGCGAAGGACCACTACAGCTCCAAGCAGTCTGCAAGTCTCCCCGTGGATCCAGTGCAGGCTAGAATCGACCAAAAAAAGCCCTGCTGAACAGGGAATCTCGTTCAAAGGCCAATTGTATGAAAGTACAGCAGCTCGACTGGAACGGGAAAGGGAGGAGAGGCGGAGGTTCTCTGAGGAACGAGGCGAAGGCAGTGGTGGAAGAAATGCTGCTTTAACCTTCGGTGCGGTTTTCTATCATATCTGTCTTTAATTTACTAATGAAAATATCATGTATAGTAATACTTTCGTCATCATTGGCTTGTTACTATCTGGGGACTCTCAATCCTGAGGCTCCATCTACGGCCTCTACCTTGCCACTCGCAGCAACCGTACCGCCGAAGCACAACACTTCTCCAGCAAATCTCGAAGCTGCGTGGACAGACTTTGTAGCTGTCGTCGGTGAAGGAAATGTGTCAACAATTGACATCGATCTCGAACACCATGCTGGTAGCGAATGGTCGACACATGTTCGGAGCCCAGACGAGAAGCCTTTCCTTGTGATATACCCAACGACGACCGAAGATGTCAGCAAGATAATGAAAATATGCTATCAGCGTAAGATACCAGTGACAGCGTACAGTGGGGGGACGAGCTTGGAGGGTCATTTTACGCCAACACGAGGAGGCATCTGCATTGATTTTGGCAAGATGGACAAAATCGTGAAGTTGAATAAAGAAGACATGGACGTGGTAGTACAACCTGCTCTTGGTTGGGAAGTGTTGAATGAAGAGTTAGCTAAGGACAACCTGTTCTTTCCTCCGGACCCAGGGCCAGGTGCTATGATTGGTGGTATGATCGGAACGGGCTGCAGTGGCACAAATGCCTACCGCTATGGCACGATGAGGGAGTGGGTTATTGGTCTAACAGTGGTTCTCGCTGACGGTACAGTGATCAAGACACGCCAACGCCCTCGGAAAAGCAGCGCCGGTTACGACTTAACGAAAATGTTTATAGGCAGCGAAGGTACTCTAGGTCTCGTAACGGAAGCCACTTTAAAAGTAACAACGAAACCTACGAGTACTAGTGTCGCTGTTTGCAGCTTTGATAGTATCAGGCAAGCTGCTAGTTGTGTTGCTGCGGTTGTCAGTGCCGGGGTACCTATTGCTGCCATCGAGATTCTTGACGACGTGCAGATGAAGTGCATCAATGCTGCAGGTAATACCGAAAGGACCTGGAAGGAAGCTCCAACACTTTTTTTCAAGTTTGCAGGCACTCCTAGCGGAGTCAAAGAGCAGATTAGCATGGTGCAGAAACTGGCAAAAACTACGGGAAGCAAGACGTTCGAATTCGCAAGGAATCAACAAGAGCAGGTGGATTTATGGAGCGCAAGGAAGGAAGCACTTTGGTCTGTCATGGCTATGCGCAGAGACGGGAGTGATCACGTGTGGACTGGCGATGTTGCAGTTCCAATAAGCAGGTTGCCAGATATAATTGAGGAGACAAAGGAGGATCTGGCAAACAGTGGCTTACTAGTTGCCATAGTGGGCCATGTTGGCGATGGGAATTTCCACAGTATGTTATGCTCATCCATCTTAAATATGCTTAGAGCTGATTCTAAGTGATGATAGCTATACTTCTGTATAATGACAAACAGAGAAAACAGGCCGAGGAGTTGGTCCATCGGATGGTGAAGAGAGCCGTCGAGATGGAAGGGACGGTTACTGGTGAACATGGGGTCGGTCTCGTAAAAAGGGACTATTTGAATCATGAACTGGGGGAGACGACGGTTGATGCAATGCGAAAGGTACTGTTTACATCTATTCCGGTGATGGAACCTGAGGCTCACAATGTCTAGTTAAAAATGGCCTTCGATCCGCTGTGCCTGCTGAACTGTGATAAGGTAGTACGTGTGGAGAAGCCCAAAGCTGGTGAGGTATCAGCCTGGTAGGAAATACAAATTTCGGATGGGACTCACCCGAAAGACTTTTTGTATAATTATATGGTCATGTGATATGACATGAAAATTCGGAGCCCATTCCAATGTGATTGAGTATCAGCCTACCATGGATCCTGTGCCGTCCGAATTTCAGGTTAACAATGCCACAATGGTGACACAGGGATTGGGTACAGTACCCGACCAAGGTTTTATAAGAGTCATGAGACGGGCACGATGCTACACTTCATAACCAATGATGAATCATAACGAATCACACTTGCACCAACAATTACTATTTTCAATATGACGTGCATCTACGGAAAGCCCTCGTCCCTCGTCCACAAATCACAGCCCCAATAGTCTCGATCTTCTGAAAATTTCGTTACATTTGAAGCCTGGAAAGAAGAGCGGCTGCTGGGAGTTTCAGCCACCAACAGATTCTTCTTGAATGTGATAGGGCATCACCATTGGCTGCAACTTCGACAGACCACTGCCGTGCCACACGTCTCCACCTCTGCTCTAGCTACAGCAGTGAACAGGGAACATTGTCCTGCAACTACTCGGATAACCATCTCTCAACTTCTTTATATCCCGCTTTGTACGGACAAATCCCAGTAGGCTGGGCTGTGCGAGTTCGACAGTAGAGCTTCAGAATTCAACCTTGAGCCGTTCCCATAGCGGGTCAGGCTACTCTGAAATGACGATATCGTCGGTTTAGAGTAAAGAATGCAGATACTCTTTGTATGTGGATACTGTCTGTATGTGGATACTATTTGTATGTGGCAAGAGATACGAAGAAATGACCGGCCCGATGTTGAAGGGCGGGACCAATGTGTTTGCATGTGCATTTAAACATTTTCTTACTTGCCTGTATACCTGCACATCACCTAGCCTTGTCTTAGTATCCTAAACAATTTACTGAACTTCCTTGACTCTGTCCAGCTATATAGTGGTATTCCTTATTCTCCCACGTCCTCCCCGCATTCTCACCTTTTCATCCCCTTTGTATATTTTGTTGCGGAAAAGTCACAACTAGAGGTCGTCAGGAATAGCTGTTAACCACTCATATGGCTCACAAGGAACTTGTTAGGACTTCATGAATTACGTCCTGGGTCGCCTATTCATCTAGGAAGATCATTTGCCCGTATCACCTCAGCCACTTTAACGCCAGTACCCGCCGTCTATGTCTGTCAATAAAGATAGCTTAGAGACAGGCTTATTGGCATGTCGCTAGCCAACGAGGATATTGCAGATGGCCGGCCACAGTCATGGGGAGCCAAAGCTTCTATACATTACAGTGAAATGACTACGCTGGAGACCAATGCTGATAGCTGTCTTTTACAGCGCGAATTAGATAGTTCGGTCTGTGCATCCAGATTTGAAGCTAAGAAACAGAGATTTATAACCCATTTTGATTTTAGCTTCAATCTTGTTAACCGCTTCCTATGACATGTAGTTAGTAAGGATGTGATTCCAAATTCCCGGACCCTTGGCAGACTGCTTTAGCGATCTACATACTCTCTCCTGGTGGCTTCCATGTGCTGGTTTCTGTTAGTAACGCAAACGAATCATTACGTTGGGGTTTAGCATGTAGGAGAAATGGAGTTCGCCTTACAATGTTCCTTGCTTTAAGCAGAGCTATACCGCTCGAAGTATTTGTGTGATGGGGAGCGGTTATTATCAAATATGGAGTGTGCAAAGTTGCCTCCACCTGACGTACCACCTTCTATGAAAGGTGACTTCCTGTAAGGAGCTATATGTCCATAATAATTGTCACTATCCTAGAACTGGATCTGATAAGTAAGCTTGCACATCTCGTACAAATTTAGCCCCGGACTAACCCAATTTATCAAGAAATAGTTTGGAGACGAAGAACGGCGGGCCAGAACTAAATAAAGCTATTTTGGCCGTACCCTTCCATTCGCCACTGACATGTGGTCGACTCTCAGCTTTGGGCCTTACCTGACAATACCTTACAGAAGGTCACTTACCAGCCAATGATCCATTCGAAACCGACATAAATCTAAGAGCAGCTGCCATAACTTATCCAGGACGCTTCTCGCGGCAGCGTCGACCTGTCCGAGAGAACTTTAGAATATCTCGAGGATGAGCCTTGGGATACATCGGTATCAAAGAAGGAAGCGAATTTGTTACAGGTTCGTTTGAATGACAGTGAGATAATCGTTGCTTGTAGCAGAGGATATGAAAATGTCAAGCCATTAGACCTGCACAAGAAATATTTCTAGGATGTCCATTGATTAGCCACGCAGTACCGTCTTTAGCAGACCTCAGAAATCTCTACAAGGTACATTTCAGAAGTAATGTAGCGTTCGCTGGCTAAGGGGAAGAAAAAGGGCTGTGAAATTTAGTGATGTGCCCACTGAACTTTAGCGATAAGCAGCCAGGAGGCATCACTATGGCACAGAATCGTTATATTTTGGACCTGAACATTCCTACCTTTATCCCAATTTCCCCAATTCCAACCCGCTCATAATCTCCTGGCTTTTGTGCTGCTCCTGTTGAATGCAAGTGTCCAAGCGATGGTTCACAGTACGCCTGTACTTGGTATTGCGCGGCTGGATGATGCCAGCAAAACAAAGCTCAGAAGAACACGCCTCTACAAACAGTATGGATCCTATTGTAAGATTCCTATATGAAGGATAGAATGCCCTACAATATTCGACATCAGGCAGAATGTCGAAGCGAATTGCTACCGACATCTGAGACTTCGAGGACCTACCTTATGTCTCTGCGCAGGGAGCTGTCGTTCACTGCCTTCAAAATCCCAAGGTGCTGGACGGTCAAAGTTATGAAGCATGCTTATCCTGCTCGGCTCCTCAGCTTCGATCTCTTCCAGAAGACGCGATGCTATTACTTTACTGCTACAATATATAGCATAACCTTAGTCACTATTTACTTTACTTCGCTATACTTAACAGCAAGTTAAAGATTGCTAAATTGCTTTATAAAACAAGTAAAATCCCTTACCCGACTAGGTGATTTTCTTCTTAACTAGTGATTAAACAGTCATTAATTAATTTCTTTCGGTCCTTGAACTACTAGAACTAGTCTTTCAGTGAGGGACCTAACTAGGGCAAATAAGCTGCTCGATTGCAGATTGAGAAGCTCTGCCGGACCATATCATAAACCAAATTGTCCCAGTCGATATAATGTCATATTTGTGTATGACCTGGCATAGTTGTCTGCAACGTGATCGTCACCTTCCACAACTTACGCCAAAGCGCAGCCGCGAACACAACCGCGACTACAACCAAACCACAACCAAATACCCAAAAACAGGACCCCTCTCGACATCTCAATCAACCACCCACCAACACCATGGCAACCGACTTCAAGCCCGCCCTAATAGTAGTTGACGTCCAAGAAGACTTCTGCCCACCCGTAAGCCCCACTCCCGCCCTTCTCTCAATTTTCAACACAAAGCCACCGACTGACCTCTCTCCCCCTGGATAGAATGGCTCCCTCGCAGTCCCCTATGGCCGCACCATAATCCCCACAATCAACCGTCTCCTAGCGCTCCCCTTCCACCTAAAAATCTGCACCAAAGACTGGCATCCGGAGAACCACATCTCCTTCGCCGCGAACCACCCAGGCCCGCCCGCGCCCTTCACGTCCTTCGCCCGAGTCGTCAATCCTTCGAACGCCGAAGAGAGCTACGAAACGAGGCTTTGGCCGGTCCATTGCGTGCAGGACACGCCTGGCGCGGAGATTGTGGCGGAACTCGATATCGGCAGGGTCGACAGGATTGTGGAGAAGGGGTTGGATCCGCGGGTGGAGATGTACTCTGCTTTCTACGACCCGCTCAAGAGCCCGCGGTGTAGTGATAGTGGGCTTGCGGGGGTGTTGAAGGGGGAGGGGGTTACGGATGTGTATGTTGTTGGGTTGGCGGCTGATTATTGTGTGCGGTTTACGGCGGAGGATGCCGCGGCTGAGGGGTTTAGGACGGTGATAATTGAGGAGGGGACGAGGGCTGTGGATGAGGGGGGGTGGGTAAAGGTTAGGGAGGAGATTGAGGCGAAGGGGGTTAAGGTTGTTTGTATGCATGGGGAAGAGGTTAGGAAACTGGTGGAGCTCGGCCAGACTAAGTAAGCAGCTCATCATGTTGAGTGGTGCACCCAAACTGCGGGACTGCATAAGACGGATCTTGATATGGTGTCACTGTCTGGGACATTAAGTGGAGAGACAACGCGATTCTATTCATTATCCGAAGCATTCCCATCCAAACACCAATAGACATTACCCAAACACCGAAACTGACAATCACCATCCCCGAAAATTACCTCCTTGACATCAAGTCAACCCCCCTCGCCAACATCTCTAAAGACTTTTAAGATACCACATCGACCAAAACATCACCACTCCAAGCTAGCCCTCAAGGCTCTTCGGTGCCATCGAGGCCGCCATCTTCTGCCTCTTCCACAAACAAACGCTCACAATACCTGAGAACGCGAACAGGATGCAGAGCGCGATGCTCAGGCCCCAAATAGCCTTCGTCTCATAGCAAGTCGTGCTGCTCGCGCCTGCCCAGACATAATAGTCTACTGCACCCATATTCTGTCCAACGGAGTCGACGAAGTCGATTGTGCTGCCATCGGAGTTGGATAGGGCTGCGCAGTTGAGGTATGAGAGAGGCTTGCCGATTGTTACGGCTACAACGATCACGGCTATGAGGAGGAGGCTGTCGAGGCCTGTCGAGATGAGGAAGGGGAGGAGGGAGTCGTAGTAGAGGATGTAAGTTATGGCGCAGTAGAGAACTGCTATGCATGTCTGAAGGAAGAAAGGTTAGAGGTGATTGGGATTGGTGTGGGGGCTGTGGGCGGGACTTACGACACTGAGGGTCCCGATTAGGACGCTTGGGGGTATGTTGTCTGCGGAGACCATTTCCGAAATGAAGTTTGCGGTCATGCCGATTATGGAGATGAGACACACGGCTTGCATACCTCGGACGACAGTGAACGTCATACCAAGGGCTCCATAGTTTGGTGCGGGCATTTTGAAATTGGTGGTGTGGCTTGGGTTTGAGAGCTTGGGTTGATCTTGCTCGAGACGAGAAGTGGAAGACGGATAGTAGAGTATACCGCTGATGACAACGGCCTCTTTATAGAGAGTGTGAGGAGACACCGTGATGGCAACAATAACTCAATAAAGAGGGGAAATATTGTTGAGTGAGAGTGCGCTCTGAAGGCAGCAGAGACTGACTGATGGGGCTCGAAACGTCTTGAGTAAATCTGAAGAGACTGTCTGATATCAAATCAAAGAGAGGATTAAGACGTTCCGAAGAAAGAGAAACTGTAGGAATATGTTTATATGAGAGTACTAGATGCTGATAGAGAAGAAAAGAAAGAGAGCAACAGACGGATTCCCAAGCCTCTTAAATACTCCAATGCTTACCATCATTCCCAGCATCAACAGTCACTGACGTAGAGAGCATTGTACCAAGGCCAAAGAACAAAGAATACTTCTATAAATTCTCGACACAACAACCTGTATCTGCAGCCGCTGCAGCGACCAATCCCCGCGCTCCCAGGCTTGAGGCTGCGAAGCCGCTGCTATGTCGCTGGCCGGTTTCAGGTTCCCAACAGCCTAGTGCGTCGGTTACTTAGTCGCCGGCCCGCTGGGATGGCGCAAGCGAAAGTTAGCGGTGCCCAAGCGATGGAGGTCCGCCCAAGGTGGTGGAAACGTGCACGCCGAGCGCAGCCAGTAGGATGCGTGTCTCGCTAGCATGACAAGGCATGGATTGACGGGTGTTGCAGAAGGCGCGCCTGTGGGCCTGGTGCCTTTCGTGTCGAGCATGTTTGAAGAGTGGCCGTTTCTGAGGGTGCGCGTTTGCATTGAGGCTGTGAAGTTCGGGTACTTTGGTTTCGACTCTGGGCCAGCCTATGATGGGCTTGGGAGTTTCCCGTCCAAGCTTGCCGTCAGACGGCATGTCTTGGATCTCATTATGTGACCTGGGATGAGGCTGATGGCAAATTCCTTGTGGTCACCAACTTGGTGGTTACAGGTTGAGTACCTTGCAACAAGAGCTGTGATTTCCTTTAATGCTTTGATTCGCTAATTGCAGCAAGAGAATTAAAGTACACATTGTGTTCCACTCCATTATGCTTTCGTCGGAGCCTTGCAGATTCTCGTATCGCTTGACATGCGCAGATCTCATTGCATCTCCATTCATTCCCCCCCATTGTCTTCATCGACCTACCCGTATGACTCCGCTAGCGATGAGTTTCTGAATCTTGGATCTTATGGCTGGATTCTTCATATGTTCTTGTAAAGCTGCTGGATCACTTTGGGCCTGTTGTAGGATGCTGTTCATGACAGGGTCTTGCATGATGCTGAGAATCTGAAGCGAGTCTGTTAGTAAACTAGGAAATAAATCCGCTGAGGGCTATGCATACCTCTGGATCCCGCTGAATTCTCTCCTTGGTCTGCTCTTCGGTCTCATTCTCCCTTGAAGCATACATGGCCGCAAGAGCCTTTTGCTGCTGCTGCTCGATTTCTCTTGCGTTGGCTCTACCAACATCAACTTCCGTAGCCTCAGTGCAGACATCGAGACATTTGCTGTAATCTCGCATGCCAAAGTACGCCTGCGCCTTCCGAATGTATGCCCGAATGAACTTCGGATCTTTCTTGATAGCCATATCGCAATCTTCGAGAGCACTAGGAAATTCAAGTAGTTTGATAAAAGCTGCAGCACGATTGCTGTAACCTCTTGGGTCGTCTGGGGCACGCTTGATCATTTCACTGTAAGCTGCAACAGCGCCTGGCCAATCAGATTCCTTGAATTTGGTGTTTCCTTCTTCTCGTGCCTCTTCAGCCTTGACGGGATCGATATACGCCAGTCTCGCACTCTCAATCTTATTCTTCTCCGCAGCCCGAAGTTTGTTGACGACTTCCGGGGTTCGATGTTCCGTCAGTGACTTCTGATAATTTTCGATTGCGGCCGTTAAGTCACCAAGCTTCTCGTAAGCAGTGCCAATGCGCGCATATGATTTTGCGATCATCTTGAAGTCGGCGTATACTTCTCTTCCATGCTCTACTGCCTGTGTGCAGGCCTCAATGGCACCTTGATAGTCACCTTTTTCATACTTGGCGGCACCGATATTGTTCAAATAGGTAATATCTTTATGAAGCTCCCACGCCTTGCTGTAATGTGCAATAGCCTCGTCAAAATTCCGCTTCTTGTACTGCTCCGTGCCAAGCTTCTTCTCTGCCTCAGCCTCCTCTTTCGCCTTCTTCGCTGCAATTGCATCCTCATCCTCTGGCTCTGGCTCTGGCTCTGGCTCAGGTTCTTTCTTCGTTTCATGTTTCTCTGTGGATGATGAAGGCCGTGCATCAGGCATGGGCACGTCCTCTTCAGTTTCCTTAGATTGTGAAGGCCCATCTCCACCAGCGCCTCCAGCAAACGGCATGTCCATATCTAGACCCATCATAACCCCAAGAACCTGTATCATTCTAGGATCGCTAAAAATTTCTTGTGAATTTGCTGGGTTGTTTTTGATCTGCTGGAGCTTTGCCATGAAAGAAGGATCTGCGAGAAACTTGCTAGTCTTCGGATTAGAGGCCAGCTTTTGAAGCAGCTGTGGATCATTGAACATGCTGCCAAGGCTAGCAGTTGGGTCACCCGTCACACCATCTTTCAGCCTGATCAGCAGCGAATTCTTACTATGAAAGCGGAGCTACTTGTGAGAACTTACCAGCTTTTGCCTCAGCGTCAATAGCGCGTTTGACAGACGCAAGACCAGACTTATTCTGTGCATTGTTCGGATCAAGCTTGAGCCCTTCTTCATATGCATCATTAGCAGCAAGAAGATCCCCTAGACCATGATGTGCGGCGCCTTTACGGCCCCACCCTTTTGCCCAGTCTGGTTTGATCTCTGTGACCTTATTTGCGTCTTCGAGTGCATGCTCATAGTCTTTCTTGGACGCATATGCCGCTGATCTGTTCGAGTAGAGGATGTGGTTATTTGGTTCGATCTCGATTGCCTGCGTGAATTTTTTGCTGACGACAGGTTAGCAAATAAGTACCACTAAGAAAATATCAGTAGTAGCTAGGAACTCCGGAAACTGTGTGCTTTTCTGTACCAAGCCACTCAACAAACGAAATGGTACTCACATAGCCTCGTCATAATTCTTCTCAGCAATAGCTTTATTGCCAGCAGCTTTCAGTTCGTCAGCCATGACTGTGAGAGTTTTGAACAAGCTTCGACGTTCCAATAGGAAAAGTGCTTCAACCAGGTGCTTATAGCTGTTGAGTTTAGAAAGCTTGTGCGGACAAATAAATGGTGCTTGAGCTTCTTTCTAGAGCTTTCTGCCGAGCGCGCCTAAGCCCACCACCTCATATCGCACGTGATCAGTTTCTTTAAATTCTGAATTGACATTTATATTTTATAAATGAAAATTAAGAAGCTTACAACTATGAGATATGCATTCAATATGTTCAATTATGTACTACTCTGAATTGCTGAGTTTGGGTAGCCATCCCAGATGCCAGCCAATCTTCTCCACTAATGCTCGACCTACCCCGTCAATGACAAGGCCATAAGTCATAATAAATAAATTAGGATCATCGTTAGGCTGAGGCACTAACTACATGAAACTTTCAGTGCATTATCAGGATAATAACCAGAGAAGTAGTCATCAATCACGAAATCTTCTGGCTTCACACCATGTGCTTTCAGGTTCTGAAACCGTCTAATTATGGTGCCTAGAGCCACATAGAGCTCACAGTATGCAAGTCTACATCCATTCACCGTTAGTCAACTCCTCTGAAACAAGTAGTGAGCTTATCTTACTGCATGCCAACGCATTGCTGGCTACCTTTTCCAAACGCCACGAGATATTTCTCTAAATATCGTGCCTTCGCTGGATCAAGCCATCGCGTAGGATCAAAAGTTTCTGGATCCGGGAAAATGGTCGGATTACGATGCATTTTCCAGGAGGACATACCCACTACTGCCTATTTGCAGTATTGGATTAAGCAACATGTACCTACACCCAGAGAGGGAGCGTATAGTCATTGAAAACAACACCTCCCTCAGGTACAACACGTGGTAAACGTCCTACAACGCCGAACGACAATCGAAGTCCTCCTTTGATCACCGCAGTCTACATATATTAGCTCCAAATCTTATCTATTGAAATAGGATTTGAGATCATGCACCAGATATGGCAATTTTCCAAGAGTCACAAAACCCAACTTCGCATTTTCATCGGGGAACGCCATCTTGAGTTCCCCTTTGAGCTTTTTATGGATAACATGACCGCCGAGAACGGTATATGTTGCAACAGTCACTACATTTCCAGTTGTGTCAGCAGCGGCAGCTATAATGATAAACGCGTCATCTCTGAGCTGATTTACATGGCCTTCCGCGGCAATTAGATCGAGAAACTGCTTAAATATTGTTGGTCTTGTTGGGATAGAGAAGGATCAGGTAGGGTCTGCAGTTACCAGTAAGCAGTAAGGTAGGGTAGGGTCATTGAGAAGGCAATCAATAATGACCAAAGTAGTGGAAGCGTAAACCGAGGCCTAATGCACTGTGCGCGTCCACTTTCTCAAAATGGGCCAATCCTGCATGCGGCAAAGGGGTTGCGCGAGCTATCACTGTACATAAATGTTCTAACTTATCATAGATTCCGCTCGTGGAAGTGTCTCATATAGCATCGTATAGTAGCCTATCCAGCTAATTGACAGTACAGGCACATCCCCGTGTTAAAGAATACTAAAATTATTGTTATTCGAAAAGGGTTTTGTACCTTCACATTTGAAGTAGTATATTTTTGTATTTCTCTAATGTCAATAATGCGAGAAATTATCTCTTAGGCCACCAAAGTTCTACGTAAACTCCAAGTAGTCGTCTGTGAAGACGAATGCAAGTCTCAATTGGGATAGATATCATTCAGGCTTCTGACCATAAACAACGTGAATGGTGTGGTAGGCATGGATGTTCTTATTATGCAGCTCATCTCGTATTTGTCCAAGGAAAGCTTGCACCTCCATATATTCCCACTATCTTATTGTCAGGTCAAACATCTAGCACAAGGATCAGGAACTACATACTTCAAGGACTCTGGTCAGTAGTGCCATAACAAAACCTTCAAGACCAGTTTCGAGTTCTAAAAGGCCCCAATGGCCAAGCTCTTTCATCTTTGGTTCCGTAGCCCATCCTCGAACAGGCGCCTTCCAAATCTTTTCGACCGTGTTGATGAAACCAGCCGCGTCAATATAACCTTTCATCTTTGGCGCAATCTGCAAGGTTTTGCCAAATTTTTCGGATGCTTCGAGACATAACTATCTATATTCAGCCTACCGAAGCAATAAAAAGAACAGCCAGCGGCTATCTTACCTGGCCAAATCTTGCCATAGCACTATCAGGTTTGACGGACCCATCGTCCGAAATCAACGGGATGGAAATCTCGAATTGCTCCATCCAAGCACCACGTTCAAGATGGCTGGGCAAAGTCAGTAATTTGCACTGAATAAGGTCCTCGTCCACTCACGTATACACTTGTTCGTAATACCGTGGCCAGTCGGCTACACATCCGTATAAAGAACGCATATGAATGTAATCAAAATCGTTCGGCTTAAAGGTCCATTCATCTGTGAAGTCTTCGATCTCAAACTTGACATTGGGTGGGACCCAGGTGGGTTGGATGGGAGAAAGGTCAGTCCCTATGACGTTGGCGGATGGGTACTCATCAGCAAAGTCAATCGCCCAAATTCCTGTACCAGTCCCAAGATCAAGCACTTTCTGGTCCAAGATCAGCTTGAATTCTAGTATATATATATATATATATTTTGGAGCCGCTTACCTGTGGATATTTGCCTATTGGCGCAAGATGAAGCTTCCCATCCAGAAGTAGAGTATGCAAATGATGCCTGCAAAATCAGTTCAATTCAATTGATGAGGGAAGGAATTCGAACGCTATGTCAAGTTGCTCATTCTGTAAATCGTCATTTGGGCCCCTTTATGAATATCAGTCAAAACCAAGAAAAGTTATTGAGGTTCTCAGACCAGTATGCTCCATCTTTATATGCGTGATACCGACGGCCATTCTCCATTCGATAGGCAGTAATACTCGATCTTAACGTTGCGGTCTCACTCCAACTAGGATAGATTAGGAGTCGAGCCGGAGTTGGTGACATAAAGCTTACGAATCACCGCCAAAGGCAGAATCAGTATCATTGTCATCCTAAAGAATGATTAAAACTTCGGTTGATGTTGGGGATATAGTTTCTTACGATGCGGATGGCGTTTTCGTGGTTAGTCTCTAGTTCATTAGCCACTGTCTCATCGACTGCCGTCTGATGGACAGGGGGGTCATTAACTGCCAGCTCAATGAGTACAGGCTTATGGCTTGGCGGTTCGTGGCCTGCTGGTTCGGAAATTGCTGTTTTTTGTGTCGCCGGCTCATGGCCTGCTGGTTCGCCAGCTACTCCTTCCATAATAGCCGGAGGCCGGTTGAGTGAAGAAATGATGAACACAAGTAAAGCATAGAGGGTAAAAGGATTATCAAGGAGTATGGAAGATTTAATACCACAGTAGTGCCGAGTCTATAGCTGGTGCCGCGATCTAGGGTATTTAGCGGGAGACAGTGTTGAACGATAAGGCAGCAGGAAAAAAAAAAAAAAGGTTAGATATGAATAGGCAATCTTTCTATATGTGGCTTCCATGTAGCTGATGTCGTATTTCTAAGTAATTGGTGTAGGGTCTGGATGACCCACAGATGAGTGTGAATGGTCATCTTCCACGCCGGCTTCTCCGCGGCTGCAGCAGTATTCTAAGCCATGTCGCGGCGAAACTACCCCGCCTGGTATTGCTATTGCTATGCTACGATGGAGAAGGCGGTATGGTAAATAT
>Ga0335075_10006796_pt1 | contig 17659 bp, 18 predicted proteins | sample Lox_Sample_24_FD_206723 | JGI IMG/M metagenome (GOLD analysis project Ga0335075, IMG submission 206723) | Soil microbial communities from Loxahatchee National Wildlife Refuge, Florida, United States - Lox_Sample_2.4 | ecosystem: Environmental > Terrestrial > Soil > Wetlands | place: USA...
ATCTCTGAGACCATGCGCGGATCCGGACCGCCGACGTGGCCTAGTAGAGCCTTTGCCATTGTGTAGGGTCCTCCACACTGAGTGACCAGAGTGGGCACGCACGCAGACGCCGGACAGCAGACACCGGACATGGCTACGCGCTGGTTAACACTGCTATGGTCCCACCGTCAAGTGTGTTCGGTCAAGTTTGACGATCCCGCAGGTCACAGCCCCGATTCAGGCGTCTGAAGGGTCAGCGGGAAAGGCGAGTGACCGGCCCTTTGCGGCTCGACTTAGCGTCCCGAACAGCCCTTTCGCTGCCCGGAACACCGCAGAACGGGCGCTTTGCAGCGTCTCGACCGGATGTACAGTCGTTTGCCGCGCCCCGCTCGGTGATCACCGCTCCGTGAAGCCAGATATATCGCCAGCCGCGTCGGTCCACCGGTGCGCGACTCTGGTAACCCGGCCGGGCCGACATGACCGGTCAGGCCAGACGGGGGCACCGCCCTCGGTCTCCGCGCTGGCCGTGCCGTCGGCGAGCAACGCCAGCAGGTCCCGGCAATGACCGCTGGCGCCCTCGGCGACTACCTTCACCCGCCCGTCGGTCAGGTTCTCGGCAAAGCCGACCAGGCCAAGCTCGAGCGCCCGCGACCGCACCCACCAACGGAAACCAACGCCTTGCACCCGGCCTTCGACCCAGGCCACGAGCCGCACGGCGGTCGCCTCGGTCATCTTGTCACCACCGGCCATTGCGCGGCCGGGGCTGACAGACCGGGCAGCTGTAAGACGAGCGGTTCATAAACGGGTCGCGGCGAATCAAGGCGCCGCACCGAGGGCACGGCTCGCCAGCCCGGCCATAGACGTTCAGTGACCGGTCGAAGTAGCCGCTCTCCCCGTTCACGTCGACGTAAAGGCTGTCGAAACTGGTGCCGCCGTCTTTCAGCGCCTCGCCGAAGACGTCGACCACGGCGGCCATCAGGTCAGCGATCTGGCCGGGCCGCAGCCTGTCGGTGGCGCGCGCCCAGTGCAGCTTGACCCGCCACAACGACTCATCGGCGTATATGTTGCCGACACCGCTCACCAGCGACTGGTCGAGCAAGGCGCGCTTCACGCCGGTCTTCCTGGCCCGCATCCGCGCGGTCAGCCATGCCAGGTCGAAAGCGTCCTCAAGCGGGTCCGGCGCGATATGCGCGATGACTGACGGCAACTGCGCCCCGTCCGCCGACACCAGCAGGTGCCCGAACGTGCGCTGATCGGTGAAGCGCAGGTCAGACCCGCCGTCGTCAAAGCTGAACCGGACCCGGACGTGCGGCGAGAGCGGCGCGTCCGCCGGCCCGACTAGCAGCTGACCGCTCATGCCGAGGTGCGCGACCAGCGCGTCATCGCCGACCGGCAGCCACAAGTACTTGCCCCGGCGCCGGGCGCCGTCGATCGTGCGGCCGGTGAGCCGCGCGGTGAAGTCGGCTGGGCCGCCCTCGTGCCGCCGGACCGCACGCGGATGCAGAACCTCGACAGTTTGCATCCGGCGGCCGACCACAAACTGTTCAAGCCCGCGCCGGACGACCTCGACCTCGGGCAGTTCTGGCACTCGCTAGCCCCGCTGCGACTGGCCGTGCTTGCCGGACTGGCCGGCTGATCCGGCGTTCCCGCCGTGATTGTTGGCGGTATCTTGCCCGTGCTGCGAAGGCTCAGCCCGCGAGGCACCGGACAAACTGTCGCTGATGGCGTTCCAGGCTGCCTCGGCTGCCTGCTGCTCGGCTTCCTTCTTGGACCGGCCCTCGCCCTCGCCGTACGTCTTCGCGCCAATCCGCACGAACGCCCGGAAGGACTTCTGGTGATCCGGCCCGCTCTCCTCGACGTGGTACTCGGGCACTCCGAGGATCTCGGCCGCGGTCAGCTCCTGGAGCGAGGTCTTCCAGTCCAGGCCCGCGCCGAGGCGCGCCGACCTGGCGATGACCGGGTCAAACAGCCGGTGCACCAGTTCGTCGGCGGAACTCAGGCCGCGATCCACGTAGACAGCCCCGATCACAGCCTCGAGGGTGTCGGCCAGGATCGAGGACTTATCCCGGCCGCCCGTGCCTTCCTCGCCTTTACCGAGCCGCACGTAGGCGCCCAAGTCCAGGCCGCGGGCGACACCAGCCAGCGCCCGCATGTTGACCACCGCGGCACGCAGTTTGGCGAGCTGGCCCTCAGGCAGGTCCGGGTAGGACCGGAAGAGGGTATCCGTCACAATCAGGCCAAGCACCGAGTCGCCGAGAAACTCCAGCCGCTCGTTGGTCGGGAGCCCGCCGTTCTCATAGGCGAAAGACCGGTGCATGAGTGCCCGCTCGAGCAGCTCAGCCCGGATTGACACCTGCAGCGCCCGGAGCAGGCCATCATTCTGGCCGGCCGGACCGGACGGCCGGTCAGTTACGGCCGCCTTGTCAGCAGGTGAGTCAGTCACCAGCCCTTCCCTTCCCGCAGCGCTCCTCCCGCAGCGCCTCGTATCCGCAGCGCCTGGCTGTCTCGTGCCCGTGCCGTAACCGCTTATCAGGAAGGTGTCAGGACCTGACGCCTGTTGTAGGTGCCGCATGTCGGGCAGGCGACGTGCGGAAGCTTAGGCTCGCGGCAGTTCGGGCAGGCCATGAGCTGCGGCGCCGTCGCCTTCCACTGCGCCCGCCGCGACCTGGTGTTACTGCGGGACATCTTGCGCTTGGGTACTGCCACGTCACTGCTCCTTCAGCTGATCCGGCACGGCATCCGCCCGGTTCGTCGTCCTGGCCGGCCCGGCATTCCCGTCCGGTACTCCTTGCTCGGCCGGCCCGCCGGCCGGCTCGTCGCCGTCCGCCTGTTCCGCCCGAAAGTCCTTCAGCGCGGCCCACATCGTGCCGCGCTGCTCGTGCTTGTGACCCGGCTCGGCGTCAGCCAGCCGGACGCCGCACTCGACGCAGAGGCCCTGGCAGCTGTCCTCGCACAGCGGCGAGAGCGGAAGCTCGAGCACAATCGCGTCGCGCACCGCGGGCTCGATGTCGAGTAGCCCGCTGGCGTCTAGCAGGTAGCTGTCGTCTGCCTCCGCGCCGTCAGCCTGCTCGGCATCTGCAGCCAGTACGAATAGCTCCTGAAACCGTACCTTGAATTCAGTGCTGAATGCCTCGAGGCACCGTGCGCATTCCCCGGCGAGCGGGCCAGTCACCGTTGCGGTCACCAGCACTCCCTCGGTGACCCCCTCAAGCTGGATCTCGAGACCGAGCTCGGCGCCTGCCGGAACCCTGGCGAGCTCCACGCCCATGTGCGGAGGCGCCGGGACCGTGCGCGTCAGGGTACGCGCAGCTCCGGGCACGAGATCCCTGGTATCGAAGACCAGCGGGTTACGCAGATCCGGGCCCTTGGGGTGCTTGGTCCGAGAATGTGGCATGGCTGTCGGTGGGCTTGGTGGCATGGCAGGTTGCAGCAGTGGCAAGGTGTCTTCTAATATTACCGGCTGCACGTCGGCCAGCCCAACTTGGCGGCCGACCCCGGCTGCTGGTCAGGACTCGGCGAGACGGCTGTTCAGCCGTTCAAGCACATTCGCCGGCACCAGCCCGCTGACGTCCCCGCCGAACTTGGCGAAGTCCTTCACCAGGCTGGACGACAGGAACGCGTACAACGGATTCGTGGTCATGAACAGCGTCTCGACGCCAGCCTGGTTGTAGTTCATCTGCGCCATCTGCATCTCGTAGTCGAAATCGCTGACCGCTCGCAGTCCCTTGATGATGGCGGAGATGTCGTTATCCCGGCAGAAATCGACGGTCAGGCCCTCGAACCGGTCGACGCGCACGTTGTCGTACCGCTTGGTCGCCTCCCGGATGAGCTCGACCCGTTCGGCTGCGGTGAACAGCGTCGTCTTACTCGGATTCTGCGCTACCGCTACGACGACCTCGTCGTACAGCTGGGCGGCGCGCGAGATGATGTCGATGTGCCCGTTGGTCACCGGATCGAAAGAGCCGGGGCAGACTACTCGCCGCACTCGGGTTCACTCTCCCGTCGGGATGTCGCAGCAGGCAGTGCGCCTGCGGCGAGACCGTACCAGAGCGTTGCCTCACCGTATCGCCTGGATCGGTCAGTTTCGTACCCGGCAGGCCAGGTTGGCGGCCCGGACCTGGTTGCCCGCTCAAGCGCGACGAGCGCGCCGGGCGCCAGCCAGTCGCGGTCAGCCAGCACCGTCAGCATCCGCGTCAGCTCGTCGTCGGCGGCCGCGTACGGCGGATCGGCGAACACGAAGTCCCGCGGCACGGTGGCGTCGTCCGGCCCGCGGGCCAGCAACCGGTCCACCTTGTCGGTGGCCAGCCGGGCCCCTGGCAAGCCGACGACGGCGATATTCTTCGTGATCACGTGCGCGGCCCGGCTGTCCGCCTCGACCAGCAGGACGTCGGCAGCACCGCGGGAGAGGGCCTCAAGCCCGACTGCACCCGAACCCGCGTACAGGTCAAGCACGGCTGCTCCCTCGAGCCCGCCGCGGATGGCGGTCACCGTCGCGAACAGCCCTTCCCTGGTGCGGTCGCTGGTTGGCCTGGTGCCCCGGCCCGCCGCCGTCGTAAGCCGACGGCCGCCAGCCTGCCCGGCGATGATCCTGGTCACGAGCTAGCCGACCGCCTGCGGCTGCATCCCTGGCCGATCATGCTTTTTCCAGGAACGTGGTTTGCTCGGCGTCGACCAGTGAGCGGACGGCCTCAGCCAGAGCGGGCTGGTCAGCCAGCGCCGGGTCGGCGTCGACGACCTTGATCGCTTCCTCGCGTGCCTGACCGATCAGGTCCTCGTCGCGGAGCAGCTGCAGGAGCTTCAGGCTGGACCTGCGGCCGGCCTGGGCAGTGCCGAGCACGTCGCCCTCTCGCCGTTGCTCCAGGTCGATCCGGGAGAGAGCGAAACCGTCCGCGGTCTCCGCGACCGCGTCAAGTCGCTCGCGGGCCGGCGCGGCTTCCGGGGCTTCGGTGACCAGCAGGCACAGGCCGGGGTTGGCGCCGCGGCCGACCCGCCCGCGCAACTGGTGCAGCTGCGAAACGCCGAAGCGGTCCGCGTCCATGATCACCATTACCACGGCGTTGGGCACGTCGACGCCGACCTCGATGACGGTCGTGGTGATCAGCACGTCCACCAGCCCGTCGGCGAACGCCAGCATGACCTTGTCCTTCTCGTCCGGTGGCAGCCGGCCGTGCAGGATCGCCAGCCGCAACCCCGCCAGCGGGCCGGCGGCCAGCTCGGCCGCCAGGTCGAGCACCGCGATCGGCGGCCGTGACGGTCCCGGCTCCGGCTCCTCGAACAGCTCGTCCTGGCTGGCTCGAGTCTGCCGGCCTGCCGTCGGCCCGGATCCAGCCTGCGCAAAACCGGCCGACCCGGAACCAGCCGACCCGGAACCAGCCGACGCAGAACCAGCCGACCCAGAACCAGCCGACCCAGGCCCGGCTACCTCGTCGCCGGCCAGGCCGGCTTCGTCGCCGCCGATTCGCGGGCAGACCACGTAGGCCTGGCGGCCGTGGCCGACTTCCTCCCTGATCCGCTCCCACGTCCTGGCCAGATAGTGCGGCCGCTCGGCCACTGGCACGACATGCGTGCTGATCGGCGACCGGCCGGCCGGCAGCTCGGTCAGCGTGGACACGTCCAGGTCGCCGAAGACAGTCATGGCGACCGTGCGCGGGATCGGCGTCGCGGTCATTACCAGCATGTGCGGCCTGCCGTCGCCAGCCTTGTCACGGAGCGCGTCGCGCTGCTCCACCCCGAACCGATGCTGCTCGTCGATGACGACCAGACCGAGGTCGGCGAACTGAACCCGGTCCTCGAGCAGCGCGTGCGTGCCGATGATGATGCCCGCTTCGCCCGACGCGGCTTCGAGCAGCGCCTTCCGCCGGGCCGCCGCCCCCAGCGACCCGGTGATCAGCGTCAGCCTGGTCGCGTGCTCCGCGCCGCCCAGCTGGCCGGCCATGCCGAGCGGCCCGAGCAAGCTGGATATCGACCGGAAGTGCTGCTGCGCGAGCACTTCGGTGGGCGCCAGCAAGGCCGCCTGGCCGGCCGCGTCGGCTACTTGCAGCATCGCCCGCAACGCGATGATCGTCTTGCCCGAGCCGACCTCCCCCTGGAGCAGGCGGTGCATCGGATGATCGCGTTCCAGGTCGGCGGCGATGACCCGGCCGGTTTGCCGCTGCCCCGCGGTCAGCTCGAACGGGATCATGGCATCGAATTCGGTCAGCAGCCCGCCGGCCACCGCAGGTCGCTGGATGGCGCTGTAACTGGTAGCGGCGAGCCTGCGCTGGGCGAGCAGTACCTGCAGGGTGAAGGCTTCGTCCCACTTCAGCCGCAGGCGTGCCCTCGCGACGTCTGCCTCATCGACTGGCCGGTGGATGCCGCGCAACGCATCGGCGTAGCCGCACAAGCCATGGCGAGCACGCAGGTCGGCGGGGAGCGGATCGCCGGGCACGTCCAGTACGTCGAGCACCACGCGAATCGAGTCGGCGATCCGCCAGGACTGCAGCTGCGCACTGGCGCGGTAGACCGGGATCAGCTCGTTGGCGTACTCCTCCGCTCGGGCACCCGAGCTCCCCTCGCCGAGCAGTTCATACTCCGGGTGGGTGAGCTGGCGCTTGCCGCGAAAGCTGGATACCTGGCCGGAGAACAGGCCCCGGACGCCAGGGCTGAGCTGACGTTCGCGGTAATCCTGCCGACCGTGGCCAAAGAAAGTCAGCGTCAGCTTGCCGTGACCGTCAGTCACGACCGCCTCGAAAATGGTGCCAGGCCGGTTGTTCATCTTCCGGACGGACGAGCTGGCCACCTCGGCCTGGACCGTGACGTATTCGCCTTCCCGCAGGCCGGCCAGGTCGGTGAGCTCGCCGCGCTTGTCGTACCGGCGCGGGTAATAGCCGAGCAGGTCGCCGACAGTGCGCAAGTCAAGAACCGACGCCAGCCGCTTGGCGGCCTTGTCGCCGACGACCAGCCGGAGCGGGTCAGCGGCGACAGCCATGTCGCCACCAACATCCAGTGACCCTCGATCGGGCCACGGGCGCCAACTGCACCGGCACCGGCCCCACCGCCGCCGGCCGCATGGGCGCTAGCCTTGTCGCGATCGCCACGTCGCCAGGATAGGCCGCAGCAGGCGGCCGCAGGGTCCGAGTCGCGTGCCACCGCTTCGTCGGATATCCTTCGTGGACTGGTTAGGTGTATGCCTGCCGGGAACCCGTCTGAACATCTCCCGAACTGGAGCAATCCCGTGGCTTCCGTCTGCGACGTGTGCGGTAAGAGGCCGAACTTCGGCAATAACGTGTCGTTCTCGCACCGCCGTACCCCGCGCCGCTTTAACCCGAACATTCAGCGCGTGCGCGCGATGGTCGGCAAGACGCCGCGCCGGCTGAACGTCTGCACCTCCTGCATCAAGGCAGGCAAGGTCACCCGATCACGATAAGGTCGGGTCCCGCTCGCAAGCCCCGGTGCTGAGCCGGGGCTTTTCGCTGTCCCGCCACCACACCCTGCTGGTTTCCCGGCTTTTCGCGTCCGGTATGCCGGTTTTGTGGCCGGGAAACTGACAGGGTGTTGCGGGATCGCGTCCCGCCTGCGGAACGGGACCGCGGTGCGAGCGCTAGTGACGCGCCAGCGCGGCTGTCCGGAGTTGCCAGCCGTGATCAACAGGTCCGATGCCCGCCCCGAGCGGAAATCCGGCCGAGATCGCGCCGGTCACGTAATCCTTGGCCGCTTTGACCGCAGTCGGCACCTCGTCGCCCAGCGCGAGCCTGGATGCTATGGCCGATGCAAACGTGCAGCCGGTGCCATGGGTGTGCTCGGTCGCGATCCGCTCGGCAGGCAACCGGATCACCTTGGCCCCGCCATACAGCAGGTCTACTGGCCTGCCGGGCAGATGGCCGCCCTTGACCAGCACCCACTGCGGCCCCATCGCGCTGATCATCTTGGCGGCCTCGAGCATGTCGGCTGGGCCTGCGATCGACCTGCCGGTGAGCAACTCGGCTTCAAGCAGGTTCGGCGTGACAACCGTGGCAAGCGGCAGGAGCCGGTCCTTGATCACGTCGATAGCGCCCTCAGCTAGCAGCCTGTCGCCATGCTTGGAGATTGCCACCGGATCGACCACGACTGGCGCGGCGACGTCGGCAAGCACATCGCACACCGTGGCGACCAGCTCCGCCGAGGCCAGCATGCCGGTCTTAATCGCCTGGGCGCCGATGTCGCCGAGCACCGAGTCGAGCTGGGCCCGCACGGCCTCGGGCGGCAGCTCCCAGTAGCCCTGGACGCCGACCGAATTCTGGGCGGTTACCGCGCAGATGACGGTCATGCCATGGACGCCGAGCGCCAGCATCGTCTTCAGGTCCGCCTGGATGCCGGCGCCACCGCCGGAGTCAGAACCTGCGATAGCAAGCACGCGCGGCGGTGTCGGTGAGTGTGGCCTGGCTGGCACCATGGCCAACAGCCTACGGACACCGCCAGCGCGGGCCGGCTCGGCCGGCCGGTTGGCTCCGGCCGGGTCAGAACACCTTGAGCGTCCTGGCTACCGCCAGTGCCTGCTCGTCGCCTGCTATCTCAACTCCGAGATCTGCCCAGTTGCCGCGCTGTGTGATCCAGCGGACCAGCGCCGGAGCGTCGGAGGAGATCCTCGCGGCCGGCTGCCCGGTACCGAACGTGATCTGCCGCGCCCCGCTGCCAGTGACCTGGATCTCGAGCCTGCAATGGCCGGCTACGGCGCGGTTTTGCTGTGGCAGTGCCGCTTCGATCCAGTCGAGGGCGGGCGCCAGACGGAGTTCATCGGACGGCGGAGGGTCACCGGAGAGCGGACCGCGCGGCGCGAACAGGTCGGCGCGGATGTGGGTGTAGTGGTCGAACGCGTAGGCGCTCGGAATGACCCGTGTCGAGTAGGTGCCGAAGTCCTCGCCGAGCGGCAGTTCGACATCCACGGCAGCCAGCTCGGCCAGCTTGGTCAGGCCGGCTTCGCTGACCTTCTCGTAATCGGCGAGCACTTCGTCAGCCGACAGGCTGCGCCTAGCCTGAACGCCAATCTCCTGCGCGCGCTCGGCCGGGAGGCCGCCCGTATCCGGAAGCTGCGTGATGTCGACGACCAGCCAGAACAGGTTGCCCAGATGTGCAACCAGATCCTGCACCGTCCACCCGGCGCACCCGGACGGAGCGCGCCATTGCTCGGCGGTCAGGCCGCTGCACACGCCGAGGAGCGCAGCGCGGTCAGCTCTCGTCGCGTCAATCGCCTGAAGCATCGTATCCCTCCGTAAGATAATGTCGCTTCTCTAGATAGCGACACTATGTCACCGCGCACCGCTGTGCACAAGGCCGCCGGATAAGCTAGACAGTGGGAATGACCGAAGGTTCGCAGCCCCCGCCTGCAGCAGGCCCGCAGGCTTCGCTACGCGCGGAGCAAGTGGCGCAGACCAGAGCCGCGCTCGTGACGGCCGGCCGGCGCCTATTCGGGACTCGCGGGTTTGCCGCAACCTCAGTCGAGGACATCGCCCGCGAGGCCCGCGTTACCACTGGCGCGCTCTACCACCATTTCCCGACCAAAGCTGCGGTCTTCGAGGCGGTCTTCGAACAGGTGCACGCGGACCTCGGCCGGGCCTCACTTCAGGCTGCGGAGCAGGCCACCGATGCGATCGGGCTACTGACGGCGGGAATCGGCGCGTTCCTCGACGCGGTGCTCGAGCCAGAGGTGCAGCGAATCGTGATCACAGATGCGCCGGCCGTGCTCGGGCTGGCTCGCTTTGTCGAGCTGGACGAGCGTTACGCGTTCGCCGCTACGGTCGCGGCGCTTGAGGCCGCGAACGAGGCCGGAGCCTTGCACGTAGCAGACCCGCCGACGCTGGCCCGTCTGCTGTTCGGCGCGCTGACCAGAGCTGGCCTGCTGATCGCGAGCTCACCAGAACCCAAGGCCACCAGGGACGCGGTGGCGGCCACGCTGCGCGCGATGATCAGCGGTTTCGCCGACCCGCGGGACTGAGGCCGGCCCCGAAGCAGCAATCAGCTGGCCGGCAGCCGGTGGCCAGGGAGCCGGTGGAACGTACATGCTGCTCCGTCGTAGCGGCAGTCGGTAGGGACGGCTCGCGGGCCCGAAGCGATAACCGTGAAGCTGAACCCATCCGGGTTGGGCCCGCCAAAGCCGTCGGCGCTCCCGCTATGGCTGGCCTGGCCGGCTCCCTGGTAGGCGTCGCCGCCACTAGCATCCCAGGGACCGCCGCCGTGTTGGCTCGGATCGCCGGTGAGCGGGCTCGTAGTAACCCGATCACCGGCAGCGTGCCAGTGCGCTCCGGCCACCCACTGGATGTGATCCCCGGGCAGCACGAAGGCGAGGTGCCACTTCTTGACGGCATGCTTCCCGGCGACGGTGATTATGAGCGCGAATTTGCCCGGCGCAACTGATTCTTCAACGTAGCCGAAGGTCAGGCCCGAAGCCGCGGTGCGGGCCTGGTCCCGCGTCACCTTCTTGGCAGATGTCGCTGGCTTATGCCGCTGCGGCATGGGCTGCCCCGAGTTGATGGCGAGCGAGCCAGCACCATCCCGGTCGACGTTTTGCGGACTGCAACCGTCCGGGGTGCACGGCACGCTACCGGTCGCGATGGGGAAGGTGAGCTGCGGGTGCGAGGAGTAAATCCACAGCGAGGCCGCAATCACGAACCCGGAAGCTGCCGCAAACCACGGCGTCATGAGCAGCCCGCGGGCTACTCCCGGCTGTTTGCCGGACGGCAGACTGGCCGACGCGCTCGCTGCCCGCTGGATGCGGCGGTGGGAATGACTGGGCAGCCGGCAGTCAGGCGAGCCTCCGGCAGCCGCGGCAAGAACAGGCGGCCTGATGTCGGCGACGTCGTTGTCAACGACGCCACCGTCAGCCACGCCACCGTCAGGCACACGGTCATCGGGCACACGGTCATCGGGCACACGGTCATCGGGCACACTGCTGCCGAGCACGCTGCTATCAGACGCACGGGCATCAGACGCACGGGCATGGAGCTCGCCGTCGCCAGTCACAGCCAGCCGAGCCAGACGCGAAATCTCGCTATCGAAGCTCACCCGCACTAGCTCGCTCAGAGCAACGAGCGGCGCGGTCTCGGCATCGTCCGTGCCGGTACCAGCCAGCCCCGGACCAGCCAGCCCCGGACCAGCCAGCCCAGTACCAGCCAGCTCACTACCAGCCGACTCAGGACCGGCGAGCCCAGGACCGGCGAGCCCAGGACCGGCGAGCCCAGGACCGGCGAGCCCAGGACCGGCGAGCCCAGGACCAGCCGACCCAGCATCAGACAGCCCGGCGTCGGCCTCGCCAAAGCCAGCCAGCCCGGTGCCCTGCAGCCCGGTGCCCTGCAGCCCGGTGCCCTGCAGCCCGGTGCCCTGCAGCCCGGCGTCCTGCAGCCCGGTGCCCTGCAGCCCGGCGTCCTGCAGCCCGGCGTCCTGCAGCCCGGCGTCCTGCAGCCCAGCGTCCTGCGACACGGTGGCATCCGGCTCGGTCGTGTGCAGGCTTGCCGCGTGCGACCCGGTGGGATCCTGCCCGGTCCTTGGCGCTGGCACGGCAGCCGTCAGCGGGGCGCGTCGTGCCGGATGGCCGGCTACCCGTTGCGCCCTGTGCCGGGGTACGTGCTCTCTGCGATGGCGGGGCATCAAGGGGGTTTATATCAAGCTCGGCCGTGATCGGCCAGTACCGATCCCGCGATCAGTACTCGGCTAGGCCGGGAAGCCGCCCGCGCGCCGGAAATGATCCCAGCCGGCGTCGCCGCTCCAGGCCTTAGCGTCGACCAGAATCCCGGCCCCGCGGCGCGCGTTTCCGATCACCGTCCAGCCCGCAGGGAGCGTGGCTTCCGGCGGGAACGTGGCCGCAAGGGCGTGATCCTCCCCGCCTCCTAGTGACCAGTCCCGCCAGTCAGCGCCGAGCCTGGCGGCAGCTGACTCCAGGGCGCGGGTGCCGGGCAGGCTCGCCGACTTCACCTCAATGCACACGCCGCTCGCCTCGGCAATGTGCCCGAGGTCAGCGACTAGGCCGTCACTGATGTCGATCATGGCTGTCGCTCCCGCAGAAGCCGCTGCAGGGCCAGCCGCGTAATCGGGCTGCGGCCGCTGGTGTGCTGCCACCAGGCGTAGCAGTTCTGGTTCAGAGGCGGAGGGCAGCACGTCCAGCCCGGCCAGCAGCAGCGCCAGGCCGGCAGCCGATGCACCGACCGGGCCGCTGATCGCGAGCACATCGTCGGGTCGCGCGCCGCTCCTGGTCACCGGATCCCGGCCAGCCAGGCTGCCGAGCGCGGTGATGGCCAGCATGACGCTGTCAGAACTGGTGACGTCGCCGCCTGCGATCATGGCGCCCGCCCGATCGCACTCAGCGGCCATCCCCTCGGCGACAGCCACGATCCAGGCCGCCGCAATCTCGCCGGGCACGGCGAGACCGAACAGCAATGCCGTCGGCACGGCGCCCATCGCCGCGATGTCAGCCATGTTCTGCGCAGCGGCCTTCACGCCGATATCCGTAGCCGCTGACCAGTCCCGGCGGAAGTGACGATCCTCGATCAGGAGGTCGGTGCTGGCCACGACCCTGCCGTCGGGCGCCGGGAGTACGGCACCGTCGTCGCCGACGCCGAGCACGCCGGGCGGGTCCGGCGGCAGGACCGCGCGGACAGCCGCAATGAGGCCGAACTCACCGAGATCGGCGACGCTAATGACGTCCTCCTGGCTGATCGACTCGCTGCTGATCACCGCGCGTCCCTACGGTAGCGTTGCGGTGACAACCACGACCGTGGAGGGCGACATGGTGCAGGCATACATTCTCGTCCAGACCGAGGTGGGGAAGGCAGCCGAGGTCGCCATGGCCATTGGGCAGATTCCCGGTGTCACCCAGGCCGACGACGTGACCGGGCCGTACGACGTGATCGTGAGGGCCGAGTCGGACAACGTAGACGACCTGGGCCGGATGGTAGTAGCCCAGATTCAGGGTGTCGCAGGCATCACCAGGACGCTGACCTGCCCGATCGTGCACATTTAGGCGCGCTGCCAACTCTCCGCTTGCGCCACCGCGAATCAGCTCAAGACGCGGATCAGCTCAGGATGCGGGCATCAGCCAGCAGGACCGCCCTGGTTCGCTGGCCGAGGCCGAGTTCGGCGGCCCGGCGCAGGTCGCCGACTGTGTCCACGTCGCGGCGCAGACCGGTCAGCAAGAGTAGCTCCGCTGTCGCGTCAATCCCCGGCGTCGCGCCAATCTCGGCCGGTCCGATCTCGGCTGCGCCAGTCGCAAGATGCTGGTCGCGCGAGCCGGGGCCGAATTGCGGCCGGAACTCCACCCTCGGTGCCGCCGCGTACAGCACGGTTCCGGTGCCGTCAGCATCGGGCACGAATGCGGCGCCGAGCCGGGCAGCAGCTGCCAGGGCCGCGGTTAGCTCGTCGGGCCGCGCCGCCGGCAGGTCTCCCGCCAGCCCGGCACGACCACGTTCCGGCCATTGTGCCTGTGCGTGTGCGGCCCCGTAAGCCAGCGCGTCGTTCAGCCCTGCGGCTGGCCGGTCAGGGAGAACCAGCGCGCCCAGCCCGGCAGCGATGTCGGTGACCACAGGATCGTCGGTGACGACCAGGACGGCGCCTACGGACGACGCTGCTGCCGCCGCGGCGATGGTGTCTGCTGCCATCGCGAGCGCCAGCTCCGACCGCACGGTCCCGGTAAGCCCGGCAAGCCTTGATTTGGCATGTGCAAGTACCTTGACGGGGATTACCAGCGACCAGCTCAGCGCCGCCGGCGCGGCGGATGCGCGGGCGTTATCGGGGTAGACGTCGGGAGCCATGCATATGATCCTCCCGCGGCGGCTCGACACGGCATCGCGGGACCGGACAGACTGATGCAGATCAAGGCGTCACAGCAGGTGGCGGCCGATAGCCGAAGGGAACCGATGGCAGGCAAGAAGGCGCGCAGGCCGGCTGACGGCAGCTATTCGAACGCCTGGCGGAACGTCTCGAAGATCGTCTTGCGGCCCGGGATCCGGATGATGATGCGGCTCGACTGGCGGGGTCAGGAGAACCTCCCGGCCGATGGACCGGTCATCCTGGCCGCCAATCATTTGTCCTACATGGACATCTTCGCCGTGTCACTGTTCGCAGACAGCGCGCGCCGGTATCCGGTGTTCCTGGCCAAGTCGTCGCTGTTCGCTATCCCGGTGCTCGGCGGCCTTCTCGGCAGGCTGGGCCAGCTGCCGGTGTACCGGGGCCAGGCAGACGCGGCATTGGTGCTCAAGCAGGCTGCTGACCTGGCGGCCAGAAACAACGCCTCCGTGATCTTCTACCCGGAAGCGACGGTCACCAGGGACCCGGAGCAGTGGCCGATGGTGGCCAAGACCGGGGTCGCCAGGCTCGCGCTTGAGCGCGACATCCCGGTCGTGCCGATCGCGCATTGGGGGGCGCAGCAAATCTTGCCCTACGGCAAGTTCGTGCCTAAGTTTCTGCCGCGCAAGACCGTGCAGATCGTGGCCGGGCCGCCGGTTGATCTGGCCGAGTTCGCCGGCCAGCCGCTGACGAACGCTGTGCTCAGGGCTGCCACCGACAAGATCATGAAGAACATTGCGGCGCTGCTCGGCGAGCTGCGCGGGCAGACTCCGCCGGCTGAGTTCTACCACCCGGCGGTAGCCCGCCGGAAGCTACGGCAGGACCTGCGGGCGCTCCAGGACGCTAGCAAGCCTGGCAGCACGGGTCCAGCCACTGATGACGCAGCTGAGGCTGGGACTGGCGCAACTAGGACTAGCGCAACTGGCTCTGGCGCAAACGCCACCGCCGCGCAGCGCGCTACCGCGGACTCGCCTGCTGCGGCCGGCACGGCCATAGACAGCACGGCCGCAGACAGCACGGCCACGAGCAGCCCTGCTAACGGCGGCACGGCCGCAGACAGCACGGCCACGAGCAGCCCTGCTAACGGCGGCACTGCCGCGGGGGCCGCTGCCCCATGAGGCAAGGCGCGGATCGCCTTGGCTGCGAATCCCGCCGCGGGGCGCGCAGCTGGCGGACTCGCGGCCGAGAGGCAGCCCGGTGAGGGCTGCTGTGCTCGGCGCAGGCGCCTGGGGTACTACGTTCGCCCAGGTGCTCATGGATGCCGGGACACCGGTAACGCTGTGGTGCCGCCGGCCAGAACTGGCTGCCGCGCTCAACGCCGACCACGAGTCGCGTGACTACTTGCCGGGCCTGACCTTGCCTTCGGGGCTGCGTGCCACTACTGACGTTGCCGCGGCGATGGCTGGCGCGGATCTGGTCGTGCTCGCCGTCCCCGCACAGACGCTGCGGCAGAACCTGACAGCCTGGAGCGGCTCGCTGCCCGCCGGCGCGATGCTCCTCAGCCTGATCAAAGGCATCGAGCTCGGCACTGGCAAGAGGATGACGCAGGTGATAGCGGACGTCACCGGCACCAGCCAGGAACGGATCGCAGTCATCTCCGGTCCTAACCTGGCGCTTGAGATCGCTGCACGTCAGTACTGCGCCACCGTCGTGGCCTGCGCCGACGAGGCCGTCGCCGCGCAGCTGCAGAAGGCTTGCCACACGGCCTACTTCCGTCCGTACACCAATCCGGATGTGGTGGGCTGTGAGCTAGGCGGAGCAGTGAAGAACGTGATCGCACTGGCGGTCGGCATCGCCGTCGGCATGGGCCTGGGCGACAACACCAGGGCAATGCTCATCACCCGCGGGCTGGCCGAGATCGCGAGGCTAGGGGCGGCACTCGGCGCCGACCAGCACACCTTTGCCGGCCTGGCGGGGATGGGCGATCTGGTCGCCAGCTGCAGCTCGCCGCTCGCCAGGAACCGGGCTTTCGGCGAGAAGCTCGGCCGCGGCATCCCGCTGGCCGAGGTGCTCGCGACCACCACGCAAACGGTGGAAGGCGTCAAGTCGTCGGAGTCAGTGCTGCAGCTGGCTCGCGAGCATGGCGTGGAGATGCCGATAACCCAGGTGATCGACGGCGTCATGCATCGCGGCCTGGAGATCGGGGAAGCGGTGCTGTTGCTAGCCAGCAGATCAGCTAAACCGGAACGGTATGGCATCTGAATCAGGGCCAGCGAACGTTTGCAGTCGCCGCCACCGGCATCCGATGCCGGGGGACAGGAACGGGCCGCCGGGCAGAAACGCGTAATGGAGGACGAGTGAGCGAGCAGCGGAAGATCAAGGTCGCCGTCGTGTTCGGCGGCCGAGGTCCTGAGCACCAGGTGTCCTGCATGGGCGGTGGCAACATGCTGGGCGCGATCGACCGGTCCCGCTACGAGGTCATCCCGGTCGGGATCACCACCGAGGGCAACTGGGTACAGGTGGCCGATGCACCGGAACGGCTCGCGGTAACCGGCGGCCAGCTCCCCACTGTTGAGGCGGTGGCCGAGCCAGGGTCAGCAGTGGTGCCCTGGTCTGGCGGCGTGGTAGCCAGCGCGCCCGCTCAGATACCGCACCTGTTCGGCGAAGTCGACGTGGTGCTGCCGGTGTTGCACGGCCCTTATGGCGAAGACGGCACCATCCAGGGCCTGCTGGAGATGGCCGGGGTGCCGTACGTCGGTGCCGGCGTTCTTGCTAGCGCGGTCAGCATGGACAAGGAGTACATGAACCTGATCTTTACGGCGAAGGGCCTTCCGGTCGGTCCCTATGTCGTGGTCAGGAGCCGGGACTGGCCGGGGCAGAGCGCGAGTGACCTGGCCGCGGCCGCAGCATCCGTCGAGGCGAAGCGAGTGCTCGACGACATTGCCGAACTCGGCTGGCCGGTGTTCGTGAAGCCGGCCAGGGGCGGCTCCAGCATCGGCACGTCCAAGGCTCACGACATGGCGCAGCTGTGCGACGCGATTGCGACGGCGCGCCGCTACGACCCCAAGGTGCTGGTCGAGGCGGCCATAGACGGGGTCGAAGTGGAAGTCTCGGTGCTGGAGGGCGTCGATGACGCGCCACCGGACACCAGCATTCCTGGTCAGTTGCTCGTCGATGGCGGCGAGGAGTTCTGGGACTTCGAGGCAAAGTACCTTGACCCGGCGAGCGGAATGGCGATCCCGGCCCCGATCCCCGACAGCGCCATTGCCGAGATCCGCCGGCTCGGTGCGGCCGCGTTCGACGCGGTCTCCTGTGAAGGTCTGGCACGGGTCGACTTTTTCTATACCCGTGACGGGCAGATCCTGGTCAACGAGATAAACACGATGCCGGGCCTGTCCCCCGCGTCCTATTTCCAGAAGATGTGGGAGGCAAGCGGGCTGCCGTTCCCGCAGCTGATCGACCGGCTGCTGCAAAGCGCCCTGAAAAAGGGCACCGGCCTGCACTAGCCCGCCGGGCGCAGGCGACCGATTAGCCGGCTAGCACGACTTAGCCGCCTAGCACACCGGGTGCACTGGCCGGCCGCCGGGGAGCTCCCGAGCGCCCACCACCACGAGCACCCACCATCACGAGCACCTACCACCACGAGCGCGCCCCGCCGATACGCGGATTCAGGCTCACGGTTGCCGATTCGCCGCTTTTGCGCAACCCGCCTGCGACTTTTCACCCGAAACGTGAGTTGGGAATCCGGCATAATGACATAAAAGCTAAACGCTAGAGCGCTGGTTCGGGTGAAAAGACGGCGACGACCAGCAAGCAGGTCACGCTGGCGGGCGGTTATTTGCCGGAAACAAACCGGTAAGCGAATATCCGGCGACGGCCGGACTGGTGCCGGGGAATCGCCACCGCGCAGATCCGGACCAGGGCCAGCGCCGAGCAAGAACGCGCACGCTTC
>Ga0335075_10006798_pt1 | contig 17656 bp, 15 predicted proteins | sample Lox_Sample_24_FD_206723 | JGI IMG/M metagenome (GOLD analysis project Ga0335075, IMG submission 206723) | Soil microbial communities from Loxahatchee National Wildlife Refuge, Florida, United States - Lox_Sample_2.4 | ecosystem: Environmental > Terrestrial > Soil > Wetlands | place: USA...
TCGCCACCCCCACCCACAACGTGCAGATCCTGTGGTTCACCTATCCGGGCAACGTCAACGTGCTCACCTCGCTGATCTCGTTCGGCACCAGCGGCATCTACCTGTCGTTCCTGCTGACGGTGATCGGGGCCGGGATCGCGCGGGCGCGCGGCTGGGTGCCGGAAGGCAAGTTCACCCTCGGCCGCTGGGGGTGGCCGGTGATCATCGTCGCCGGGCTGTACCTGCTGGTCATGTTCGTCGACATGGTGGCGCCGACCGGCCTGTCGAGCCCGCGCGGGGCGCTGTTCAACCTCGACTGGATCACGCTGGTCGTGATGGTCGTGGTGTTCATCGTCGGCGCGGTCCTGTTCGCGCTATCACGGGGCGGGCGGGAGCTCGACGAGCACCTGCGCGACGACGCCGAGAAGCCGGCCGCGCTGCTGTAGCGGGGTGCCGGGCAGACGCCGTACCGGCAGCCGATTCCCCGTCGCGCCAGACGCGCTGGCGCGACCGGGAGTCGGCCGGGTCCGTTCGGGAAAACCTAGCCTTTGATCTTGCTCGTTGCTGTTATCACGAACGAAACCGGGCGCCTGGAATGGCGCCGGGGGTCTGAGCGCTGGTTATGGGGGACACGGCGGAGAACCGAGCGCGGCCCTCGCCTTCGGGTCCTGAGATAACGCTCAGGTAACCAGTAGGTTGGGCTGATGGTCCCTTCGGGGTGCGCCCAGGTTGGCGGGCGATTCTCTTACCTGTAACCAGTGAGCAGCAGCCACGAACAGGATTCGGGGTGGCAGTACCAATGAGTGAGCCTTTCGGACAGTACCCGCACGGCCAGTACTCCTACGGCCCGGGCGGCGCGTACCCGGTGCCGGAGCCGCCGCGACGGCACCGGACCAGACACGCGCTCGGCCTGACCGCGACGGCCGTCGTCGCGGCCGCGCTCGGCGCCGGCGTGGCGGTCGGGTTTTCTGGCGGGTCGAGCACCGGGGCCGCGGCGGCGACCTCCAAGACCGAGCTGTCCACCGCCCAGATCGCCAGCCGGATCGATCCCGGCCTGGTGGATGTGACCTCGACCCTCGGCTACCAGCAGGCCACCGCCAAGGGCACCGGCATCGTGCTGACCTCCAACGGTGAGATCCTCACCAACAACCACGTGATCAACGGCGCCACCTCGGTGTCGGTGACCGACATCGGCAACGGCAAGACCTACAAGGCGACCGTCGTCGGCTACGACGAGAGCCAGGACGTCGCCGTGCTCCAGCTGACCGGGGCGTCCGGCCTGACGGTGGCCACCCTCGGCGACTCGAGCACCGTCGGGGTGGGCAACTCGGTGGTGGCGCTCGGTAACGCCGAGGGCCTCGGCGGCACCCCGTCGGTCGCGACGGGGTCGGTCACCGCGCTCGACCAGTCGATCACCGCCTCCGACGAATCCTCAGGAACCTCTGAGCAGCTGACTGGTTTGATCGAGACCAATGCGGGCATCGAGCCCGGCGACTCGGGCGGCCCGCTGGTCAATGCGCACGGCCAGGTCGTCGGCATGGACACCGCCGCGTCGACGAACTACACGTTCGGCGGCGAGGGGAACGGCGGCTACGGCGGCGGCGGCTACGGGGGCGGCGGCTACGGCGGCGGCTTCGGGGGCTCCGGTTCCTCTGGGTCCTCTGGGTCCTCTGGGTCCTCTGGGGCCTCTGGCTCGTCGTCGTCCGGGAACGGGACCACCACCCAGGGCTACGCGATCCCGATCGACACCGCGGTGTCCGTCGCCAAGCAGATCGAGTCGGGCGACGGGTCGTCCACGGTGCACGTCGGCGCGACCGCGTTCATGGGCGTGGAGATCGCCAGCACGACCGGGCAGTCCTCCGGGGTCGAGCTCGCGGGCGCCCAGCCGGGCACTCCCGCCTACCAGGCCGGCCTGGCCGACGGAGATGTGATCACCGCGATCAACGGCACGGCGGTGACCTCCGGCACCCAGATCTCGCAGGCGCTGATCCCGCTCCACCCGGGTAACAAGCTGTCCGTTACCTGGACCGACACCTCTGGTCAGTCGCACACGACGACGCTGACCCTGGGCACCGGCCCCTCGGCCTGACCGAGGGCCGCGGCCCGCAACGCGAGGCGGGGCGCAGAATCGACATCTGCGCCCCGCCTCGCTGTCTGCCCTATCCGCGCAGCCGGCCGGCGAGCCAGTCGGCCAGCCGGGAGCGGGACTCGTAGGCGCGGTTGGTGACGCCGTGGCTGCCATCCGGGTAGATCAGCAGCTCGGCCGAGGCGACCTCGCCGGCCAGGCGTTCCTGGTGGTAGGCGGGGGTGATCCGGTCGCGGCCGCCACCGACGATGAGCAGCGGGGTGGTGATCTCGCCGACCGCCTCCTCGAGGGTGAGCGTCCCGGCCTTCGCCCGCGCCTCGTCGTCGCTGGCGGCGCCGGAGCGGACCAGGAAGGCGGCCCTCGTCTGCTCGGGCAGCTCGTCCCAGTCCAGGTCGAAGCGGTACGGTCCGGCCAAGTCGACGACCGCCCTGAGCCGTTTCTCGCGGGCGGCGGCGCGGGCGGCGTAGTAGCCGCCGAGGCTCACGCCGAACAGCCCGACGCGTTCCCCGTCGACGTCGCCGCGGGTGGCCAGGTAGTCGACGACGGCGGTGGCGACCTTCTCGTAGGCCGGCTCGATGGGGAGGTCGTATTCGGCCTCGCCCTGGCCCGGGCCGTCGATCGCCAGCGTGGCCATCCCCCGGGCGAGCAGGTACTCGGCCGTGGCCTGGAGCTCCTCCTTAGTCGAGTCGAGGCCCGGGACCATGATCACCACGGGCGGGGCCGCCGCGCGGCCAGAGGCGGCGGGAACGCGCAGATAGGCGGCCAGCTCGGTCGCCTGGTAGGGGATGTGAACGAGCTCCGCGGGCGGGGTCAGCCCGGCGGCGGCGCGGCTGTAGCAGGCGACGGCGCGGTCGTGGGCGGCGCGCTGCTGGACGAGGTCGTCCACGAAGACGAACTTGCCCCAGTGCCACGCGAGGGCCGCCCGCCGCCAGGCGCCGTTGGCCGTCTCCTGGTGCCCTGCGTCCTGCGCCGCCTCGGCCAATTGCTCGTAGCGGCTCGCGGTGACGCCCCATTCGCGGCACCAGTCTTCCCACCGGCCGATCCTGGCCAGGGTGGCGGTGAAGTCACCGTAGTCGGTGCCGTTGGAGGTGAAACGGTTGCCCCAGTGGGCGGCCGCCGCGGCGACGCGAGCGTCGGGGGCAGCCGGCTGATCGTGACCCATGGGGCGATACTAGGGCGAGCCGATCCAGTCGCACGAGGCCCGCAGCGTCCCGCCGAATCCGGCCACCCCCGACAATAGAGGAATGACCGAGTCTCAACAGGCCAGCCCCGCGACACCCGTCGCTGCCGCTACCTCCACCGCGTGGTCGACGAGCGGGAAGACCCCGCTGCGCCAGTTCCTGCGCACCGAGACCGGTTCGGCCGCCCTCCTGGCCGGGGCGACGCTGGTGGCGCTGCTCTGGAGCAACCTCGCGGGCGGAAGCTACGAGAGCCTGTGGTCGACCGTGCTCACGGCCCGGGTGGCCGGCCACGGGATGGACCTGGACCTGCGCCAGTTCGTGAACTCGGGGCTGATGGCGCTGTTCTTCCTCGTCGTCGGCCTGGAGGCGCGGCGCGAGTTCGACATGGGAGAGCTGCGGGTGCGCAGCCGGGTGGCGCTGCCGTTCCTGGCCGGCCTTGGCGGCATGCTGGTGCCGATCGCGATCTACCTCGCGATCAACGCCGGCAAGGCCACCATGCACGGCTGGGGCGCGGCGGCGTCAACCGACACCGCGTTCGCGCTCGGCGCGCTGGCCCTGGTCGGCGGCAAGCGGCTGCCCGACCGGGTGCGCACCTACCTGCTGACCTTCTCGGTCGTCGACGACCTGCTCGGGCTGGCGATCATCGCGATCTTCTACAGCAGCCACGTGCGCTGGCTGGCGCTGGTGATCGGCGTGGCGCTGCTCGCCGTCTACGGAGTCGTCACCAGGCGCGGCGTCCGCAACGGGCCGTTCTATCTGGTGCTCGGGCTCGCCACCTGGGTCGCGTTCTGGCAGTCGGGGGTCGACCCGATCGTCGCGGGTCTGATCATCGGCCTGCTGACGTGCGCCTACCCGGCCGCGCGGCAGGACCTCCAGCAGGCCACCGACACCTTCCGGGCGTTCCGCGAGCAGCCCACGGCGCGGCTGGCGGCGGAGGCCCAAGTGGTGGTGCGGAGCTCGATCTCGCCTAACGAGCGGCTCCAGGAGCGCTACCACTCCTGGACCAGCTACCTCATCGTGCCGCTGTTCGCGCTGGCCAACGCCGACATCAAGATCAGCATGTCGTTCCTCGCGCACGCGTACACCTCGGCCGCGACGCTCGGCATCATGATCGGCTACGTGGTCGGCAAGCCGGTCGGCACGGCCGGCACCGCGTGGCTGGTGAGCAAGCTGACCCGGGGTCGGCTCACGCCCCCGGTCGGCTGGGGCGCGGTCGTCGGCGTGGGGACGGTGGCCGGCATCGGGTTCACGGTCTCGCTGCTCATCGCCTCGCTCGCCTTCACCGGCACCGTGCTCAATGAGGCCAAGCTCGGCATCCTGTCCGGGGTCATCCTCGCCACCGGGCTCACCTGGCTGGTCTTCCACGGCCTTGACCGGCTCTCGCCCCGGACCCGGCTGCGGGCGCTGCTCGGCAGCGCCATGACCGTCACCGACCTGGCGGTGCCGGTCGATCCCGAGCGCGACCACATCCGCGGGCCGAAGAAGGACGCGCTGATCACGCTGGTCGAGTACGGCGACTTCGAGTGCCCGTACTGCGGGCAGGCCGAGCCCGCCGTGCGTGAGCTGGTGCGGGAGTTCGGGGAGCTGCGGTTCGTGTTCAGGCACCTGCCGCTGACCGAGGTGCACTCGCACGCCCAGCTCGCCGCCGAGGGGGCCGAGGCGGCGCACAAGCAGGGCAAGTTCTGGGAGATGCACGACATGCTGATGGACCACCAGGGCGCGCTGACCTTCATGGACCTGGTCGGGTACGCGGGCGATATAGGTCTTGACACCGACAAGTTCGCCGCCGACCTGCGCAAGCACGCGGGCGCGTACCGGGTCGCGGAGGACGTCGACTCGGCCGACCTGGCCTCCGTCTCGGGCACGCCGACGTTCTTCATCAACGGCAACCGCTACTACGGCGCGTTCGACCTGGCCGCGCTGCAGGAGGCGGTGCACACCGCCAAGGGCCGCGCCGTCCTCGGCGCGCGGTGATCGCGGCAAGCAGACAGCGGCGACCGGGAAGGCGGATTTGTGACGGGCAATAACATCGCGATCACCGGGGGCCGCGTCGTCCCGATCGAGGGCGAGCCGATCGACGGCGGCACGGTCCTGATCACCGACGGCACGATCACGGCGGTGGCCGGCCCCGACTTCACGCCGCCGGCCGGCGCCTCCCGGGTTGACGCGACCGGCAAGTGGGTGCTGCCGGGCTTCATCGACGCGCACACCCACCTCGGCGCCCGCGAGGAGGGCGAGGGCTGGGCCGGCCACGACACCAACGAGCTCACCGGCCCCGTCCAGGCCCACGTGCGGGTGCTCGACGCGATCAACCCGGCCGACGAGGGGTTCCGCGACGCGCTGGCCGGCGGGGTGCTAGCGGCGGGCATCACCCCCGGCTCCGGCAACCCCATCGGCGGCCAGACGGTGGCGCTCCGCTGCTGGGGGCTGACCGTGGACGACATGGTGCTCCGCTCCCCGGCCGGGATGAAGTCCGCGCTCGGCGAGAACCCCAAGCGGGTGCTCGGCGAGCGGCGGGTCAACCCGTCCAGCCGCCTTGGCACCGCCGCCGCGATCCGGTCGGCGTTGGTGGAGGCGGCCGCGTACGTGGCCAAAGAAGAAGATCAAAAGCTCTCCAACCCCTCGTCAGAACGGACCGGGGCGCCTGCTGGCCCGGAGGGACAACCCGCCCAGACTCACCCGGACAAAAGCGGTGGAGCCCGCGATCTGAAACTCGAGGCCCTGGCCCGCGTCCTGCGTCGGGAGATCCCCTGGCGGCAGCACTGCCACCGCGCCGACGATATCGCCACCGCGCTCAGGCTCGCGGCCGAGTTCGGCTACGACCTGGTCCTCGACCACTGCACCGAGGGGTACCTGATCGTCGAGAAGATCGCCGCGGCCGGGGTGCCGGTGGTGACCGGCCCGCTGATCACCGCCCGGTCGAAGGTCGAGCTGCGCAACCGCACGCTGGCCAACCCGGGCGTCCTCGCCGCGGCCGGGATCATGGTCGCGATCGCGACCGATCATCCGGTGGTCCCCATCCACCTGCTCCCCCTTCAGGCGGCGCTGGCGGTGAAGGAGGGCATGGACCGGGAGGCGGCGCTGCGGGCGGTGACGATCAACCCGGCGAGGATCATGCGGGTCTCCGACCGGATCGGATCGCTTGCCCCCGGCAAGGACGCCGACCTGGTGATCTGGTCCGGCGACCCGTTCGACGTCATGTCACGGGCCGAGGCCGCCTACATCGGCGGCCGCGAGGTCTACCGCTACGACTACGCCTCCCGGTCGGGCGTGTTCGCGAACCCGTAGCGGGCGACGTCACGGCGGTGCCGAAGATACTGGCGTTCGGCGCCGTCGTGGGTCAGATCGATCGCGCTGTCGTAGGCGACCATGGCTTCCTCGCTCCGCCCGAGCCGGTCGAGCAGGTGCGCGCGGGTCACTCGGGCGGGCTGGAAACGGCGGGCGGGCGGGCCGCCGTCCTCGAGGCGTCTAGACGGTGAGCAGCGCTTCACCCGCCATGTTCCCCGTCCCGAGCGACGAGCCGGCGGGCATCACGGTCGCGCGGGGGTATCCCGGCTCTCACGCCTGAGCCCCGGGTGCCTACTGCCGGTGCTGGGCTGCGTTTGCTATCCGCATGATTTCGTCAAACGCCTCGACGTTTCCCATGGCATCGTTGACCGGGTTGTGGTCGTGGACTGTCCTGCGGTAGCGCTGTTTTCCGGATCCGGCGTGGCCTCTTGCTCATAGCCCGGCCGCCATCCTCAGCTCTCGGAAGTCATCAGCGAGCGTCAGGGCCGTTTTATGGGCGTTGAGGCCGCTGGGGTTGGGGAGAACCCAGAGGCGAGCGCTTCCGAGGCGCTCCGGCTGGGGGCCGATGACCGCTTTGGGGCGGGCGAACGCGGTTCGGTAGGCGGTGATGCCCGCAATCCCGACGAAGCGGGGCCGGCGGGCCTCGGCCAGCGCGAGCAGCCGGGCGCCGCCGTCACGGAGCTCCTGCGCGGTGAGCTCGGCCGCCTGGGCGGTGGCGCGGGGCGCGATGTTGGTGATGCCGAGACCGTAGCCGGTCAGCTCGGCCTGCTCGGACGGCTTGAGCTGGCGCGGGGTGAAGCCGGACAGGTGCAGCGCCGGCCAGAACCGGTTGCCGGGCCGGGCGAAGTGCCAGCCGGTCGCGGCCGAGTACAGGCCCGGGTTGATGCCGCAGAACAGCACCAGGAACGGGTCGCCCTCGGCGGGCAGCACATCGGGGATGGTGGCGCCCCGCGCGGCCGCCAGGTCAAGCTTCACCGGTCAGGCGAGATCTGGTCGCGCCAGGAGTAGCGGGGCTGGTAGCCGAGCAACATCGTGACGTTGGAGTTGAACGTCACCGCGGGCGTGGACTGGCCGGGGGCCGGGATGTTCGCCAGGTGGACGACGGCGTCGGTGCCGCGCAGCGCCTCGGTCGCCTGGCCGTAGTCCGTCAGATCGGCGCGGAGCACCCCGGCGAGCACGTCATCGCCGGTGAGCCTGGCGTCGGTCGCCACGACCTGGTAGCCGCGGGAGCGCAATTCTCTGACCGCGGCGCGGCCGGCCGTGCCGGTCGCTCCGGTAACGCAGACCCGCCGTGCCGTCATAGCCACCATGGACGCAACCCTAGTCCAGCGTTGTCTTCAGGCCGAGATCGGGCGGGCCGAGATGGTCACCGCGCTAGTGGGCGGTGCGGGCGGCGGGGACTCGCTCGGCGGGGGGCGGAGGGCCGGGCGGGGTGCCGTCGCCGAAGGGGCGGCCGGACAGGGACTCGCGGCCGTGCGGGGTCAGCCACCCGGACGGGTCCGGGCCATCCGGGACGATGCCGGACGGGTTGAGGTTGGTGTGCACCAGGTAGTAGTGCTGCTTGGTCTGGACGAAGTCGATCGTGTCGCCGAACCCCGGGGTCTGGAACAGGTCGCGAGCGTAGGCCCACAGCACCGGCATCTCGGTCAGCTTGTTGCGGTTGCACTTGAAGTGGCCCTGGTAGACCGCGTCGAACCGGGCCAGCGTCGGCCACAGCCGGACGTCTGCCTCGGTGATCGTGTCGCCGACCAGGTAACGGCGGGTCGCCAGGCGCTCCTCCAGCCAGTCGAGGCGGGCGAACAGCTTCTCGTAGGCGTCGTCGTAGGCCTCCTGGGTACTGGCGAACCCGCAGCGGTAGACGCCGTTGTTGACGTCCTCGTAGACGAGCGCGCTGACCTCCTCGATCTCTTCGCGCAGCGCGTCCGGGTACAGGTCGGGAGCACCGCGACGGTGGTACACGGCCCACTCGCTCTCCAGGTCGAGCGTGATGTTCCGGAAGTCCGAGGTGACCACCCCGCCGCTCGGGATATCCACGATCGCCGGGACGGTGACGCCGCGGTCATAGCCGGGCACCGCCTTCTCGTACGACTCGCGGAGCTCGTGCACGCCGAGGACCGGGTCCTTCTGCTGCGGGTCGAGACTGAAGTTCCACGAGCGCCAGTTGTGGGTCGGGCCGCAGATGCCCATCGACAGCGCGTCCTCGAGGCCGAGCAGCCGGCGGACGATCATGGTGCGGTTGGCCCACGGGCAGCCGCGCGCCACCACCAGCCGGTACCGGCCCGGCTCGACCGGCCAGCCGTCACGGCCGCCGGAGGTGATCCGTCCGTCGAGGTACGTGGTTTCGCGCTTGAACGCGCCGGCTTTCTCGCTCATGCAAACGAACCTAGGCGGTCGACCGCTTTCGCGCGAGACCGGGTCCGCCTCCGGGCCGACCGAATCCGTCCGGCGCCGTCAGCGGAGGCGGTCGAGAAATTCGCGTGAGCGGCTGAGCACCAGGGCGGTGGCGGCGGGGTCGTACGACGGCAGCGAGCTGTCGGTAAACAGGTGCCCGTCGCCGGGGTAGGTGAACACCTCGGCCAGCTGGGGGCCGATCGCCTCGGCGAGCTCGCGGGCGGCGTCGAGGTCGCCCTCGAGCGCGAAGTACGGGTCCTTGTCCATGCCGTGGACCTGCACCGGAAGGCCGTCGGGCCAGGGCCCGAAGGCCCACCTGGCCGTGAGCGAGACGAACGACTCGTAGAGCAGCGCGCCGCGCGCGCCCGGCCTGGTCTGCGCGAGCCGCTGTCCGGCGCCGCCGCCGAAGGAGAACCCGGCGTAGACCAGCTCCTGGGGCAGGCCGACGAGGGCCTCGTCGATTCGGGCGTCGATCGTCTCCTCGCCGATCCGGCCGACGAGCGCGATGCCGTCCTCGATGGTGGCCGGGCGCTCACCGTCGAACAGGTCGGGCGTGTGCACGGTGTGCCCGCCCGCCCGGAGCTCCTCCGCGAAAGCGCGGACCCCGTCGGTGAGCCCCTGCACGTGGTGGAACAGCACGACCTCGGGCATCCGTGCTCTCCTCACGCCGAATGATCCAAACTCGGTATCTCTCAAAACCCTAGTATGGTTCGTGTCGGCCGTGAACGGCTGGCGCAGTGGGTGGCGGAGGACGGTGCGGAGCCAGTCGCCAGGGCTACTCCCGAAGGCCGGCGATGACCCTGCTCAGCAGATGGTGATCCGGCGGGGCGGCGAGCGCGTCGTCGTTGATGCGCACCATCTCGGCGGCGGCTAGATCCTCGAGCAGCACGCGCGTTACGCCGAGGGACACCTCGCAGTGCGCGGACAGTTCCGCGACCGACTGGACACCGACGGCGGCGCGCTCGTAGAGCCGCCGCGCCTCCGGCAGCAGCCGCGCCGAGGCGATCTCGTCGTACCGGTCCACGGAGACGAGCGTGTGCAGGTAGGGGTGCTTCCTGGTTTGGGTCCGGCCGCCGGTGAGCACGTACGGCCGCACCCAGGGGTTAGCGACCATCGCTCGCTCCTTCCTTCACGGGGGTGCTCATCCGTCGCAGGTCGTCGCGGAGCTGCGGCGTCAGCAGGTGCCCGACCGAGTCGACCAGCCGTGCCATCTGATGCCCGACCACCCCCAGGTCGGCGCCTTCCTCGACCAGCACGGCGAACCCGGCCAGGCTCCCGATCCCCATGAAGAGGAAGTGGCCGGACGGGAATTTCAGCATCACCTGCTCGCAGCCCGGTTCGCCGATCTGGCCCGCGATGTTGTTGCCGATGCTGATGATCCCGCTGGTCATCGCCGCCAGCGGGTCGGCCAGGTCCGGGGCCAGGCCGGTTGACGTGATCAGCGGCAGACCGTCGGAGGAGACGATGAGCGCGTGCATGACCCCTGGCGTTGACAGCGCGAAGTTGTCGACCAGCCAGCCGAAGTCCTGCGGTTCGCTGGGGGGCAAGTCGGTCGGGTTGCTCATGACTGCGCGCCTTCCTTGATCACGGGACCATCAAACAACGCGCTGACAAGGCCGCCGGTGATGCCGCGGGCGGCAAGGGCCTCCTGGATGCCCTGCGAGAACGCGCTGAGGTCGTTGGCGAAGGCCAGCCGGGCCGCCGCCTGCTGGGGCTGGGGCGGCGGCGGCGCGGCGGCCTCGGCCGGCCTCCGCTCGTCGACGAGCAGGCCGACCGGTTCCCGGCGTGGCAGCTTGCACGGAGGCGGGTCCTGGTCCGCTTCCGCCGCTGCCGACTCCGACGACGCGGGCGCTGACGGCACGGGCTCCGGCGCAAACACCTGCGGCGACACGGGCTCTGACGACTGCGCCTCGGGCGACACGGACTCCGGCGAGACAGCCCTCGGCGGCACCGGGTCGGCCGACGCGGGCTGGGCCGAGATCGCTTCCGGCGCCGGGGGCTCCGGCAGCCCGGCCTCAGGCGACGTGAGCCCCCGCGGTGCGGCATCCGGCGACGCGAGCCCCAGCGGTGCGGCATCCGGCGGCCCTGCATCCGGCAAAGGCGGCTGCGCCAATGCGGCCACCGCCAGACCGGTCCGCTCGCGGCGGGGCAGATCGGGAGCCGCGCTCGCCGCGGTCGCCTCCGGCGCGGACCGGTCGGCGGCCGCGGGCCGGTGCGGCGTGTCCTGGGCCGGGATCGCGCAGAGCAGCTGCGGCGGGAGCGTCACCATCGCCAGCGTGCCGGTGCCCGGCGGGCGACGTGAGGCGAATCGCACGCCGATCGAGTGCTTGCGGGCAATCCGGTGCACGACCGGGAACCCGGTGTGCCGGGCGGTGGACTCAGTGACGTCGGGAACCGCGCCGGCGAGGGCGAGGTTCAGCCTCGCGACCTGATCCCGGGCCATGCCCAGGCCGGTGTCCTCGATGCGGAACATCACGCCGCCATGTTCGAGGAGGTGGCAGTTCACGGTCACCATACCCGGCGAGTATCTGGTGGCGTTGTCGAGCAGCGCGGACATCAGCGTCGCGACGTCGTCGGCGGCGTAGCCGGGCACGGCCAGCTCGGCCACGGGGCCGATGGCTACCTGGGGATACCACTCGATCGCGGAGGATGCCATCCGGATGACGTCGAGCACCGAGGTGGTGAACCCGGCCACCCGCTGTTCGTTCCGTCCGGCCAGCGTGACCAGCTGGCGGCTGGCCAGACGCATCCGCGTGACCGCGTGATCGACCTGGTAGAGCCGCCTGAGCCGCTCCGGGTCACCCTCGTCGTCCTCGAGCACGTTGAGGGTGGCCCGGAGCTGCTCGGCCAGGACGAGCAGGTGCGAACCGAACTGGTCGCAGATCTCCGGCCACGCGCCGTCCGGTGCCGCCGACGCCGCCCGGCGGTCGATCGGCCGGGTCTCGGCCAGCCCGGCGTCGAAGGCAGATCCGGACGCCCTTGGTGCGGCCTCGGACTCGGCGCCGAGCGGATGCGGGCCGCGGGCGGTCGCGATCGGACCGCTGGTCGCGTGGTCGTCGGCGGCGTAGTGCGCCCGCTCGCGGTCCCTGACCGCGCTGGTGCCGGCCCACTGCTGCGGGACGAGAGGCTGTTGGCCCACTCCCTCGTGGGCGCCGTCGGGCCGACCGCTGTCGAGCCAGCCGGCCGCAGTGGGATCGTACTCATGGTCAGGCCTCGGCGTGATCCCGAGACGTCGGCTGAGACTCAGCATGGTCATGGCAGCACGTTCTTCCCTCTTAATGCGGCTCGTTCTTCCCCTCGAGGGAAAAGGGAAGGCGGACGAGATTCAGATTCGCACAGTCGTGGCGCGATTACGCGGGGTTCTACGCAGGAAGTGCCTACGGCCAAGGGAATTTCATCGATTCCAATGCCGCACATCACCCCATCTGCTGACAAATGGTCAGATCGCGACCGCTCTTTCTTCCCGTTTCACGTCCTTGTCGCGGAAGCAGATCGTCCGGGATTGGTCGTAGCGTGACGACCGAAGCGTTCATCACATCAGGAGGAATCCCATGGCCCTGGCGGCAACAGACCTCGACGCCGAGCGGAGCGACCTGCTGGCGGTACTCGCCCAGCACCGGCGGTTCCTGCGGTACACCACCCGCGACCTGACCGACGAGCAGGCGCGCGCCAGGACCACGGTCAGCGAGCTGACCCTCGGCGGGCTGATCAAGCACGTCACCGACGTCGAACGGGGCTGGGCCGAGTTCATCGTGGTGGGGCCGAGCGCGCTCGGCGACGCCTCGGCGATGACCGAGGCGGACTGGGCCGAGCGGGCGGACGAATTCCGGCTGCTCGACGGCGAGACCCTGGCGGGCGTGCTCGACGCCTACGAGGCGGTCGCGGCGGCGACCGCCGAACTGGTGCGCACGCTGCCGGACCTCGATGCAACCCAGCCCCTGCCGGTCGCCCCCTGGTTCCCGCCGTCGGAGCGGTGGTCGGCGCGGCGGGCGCTGCTCCACATCGCCGCCGAGACCGCGCAGCACTCCGGACACGCCGACATCATCCGCGAGTCCCTGGATGGCCAGAAGACGATGGGCTGACCCGGCTGGGGCGTTGCCACCCGGATACGGGCGGCTGGCGGTGGGGGCGAAGACAGGGTCCGTTCGATAGATGATGTCTGTGATCTTGACTTTTCTACCGGCCGACGGCGCGCCGCAGGACCTCTTCCTCGGTGAGCGGGCTTGACGGGTGGTGGCTCAGGCACATCGGGGCGCGGATCTGGCCGAACGCGCTGCCCTCGGTCGCGAGGTAGAACTGACCGCTGCTGAGGCGGCCGATGTCGGGCAGGCTGCCGCCCTTCGCCCAGGCGAGCTCGCGCGCCGCGCCGATCTGGACGGGGCTGCTGAGCAGTCCGAACAGCTGCGTGGTGGCGTTGCCGGGGATGGAGTTGTGCAGGCTCTTGGGCGACTGGGTGGCGAAGAGCAGCCCGAGGCCGTACTTGCGCGCCTGCGAGGCCAGCCGCCTGGTCGACTCGCTGCAGGCGGTCGTGCCGACCGACGGCACCAGGTCCTGGGCCTCGTCCATGACGAGCAGCCCGCCGAGCGGCCGGTCTTCGGCCGGGTTGCGCTTGACCCACGAGAACAGCGCCATCTGGAGCTGGTTGACGAAGCCCTGCCACTGTTCGAGGCTCGCCATCCCGACGCTGCTGATCACCGAGATGCGCGCCCGCTTGCCGGGCGGCGGTGTGAGCAGCGCACCGGGGTCGGCCGGCTCGCCCGTGCCGCCGAACAGCGGGTCGGTCGCGCGGACGGCCCGCATCCGGTCGGCCAGCTCGGCCGCCAGCAGCGGGCCCTTGGCGATCTCGGTCACGTGCTCGGGCAGCGCCGACAGCAGGTCGATGAAGACGCCGAGGTCACGGCCCGCGCCGCGGCCGAACCAGCGCATCGCCTCGGTCAGCACCGCCTTCTCCTGGGCGGCCCTGGTGCTCGCCCGGTGCACGCCGACGCGCGGCGCGAGCGCCTCGACCGCCGCGTCCACGGCGGCGTTGAACTCGTCGACGTCGTCGAGGACGGCGCCGAAGTCGGGCAGCGGCTGGAAGGTGAGCGGACGGCCGCCCTCCCGCCTCGGCGTCCAGAGCACCACGTCGGTGTTCTGGAGGTAGTCGCGGGCGCGCTCGGCGTCGCCGTCCAGCCAGGGGACCGGGTTCGTCGGCCACTCGTCGCCGAGCCGGGCCAGGTCGTTGTTGGGGTCGAGGACGATCGACGAGACGCCCTGCAGCGCGCACTCCTCGATCACGCGACGGAGCAGCACGGTCTTGCCGGAGCCGGAGCCCGCGAAGATCGCCAGGTGACGGCGGAGGGCGGCGAGGTCGAGGGTCGCTCCCGGCTGGCCCGCGACCGGGAGGCCGAGGCGGATGGCGGGCCTGGCCGGAGGCGGCGCGGGGGTCGTCGGCTTGGCCGGGGCGGTCGGGCTTGTCGGGCCGGCCGGCTCGGTCGGGCTGGTCGGCTGGTCGGATGGCGTGGGGCTTGGCTCGTCGTCGGTTGGCGCCTGCGCTGGCGGCGGCACGGGGGCAGGGGTCGGGTCGGGGTTGGGGTCGACGTTCCCGAGGGCCCGGGCGAGCAGGTCGGTCGCATGGGCGGGGCGCCGGGCGAGGAGCCAGGCGTTCAGTTCCTGGTGGTGGCCTGCCAGCAGTTCGCCGAGGGCGGCGAACGTCTTCAGGTCCGCCTCGGAGACCGGAAGCAGCTGCCCGCCCTTGGCCGCGAACTCGGCCGCCGCCTTCTCGGTCACCGGGCCGCTTGGCCACCCGGCCGACCGGAGCACGAACAGCCGTCGGCCGGCGTCGCCGACCCCGCCCGCGGCCAGGCCGGCCCCCTCGATCGCCTTCTTCAGGCGCGTCTGCACGGCGCGCGGGTGGCTGGAGGCGATGGCGCGGAACGCCCAGCGGCGCTGTCGTTCGGTCCTGGTGTCAAGGAGCATCCGCAGGCACCCGTGCAGCCGCGGGTTCTTGCCCGGCAGCGGGTCCTGAACGAACGCCTGGTCGTCGGCCCCGCCGAGCTCCCTGGCCCAGGCCTCGAGGCCGGCCGCGAGCAGCGGCGGCATCGCCGCGTCCTCGGTCTCCGGGTCGAGCGCGGCGCCGACCGACGCCTGCTCGGCGAGCCGGGTGAACAGCCGGTCGAGGGCGCCAAGGCCGGGCGACTCGGCCGGCGCGTCGGCGGTGGCCGGCTGCGGGCCGACGGGCGCGTCGTCGAGCTGGTCGAGCTCCGCGACCGCCTGGTCCTGCAGGCACCGGCCGACGTGCGCCTCGATCCGCTTGAGCAGGGCGCGCGCGGTGTACTTGCTGGCGTCGTCGAACGCGACGGGCAGGATCGGCCAGGTCGGGTACGGCGGCTCGAAGCCGACCCGCCCGAAGTCGACCGCGAACCGCTTCTCGATCATCAGACGGCCGACGTCCGCGCTCGGGATGTTCCGCAGCTGGCGGGCCTCGCGGAACCGGTCGGTGACGGTGTCCACCCCGTACTTGCGGATGTACTCCCAGCTCTCCGGGAGGCAGGACACGATCGTGAGGGTGCGGTGGGCGACGTCGCGCAGCGCCATCAGCCCGGTCGCCACGTCCGCCAGCGGCCGCGACCGGGCGGCGTCGTCGGGGCTGCGGCCGACGAGCTCGTCGATCAGCGCGTCCACCTGGTCGATCGCGAGCACGATGGGCCCGGCCAGCGCCAGCAACTGGGAGACCTCGTTGACGAGCAGCCTCGGGATCTTCCTGGTGGAATTGATCCGCCAGCGGCGGCGGTCCTGCAGATCCACCTCGCTGCCGGTCAGGTAGTAGTAGCCGACGTCCTGGTCCTCCTGCAGCGGGGACGCCAGCAGGACGAGCGCCCGCGCGGTGTCCTGGCAGATCAGGCCTAGCGAGGGGGCGGTCCGGCGCAGCGCCGCGATGAACACCTTGACGCCCTCGGGGGTCGGCGGCACCTCGCCGGTGACCTGCGCGCGGAAGCTTCCGTCGAGCCCGACCTGGTCCGCCAGCCGGGTCAGCAGCGCCGCCAGCTGGTTGCGGCTCCCGTCCGGCAGCGGCAGCAGCTGCTCCACCATCGAGCCGAGCACCTGCTCCCAGAACGCCTTCGTGAACAGGTCGCCGACCAGGAAGAAGAAGCCGCCCTCGCGCTGCACCTGCTCGCGGGTCCAGCCGAGCAGGTGGGTCTTGCCGACGCCGCGCTGGCCCTGGATGACGATGCCGAGCGGCCTGGCCCCGTCGGCGGTGACCGAGCGGATGCCGCTGCCGATCAGGGCCGCCGTCACCGCGTGGAGGCCGTCGACGTGATAGCGCTGGTCCGTCCAGACGTCGTCGAGCGCGCGGGTCCAGTTGAAGGTGAGCCCCGCGAGCGCGGTCAGCTCTTCGCCGCTCATTCGCTGCTCGATCATCGTTCGCTGCTCGATGCTCATTCGCTGCCCGATTCACTCACTCGATCGAGATCAGGTGCTTGCACTCGCCGCCGATGCGGAGCGCGGCGTCGCGGTCCGCGTCGGAGAGGGCCCGCTGGTTGGACTGCGGAATGAGGTTGATCCGCTGCGCGGTGAACAGCGCGGCGAGCGCCGCGTCGACGTCCGGGCGCGGCCGGCCGGGCAGCCGCAGCCGCAGTTCGCGCAGGCTGACGAACTCGCCGGAGCTGGCCGCGAACGAACGGTAGCCGGCCTCGATGCACGCTGTTAGGTCGGCTTCGGCTTCGGCTTCGGCTTCGGCTTCGGCTTCGGCTTCGGGGCGGACGATGTCGGCGAGGCTGAGCCCGGCGGCGTCGAGGTAGCGCGCGAACACGGCGAAGACGCGGTAGTGCGCGCGCTCCAGGCTGCTGCCTCGTCCGGCGGGCGCCGCCGCCAGCTCTTGCGCGCACCACCGCCAGCCGGCGTCGGACAGCTCGTGCGCGAAGGCGCGGCCGGCCCGGGTCGACTCGACCAGCCTGCGGTCGTTCAGGTCGCGGCGCTCCGCCCCGTCGAGGCGGACGCCGATCAGCCGCTCGAGCTCCGGGTTGGCGACCTGGCGCGCCTCGCCCAGGAGGGCGAAGAGCACCGCCCGCTGCCTGACCGTCAGGTCGTCACGCGACACGATCGAACAACTCTTTTCGTTGCTAGGGAGCGCCGGGGCACCGTGGATACCGGCAAATCCTATGGCCGAGCGCCGGGTGATCGCCGGACATCCGCGATTACCGCAAATCGGGACGTCCCGCTCGGTCAGCCGCCGCCGCGGGCCCGCCCCGGCGTAGGCTTGGGAGATGGCGTTCACCGGCTGGCCGACGGCGGCACTGGAGTTCTACGAGGGCCTCGAGGCGGACAACTCGAAGGCGTACTGGACCAGCCACAAGGCGGTCTACCAGGAGCAGGTGCTCCGCCCGATGGAGGAGCTGCTTGAGGACCTCGTCCCCGAGTTCGGGTCGTCGAAGATCTTCCGGCCGTACCGGGACATCCGCTTCAGCAACGACAAGACGCCCTACAAGACGCACATCGGGGCGACGGTCGGCGGGACCGGCTACGTGCAGTTCTCCGCCGACGGACTGTCGGCGGGCACCGGAATGTGGCACCTCGAACCGGACGAGCTGATCAAGTACCGGGCCGCGGTGGCCGGCCCGGACGGCGCCGAGCTGGCCGCGATCGTGGCCGGCCTGGAGCGGGCGGGCGTCGAGATCCACGGGCACGGGAGCCTCAAGTCGGCGCCGCGCGGTTATTCGGCCGACCACCCCAGGATCGACCTGCTCAGGCA
>Ga0335075_10006799_pt1 | contig 17656 bp, 13 predicted proteins | sample Lox_Sample_24_FD_206723 | JGI IMG/M metagenome (GOLD analysis project Ga0335075, IMG submission 206723) | Soil microbial communities from Loxahatchee National Wildlife Refuge, Florida, United States - Lox_Sample_2.4 | ecosystem: Environmental > Terrestrial > Soil > Wetlands | place: USA...
ATGGATGCCAGCTATTGATCCTGTACACATACGAGAGATCAGGAGGCAGCCTCGCAATTGCACCGGGCTCTACTCACGACGCACCAGCCTTGGTATGTTGCCTGTTCAGGACTACAATCCTCGAAACCAGTACCTCATGTTCATATTTCCCCGAAAGGTCCCGAGTAATGCGCGGTTCAGATGCAGTAGGCCGGTACATGTGACTAGAACTCCTAGAATTATGCCGGTGGGCAAACAAATGTAACAGTTTATCGTATCAGTCCATGTCTTGGATAAGATCCTTGACAGTTTTCTCTGTGCCGCTAAGTTACATGGTCAGATGTGTTCAATGAGGAAACTGAACAATGACCTTCATACAGCTATATTTCCAGGTCGAGGTAAAGTGCAAGTACCTTGAACAATGTAGTATGGTTTGTTGGTCTAGAGATGAAAGCATCGCCACCTTACTGCATTGCTGCTACTTCCAAGGAACTGGACAGGTACGCGATTGCGCGTGGCGGCATAACCATATGCTGGTTCTTTTTAATTCTTATGACCGCAAATATTATAGGTTGATGCTTTTAGTCTCTCTGCTGGCAGTGAATGAAGAAGATCTCTGCTCGGTGAAACCCATGGAGATATGATTCGGTTGAATGAAATGGGGATGTAAGTTGAATAATGTGGTAAATATATGCCAATCAATCTAAGAAATAATCAACTTTACTGGTTGTATTCATAAGCGTATCATCGTATGTAAAACGTGTCAGACTGATTGGTTTATCTATCTCATCTCAGGAGGACCTCTATGACCCTCCTGTAATATTTCTCCAATGCAATTCTTCGAAGGCAAACCTCACTACAAGATGATAAATCAATCCTATGATAGGTATGAAGGAGAAGAAAATCGCCTTTCCGGGTTATATCCTCTTCTGTCACAGAAATACCAGGCGGTCAGACAGACCTGGCAGACTTGCCAGTTACAAGCAATACAAGCGAATAGAGAAATCCTCTTTATGTTCCAGAAAGCCGCGATATATGTCACACGACAAAACGGCAGCATAGCTGGCGGACATCGCTCACCCAACATATATACAAGCCATCATATCCAATAGTCCCTGCTACTCTAAAACTCTAGTCTCATCCTGTACACTCCCTGAAAGACCCCCTTCTCCATCCTCAAATCTCGTCATCAAATCTCAAAATCTCTCTAGAATTTCCACCTTCTTCTCTCAGGCCTCCTCAACCCACGTACCCGCCTCCACGAGCCCTCACAGGCACCACTACACAATGCCCATAGTCTCGTCATAAGACCCTCCTCCATCGCCCACTCCAACAGCCTCAATAACCCGACCATCAGACCAACTATGCCAGCGAGCAGAAAAATCACCGAGATTATGTTTCCTACAGACACAGGTCCCAAGGACACGGATGTCAAGTCGAGCGTGCCGGAGTCATGGGGTGACTTGTAAATGCCGTATTTGTGAGAGAGGGAGGGCCGATAGGTGTTGCATGTGTAAATTTTATTGGGCGAATCGGCGGTGAAGGTGTAGAGGGAGCGCGACATGATTGTGAGATTTTTTCACTGGATACTTTCGGATTTAAGGCTGCTAAGTGGGATTGATTAAGAGGCTTTGAACCTGGAGAGGGTCAGTCTTCGTGATAAAATGATGACGCTTCTTGGTATAGGAGATGTGCCAGCGGGAAAAAGAGCGATAAAAGATTGAGGCTGACCCAGAGAGAGCCAATTCTAAGCACTGTGAGCAAAAGCTCACAATTGCTTCAAGGCCTTAGTTTGTGATCTTGACTGGCGGTTGTCTCGAAGCTTACTCTTACGGTTTTGTCAGTAATGATCTCACAGTCCAAAGTGATACATCCCACTTACCTGTTCGGGCGATTCGGTGACGTCTTAATTGAAGAATCGTCTAGCCAGTTTGCTAAACCTGGAGCAAGCAGTAACTTAGCTGTTAGCTGGTACGAAGGATGATTGTGGTCGCGTCTGGGGGATTTTTTTTGCTGGTTGACCTTGTTAGGAGACAACTATCGGGCGCGTCTTTATATTTATAACAAGAAACGCATAAAATTCATAATTGGGACAGCGTTTGATCAAACCTGGGCTATATTCATCCGCATTGAACGGCAGGAACACACTCAGGCATGGTCGTCAGGATATGTATAGATGATTATACGTTGAACATCTTAGGGCCCAGGGATGAAGGGGTAAACGTACCGCTCTCGCTCCTTGACTCTCTCCAGCACTCTCCGGCGCAAGTCAGTCACTTATCGTCTAAGCTATTTGTTCACGGTGTCTGATTCTCTTTTTCATTCGCGCGCACTCCAGTTTGATACATGACAAAGGTAGCCACCCTCGCGATGCTGCCAATATTTCAAAGTCTTTCCCATGATGAACGCATGCTCCCAATCAACCCGTAATCCCTGCGGAATGGAATAACCTCAGTAATAATATAGTGTAACGAATATGCAATCAATTTTGCCAATCAGGGGTATCGTAGTTTATGCTAATGCCCGATTCGGAACCTGCGGCCATACTATGCACCCGACTTTACCCTTGAAGTAATATGGCAGCTACGATGCCTCATGGATGGCGTCGTGTATGTGGTAGATATCTCTTCCCTCATCCAAAATCGTCCTTGTGCAAATGAGAGCAAATTGGCTGTCCTCAATGCCACTGACTTTGTCCCATAAAACCCTCTTCTAATGTGCGATCCTCAAGGTTTCTGATAAAGTCGCGGTTGCTTCTGTTGCCAGCCTGTCCACCTTGCGCAGCTCTGCTTCCTCGTCGCCTCGCGCTGCCAGGATTGCCATCAGGAAGTCCGTCTGGCGGCGGTGGGTAATAAGCAGGACTCGGCTGTAAACGTATGGGCTGGGTAGGATCGAGGTGACTTGCGACTCTTTGGATGGCTGCAGGAATTCCTCCTTGCTGCTGCTCCATTGTTGATGCACGTTGACGGGGGGCTCGTGCAGATCCTTGAGTGTAGATGTTTTGTTGCTGTGGGTTCCCATACTGAGCAGGTGGCATCTGAGCTTGGACTTGCGGCACCATGGCCATTTGCCCGTATCCTCCTTGTTGTGAAGGATATGGAGGTGGTGCGCCTTGATGATTCGAATTTGGATTATACAGGTTGTTGGTACTGTAGATAGGAGGTTGGGGATGAGCCGCCTGATTGGAAGCTTGTGGAAATTGTCCTATAGGAGCACCAGGGTGAGGAGATTGCGCTGCAAATGCTTGTGAGGACTGTACTTGCGCCGCCTGAGCTGCTTGAGCGCGCTGCTTGCTCAGGGCCTCAGCCTGCAGTTGTTGTTGTGTTCCAGGAGCAGGAGATCTGTTTACGGAGCTGGATTTCAAATTCATTGGTGGCACGAAGGGTCCGGTGTACTTCTGTTGTGTGATGAACGGGTGCAGTTTAGCTTGCTGTGGAGACCATCTCTCCAAAGGGTTGATATTTAGAAGGCCTCGGACGAAATCAATAAAAGCAACCCGATTGTTCATTTCTACCATTGTCATTAGTGAAAGATTGTTATGATTAGTAAAGGTGGACGTACCTCGGTCAATCTCGCTCTGCTTCATATTCTTCCTGGGCATAGCGTATGACCGTATGATTTCTGGCAACGTTGTTGCTTGAAAGTATTTCTTACTGGGCTGTTCTTTTGTGCCATGTTCACGTGAGTACTGCTCCATGCTCTTAAGGTGATATGTCCGCCTCCCATAATCGTCTACGTCATGTCTCTTTTCAAAAAATTCTCCAGCCTGTTTCCCCATTTCTATCATCCAATTTGGGGGGTTTCCAAGCATCTCCACAATCCTTGATACTTGATTATACTCTGAAGATCCGGGAAATAGGGGGAGTCCAAGGAACAGCTCCACAACGATGCACCCCAATGACCACATATCGATCGCGGATGAGTATGGTAACCCTAAGAGGACCTCCGGTGAGCGATAAAATCTGGACTGAATATATGTGTACACGGTTTGTCGTTCGTCACAAGCTGACCCAAAATCAATAATCTTGATAATGGGACTTTCCAAGTTTTTGAGCAAGATATTTTCGGGCTTCAGGTCGCAATGGATTAACCTTGCTTTGTTAAGCAGGCTGAGACCGGTCAAAAGTTGCTGAGCAAATACTCTGACCAGAGTAGTGCTCAACCCTCTGAACTGATTCTGCTTGATAAGTTCATATAGGTTTACACTAAGAAGCTCGAACACAAGGCAGAGATGTTGTCGATGTATGAATGTATCTTTGAGCCTTAGAAGATGATGATCGTCGTTCTTGTCCAGCTTACTATTAAGCTGAGGTAATGTGTCAGCCAGGAGTTAGGATCATTGAGTGTAGAGCTATCTTACAAGATCCAACACCGAGACCTCCATCATACTCTGGTTGAAGTACGCCGTCCGGTTCTTCACCACTTTGACGGCAACAACCTCTTGTGTCTTCAGGTTCTGACACTTCACAACTTGTCCGAAAGTGCCTTGGCCAAGCACATCCAGAATGAGATAACGGTTCCTACAAAAACATCAGTATAGACCTTGAGCGTTATCGGAGTCGAGGCGTGGGACGTACTTGTGACCAGTTTCCTCAGAGCCGAGGATATCGTTCACATATAAGATATAATCGCTATCCTCGTTATCGAAACCGTCGTTCTTCACGCCCTTGCTAGGTTTGGTAAGAACCCGACGCGGATTTCGCGAAGATTCGTATTTGAAGCTAGGGTTACATATGCGATAGGTTGAAGGAAGGTGTGTCGTAAGTGCTTGTAGAGGCTGTATTTCGAAGTGGTCAGTAATTATATGCTCTTGGACAGAAGCAATCTTACACTGATAAATCCGCCTTCTGGGTTTGCTCTCCGGAATGCAGGCTGCGCATTTATCTTTGGTTGCAGCTCGGATATCGTTCTGACTTTTGTAAATTCTGGAACTGGCCCTCTGCCTGAAGGGCCTTGTGTTGACTGTGGTGGTGGACGGCGTACGCCTGGTGACATCGGATCATTGCCAAATAGCATATTAAATTGCGCCGTAGCTGAAGTGGGATAGCTCTCATTATTCGAAGCATATGGCGTGATAGGAGGTAATTGATGCGGTTGAGGGCGGCTGCCGTAGTACGAGTTGGGCGAAGAGAAGCTACCAGGCCTGGTCGGTGACTGGCGAGAAGTGTATTGAGACTGACCCGTTTGCGGACTTGCTGCGTAGGGCGCACCAGGAGAGAGCGTCTCCATGGGAGAGTATCGCTGCGCTGCAGAAGACTGCTCTTGCGGGAGGGTATGTCCTGGACCTCGACCGCCAGTAGAGAGATGTTGCTGATGGTGTGGGCGCATAGGATATTTGACACCACTGTAGGGATCACCGGCGTCCTGCATGGCTACGTCCCCATTCCCGTCCCTCTGAGATATTGCCGAAGGCGAGGTTGTCATTGATTGTGCGTGAGAAGTCGAACTTAGTCCACCCTGATATTGATCGTAGTTGTAGCTTGATGGGGGCTGAGCCGCACCGTTCCCATTGTACTCTCGCGCCTGATGTGACTGGGCCTGTTGGGCATTGCTGTTATACCTTCGGGGAGCTCCAGGAGCGTTGGAATAAGCCTGCCATTGATCCATGATTGCATGTAGAGGTGTGGGAACCTCGTCCTGCCACAGCGTAATTCTCGATGTCGTATGTGGCCAGGAATAGCAAGCGCTACGCCCAAACCCAAGCAATCAATCGCGCTGATAACGCGGCCCTGCTGCCCAAAGACCTCGTTGTAGAGGCAGGAGAAGCCTTTAATGTATCCGTTGATTGTCACCAAATCATGATGATGCTGCGTCACAGATTACGCTGTAGGAATAGGCGTGTGTGAACGTTGTGTTGGATCCAGTCTGCCGCCGCGCTAAATTACGACCTCTCTCTGCGGTACCGTTTGGCGAGCCCGAAGGGAGAGCCCCACAGGTATACGTACAGGACGCGAGGCTGCTCAGTTGTATTTCAACACGAAGCCGGAAATTTTGAGGGATGCTATGTACATTACATGGCCTGCTTGCCAGACGACCATTTTCGGTAATACCCTGCCACAGGCTTTCTACGTGTGGGTCGCCAAATAGGAGTTGATTCTGAAGCAGGTTGCTTAACCTCTTATCTCCTCCTTCTGTTCTTCATTTACGCCCCCACACAGATGATAAGATCCAAAGGGTGTGACTGCCCAAGTTCCTGCCTTAAAAACTTCTTCCAATACCCCGCATAGCACTCCTGATTCAGCTGCCCTGTGAATTCTCAATTTACAGTTCTTAGTTGGCAAAGTGATCTTCTATAGCTGTCTTGTTAAGAAGCTTATGTTATTTCCTTAAAAATGAAGAGAGTAATATGAGTAAGAGTGAGATGAAAAAAATAAGCCGCATCATCGAGGAAGCAGTCGGAATAACTTCTGCAGATGATGCTGCCGTCCCTGCATCTTGGCTTGTGAATATGTCGCCCTTGTTCTCATTGGTCCGCGCTAGTTAGGAGGCTGAACGTATTGCCTTAAGAACCGGGCGCTCAAAATAATGACGTTGGAAGACCTTGGTGAGTCAACACCTCAAAAATTATGACCTAGACCACTCCTTCACTCTCATTTGCTTTATGTGTGCACTCGTTGACGAGTATAGATTCTTGACTCGACCACTATCTGCTTTAGATTCGATATTTGCGTTATGCTTCTCACTTTCACATCCGTTTCTTCGCCTTAGGCAGTAGCAACTGCATTTCAACGCCGACGACACCGGTTGTCATTCAAATGAGGAACTCTCGCTAACATTGCTCACATTGCTCGCTGTGTGTTGGCGATGTCGGCCTTGGATGGAGATGCAGCTGCATCTGAGCATGCTGACAACATTGACAGTATAGGAGGGCAAGTGAAGCTCCATCGGGAGGGGACAGACACTATTGCAGAAGCTGCTGCGGTTGCTGCAGACAATGCCCTAGACGAGAGCGACATTGTAGTCGAAAGTGACGCTACAGATGAAGCCAACATTCTCAAAGGCCTCACGGAGGGGGTCCGCAATCAGGACGACCTCCAGAGAGATATCACTTATCAGGCGAACCTTGTCCTCATCGAACAAGAAGATGAGCGCGACCAGAAGCGTATAGAGAAGGTGATATCGAACAGAGACAAACTGCTTGCTCAGAAGAAGACTCAGAAGCGCAAGCTTGACACTCAAGCCCTCAATACCTTGATGCGCAAGCGGCTACAGGCTGAAATAGACCGAATCGACGCTGACGTAGCGGCACTCGACAACGATATTCGTGACATACAGCAGCGGATAGCTGTGCGACACCAACATGAGAAAGATGAGGATGTTCAGGTTGTGCAACATGGAAATCGCCGCCTGCCAAATGAGTCTTATCGAGATTTCCTCATTCGTATAGGCAAGATTACCCCTTTTGCTCGGATGCCTGAAAGAAATATGGAAGGTTTCGCCGGTGAGCTTACGGAGGTTCTTATGGATGCTGAAGAAGAGGCAGAAGGGGAAGAATTACAGACGGATGAGGCTGAGCCTAGATCACATCAAATCCTTCGACTCCCGGGTTTCAATGAGATTGACAGTGGGACTGTTACACCAGCCGAAAGCGAATTTTCTCTCCGCCCTCGCAAAAGAATACGCCTTAAGAATGGGAGTGCGAATTCTTCGGCTTTAGTCTCTGGAGATGAAGTGCGCCATACATCCACAGATAGAGATTCAGAAGATAGTTCCACCTCAGATGTGACAGACATAGATCTTGCAGCATTGGATGATGAGGATGATGGTGGTGTTATTGATCTTACCCATAGGAAAAAGAAACGCTCCAAAGGCGTATCGACTGCAGATGTTGGAACTGAGGATCTCACTGGAATCGACGATGGCAACGAGCAGGTGTATCAGTCACGTCTACAGTCTTGGGTTGAAAGGAGAAGTCGTGCACGGCGCAATAAACAGAAGATACATTCTGTTATCACTGAGGCTGGAGAGGACTCCGAGAAGCCTGCCTCACATACTCTGCAAGGTGGAGCTGATGAGGAAGAGTGGTTCCAGCCTAGTCCTGATGCGCCGGATCATTACTATGAAAATGATCTAAAGCTCCCAGGAGACATATATCCAGCGCTGTTTGACTACCAGAAGACTGGTGTACAATGGCTTGGCGAACTCTATGCTCAACAAGTCGGCGGTATTATAGGTGACGAGATGGGTTTGGGAAAGACCATCCAAATCATATCATTCCTCGCTGGTCTGCATTACAGTAAGAAGCTTACGAAGCCTATCATTGTCGTCGCACCAGCAACTGTCTTGCGCCAGTGGGTCAATGAGTTCCATCGATGGTGGCCACCGCTTCGTGTATCAATATTGCATACTTCGGGGAGCGGTATGCTTAATGTCCGTAACGAGCGCCGCATGGAAGATTATGAGGAGCCGTTCCGTGGACGACAAGATAAGAAGCCATCAAAGTCGCACAAGCTGGCTAAGGGAATTGTTGACCGAGTAGTGGAACACGGGCATGTTCTTGTCACTACATATGCCGGGCTGCAGACTTACGGTGACATTCTTATACCTATAGATTGGGGTTACGCGGTGCTTGATGAGGGTCATAAAATTCGCAATCCAAATACGGCTATTACAATCTATTGCAAGGAACTGCAGACTGCAAACCGAATCATTCTGTCTGGTACGCCAATGCAAAATAACCTGGTTGAGCTTTGGTCTCTCTTCGATTTTGTCTACCCAATGCGACTTGGCACTCTTGTCAACTTCCGTAACCAGTTCGAAGTCCCCATCAAGATCGGCGGTTACGCCAATGCAACAAACTTGCAGATCATGACTGCTACGAAATGTGCGGAGACCTTGAAAGACGCAATTAGCCCCTACCTCCTGCAACGATTGAAGGCTGATGTTGCTGCCGATCTGCCAAAGAAGAGCGAACAGGTGCTATTTTGCAAGCTTACGAAACCCCAACGCGAAGCCTACGAGATGTTCCTCAACTCGGATGAGATGACTTCTATCCTGAACAGAACTCGACAAGCACTCTATGGGATTGATATTCTCCGCAAGATATGCAATCACCCTGATTTGCTGGATCCCAGACTCCGAGATAAACCTGGTTACCGATGGGGGAATCCTAACAAATCTGGTAAAATGCAGGTCGTCAAGGCATTACTTGAGATGTGGAAGAAGACTGGTGACAAAGCGCTTCTCTTTAGCCAGGGGGTTCAAATGCTCAATGTCATCGAAGAATTCGTTAAAAGTCTCGCTGGATTTAATTATCTACGCATGGATGGAAGCACAAATATCAAAGATCGCCAGTCCATGGTCGACCGTTTCAACGATGACCCAGATTTGCACGTTTTCCTACTGACGACAAAGGTCGGTGGTCTTGGCGTCAATCTAACTGGTGCAAACAGGGTCATAATCTTCGATCCCGACTGGAACCCGTCAACTGACGTGCAAGCTCGGGAGAGAGCCTGGCGTTTAGGGCAGAAGAAGGAGGTCACGATCTACCGTTTGATGACGGCAGGTACAATAGAAGAAAAGATTTACCACCGCCAGATCTTCAAACAGTTTCTCGCCGATAAAATCCTCAAAGATCCTAAACAGCGCCAGACGTTCCATATGAAAGATCTGTATGACCTCTTCACGCTTGGCTCATCAGATGGCTCAACGGAGACTGGAGAGATGTTCAAAGGGTCTGAGCTGCAACTGAACGGGCCAGACGATCAACCAGAGCATTTCTCGACGACTGATCAGTCGAATGGCTGGCACGGCGGTACTAGAACTTCACATTTTACAGCATCGACCGACAGGGTCCCTTGGGGAGGCATCACTGCAGCAGCTCCATCTGAGCACGAAAAAACTGATGGTGTCGACGACACCGAAGTGCGTAAGATTACCGGCGTCGCTGGCATGGAGGTCTTCCGTGGCGATCCCTCGGAATCCAAGCCAACTACCGAGGATTCTCGTATTCTGGAGGGCATCTTTGCGCGATCTGGCGTTCACAGTGTTCTTCAGCACGATCAAATCGTCAACGGCAAGCGAGTTATTACAGCCGACCGCAGCATACTCGAGCGCGAGGCTAAACGTGTGGCAGCGGAAGCTGCCGCCGAACTTCGCAAAGCTGGTGAGGCAGCTCGTAATATCCCAATCGGCACAGTGACGTGGACCGGCGAGGTGGGTGAGGCCGGAAGACCAGCCAATATTCGTCGGGGAGCTGGGCCAAGCTCTGCTGGCATCCTGTTAAATTTGGCCGAGAGGCAAGGTTTGACGCCTGGCAGTGCTAGCAGCTCAAGATCAGGAACACCAAACGGACAGAGAGCGACGCCTCGAGGCAAGGACTTCATCAAGCTCATACCCGACTACATCAGGCACCAAGGAGGTAGCGTGCCGACACAGATGTTGGTGGTTCATTTCGGAAGTATGTGCAAGACGAATCAGCAAAGTGAGGAGTTTAAGGCTATGCTGCAACAGGTTGCAACGTTAAAGAAAGGGAGTGGGACGAGAATGAGAGGCAAGTGGGAGCTGAAGGAGGAATTCAAATAAGTAGAATGGAATGGCGTTTCCAATGATAACTAAGGGCCGGAGGGAGGAATTTGCATCTGAACATCATAGATGGCGTTGAGTTATGGGAAGCTCAGGGGTACATGAAGTATCTAAATAAGAGGCAGGCAGGGCCTTGTAAACACATGAAACCCCAGAGGGCTTATAACAGTTCAGGAACATTAGAAAGTTCGCTACTGCTTGTTACTTTCCAAGTTGATGTCTGTAGAAATCACACGTGACTGTCTTTAGCCCAGGTCGTCGCCGTCAAGGCATAATGTCCGTTGACCGGCGAGCACCGCCAAAGTTTGGCAGACCCGGAAGCAAGTGAAGGCCGGGAAATACACCTCAGGGTACGTGCGTCTATTCTCCCGTTTTGCCATCGCCGAGGTCTTATGTCTCTTGCTCTGAACGAATAGGAAAGCAGGAAGCAAGAATCCATGACGCTTACTATTTGTCGAAAACGGACTGGTGGGAGGCGACTCAAATGGGAGAGTAGTGGATGCAGGTGATGGCAACGAGCTTGTGAGGGCCGCTGGAAGCCGACAACTATGAGTGAGGTGCTAAGGCACCCATTTTTGTACTCCGTCGACTAATGTTGCACTAAACCGTCCCAAGCTAGCGGACCCGATCACGTACTCGATCCCCCTTTTTCGAATCGCGATCTGCTCTACAGGCTGGGGATCGGCTAGCGTCGCCAATCTAAGTTTAGCGCCCAACGTGATCTGTGGCTGAGACAGATGACGGACGAACAAGAGGTTGAGGCTGAACCTTTAGAAACAGGACGGTCTGGGATGAACGTACTTACGCAATAGATGCAACCAGAGGCCTTGAATTGGGCACATCTTCTTCAATGTACCCTGGAATTATTCTAGCATAATTGAGACCTTGGATATTTGTGATACGATATCCCTGCGCTTATGCACGTTGGACATCAAAGAGACACGAAGGAGCGCATGGATGAGAAGCAAGCAAGCGCAAAGATAGAATGTTCGAAAATGGACCCTAGGAGCTTCCTTCGGCATCCGGCCCGCCAGCAGGCCGAGGTGTGTGGCAGGCAAGACAATATCTAATGATGACTCGTCGACCTCATGCACTATGTCTACTCCTATTGTATAGTCCCTTTCAACCGATATGGAAAGTCAAAAGTTGCTTGGGGGAAAGTGCAGGCCTTCTGCGTACCTTAAAACAAGATATAGTCATGATTCCATGGGTGTCCCAACACCAGAAGTAACAGGCGGCCTCGTATGTAAGACAGGAGGAATGGCCGGTTTTACACAATGAACTCGTCCATACGAGCCACTTATCTTTCGGGATTGCAATTGTGATCTCGATCGTGTACTTACCTATAAGCATGCTATTATATCTACTTAAATATAATCATACATCCAGCTACTAGACATATATATGCAGGGATCGTCCGGCGGGCAGTCGTCCACTCCACGACCCTAAATTAAACAACCTCCTGACCGTCATCCCAACCTTTATATTTATCTTTCACTCTTCCTGTCTGCATCCTGTCGAGTGCTTTTACGCGCTTCCTTCCCCTCTCTATGCACATCTGCATTTGTGTCTCTATAGCTGTCAAGAATAATATCTGCGAGGAAATCTAAACACCTTAGCACGGGTTTTAGTTGACGCACGCCACAATCGTCATCCATTGCGGCCGCGCTTTCGACTAGATTGACCAGGCATGAGCATACAACACCACGACGAAGCTGGCTTTGTCTCTTCAGACCTCGCGGCCAGAGTGCCGCCTCTGACTGTGTCTGGCGACGACAGCGCCCTCGAGGAGCAGTCCAACGGCAGCCCGTTCGAGTCAGCTCCTTTCATGTCCGACTTCCATAATGACCTTCCCTCCGCGACTGTTACTCCCATGTCGACCTCGACCTTGAAATCGAAACTCTCCAACGCTTCACCTGCGGATTTCATTAAACACCCACTCGATGCCTCTGAGGATGCACGGGAAATTGTGCGTCTCGTGCAGTGCTCCCAATGTTCATATCTCCTACACGACCCTATGACCCTGCCTTGTGGGAACTCTCTCTGCAGGAAATGCATACCAGAATTACATCTACGACCCAATATATCATACCCAGCGACCGCGAACCGGCTGCAAGGCTTCACCTGCCCGTTTTCTGAATGCAAACAGGAACATGCCGTTGGTGACTGCAGCTTGGATGTGACGTTGGCGAAAGTTATCGATGTGGTGAAAAGGGACATAGAAGCTTACAAACCTGTGGTCAATGAGACGCCAATGCGACTTGAGGAAAAAGATAAATGGGCTATTGCAGGTGTGTCGAGTTTGAGTGGGAGGTCGCCAAGGAGTAGGGTATTACAAGGAGGACGATTGGTTGCTACATACACTATGGTCAACATGGGAGAACTGGATTTCGATTCGGAAGTTGTGTATACAACTATGTCAGAGACTAGAGACGAATATTACTATCTGGATGTTGCTGTCTTAGAACATCTCAAAGAGGCTGCAAAGTCGGAATTGGATTGCCAAGTCTGCTATGCTCTATTCCTGGATCCATTTACGACGAGTTGTGGACATACTTTCTGCAGGAAATGTCTTCATAGGGTTTTGGATCACTCAAACTGTTGTCCCATCTGTCGTCGTACACTTTCTATCCCACCCTCTCTTACAAAAGCTCAGTACCCGTCCAACAAACGCCTCGATTCCCTGCTCTTCAGTTTCTGTCCTGATGCCATTATCGCACGGGAGGAGGCCGTCCGACAGGAAGAGAATCACTGCATGGGTGATCTCAACACTCCGCTTTTCATATGCACACTCTCCTTCCCGTCCATGCCGACCTTCCTTCACATTTTCGAGCCACGATATCGTCTCATGATTCGGCGTGCTATGGAGTCAGGAGACCGGAAGTTCGGCATGCTCCTTCACAATCCATCGCAGAGTTCACAAGGAGAACTTGGCCCCGTTCCATTTTACCAGTATGGCACACTCCTCCATATAGTAAGCATGCAGCTCCTTCCTGATGGTCGAAGTTTAATAGAAACAACTGGCGTTTCACGCTTTCGCGTCTTAAAATATGGGACCTTGGATGGTTACACCGTCGGCCAAATACAGCGCGTAGATGATATCTCTCTCGCGGACGAAGAAAACCTCGAGGCATCTGAGACATCCGAATCATCTCATCCACATTCCCCCAGTGCAGCTGACCATTTCGCGGTTCCACCACATCATTCTCGCCCTCGATGGCAACCTGGCGCACTTGATCTGGATACGACATCAACAAAAGACCTCATGGAGATAGCAACACGCTTCGTACGAAGCATGCAAGCACAGTCAGCACCTTGGATGCAGACGAGGGTATTACAAGTCTACGGGGATTTCCCTAACGATCCAGCTCTATTCCCTTGGTGGTTCGCAAGCATATTACCAATCATAGATGCCGAGAAATATAGGCTGCTTGAGACAACTAGCGTGCGGCAACGGCTGAAGATCTGCGTGGGATGGATATTGAGGATCGAAGCTCAACGATGGTAGGTTTTGCACTCCCGCTTTCCATTTCTCCCAACACGCCCCAATTGCATTACCTGTAATCTCTCGACTGTGCTCTACTCTGCCGTCCCATACTCTTGTTGTCTTGTCACAAAAGCACAACCCTTTGAGAGAGCGGCCGGCTGAGATCAACATGCTGAGCCTAGGTTCACAGAGACCTGGCCCGACCTAGACTGAGCTGATTACTGAATTTTCTTCTTCAACCTGCAGGAGCCACAGCCCAAGCTGTACCATCATTTGACTAGCCGTTTTGGGGCTGCTGCTCACGCTGTGCAGTGTGATGCTTTTGCTTGTGGGGGAGTGGAGCGTTACTGTCACTGTCGTTGTGCCGGGCTTGCACAGAGATTTATGACCTTTGCCTCGACTTTCGGAACGAAGGATCCTCACCTCTACCTCGTGGATCTACGGGACAGGGGAATGGCGTGCTGGGACAACATCCTCGTCATGTCGTCTTGTAATTAGCACAAGAGGCATCCCAGGATTGAATTTTCTTTTTGTCGTACATGTATTGAGTTCTGCGGATTGTTCATCAGGATTGGTACCGGAAGGCATGTTTGAGTGGTGTCAGGGTCGGATTGAGGGCTTTGCATGAATGAGCGAATGAGACTTGCATATGTTTATATGTTACACACATAAATTTCCGTACGTCTCCGTACGTCTCCGTTTGTAGTCTGTTTCGCTCGTTTATGCGTCATGTCATGCATTGATTAGATGGGACACACATATGAATGGACTGTGAGAAATTTAATTCAGTTCATAAAGTTTGCTGAATCTATATATCATGATTATTATTAGTGATCTAGCTATACACCATGCAGTACTTCTATCTGTAATGATCAAGGAAACCCTGCCCGAGCGCCATCTACAGGCCTCTCTGGCGGGATGAAAACTTTGCCTGCGGTTCTATTGAGACTTTACTCACTCGCAGCCTGTGATACCAAGATAAGCAGCCTCACCGCCGTCTATTTAGCTGTAATGAAATAGTGCCACTAGCTGGCTAATGGCGAGGTAAAAGATCGGATGTCTGCTGTGTTCTTTGAGGCTTTAGTTGATCCTAGAGGCCTCCCTCTTTTCTTTGGTCCTGCTGTCTGCCACGGCCTGTTTGCAGGTTCAGTCTCAGTCTGGGCCGGAACTTGGGCCGAAGCTTAAGCTGGAGCTTGGGTTTGGGTGGAAGGTGTCGTTCGGTAGTTGGGATAGTTAGGGTGGTAGTGGTCCTGGAAGTAGGTTGGGCGGGTATTGTACGCTAATTTTGCTGCTTCATTCTGCTTTTAGCGCTACAGGCAGTCCTAGGACCAGAGAATCCACACTAGGGAGTATTCCAGTATGACTTCACAACGTGCCCGTACGAATAGCACTAGAAACACTAGGTAACTAGGCATTCTCTAGAGGAGGGTTCGTAATCGTGGAGCTAGCAGTTCCAAATTAAGCCGTTACCAATAAGGATGTTGGCCTGCTCTAGCTCTACAACGCTAATATAGAGAGGTCCTGTTGTCCGTCTGGAGCGAAGGAGTTTCTTCTTCCATGTGGGTCTTAGTATTTCGACGTGTCCGCGCAGTTTGGGGTTCTGCTTGTATCTCTCCCCTTCGCCTTAGCTTAGTCCTAGACCTAATTCCATAGGCAATAACTATAAATTCCCTTTTCTTAATGCGTACCCCTCCTCCCAGCACCTGTAGCCACTATGTGTTCTATAGCCATTCCGTCCGGGTCCCTCCTTCGTCTGTCGTAAGAACGAGGTCTCCGCTTGGCGGCCCTAAATCGCTACCACCTGCCCTTTCAGCACTGTTTTATTTAATTGTTTAGTGTATTTGCGGTTTGTACGAAGGTTAGTGTACGCGTGCGCCTTGTCCCTTGTGACTATGACCTCTCTTTTGTGTCAGCTAGGGACTGGTTTGGCTGTAGTAGCTGCTGCAGCTGTAGTTGGCTTTGCCGCTGCCGTGTACGAAAGGACCCCTTGAGAGGTGCGCTGTGTCTCAACCTTCGATGCAAGTTGCTGTACAGCCTCGTATAGTGTGCGGATCGCGTTCGCTGTTGTCCGTTGTTGGTCCTTTTGCGGCTCTGCAAAATTTTTCGGTGTCGTAAGTCCGCTCTAGAGCAATCCGTGGTCATTAGCTAAATAGGTTGCTAGTAGTTCAAATTCAGCTTTTAACAGGTTCTGTAGGCTTCTTGTAGTCTCTAGGGGTGTTGTTTGGGTGGCACGACGTGTTTCCTGACGCGTCGCTCATTCTGCTGTCGACACCGCCACTATTGCTGCATTGACTCTCTCGCAGCCAGCTGGCGCTTAAGGAGCTCATTCTAAGATGAAATCAAGGTGTTTTTGAGGTCTAGGCAGTTTATAGGCTAGATTGCCGTTTTAGTTGTTCTCTTCAATTGAAGCTCATGATTAATAGAAATGAAATGAAATTTAGGACCATTTCCCGTGTTTTATGAAAAGATGGAAGAGGCGGTGCACTTGCACTAAGTCTCTTCTGCATCGGCTCTACAGGTAGGGCCAGCAGTCGGCACATAAGATTCGGGAACGGGTGAATACGATGTGTTCGCTGAGAACTGGTATGTGAGGATCAGGGAAGTGTACGATATGCTGTGCTTGGAAATTAGGGATTCGGAGCTGGTGAAGCAATCTCCTGGCTTCCTCCAAAAGGATGGGGAAGGGGTTTGGCTGCAGCATCTCTAAACCGCAAAGAACGCAAAGATCATGGATGATGGATGATAGGAAGGCGTAAATGAAGTGTGGCACTAAAGGAGAAATAATTAGTTTCACATTTAGCTGCATTATCTCCTGCGTGGGATTTAGCGAGCGAGCTGCAGCGATTCTGCTCCCCACAACCTTATCCCTCCTGACACGCCCGTCCTAGGATAATAAATAGGGGAACTCACCTGTCAATGCCATGCGCTATACTATAGCTTTGGCTCTCTATCACATTACAAGGGAAGGACAGGAAACATACCATACCACAGGCATAGCCCAAGAGGAAGCGGCTGTCTTGAAACCTCCCGGAACGCGAAGACGAAATCACAGCCTCATTAATCACAGCCTCCATCCTCCGTACGGCATAAGCCCACATATATTCAGGCCCATACGAGGTCCATGAAATTTGGCTCGCCACACTCGATTCAGTCTTGCGACAGATATCAATGACACTCGCATACCGAACCGTATGATTGCGTATGAATGCGCCAACCTGGAACACATAATGTCTACGGAGACAAACTCTCATGGCTGTGAGGCTGGCCTCACCTTGTCTATTTCCCCAATTGTCAAGATAGCTACTTCCACTCCGACCTCTCCTGGTGCCGCATCGCCCTCCGCATTACGGGGGCTCCCTCTGATTTTGGATCAGCTCAAAGTCCCTGCAATAGAACCACCAACACGGCCTAAAAGCACACCGTTCTCATGGCAAGAGACTTTGAACTGCGACTATGCAATGCGGGCTCTGAACGGCCTGGACCAGTCTGAAACCATATCCAGGAGCAAAGATGAACTACAGCAAGCCGAGAATGTACCAGCTATGAAAATGACTTTCTCTGGTCTCCCTACCGAAATCCACGAACTTATTCTAGATCACTTATTTGGGGTTCGCGCCTCAACCGCGAATACTACGTCATCATCTCGAGGTTGGAGCACAGCTCTGC
>Ga0335075_10006801_pt1 | contig 17651 bp, 17 predicted proteins | sample Lox_Sample_24_FD_206723 | JGI IMG/M metagenome (GOLD analysis project Ga0335075, IMG submission 206723) | Soil microbial communities from Loxahatchee National Wildlife Refuge, Florida, United States - Lox_Sample_2.4 | ecosystem: Environmental > Terrestrial > Soil > Wetlands | place: USA...
CGCCGACGAAGTGCTGCTCATCAAGTGTTTCGACTCGCGCGAGGACGGCGCCGTGGCGCGCTTCGCTCCCCATATGGCGTTTATCGATCCGACCGCGCCGCGCAACGCGCCGCCGCGCGAGAGCATCGAGTTGCGCGCCTACGTCATTTTCGGCGAGGATGAGAAGGCCCGGCATTGACGCGGGGCTTCTTCGCATAATCCCAGCTACAACGAGATGTGAGTCGTGAGCGTCGCGCTATGCCGGCTCAAGGCGCTCGTTGGCGCCGCCGGCGCGCGCGGCTGAAATCCGAGAGTGAACTCAAAATGCCCACTTTGTTCGACCCGCTCGAGATTGGCGATCTCAAGGTTCCGAACCGCATCTTCCTGGCGCCTTTGACGCGCAACCGTTCGAGCGGCGAGGGCCGGGTTCCGAACGCCTTGATGCGCGACTATTACGTGCAGCGCGCCTCGGCGGGTCTCATCATTTCCGAGGCGACTTCGGTTGCGCCTCAGGGCGTCGGCTATCCGCATACGCCCGGAATCTGGTCCCAAGAGCAGGTCGAGGGCTGGCGCAGGATCGTGGAGGGCGTTCACGCGGCCGGCGGGCGCATGTTGCTCCAGCTCTGGCATGTCGGGCGCATCTCCGATCCCATCTATCATGATGGCGCGCTTCCCGTTGGCCCGAGCGCCATCGCGCCCAAGGGCAATGTGAGTCTGCTGCGGCCGCAGCGCCCTTATGTCGCGCCGCGCGCGCTTGAGACCGGGGAGATTCCGGGCGTGGTCGAGGCTTTTCGGCGCGGCGCTCGGAACGCCGAGGCGGCCGGCTTCGACGGCGTCGAGATCCACGGCGCGAACGGCTATCTCCTCGACCAGTTCTTGCAGGACAGCACGAACAAGCGTGACGACGGTTACGGCGGCTCAATCGAGAATCGCGCCAGGCTCCTGCTCGAGGTCGCCGACGCCGTCGTCTCCGTCTGGGGCGCGGGCGGGGTCGGCGTGCATCTCGCGCCGCGCGCCGACGCGCACGACATGGGCGACAGCAATCTGCCGGAGACCTTCGGCTATGTCGCGCGCGAACTGGGCAAGCGCAAGATCGCTTTCTTATGCGCGCGCGAATCGACCAAGGCGCCGCGGCTCGGACCCGAGCTCAAGGCGGCGTTCGGCGGGGTCTATCTCGCCAACGAAGGGTTCACGCGCGAGGCGGCAGAGGCGGTGATCGGCGCCGGCGAAGCCGACGCGGTCGCCTTCGGCAAGCTCTTCCTCGCCAACCCCGACCTGCCGCGCCGGTTTGCGCTCGGCGCGCCGCTCAACGCCTGGAACTCCGAGACCTTCTACAGCGACGGTCCCGCCGGCTACACCGATTATCCGGCGCTCGAGGAGCAGGCCGCGGCCGAGTAGGAGCTCACGGCTTCAGATGCTCGACCTCGATGAAGGCGAAACCGTAGGGGTTGGCGTTGATCACGTTGTGCTCGACGCCTTCCCGCCGCGCATAAGGCACGTGCCGTTTCAGCGTGGCCGTGCGCGAGCCGCCGCCCGGCTCCTCCAACATGAGCTCGCCGTCGGCGAGCGGGACCACGACATAATCGGCCTCATGGCGATGCCATCCCGTCTCGGCGCCGGGCGCGAATCGCCACTCGGTGACGCGCACATGCGGCTCGGAGATATGAACGTGGGGCACGGCTTTCGGTCTTGACGGCATGGGGTCGCTCCATTCGCGGCGCGGCTCATTGGCGCTCGCGCCGATCCTCATGCCTTGCGGGCAGGCGGGCCTCCTTTCGAAGGCCCCCCTCGAATTTGCGCGAGAGCGAGCGGCTATTCCGCCGCCCCCGCGGTCTGCAGGGTCGCGAGGTCGAGCCGCACGGCCGGGCCCATGGTCGAGGAGACCGCCGCGCGCAGAAGGTAGTGGCCCTTCGCCCCCGGGGGCTTGGCCCGGTTCACCGCATCGACGAAGGCGCGGACGTTCTCGGTGAGCTTGTCGTCGCCGAACGAGGCCTTGCCGACCGAGCCCTGCACGATGCCGGCCTTCTCCGCCCTGAATTCGACCGCGCCGCCTTTCGAGGCCGCGACGGCGGCCTTCACGTCCATCGTCACCGTGCCGACCTTCGGGTTCGGCATGAGCCCGCGGGGCCCGAGCACCTTGCCGAGCCGGCCGACCAGCGGCATCATGTCGGGCGTGGCGATGCAGCGGTCGAAATTGATTTCGCCGCCCTGCACCTGGGCGACCAGGTCCTCGGCCCCGACCACGTCGGCGCCGGCCTCGCGCGCTTCGTCGGCTTTCGCCCCGCGCGCGAACACCGCGACCCGCAGCGTGCGGCCGGTGCCGTTCGGCAGGTTGACGACGCCGCGCACCATCTGGTCGGCGTGCTTGGGATCGACGCCGAGGTTGAGCGAAAGCTCGACCGTCTCGTCGAATTTGGCGACAGCGTTGGTCTTGATCAGCTTGACCGCGTCCTCGAGCTTGTAAAGCCTGGTCCGCTCGACCTGCTCGCGCGCCTTGAGGATTCGCTTGCCGTGATGCGCCATTGGGTCAGCCCTCCACCACCTGAAGGCCCATCGAGCGGGCCGAGCCTTCGATCATCCTGATCGCCGCTTCGATCGTATCGCAGTTGAGGTCGGCGATCTTCTTCTCGGCGATCTCGCGCACCTGCTCTTTGGTCACCTTGCCGACGAAGCCGCGGCCCGGCGTCTTGGCGCCGGAGGCCGGCTTCTTGCCGAGCTTGAGATTCGCGGCCTTCTTCAGGAAGAAGGTCACCGGCGGCTGGCGCATCTCGAAGGTGAACGAACGGTCCTGATAGGCGGTGATGACGACCGGAATCGGCGCGCCCTTCTCCATTTGCGCGGTGCGCGCATTGAAGGCCTTGCAGAATTCCATGATGTTGAGGCCGCGCTGGCCGAGCGCGGGACCGATCGGGGGCGACGGATTGGCCGCGCCCGCCGGCACCTGCAGTTTGATGTAGCCGGTAATTTTCTTAGCCATTCAGGCTGCTCCATGCACAGGCGCGAGGCCTTCGGAGTCGCCCGGGAGGCCTTGCGCCAGGATTGCAGTTCGTGGTGCGAACGATGATCCGGCCTGGCGAGCCGGGCGTTCTCCCACGGGTTTTAGGAAGGCGGGCTGGTAGCAGGTTTGCGGCTTCAGGGCAAGTGCGCGATATTGGCCGCGCGACGAGGATCAAGCATGAGCGACAGCAAGGCAAGCGCGGTTCATCGGCGGAAAGGAGCCAGCGCAGGGTCAGCGACGATCTCCTACGACGCGGACGTGATCCTGTGGTCCGAGCAGCAGGCGCGCCTTCTGCGCGACGGCCGGTTCGCCGAGCTCGACATCGAACATCTGGCGGACGAAATCGAAGACGTGGGCAAGAGCGAAAAGCGCGAATTCGTAAGTCGAATGGGGGTTTTGCTGGCTCATCTTCTAAAGTGGAGTCGCCAGCCGACGAAGCGAAGTGCGAGCTGGCGTGCGACAATCGTCGACCAGCGCAAGCGTATCGCGCTCGCCATCAGGAAGACGCCGAGCCTGAAGGCGGTGATGCGCGACCCCGACTGGAAAGAGGACATCTGGCTCGACGCACGCATGCAGGCGCGGAAGGAGACGGGCCTGGGAGAGGATGAATTGCCCGAATTCTGTCCCTGGACGATGGATCAGACGGTCGATCCCGACTTCTGGCCGCAGTGACGCGCGAAAGAGTCGGGAGGTTGGGGTGAACCGCAGGGCCTTCATCCGTCTCACGGGCTTCGCCGCCGCCTTCGGAACGGGCGCGGGTAAGGCGCTCGCCGTTTCGGAGGCGATCGACGCCAGGGCGATCCTCGACGATCCGGAGGCGCCGGTCGGCGGGAATCCAAAAGGAAGCGTGCCGATCGTCGCCTTCCTCGACTACAATTGTCCCTACTGCCGGGCGACCGCGCCCGATCTCAAGCGATTCGTCGCCAGCGACGGCGAGATCAGGCTTATCTACAAGGATTGGCCGATCCTCGCGATCTCTTCGGTCTATGGCGCCCGGCTCGCGCTCGGCGCCAACCTTCAAGGCCAATACCAGGCGGCTCACGACGCGTTGATGGCGATCCGCGGGGGCAAGACGACGGAGGCGACGATGCGCGAGGCGGTGGAGGCCGCGGGCGTCGACATGGCGAAGCTCGACAGCGGCCTCGCCGCGCATGACAAGGCGATCATGCGCCTCATCAAGCGCAATGACGATCAGGCGAAAGCGCTTGGCCTTCAGGGAACGCCGACCTATCTCGTCGGCCCCTTCCTGATCGCGCAACCGCTCAATTACGAGGGCTTCCGCGAGGCGGTGCAGAATTTCCGCCAGCATCTGAAGTAAGCCAGCGCGGCTGGCGAAAGCGCCGGTCGATCCGGTCCCTCTCAATCGCCTGCAACGCCTGCCTCCCTCCAGGCGCCCGGTCGGGTGTCAGCCCTCGCTTCGCCTCTGATAGCGCATCGTCCAGACCGCCTCGTCGCCCGGGGAATATTCATGGCCAACCCAGGGCGTCCCGCAGACGTGCAAATAGGCGTAAGGGGTCCCGGCGAACATGATCCAGGCGCCCGCGTCCCGGACCGTGGTTGGAAGTCCACAATGGCTGGCGTCGAACGGCCAAAGGATCATCCAGTGCGGCCCGATCGGTATGGCTGGGCTCGTTCTGTCGTGCGGAGTCGTATTGCTGTGCTGGGTCGCGCCGCAGAGCATGTAGCACAGCCCCGGCGCCGTGTTGGTTGGCTTTGGCTTGCCCGCGAGCGCATCCTGGAACCACTGCATGCCGAGAGCGTCGACGCACATCGGCGGATCGCCGACCACGTCTTCGTCGCCCGGCGTGCAGATCCACTCGTTCGCGCCTTTTCTCAAGACCTCGGTCACGCGGCCTTGCCTGTCGATCTCGGCGACCGTCGCATGTTCCGTGATGATGCGCGGCCCCGCGCGCATGGCGCGGGCGATTCTGACTGCGCGGATTTGCTCCTCGCGCGTCTTCAGAGCGACACTGCCGTCGGGCAGAGCGATGGCGGCGTTGCTGTAGCTTCCGGACCCAGCGTCCTGAGCTTTGGCGACATCGCCAATCGCGGCCATCGCCGCTCCGAAGAAGGTGGCGCGCGCGACCAGCGAGCGGCGCGACAGCTTCTCCCCGGCCGCGGGGCGGTCTACATAATGCTGGGTCATCTCATCAACTCCCGCATGGACACGAGACGGCGTCGCTTAGCGAGCCGTACAGCAAGCGCGAGCGTCGCGTCGATCATCGTCCCTGATAGACGGGGGGACGACCTTCGGCCTCAGCCTTGCGGCCTTCCTTGAAATCCTCGCTGCGATAGAGCGCGCGGTATTGCCCTTCCAGTTTCGACAGGGCTTCGATTTCAGACGAATCGATCGCGAGATGCGCGGAAGCGAGCGTCGCTTTGACGCCGAGCGGCCCGCATGCGGCTACTTTCGTCGCCATTTCAATACCGGCCTCGAGAGCCGCGCCGGCCGTCGGGGCGATCGTCTGCACCACGCCCATCCGCATCGCTTGCTCAGCGCTCCAATGGTCGCCGGTCAGCATGTAGCGCATTGCGTTCGCCCATCCCGCTTCGCGGACGAAACGGACCGTGGCGCCCCCGCCGGGGAAACGGCCGTGCGTGTTCTCGTCCTGTCCGAAGCGCGTGTCGGCGGCGGCGATTCGGATGTCGGCGACAAGGTGAAGCTCGTGGCCCATGTTCCACGTGTCGCCGTGGACGACCACGATGAGCGGTTTCGACAAGCCCTTTGTCTTTGGCAAGGGATCAATGATCTCCGGGTCGGAGAGGAAGGGCCGCCCCGACGCCGCCAACGCCTGAAAGGCGTCGACGTCGATGCCGCGCGAGAAATTGTCGCCGTGTCCGAAGAGCACGGCCGCGCGCAGCGACGGGTCGTGCTCGTACTGGTAATACGCCTTGGCCAAACCGAGGTATGTTTCCGGATCGACTCGGTTCTGGATATAGGGGCGATTGATCCCGATCAGGACAATCTGGCCGCGGCGTTCCACGGTGACCTTGCTGTCCGCGCCGAGCGGCGTCTCAGCCATTGTCACTCCTTTCGCCGCGCTCTGAGGCGAGCCGACGCTCTCGCTCGCCGTCGCGTGGGCGATTGTAAGCGGGCCGGTCCATGCCGAGACCATGGCGGCGCCCGCTTTCAGGACCTTGCGGCGTGCGACTGGCAAAATCCGCTCTCCGCTTTCTTGCTGGTCAGTGCAGCGTTTCGATCGCGAGCGCGATGCCCTGGCCGCCGCCGATGCACAAAGTGACGAGGCCGCGCTTGAGACCATCGCGGCGCATCGAGTGGATGAGCTTGGTGGTCAGCACCGCGCCGGTCGCCCCGATCGGGTGGCCATGGGCGACGGCGCCGCCGTCGACATTGACGATATCGTCGGGGAACCCTAGCTCGCGCGCGACGACAATGGCGATCGCAGCGAAGGCCTCGTTGATCTCCGCGCGCTCGATCGAGCCGATCTCCCAGCCGGCCCGCTGCAACGCCCGCCTTACCGCCGGGACAGGCCCAAGACCGAACATGCCGGGCTCGACTGCCGCGACGCCATAGGCGACAAGCCTCGCGGCGGGCTGAAGCGCTCGCTTCTCCGCCCAGGCCTCGTCCGCGAGCACCATGGCGGCCGCCGCGTCGTTGAGGCCGGGCGCATTGCCGGCGGTGATGGAGCCGTCCGGGCGGAACGCCGGCTTCAGGCGCGCGAGCCCTTCGAGCGTGGTGTCGGGACGATTGCCCTCGTCCTCGACGAATTGGGTCGGCCCCTTTTTGCCGGGGACCTCAACGGCCGCGATCTCGGCCTTGAAACGCCCTGCGGCTTTCGCGCGCGCGAAGCGCTGTTGCGAGCGCAAGGCCCACTGGTCCTGCGCTTCGCGCGTGACCTGATATTTCTCGACCAAGTCTTCGGTATGCCAGCCAGAGTGCTCGCCGGAGAAGGCGTCGTTGAGCCCGTCGCGCAGCACGCTGTCGTAAAGCTGCCCGTCGCCCAGCCGATAGCCCCGGCGGCCGCGCTGAACGAGATAAGGCGCCTGATCCATGCTCTCCATGCCGCCGGCGACGGCGGCGTTGGCGTTACCCAACAGGATCTCCTGCGCCGCGGACACGATCGCCTGCGCGCCCGAGCCGCAGACGCGGTTCACGGTCATGGCCGGAACCGTCACCGGCAGGCCGGCCTCAACCGCCGCCTGGCGGGCGGGATTCATCTTGGCCCCGGCCTGAACGACATTGCCCATCGCCGTGGTCTCGATCTCCTCGGGCTTCACGCCCGCGCGTTCGATTGCGGCGCGGATCGCGACGGCGCCGAGGGCGGGCGCCGGCATATCCTTTAAGCTCCCGCCAAAGGCGCCGATCGCCGTGCGGACGGGTTCAGCGAAGACAACCGAACGTGACGGCATGGCTTTCTCTCCTCGTTTCGTGCGCGGTCATGCGATCTGCCGAACCGGCGTGGCGGCGCGGTATCGCGGCGCCGGAGCGGAATTGCCGAACTTCGAGGCGAAGGCGCGCCGCGCCTCGTCGAAGCGGGTCCAGTCGTTCCCGTCCTGTAGCGGCGGGATTGTCACCACCTCCCCTTGGTCGAGGCCGGCTAAAGCAGCGTCGACCATGTCCTCGGCCGACATCACCGTGCCGGGGGTCAATTTCGAATAGTGCAGGCCGCCCTTTTCCCAAATGTCCGTCGCGGTCGCGGCGGGCAGCACCGCCTGGACGCGGACGCCCTTTTCGGCGAGCTCGTGCTGCAGCGACTGCGTGAGCGCCAGCACGTAGGCTTTGCTCGCGCCGTACACGCCGTTCAGTCTCTCAGGGACGACGCCGACCACCGATCCGATATTGATGATCGTTCCCCCGCCGCGCGCGACGAAGGCGGGGGCCGCGGCATAGGTCAGGCGCGTAAGCGCCGTGACGTTGAGCGCGATCATCGCCTCCATCTGATCGACGTCTGCGTTCAGGAGCGGCGCGAGCGACGCTATACCGGCATTGTTGACGAGGAGGGTGATGCTCGGGTCGTCGTGAGGCACAGCCTCGACTTTCGCCAGCGCCGCCTTATTCCCGAGGTCGGCGACGATTGGTTTGACGGAGCGGCCCGTCTCGGAGCTCAACCGCGCGGCCAGCGATTTCAGTTTCTCCTCGCTGCGCGCAACGAGGATGAGATCGTAGCCGCGCTTGGCGAGCCGGTCGGCGTAGATTGCGCCAATGCCGGACGAGGCGCCGGTGATGAGGGCCGCGCCGAGGGAATGGGTCATGCGAGGACTCCTGCTTGACATTGTGCGTATATACGCCTAGCTACGCGCACATACTCCTATTGTCAAGGAGGCGGACATGCCTTTATGTGTCGCGGACGGGAAGCTCGAAATGACGACCGACAAGGCGCCGCCGCTCGAGGAATGCAACTGCCTTGTCGTTCGGCAGGCGGCGCGGCACGTCACCCAATTCTACGACCGCCATCTCGCGCCTGTTGGCCTGCGCACGACTCAGTTCTCCATTCTGGCCCGGCTCAGGCGCCATGGCGTGATGACGATCAAAGCGCTCTCCGAAGAGATGGTGATGGACCGCACCACGCTCGGCCGCAACATCCTGCCGCTCGAACGCGACGGGCTGATCAGCATCGAGCCGGGCCGGACGGACCGCCGCAGCAAGGAGTTGCGGTTAACCAAGGCCGGTCTCGAAAAGTTGCGGTCCGCCTACCAGGGCTGGAAAGATGCGCAAGCCGGCTTCGCCGCCGCCTTCGGCCAGGAGCGAACCGTCGGCCTGCGCGCCATCCTGCATGAGGTGACGGCGACCGACCTTTCGATGGACGCGTGAGGCGGCCGGGCTGAACGGCGGAATCTTTTAGCCCTGGGAACTCGCAACGCTTTGGTCCGTTGGCCGATATAGGCGTATATACTCTTATATAGCCGCTGCCGGAGCATGAAGGAGACGACAATGAGCGCGATCGCTGGCGAGCGCATCGAGAAGGCGCCTGCTCGCGCGTTGACCAAGGCGCGGCTCAAGTGGCTCATCTATGCCGCGCTCGGGGCGAGCATCGCGCTCGTCGGCGCGCGATATGGCTACGAATACTGGACCGTCGGGCGTTTTATCGAGACCACCGACGACGCCTACGCGGGCGGAAACGTCACCCCGATATCGCCGCACGTGGCCGGGTTCATCAAGCAGATCCTTGTCCGCGACAACGCCTATGTGCGCGCGGGGCAGCCGCTCATCCGTCTCGACGATCGCGACTTCCGCGCCGCCGCCGACCGCGCGGCTGCGATCGTTACGGCGCGCAAGGCGACCCTCGACAGCCTCGAGCGCAAACAGACGCTGCAACAAACGGCGATCCGCCAGGCCAAGGCGGAGCTCGACGCGAGGCAGGCGCAGGCGACTTTCGCCAGAGAGGACGACCAAAGGTATCGCGACCTCGCGGAGACAGCGGCCGGGTCGCGGCAAAACGCCCAACGCGCGTCATCGCTGAATCTGGCGGCTGAGGCGAACGTTGCGTCGTCCGAAGCCGCGCTTGACGCCGCCAAGCAGCAGCTCCCGATCCTGGACGCCGAAATCGCGGTCGCCAAGGCCGATGTTGCGCAGGCCGAGGCCGATCTCCACACCGCCGAGCTCAATCTCGGCTATACCGAGATCCGCTCGCCCATCGACGGCTATGTCGGCAACCGCGCGGCGGAAATCGGCGCCTATGTCGCAAGCGGCGCCTATCTCCTCACCATCATTCCGGCCCATGACCTTTGGGTCGACGCGAACTTCAAGGAGAGCCAGCTCGAGCACATGAGTCCAGGACAAGCGGCGACCGTCGTCGCCGATGTCCTGCCGGATCACGTTTTCCACGGCCGGGTCGTCAGCGTGGCGCCCGCAACCGGCGCCGTCTTCAGCGTGATCCCGCCCGAGAACGCGACCGGCAACTTCACCAAGATCGTTCAGCGCGTTCCCGTGCGCGTCAGGCTCGACGACGACCCTATGCTGCGCGCGCTGCGGCCGGGCCTTTCGGCCACGGCCGAAGTGGACACGCGATCGGCTTTGGCGGCGCCGCAATGACCGGCGCCGCCACGACGGCCGCCGCTGTCGCGCCGCCTTCGGCCAGGAGCTGGGTCTGGAGTCTCGGGCCGTTCGTGGTGATGTGCGTTGGCATGTTCATCGCGCTTCTCGACATCCAGATCGTCGCCTCCTCGCTTCAGGACATCGGCGGGGGCTTGAGCGCGGCGCAGGATCAGATCAGCTGGGTGCAGACCGCCTATCTCATCGCCGAGATCATCATGATTCCGCTGTCGGGCTGGCTCACCCGCGTCTTCTCGACCCGCTGGCTGTTCACCGCCTCGGCCGCGGGCTTCACCCTCGCGAGCATGCTCTGCGGGCTCGCCTGGAACATCGAAAGCATGATCGTGTTCCGTGCGCTTCAGGGCCTGTTGGGCGCCTCGATGATCCCGATCGTCTTCACCTCCTCCTTTCATTATTTTCAAGGTCCGCGCCGCGTCTATTCGGCCGCCGTGATCGGCACGATCGCGACGGTCGCGCCGACGCTCGGTCCGGTGATCGGCGGCTTCATCACCGACACGCTCGATTGGCGCTGGCTCTTCTATGTCAATCTCGTCCCGGGCGTCGTGATATCGATCCTGGTCCCGCTTCTGGTGAAAATCGATGAGCCGGACCTTTCGCTGCTCAAGGGCGCCGATTATCCCGGCATTGCGCTTATGGCGATCGCGCTCGGAACGCTCGAATACGTGCTCGAGGAAGGGTCGCGCTGGAACTGGTTCGACGATGCGACCATCCGGGATTGCGCGATGATCGCCGCGGTCGCAGGCCTCCTGTTCGTCATCCGCGGCCTCACCTTTCCGCGGCCCGTGGTCGACCTGCGGGCGCTCGAAAACCGCAACTTCACTCTCGGCTGCGTGCTCTCTTTCATCACCGGCATCGGTATCTTCTCGACCGTCTATCTTACGCCGCTGTTTCTCGGCTATGTGCGCGGCTTCAGCGCCTGGCAGACGGGCATCGCCATCTTCTCCACCGGCCTCGCGTCGCTAGTCGGCGTGCCCGTCTACGTGATGCTGGCGCGCAAATTCGACACCCGCTGGCTCATGATGGCGGGACTCGCATCCTTCGGTCTCTCGATGTGGAGCTTTTCCTTCATCACCCATGACTGGGGCGCGGGCGAACTCCTCATTCCTCAGGTTTTGCGCGGCTTTCCGCAAGTTTTCGCGGTCGCGCCGAGCGTCAATCTCGGCCTCGGCAGTCTGCCGCCGGATCGGCTCAAATATGCGAGCGGCTTGTTCAACATGATGCGCAACCTCGGCGGCGCGGTCGGCATCGCGGTCTGCGGCGCCATCATCAATGATCGCACCAATTTCCATTTCGAGGCGATCGCCTCGAACCTGACGCCGGCCAGCGGCGCCATGATGAGGCTCGTGAACGAGGTCGCTCAGCGCTATGCCGCGATCCCGGGAAGCCCGCAAGCGGGACACGAAGCGGCGCTCAAAGAACTCTGGCTGCTCGCCTATCGCGAGGCGTCGACCCTCGCCTACGCCGACGCCTTTCTCGCCATCATGGTCGCTTTCATCTTTGCGACGCTGCTCGTTCCGTTCATGCGCAATGTCACGGCCCCGAAGGCGCCAGCGCAGGCTGCGCACTGACCGCAGGCGATGCGAGACGTTTTGGCAATTGGAATGACTTGACGACGGGATCACGGGATTGCGCAGGCAGCGTATTCACAGCTCTGTCTCCCACAAATCTTTCGTCTTGATAGATTGTTCTAATCAACGTATGCCGCTGCCAATTGGCTGCGCTGTCGGTCCCAAGGGGCTCAGGGCGGCTGAATCGCCGAGGCCGCTGCTGAGGTCGAAGCAGCCCGGCGCTTAGGGAGGGGCGCAATGGACATTTTTGCGGTTTGGCGCCGACAATTCGGCATGCGACGGGCGAATCTGCTGGCGACGACGGCGTTCGTGACAATCGTAACGGCGGCGTCACCCACCTCGGCGACCGGGAACGCTTCGCCAAAGCTGAGCTGCGCGAGCCTGACCGGGCTACCGATCGCTAACACGCAGATCTTGACTGCGACCGAGATCGCCGCGGGCAGCGGATTGCCGGGGCATTGCAACGTGGTGGGCGTGATTGACAAGCGGGTCAGCTCGCAGGACCCCGACCATTACACCTACGGCGTCGGCTTCGCGATCAACCTGCCGGACAGCTGGGTCGGCCGTTTCGAAATGATGGGCGGCGGCGGCACCGACGGGTCGCTCAACCAGAATCCGCTGGGCAACGGCGGCAGCGAACTGGCCTCCGGCTGGGTCGTGGCGGCGGACGATGGCGGCCACGAGGACGCCAACCCTGCCATTGCTAATGGTTTCACGCCCCCGTTCACGTGGCAGGACGACGACTCCAACGCCGGCGGCACTGCGCATTTCGGCATCGATGCGCATGCGCGCAGCGACTATGGCTACGAGGCCATGGAGCGCGCGACTCAGGTGACCAAAGAGATCATCTGGTACTATTACGGCGAGCGCCCGCGCCATTCGTATTTCTGGGGCTGCTCTAACGGCGGCCGCGACGCCTTCATGCAGGCGCAGCGCTACCCACAGAATTACGACGGCGTCGTCGCGGGCAATCCCGGATTTGATTTGCCCCGCGCAGGAATCGCCGAAGCGTGGGCCGAGCAGAGCCTCGCGCCGCTCGCGACCGGCGTTGACGCGAACGGCCAGCCCAACGTTGAACGATCTCTCCAATCGCAGGACCTCGAAGTGGCGTCAGCCGCGATCCTCGAGGCGTGCGACGGCCTCGACGGGCTCATCGACGGCGTCATCGATAACTATTCCGCCTGCACGACCGCTGTCGTGAAGCCGCATCTTGCGAATTTCACTTGCGGCACGGGCAGGCACGGCAGCACGCCCCACGGCGGCACATGCCTGACCCCGGCCCAGGTCACGGCCCTCCTCAAGATCTATGAAGGGCCGCACAATTCCGACGGCCAACCCCTGTACTCCAACTGGTACTGGGACGCTGGCGTCTGGGATCCGCCGACGGCCTTTGGCGCCGGTTTTCAGGCATGGGACGTGACTTTAGGCGGCGGCTTGCCTCTGAACCTGAGCTTGGGCGCCGGCGCGGTCCCGATGGTGTTCCATAATCCGCCCATCGTCACGCCCGTCAACAGCAGCACGGGCGCGGCGGGCGAGTCGCAGGAGAAGGTGATATTCGACTATAATTTCGACACGGATGCGCCGACGATTTTTGCCTCGGCGCCCGGCTATCCCGAGAGCCCGATGGAGTTCATGACCGGCGTCTCGCTCAATCTCGCGCCATTTGCGTTTCATGGCGGCAAGATGATCATTTACGACAGCGTCAATGACGGAATCTTCTCCGGCGTCGACCTCGTGAACTGGTACAACGCGATGAACCGGGCCCAGTTCGGCCAAGCCTCGAACTTCGCCCGCCTGTTCATGGTTCCCAACATGGCCCATTGCGGCGGCGGTCCGGCGACCAGCGACTTCGCCGCAAATACGCTGAGCGCGATCACGGACTGGGTCGAAAACGGCGTCGCGCCCACGCAGATCATCGCCGCCAACCACAACAGCTCGTCGCCGTTCACCGCGGGCGGCGACCCCAATCATCTGTTCGCGCCGGGCGTAACGACAAACTTCCCCGTCAACGGCACGCGTCCCATCTGCCCCTATCCTCAGCAGACACGCTACAAGGGCGCCGGGGCGACAAACGACGCGGCGAACTTTACCTGCGTTTATAAGCAGCCGGTCTACACCCAGAACTACTTCGACCCGAGCCGGGGCCAACAAGCTCGGGACCGATAGGCTCGGCGCCACTCACGCGACCCCAGGGTTTGGGACTGGGGCCTCGCGACTGCGTTGCGAACGCCTCAGCTCAAACCGTGAGCCAGCGGCGGACCTCGCTCTCGTTCATCGACTCGCGCGTACCCGACAGCACGACCGCGCCGCGGTCCATGACCGCATAGTCGTCGGCGATGTCGCGCGCCCATTCGAAATATTGCTCGACCACCAGGATCGCCATCTCGCCCTTGCGGCGCAGATGCGTGAGCGCGCGGCCGATGTCCTTGATGATCGAGGGCTGGATGCCCTCGGTCGGCTCATCGAGAATGAGGAGTTTTGGCTTCGTCACCAGGGCGCGGCCGATCGCGAGCTGCTGCTGCTGGCCGCCGGAGAGATCGCCGCCACGGCGCCCGAGCATGTCGTTGAGGACTGGGAAGAGAGCGAAGATCTCGTCGTCGATGACGCGCTGATCGCGCGGCAGCGCCGCAAACCCGGTCATCAGGTTCTCGCGAACCGACAGCAGCGGGAAAATCTCGCGACCCTGCGGCACGTAGCCGAAGCCCGCCTTCGCCCGCTGATGGCTCGGCAGCGCGTTGACCTCCTTGCCGTCCCATTGGATCGAGCCTGACGCGATCCCATGCTGGCCGACAATGGCGCGCAGAAGCGACGATTTGCCGACGCCGTTGCGCCCGAGCACGGTGAGGATTCGACCGACTTCAGCCTTGAGCGACACCGAGCGCAAAGCCTGCGCGGCGCCGTAAAAGAGATCGATGCGGTCGACGGTCAGCATGGCGCGGCTTTCGCTCTCACGACAGAACCCCTCTGCCCTGCCCCTCACCCCAACCCTCTCCCCGCATAGGGCGTCGAGAGGCGCCCGTCTTTCGACGGGCTGTGCGGGGAGAGGGAGCGCGGATGACGCGGCCCGCCATATCTCACCGCCCCAGATAGACTTCGACGACGCGCGGGTCGGCGCTGACCTGGTCGAGCGTCCCTTCGGCCAGCACCGCGCCTTCGTGCAGGCAGGTGACCTTGACGCCGAGCTCGCGCACGAAAGACATGTCATGCTCGACCACGATCACCGAATGATCGCGCGCGATCTCGCGCAAGAGATCGGCGGTCGCCGAGGTCTCGCTGTCGGTCATGCCGGCGACCGGCTCGTCGACCAGCAGGAGTTTCGGGTCCTGAGCCAGCAGCATGCCGATCTCCAGCCACTGCTTCTGCCCATGCGACAGCGATCCGGCGACGCGGAAACGATGTTCGGCGAGCCGCGTGACGCCAAGGATGGCGTCGATCGTCGCCTTCGTCTTCCGGTCCTCGCGTCCGAACAGAGTCGCGCGCACGGCTCGGGGCGCCTTGGTCGCGAGCAGGAGATTGTCCTCGACCGTGTGATTTTCGAACACGGTCGGCTTCTGGAACTTGCGGCCGATTCCGAGGGTCGCGATCTCGGCTTCGTCGAGCTTGGTCAGATCATGGCGCCCGTCGAACATCGCCTCGCCTTCATCGGGGCGCGTCTTGCCGGTGATGACGTCCATCATCGTCGTCTTGCCGGCGCCGTTGGGGCCGATGATCGCGCGCATCTCGCCCGGTTGCAGCACGAGCGAGAGGGAACGCAACGCCTTGTAGCCGTCGAACGAGACGCTGACCCCGTCGAGATAGAGCAGCGACCGGGTGAGCGTCGGATTGGCCGTCTCGGCGAGGGTCACGGTTCGGCGCCCTCCTCGACGGCGTCGACGGAGACGGCCTCGCGCGGTTTCGGCTCGCCGCCTTTGAGCGCGAGGCCAAGCAGGCCCTTGGGCAGGAACAGGGTAGTGAGGACGAACAGGAGGCCGAGACCGTAGAGCCAATATTCGGGGAACGCGCCGGTGAAATAGGTCTTGGCGAAGTTGACCGCGATTGCCCCGAGCGCCGCGCCGATCAGCGTGCCGCGGCCGCCGACCGCGACCCAGATCGCCGCTTCGATCGAGTTTCCGGGAGCGAATTCGCTCGGATTGATGATGCCGACCTGCGGCACGTAGAGCGCGCCGGCGACGCCGGCGATGACGGCGGACACGACGAAGACGAACAGCTTATAGTTCTCGACCCGGTAGCCGAGAAAGCGCATGCGGCTCTCCGCGTCGCGCACCGCGACCAGCGCCTTGCCGTATTTCGAGCCGATGATCGCGCGCGAGACGGCGTAAGCGATGATGAGGGCGATGGCGCTGGCGGAGAACAGGGCGGCCTTGGTCGACGCCGATTGGAGCGAGAAGCCGAGAAGGTCCTTGAAGTCGGTCAGGCCATTGTTGCCGCCGAAGCCGAAATCGTTGCGGAAGAACTCCTTATAGAGCGCGAAGGTCATCGCCTGGGTGATGATCGAAAGATAGACGCCGGTCACCCGCGAGCGGAAGGCGAACCAGCCGAAGGCGAGCGCGAGCAGCCCGGGGACCAGCACGACCATCAGCATCGCATAGGGGAACCAGTTGAAGCCCCACCAGGCGACGGGCAGCGCCTTCCAGTTGAGGAACACCATGAAGTCGGGCAGGATCGGATTGGCATAGACGCCGCGCGCGCCGATCTGCCGCATCAGATACATGCCCATCGCATAGCCGCCCAGTGCAAAGAAAGCGCCATGGCCGAGCGACAGAATCCCGCAATAGCCCCAGACCAGATCGAGCGCGACCGCGAGGATCGCGTAGCAGAGATATTTGCCGAAGAGCTGCACCAGATAAGGCGGCAGATAGAAGGCGGAATTGGGCGAGGCCGCGAGCGACATCAGCGGCACGGCGATCGCCGCGACCACGAGCGCCGCGACGAAGACGATCCCGAGCTGGTCGAGCCGGGCGCTCATGCTTCGACCGCCCGGCCGCGCAGCGCAAACAGCCCCCTCGGCCGGCGCTGGATGAACAGAATGATGAAGACGAGCAGCACGATCTGGCCCTGGACCGCGCCGCCCCATAAGTTTCCGACGCCGCCGAACACCACCACCATGAAACTCTCGATGATGTAGCCCTGACCGAGGTTGGGCGAGACGTTGTCGATCTGCGACAGCGCCACCCCCGCGATGCCCGCCACCCCTGATCCGAGCCCGAAGGCCAGCATGTCGATGCGCGCAGTCGAAATGCCCATCGCCGCCGCCATGCGGCGGTTCTGGGTCACGGCGCGCATCTGCAGGCCGAACGGGGTCGCGCGCAGCACGAGCTGGAGGCCGATGAACACTACCGCCGACAGGACGATGATCCAGAGCCGGTTGGTGGTGATGGACAGGCCCCCCAATTGGAATGCGCCGGACATGAAGTGGGGATTGGTGACCTGGCGATTGCTGGCGCCGAACAGGCTGCGCACGCTCTGCTGCAGGATGAGCGACACGCCCCAGGTGGCAAGCAGCGTCTCGAGCGGCCGGGTGTAAAGAAATCGGATCACCAGACGCTCGATCGCGATGCCGACGACGCCCGAGACGACGAACGCCAGGGGCATCGCGAAGGCGAGCGACCATTCCTGCAGCGACGGCGGCAGCAGCGTCTGGACGACATAGGTCGCATAGGCGCCGAGCATCACCATTTCGCCATGCGCCATGTTGATGACGCCCATGACGCCGAAAGTGATCGCGAGCCCGATCGCCGCGAGCAGCAGGACCGACGAGGCCGAAAGGCCGTACCAGAGGTTCTGCGCCACGTTCCACATCGCCAGGCGCGCGTGGATCGCGCTCAACGCGGACGCGGCGGCGGCCTTCACCTCCGGCTCCTTCGCCCTCTGGGCGAGCGAGTCGATGAGGCTCTGCGCATCCTGGTCGCCGCGCGCTCTCAAGGTCGCGATCGCCGCGAGCCGGTCCTCGGCCGAGGTATTGTTGCTGGTCGCGAAGATGGCGGCCTCGGCTTGCTTCAGCGCGGCGGCGACGCGCGGGTCGCCTTCCTTCGCGATCTGGGCCTTGAGCGCCGGCAGGGCCTTGGCGTCGCGGGTGGTGAACAGGTCCTGG
>Ga0335075_10006803_pt1 | contig 17649 bp, 18 predicted proteins | sample Lox_Sample_24_FD_206723 | JGI IMG/M metagenome (GOLD analysis project Ga0335075, IMG submission 206723) | Soil microbial communities from Loxahatchee National Wildlife Refuge, Florida, United States - Lox_Sample_2.4 | ecosystem: Environmental > Terrestrial > Soil > Wetlands | place: USA...
TGTGAAGCTCGTCTATTACCGCGGCTTCAACGAATGCAAGGCCAGCCGCTGGATGGCCAATGCCGCCGATCTGCACGGCGCGATGCGCCGCGTCTCGTGCCTCGGCGGTCATACGCAGATCGATCGGGTGCTCGCGCATGCGCTCGCCGAAACCAAAAGGCGGCGGGTCAATGCCCTGGTTTTCGTCGGCGACGCGATGGAGGAGGAGGTTGATCGTCTGTGCCAGCTGGCCGGCGAGTTGGGTCTCAACGGCGTGCCGGTATTCGTGTTTCACGAGGGAGGCAACCGCATCGCGGCGCAGGCCTTCCAGCAGATCGCCAAACTGTCGCGCGGCGCCTATCTGCGCTTCGACTTGGCCAGCGCCGACCGGCTGAAAGACCTGCTCGCGGCAGTCGCGGTCTACGCCGCCGGTGGGCTTCGCGCGCTCGCCGATTACGGCGATCGAAAGGGTGGCGAGGTGCTGCGCCTGACCTCGCAGCTGCGGGGCTGATGCTGTTCCTTGCCGGCGGCGTCGCGATCCTGTGCGGGCTATTGCTGCTCGTCTATCTGTTCGTCAATGCCGACCCGGCGCGGCTCGCCCGCGGCGCCAAATGGACGGCAATCGCGGTGGCGGTGCTGCTGTGCATCGGGCTGTTGATCGCGACCGAGGGCCGCGTCGCGATTTTCTTCGCGCCGCTCGTGCCGCTGTGGCCGGTGCTGCGCCGCCTGCGCTCGCTGTTTCAGGGGGTGCGCGGCCCCCAGACAGGGCGCAGCTCGACGGTCGAGACGGTGATGATCCGCATGCGACTCGACCACGATACCGGTGCGATGACCGGCACGATATTGCAGGGCCGCTATCAGGGCATGCACGTCGAGGAACTCGGCCGCGCCGAACTGATCGATTTGTTGCGTGTGTGCCGCGCCGATGACGAGGAGGGGGCGCGGCTCGTCGAGGCCTATCTCGACCGCGCCCATCCCGACTGGCGCGAGGCGATGCGCGACGGCGGCGAGGGCGCCGGCCCCGGCGGCGCACCGCGCGGCGCCGCCGAAATGACCACCGAGGAGGCCTACGCGATCCTCGGCCTCGCTGCCGGCGCCGACGAGGCGGCGATTCGCGCCGCGCACCATCGGCTGATGATGCAGGTGCACCCCGACCATGGCGGCAGCGACTATCTCGCGAGCCAGATCAACCGCGCCCGCGACGTGCTTCTCCACCGCGGCTGACGATTCAAGTTCGGGACGAGGACGGACGCGAAATGTAGGCCATCAGCGCATGATGGTCGGGCGCCACATAAGCCGGTCCCATGCGATCGAACCCGTCGCCCGGAAAATGCTCGATGGTCGCCGGATCGGTCACTGCAATGCTCGGGTCGAGGTCGGGCCAATAGATGACCGATCCAGTACGCTGCGCAAGTTCGTAAAGGGCTGCGAAGAACATGTCGCCACCGCAGTGATTGAACATCAGGCCTTCGATCTCGTCGGCATCGGATCCGTAAATGTCGCCGCCGCTGCCGTCCGGATAATCGATCCGCTGCAGCGGATATTGCGGCGTGATCGCATGCCGGCTGAAAATCTCTTCGAAGATCGCACGCGGGATGGTCGCGACCTTGCCTTCGCAGAACCGCTGCAGCAAAATGTCGAAGCTCACCTCAGGACCCGGTCAATACATGTGTTGGCCGCCGTTCACCGAGAGCGTCGAGCCGGTGATGAAATCGGCCGCGTCGGCGACGAGAAAGAGCACGGCGCGGGCGATGTCGTCGGCCTTGCCGAGGCGGCCCACAGGGATGCGCGCGACGATCTTCTCCAACACGTCGGCGGGTACTGCGCGCACCATCTCGGTATCGACATAGCCGGGCGCCACGGCGTTGACCGTGATGCCGCGTCCCGCGCCCTCCTGCGCGAGCGCCTTCGTAAAGCCGTGAATGCCGGATTTTGCGGCGGCGTAATTGACCTGGCCGTATTGTCCGGCCTGGCCGTTGATCGAACCGATATTGACGATGCGGCCAAAGCCACGCGCCCGCATCCCCTCGATGACCGCCCTCGACATGTTGAAGCAGGAGGCGAGATTGGTCTGGATTACTGCGTTCCACTGCTCGAAGCTCATCCGGTGCATCGTCGCGTCGCGGGTGATGCCGGCATTGTTGACCAGCACCTCGACCGGGCCGAGCGCCGCCTCGATCGCCTTCACCCCGTCGAGGCAGGCCTGGGGGTTGCACACGTCGAACTTGAACACTGGAATGCCGGTCTCGTCCTGCAGCTGGCACGCCGCCGCATCATTGCCGGCATAGGTCGCCGCAACTTGGTATCCGGCGTTCGCCAACGCCGTCGAGATCGCGCGGCCGATGCCGCGGGTCCCGCCGGTCACCACCGCCACCCTCGCCATGCGCGTCCTCCCCTCTGGTGCGGCTGCCGCTCGATACCGGGATCGCCGGCCTGTCCGACCTGCGAGCTAACCGCGTTCGAGACACATGGCGATGCCCATGCCGCCGCCGATGCACAGGGTCGCCAAGCCCTTTTTTGCGTTGCGCCGCTGCATCTCATAGAGCAGCGTGATCAGTACCCGCGCCCCGGACGCGCCGATCGGATGGCCGAGCGCGATCGCACCGCCATTGACGTTGACCTTCTCCGTGTCCCAACCGAGATCCTTGTTGACCGCGCAGGCCTGCGCGGCAAAGGCCTCGTTGGCCTCGACCAGATCGAGATCGGCCGCATTCCAGCCGGCTTTTTTCAATGCCATGCGGCTCGCCGGGATCGGCCCCGATCCCATGATCGCCGGATCGACGCCGGCGGTCGCCCACGAGACGATCCGCGCCAGCGGCTTGACCCCGCGCCGGGCCGCCATCTCGGCGCTCATCAGCACGACCGCGGCCGCCCCGTCATTGATGCCCGAGGCGTTGCCGGCGGTGACTGTGCCGTTCTTGTCGAAAGCCGGGCGCAATTTCGCCAGCACCTCAACCGTGGTGCCGTGCTTGGGATGCTCGTCGGTATCGATGATCGTTTCGCCGCGCCGGCTGGCGATCTTGACCGGGACGATCTCGTCCCTGAAGCGGCCCGACTTCTGCGCGGCTTCGGCCTTGGCTTGTGAAGCGGCGGCGAAGGCATCCTGCTGCTCGCGGGTGATCTGCCAGCGCTGCGCCACGTTTTCGGCGGTGTTGCCCATGTGATAGCCGTTGAAGGCGTCCCACAAGCCGTCCTTGATCATCGTGTCGACAAGCTCGGCATCGCCCATCTTGACCCCGTTCCTCAGATGGATGCAGTGCGGGGCCTGGCTCATGCTCTCCTGTCCGCCGGCGACGACGATCTCGCTGTCACCGCCGCGGATCGCCTGCCAGCCGAGCGCCACCGTGCGCAGCCCCGAGCCGCACAGCTGGTTGACCCCGTAGGCGGTGACCTCGAACGGCAGGCCGGCGCCGATCGCCGCCTGGCGGGCCGGGTTCTGCCCCTCGCCGGCGGCCAGGATCTGCCCCATGATGACCTCGGAGACCTCCTTTGGCTCGACCGCGGCCCGGCGCAGCGCTTCGCCGATCACGATCTCGCCAAGCTGGTGCGCGGCAAGACCCGCAAGCCCGCCATTGAACGCGCCGACCGGGGTGCGCACGGCGCCGGCAATGACGATATCGGCCATCGGGAGATCCTCCTCGCAAGGGTGTGATTTTCGCCGGTGAATGACCGGCAATGTAGGGTCGCGGCCGGGCGGTGTCCACCGCTGCCGCTCGTCACCCGGCAACGTGGGTTTGCAGCCAGTGCGCAATTGGTGTCCACAGCATCGCGGGCGCATCGGCGGCAGCCATCATGCCGACATGGCCGAGCGCCGGCCGCAGCACATCCACCGGCCCGAAGGCCGCCGCCAGCGGTTCGGCCGCCAGCGGCGGCACGATGCGGTCGCGACCGGGGATCACGACCAGCACCGGTCGGCCGAGCCGGTGCGGCTGCACATGCTGGCCGGCGACGCGCCAGACCCCGCGGCCGGGCTCGTTGTCGCGATACCAGCTCAGGATGCAGTCGCGGGCTACCGCCAGCCCCAGCGGCACCCCGTCATTGATCCAGTCCTCGAGAGCCACGAAGGTCCGGGCCGCTCCGCTGTGGGGATCGAGGCGGGCGAGCCGCACGAATTTGCGCTCGGCGGCGAATGGATCGATCAGAAAGAAAAAGCTTTGAACGAACTCGACCGCAAGCGTGTCGGCGCAGGTTCCGGATGGGGCCAGTCCGCCGGTGGCAAGCGCCACGAGCCGCGCTGCTGCCGGCTGCCCGGCGTGGAAATCCCACGGGGTGGCGAGCACCGCCAGGGCAGCCACCCGCTGCCGGCAGCGCAGCGCCGCCGCCAGGGCGAGCAATCCGCCCATGCAGTAGCCGAGGATGGCGAGCGGGCCGCCGGTGCATCGCGCGATCGCGGTGACGGCGCGGTCGAGCCGTGCCACATAGCCGCCGAGATCGAGGCCGCGCTCCGCGTCACCCGGGGCGTCCCAATCGACGACGATCGGCCGCAGACCGGCGGCGGCGAGATGGCGCAGAAAGCTGCGCTCGGGCAGCAGATCGAGCACGTGATAGCGATTGACCAGCGACGGCACGACCAGCACCGCAGCAGCGGCCCGGCCATCGCCATAATCGAGCAGCCGGGTGGTGCCCTCTTGCCATAGCACCGGGGCGGCTGGTTGCCGCCGCCGAAACGGATGGCGGCGATAGGCTTCGAGCCCGGTGAGATAATCCTGCGCACGTTGCGCGATCTCGCGGTCGAGTGCCGCAGCGACCCGCTCAGCTCCCAGGCGGTCGATTTCGGCGGCGAGCGCGTACAGCCGGCGCCCGCTCGCGCTCGATTGCAGCGACCCATTCTTCAACCACGGCAAGGCGGCCTTCAACCACGGCAAGGCGGTGCGCGAGCTCAGCCATGAGCCGGCGGCACTCGCCAGATGGGTCGGAAATGGTCGCGGCGCCAGCCGCCGGTCCGGTCGTGTCGCCAAGTCCGGTCGTGTCGCCAAGTCCGGTCGTGTCGCCAAGTCCGGTCGTGTCGCCAAGTCCGGTTGCGGCGACGCCGTCATCGGCTGCATCGGCAGTGGTTGCATCGGCAGCGGTTGCGGGCCCGGCGCCGAGCTCGCGCCACAGCCGGCCCGCCGCCTCCGGATCGGCCAGCAGGGCCGTCAGATAATCCTGCCACAGCGCCAGATAGCGACGGGCGAGGTCGCTTGCATCGCTCATCGCCGGCATTATAGGCGTTCGCGGCGTCGGCGTCCGCAGCAGCGCCGGTTTGATGAGGCGATCGCGGCGAATCGCTGTATGTTGCGCTTGGAGCAGGGGGTCCGACGGGAGAGCGCGCGCGCATGAACACCCCGAACAGCGAGAAGCCCGGCCGCGAACCGGTCATCGTCAAGAAATACGCCAACCGGCGGCTCTACAACACGGCGACCAGCAGCTACGTCACCCTCGACGATCTGGCGAAGCTGATCAAGGAAGGCGGCGACTTTGTCGCTCACGACGCAAAGACCGGCGAGGACATCACCCGCTCGGTGCTGACGCAGATCATCGTCGAGCAGGAGCAGAAAGGCCAGAACCTGCTGCCGATCAGCTTTCTGCGCCAATTGATCGGCCTTTATGGCGACAGCATGCAGGTTCTGGTGCCCGGCTATCTCGAACAGGCGATGGTTGCGTTCGGGCGCAATCAGGAGCAGATGCGCAAGAGCCTGCAGGCCACCTTCGGCATCTTTCCGTTCGGCCAATTCGAGGAGATGGGCAAGCAGAACATCGCCCTGTTCCAGCGCGCCTTGAAGATGCTGGCGCCATATCCGAGCGAGGACAGGGCCGCGCCCGCCGAGACCGCGGCGCCCGCCGCCGAGCCGGGCGAAGATCCGCGGCTGAAGCGGCTCGAGGCGCAGATCGAAGCGCTGACCCGGCAGCTCGATGCGCTCGGCCGCGAACGCAGCGACCATTAGCGATCCGCCCTCCCGCGATGGTTGCCGTCAAGATCTGCGGATTGTCGGACGAATGGGCGGTGCGGGCCGCGATCACCGGCAGGGCGGCCTATCTCGGCTTTGTGTTCTATCCGCCGAGCCCGCGTGCCGTCACCGCGGCCGAGGCTGCCCGGCTGGGCGCGATGGTCCCCGCCGGGATCAGCCGGGTCGGCCTGTTTGTCGATGCCGCGGACGAGACGATCGCCGCAATCCTCGCCGCCGTCCCGCTCGACCTGCTGCAGTTTCACGGCAATGAGACTCCGCAGCGGGTCGCCGCGGCACGGGCGCGGTTCGGCCGCAAGATCATCAAGGCGGTCCCGGTTGGCGATCGGGCCGACCTCGTGCGCGCTGCCGAGTATCAGGACGCTGCCGATCTCTTGCTGTTCGATGCCAGGCCGCCGCGCGATCCCAGCGCATTGCCCGGCGGCAACGGGCTCGCTTTCGACTGGTCGCTGCTCGCGGGACGCGAATGGCGCCGGCCATGGCTGTTGTCGGGCGGGCTGACGACCGAACTGCTGGCCGACGCGGTGCGCCTCTCCGGGGCGGTTTGCGTCGATGTCTCCTCGGGTGTCGAGAGCGCCCGCGGTCGCAAGGATCCCGGGAAGATCAAAGCCTTTCTCGCCGCCGCCGACACCCTCTAGCCCTCCAGCGGCACCCGGTGGCCGCATCGCGACCGACCTGTGAAGAGGTTGCCGGGTCCCGAGACCGCGGCTGAGACGCCCGCGGACGGCAATTGCGTGATGCTTTTTGTGCGTGCCCTTGGTCTCCCGGTGCGGCATGTTCGCGGCAAGCGAGAGGGAGCTCGATGCGAAATCCGAATACCTACCGCGGCGGCCCCGACGCGCACGGCCATTTCGGCATCTATGGCGGGCGGTTTGTCGCCGAGACGCTGATGCCGCTGGTGCTGGCGGTCGAGCAAGCCTATGCCGAGGCCAAAGCCGATCCGAGCTTCCGGGCCGAGCTCGACTACTATCTCGAACATTATGTCGGCCGGCCGAGCCCTTTGTACCTCGCCGAGCGGCTGACAAAGCATTTCGGCGGCGCCAGGATTTATCTGAAGCGCGACGAGCTCAACCACACCGGCGCGCACAAGATCAACAATGTGCTGGGCCAGACGCTGCTGGCGCGGCGCATGGGCAGGCGCCGGATCATCGCCGAGACCGGCGCCGGCCAGCACGGGGTGGCGACGGCGACCGCTTGCGCGCTGTTCGACCTGCCTTGCGTCGTCTTTATGGGCGCCACCGACATCGAGCGGCAGAAGCCGAATGTGTTTCGCATGAAATTGCTTGGCGCCGAGGTGGTGCCGGTGCATTCGGGCACCGCGACCTTGAAGGACGCGATGAACGAGGCGTTGCGCGACTGGGTCGCGCATGTCGACGACACGTTCTATGTGATCGGCACGGTCGCCGGCCCGCATCCCTACCCGGCGATGGTGCGCGACTTCCAGTCGGTGATCGGCAACGAGACCCGCGCGCAGCTGCAAAAGGCCGAAGGGCGCCTGCCGGACACGCTCATCGCCTGCATCGGCGGCGGCTCGAACGCGATGGGGCTGTTCCATCCGTTTCTCGACGATCCGGATGTCCGAATGATCGGGGTCGAGGCCGGCGGTCATGGTCTCGAAACCGGCTTGCACGCGGCCTCGCTGAATGGCGGCATGCCCGGCGTCCTGCATGGCAACCGCACCTATCTCTTGCAGGACGAGGACGGCCAGATCAAGGACGCGCATTCGATCTCGGCGGGTCTCGACTACCCCGGCATCGGCCCAGAGCATGCCTGGCTCAACGATCTCGGCCGGGTCGAGTACGTGTCGATCACCGATCGCGAGGCGCTCGCCGCCTTTCAGCTATCGAGCCGGCTCGAAGGCATCATCCCGGCATTGGAACCGGCGCATGCGCTGGCCCATGTCGCCAAGATCGCGCCGACATTGCCGCGCGACCATCTCATCGTCATGAATATGTGCGGCCGCGGCGACAAGGACATCTTTGCCGTCGCCGAGCATCTCGGGGTCGAGCTGTGAGCCGCATCGAGAAGCGCTTTGCCGCGCTCAAGGAGGAGGGGCGGGCCGGCCTCATCGCCTATCTGACCGCCGGCGATCCCGATCCCGACACCTCGGCGGCATTGTTCGAGGGCGTCGCGGCGGCGGGCGCCGATCTGATCGAGATCGGCATGCCGTTTTCCGACCCGATGGCCGATGGGCCGGCGATTCAGGCGGGCGGGCTCAGGGCGCTGAAATCGGGCATGACCCTGCGCAAGACGCTGGCGTTGGCGCGCTGCCTGCGCCAGAACGACGCTAATACGCCATTGATCTTGATGGGTTATTATAATCCGATCTACCGCTATGGCGCCGATCTGTTTGCCCGCGACGCGGTCGAGGCCGGGATCGACGGCGCCATCGTCGTCGACCTGCCGCCCGAGGAAGATGCCGAGCTTCTCGGGCCGGCGCGCGCCGCCGGGCTCGATCTCGTTCGCTTGGCGACGCCGACCAGCGATGACCGGCGCCTGCCGGCGATCATGCGCGGCGCCGGCGGCTTTCTCTATTACGTCGCGATCGCCGGCATCACCGGCACCCGCTCGGCCGACGCCGGCGCTGTGCACGCGGCGGTGGCGCGGTTACGCCGCTATACCGACCTGCCGGTTGCGGTCGGGTTTGGCATCAAGAATCCCGAGCAGGCCGCCGCGGTCGCCCGCGCCGCCGACGCCGCCGCGGTCGGCTCGGCCCTCGTCGACCGGGTGGCGCAGCATCTCGATGGCGACGGCCATGCCCGGCCCGGTCTCGTCGACGCTGTGCTCGGCGACATCAACGCTCTGGCGCGGGGGGTCAGGGGGGCGCGCGAAAACCGCGCCTGACGCTTCGATCACGTCACGATCGGCGTCAGCGACCTCGCGCGTGCGCCACTTCAGCGGCGGCGGGCTGGCGCCACTCGACATCATCCGGCTTTGCGCCGTGGGCGACGGCTTTTCGGGCTAGGGGTCGCGCCATTTCACGAGGCGGTTGCCGGTCGCACCCGGCGCCGGCAATCACCAAAGCACCGCTAGATCGCGCGGGCGTGACGCAGCCGTGCGATCTCGGCGGTGTCGTAGCCGAGTTCGCCGAGGACGGCATCGGTATCCTGCCCCATCTCGTGCGGCGGATGCTCGATCGACGCTCCGCCATGGGCGAGCTTGAACGCGGCGAGCGGCACGCCGAGCGGGCCGCCAATCCCCGGCACGTCCTCGAAGTGATGAAAGACCCCGCGGCCCGCGAAATGCGGGTCGGCGAGCGCCTCCGCCATGCTGCGCACCCGCGCCGCCGGCACGTGGCGCGCCTGAAAATAGGCTTCCCACTCGTCCGCGGTCCTGGTCTTGATGATCTCGGCGATGATTTGCGCTTCGTGCGCCCGATCGGCGATGCGCGCCTCATTGTCGGTCTTGATCATGTCGGGCCGTTCGACCGCGCGCCAGAACCGCGCCTGCTGGCGGATATTGCTGGCGCCGATCATGACCATGCCATCTTTCGCATCATAGGCGCTGTTGGTCGCGAAAGGCTGCTTGTTGCCGTGCGGCCGCGGCGCGGTGCCGTTGCGAAAATACCCGGTCACCAGCGAGGCCTGCATCATCATCGCGACCCCCAGCATCGCGAGGTCGATATGCTGGCCTTTGCCGGTGCGCTCGCGCTGAAACAGCGCCGCGGCGAGCGCGAAGGCGCCCATCGTGCCGGTGGCGTAGTCGACTGCCGGTACGCCGACCTTGATCGGGTTGACCTCCTCGGTGCCGGTCCCGGCCATGATGCCGGAGGTGGCCTGGATCACGTGGTCATAGGCAGTCTGCTCGCACCGCACGCCGTCCTGCCCAAAGGCCGAGATCGAGCAGTAGATCAGCCGCGGGTTGATCTTCAGCATCGCCTCGTAGCCGAGCCCCAACGCCTCGAACGCACCGGGCCGGTAGTTCTCGACCAGGATATCGGAGCGGGCGACCAGCTTTTTCAGAATCTCCCGCCCCGCCACGCTTTTCAGGTCGAGCGTGATCGAGCGCTTGTTCGAGCCCTGGGTCAGAAACGAGGTCCCCATGTTGCGCCGGTTCAGCGCGCGGTCGGTGCCGGTCTCGCGGCTCTGGTCCGGCTCGTCCGGATGCTCGACCTTGATCACATCCGCACCCAGCACGGCGAGCTGATAGGCGGCGAACGGCCCGGCCAGCACATGGGTGATGTCGATGATGCGAATGCCCTCGAATGGCCGGGCGAATGGCCGGGCGAACGGTCGGGTCATCGGCGGCGCTCCTCGAAACCGGGATCAAGTCGGCCGCATCGTGACATCCGCATCGGGCGAAAGCAAAGTGTTAGACGGTGACAGCGTCGGTTCGCCGGTCGCTTTTACCTGGCCGGGCCGTTATGCTCGCCACCCGATTGCCCGGCTCGGAGAGGAGGATGCGGATGAAGCCCGAAACCGTAGGAATGTCTTCGGCGCGGCTCAGCCGGCTCGACGAAGTCATGAAGCGCCGCTACGTCGACGGCGGCTATCTGCCGGGCCTGCTGACCCATGTCTATCGCCGGGGGCATCTCGTCCATACCGGGCTGTGCGGCGAGATGGATATCGAGCGCGGCCGGAAGATGCGCGAGGATGCGATCTTCCGTATCTATTCGATGTCGAAGCCGATCACCGCCGTGGCGCTGATGATGCTGGTCGAGGAGGGGCTGATCGGTCTCGACGACACGGTTCACAGCCATATCCCGGCCTGGAAGGATCTTGCCGTCTATGCGAGCGGCATGCCTTCGCTGCTCCCCGACGCCGCACCCCTCTACCTGACGACGCCCGCCCTGCGGCCGATGAAGGTTGTCGACCTCGCGACCCACACCTCCGGGCTGACCTACGGCTTTATGAACCGAACCGCTGTGGACGCCGCCTATCGACGCGCCAAGATCACCGACCGTGCGACCCCGGGCGGGCTGCCGGAGATGATCGACCGGCTGGCGGCGATCCCGCTCGATTTTTCGCCCGGCACCGCGTGGAACTACTCGGTGGCGATCGACGTCCTCGGCTACCTCGTCGAGAAATTGTCCGGCATCAGTTTCGGCGAGTTCCTGCGCACGCGGCTGTTCGAGCCGCTCGGCATGAGCGACACCGCGTTCCACGTCCCTGCGGACAAGGTCGAGCGGTTCACCTCCTGCTATCAGCCGGAAGGTGGGGGAAGCGGGCTCCGGTTGCAGGACGACGCGCGTGCGAGCACTTATGCCGAGCCGCCAAAGCTCGAATCGGGTGGCGGCGGCCTCGTCTCGACCGCCCATGATTACCTGCGCTTCTGCCGGATGATGCTGAACGGCGGCACCCTCGACGGGGTGCAGGTGCTGAGCCCGAAGACGGTGGCGCTGTTCAGCCTGAACTACCTGCCGGGTGGGCGGGAGATCGCCGATCTGGCGCTGCCGGGAATGTTTAGCGAGTCAGGGTATGCCGGGGTCGGCTTTTCGCTCGGCTGCGGCGTCAATATCGATGTCGCCAGGACGCGGCTGCCGGGCTCGCTCGGCGAGTATTTCTGGGGCGGTGCGGCGGCGACCGCGTTCTGGATCGACCCCAGGGAGGATCTTTCGGTCGTGTTCATGACCCAGGTGATCGGCAGCCCGGCCCGGCTCACCCTGCGCCGCGATCTGCGCACGCTCGTCTATGCGGCGATGACCGAATCCTTCGCATAGCCGGCGCATAGCCGGATGGGACGCGCATGGCCTATGACATTCCGCCACCGGAAATGCTGCCCGAGCCGGGCTATTACTACCATTTCAAGCACGATCCGGCGGGACCGGTGAACAATTACGCCTATTACATCTACGGTGTCGGCCACCACACCGAGGACGACTGCCGTGCCGAGGATGCGTTCATGCAGGTCTACCGGCCGTTATACGAGACGGCCTACGCCTATCGGCATGGCGGGCTGTTTGACCTGCGCCCGCTGCACATGTTCTTCACGCCGGCCGAATGGCACGGGGAAAAGGTGCCGCGTTTCACCCGGATCACTGACCCGCAAATCATCACGCAACTGGCGGCGATCAAGGCCCGGATGTATCCGAACCCGTAGGCGGGTCGAAGGCCCTGATCGGCGGCAACGGGCCGTCGAAGCGCTCGATTTCGACGAGCGCCAGCTGGCCGGTGCAGCCCTGTGCCAAACGCGAGGTGCCGGCGTCGCGGGTCAGCACGTTGGGGTTGCCGTGCACGCAGAACGGCCGGCCTGCCGCAGGGTCCTCGGGGTCGTACCAGGCTCCGGTCGCGAGTTGGACGACACCCGGACGCAGCGCCTCGCTCAGCACCGCCCCGGCAAGACAGGCACCGCGATCGTTGTAGAGCCGCACGATATCGCCCTCGCCGATGCCGCGCGCGGCGGCGTCCTGCGGATGGATGCGCACCGGCTCTCGCCCATCGATCTTCGCGGCAAGGCTGGTGGCGCCAAAATCGAGCTGGCTGTGCAGTCGGGTCCGCGGCTGGTTGGCGATCAGCTGCAACGGGAATCGGGCGGCGGCCGGCGTGCCAAATCCTTCCTCGGGCGGCAGCCATGTTGGATGGCCGGGGCAGTCGGGGTAGCCGAAACCGCCGATCGTCGCAGAGGCGATCTCGATCTTTCCGCTCGGTGTCGGCAGGGGTGCGGCCTCGGGGTTGCGGCGGAAGTCGCGGATGATGCCGCCATCCTCCGGGCGAACCGGCAGAACCAGCTCGCCATCCTCCCAGAACTGCACGAAATCGGGCGCGTTGACGCCGCCTTCGGCGAGCGCGCGGCGGGTCGGCTCGTAGATCTGTTCGAGCCACTGCCGGGCGGTGCGGCCTTCGGTGAAGGCTTTGGCAAAGCCGAGCCGTTCGGCGAGCGCGGTGAAGATGTCGTATTCGTCGCGCGCTTCCTCATAAGGTTCGACGACGCGGTGCATCGCCACGATCAGCGGATCGCCGGCGGCGGCGCCGATGTCCTCGCGCTCGAGGGTGATCGTCGCCGGCAGCACGATGTCGGCATGGCGCGCGGTCGCGGTCCAGACTGAATCATGCACGATCACCGTGTCCGGGCGGGCAAAGCCGCGCCGCAGCCGGCCGAGATCCTGATGGTGGTGGAACGGGTTGCCGCCCGCCCAATAGAGGAGCCGGATGTCGGGATAGGTGAGCCGCCGGCCGTCATAGTCGAATTTCTTGCCGGGATGCAGCAGCATGTGGCAAATGCGCGCGACCGGAATGAAGTCGGCGACGCTGTTGCGGCCGATCGGCACGGTCGGCAGCGGCACCGCCAAGGGCGGCTTGCCGGTATTCGAGGTCGAGCCTAGCGCATAGGCGAAACCGCAACCTTCGTGCCCGATCCGGCCGAGCATCGCCGCCAGCACCACCCCCATCCACAGCGGTTGTTCGCCATGCTCGGCGCGTTGCAAGGATTGTGAGCAGGTGACGAGCGTGCGCCGGCCGACGCAGCGCCGGGCGAGTGCCACAATCTCGCCGGCGTCGAGACCGCAGATCACGGCTGCCCAGGCGGGATCCTTCGGCTGACCGTCGCCGCGACCGAGGAGGTAGTCCTCGAACACCTCCCAGCCGACACAATACCGGTTGAGAAAAGCGCGGTCGTGCAACCGCTCGCCGACCAGCGCATGCGCCAGGCCCAGCATCAGCGCCACGTCGGTGCCGGGACGGATCGGATGCCACACCGCCTCGACAAAATCCGGCAGATCGTCGCGCAGCGGGCCGACCAGATGGAATTCGGCGCCGCGTTCGCGCGCTGCACGCAAATTGCCGCGGGCGACGTGCCCGCTCGTGCCGCCGCCGCCGACATCGTTGTTTTTGAGCGCCATGCCGCCAAAGGCCAGCACCAGCTCGCTCGCGGCGACGAGTTCGGCCCAGCTGACGTTGTTGCCGGCGACCGCGGATTGCGGGCCGATCACATGCGGCAGGATCACCGTTGCCGCCCCCGAGCTGTAGCTGTTGACCGACCGGACATAGCCGCCGGCACAGTTCAGGAAGCGATGCAGCTGGTGCTGGGCGTCGTGAAAGCGCCCCGCACTGGCCCAACCATAGGAGCCGCCGAACACCGCGCGCGGTCCGTGCGTAGCATAGATGCGGCGCAATTCGCCGGCCACATGATCGAGTGCTGCAGGCCACGAGACCGCGACAAATTCATCGCTGCCGCGCCGGTCATCGGGTCCGGGACCCTGCTCGATCCAGCCGCGGCGGATCACCGGCCGCGCGATCCGCGCCCGGTGTGATGCCGAGGCCGGGATATTGCCGAGCAGTGCCGATGGGTCGGGGTCGCGCGGGTGCGGCATGATCGTGATCTCGCGTCCCCGCGCCGCAACCGAAAAGGCTCCCCAATGTGAACTGTGCGGCACGCCCGACGATCTGTTCATGACGGCGCTGATAGGAGCCGGCGGGCGGCGGGTCAAGCCGTTGTCTCGGCAGCACCGGCCGTTGTCTCGGCAGCACCCGGTTGTGGCCGGCTCACCGGGCGATCGGGATCGGGCGCGCACGCAAGCGGCCGCGCCCTGGCGAGGCGCCGTCTCCGGTCCGGCGCACGGATGGCTAGCCGAGCGCCAGCAATGCCGACAACACTACGAGACCCGCAATCGCTAACCCGGCATGGACGCCGATAAGCGCACCGTTCGGCCGCCTGCGCCGCCAGCGAACGGCGGCGATCGTCAAGCCCAGCAATAGCGCGAGCGCCAGCAGCACGGCGCTGGTGCGACCAAAGCCGGTGGTGCCCATCGCATGCTGGCGCGGCATATGGTCGAGATCGACCAGCAAAATGGCGAGCCCGGCGGCGCCGATCACGCCATGCAAAACCGCCAGCGCCGACTGTGCGGATGCCGGGCGGGCGGCGCGCAGATGAACGACCGCCAAGGCCATCCCGCACAGGCCGGCCACGCACAGGATGGCGAAGGAGAGCTTGATCATCGTTTGCGCTGCTGTGCGCCGGCCCTGATCAGGCGGCTGCAACCCGGCCCCTCTCGGCCGGGCCCGGCGGTCCTCGTCGCTGCGAGCGAGATTGCCACGCGCCGCGGCATCGCCAAAGGCGGCTCTGAGCGGCATGCCTGCGACAAATCAGACTCCGCCAGTCGGGATTTCGATCGATCGGAATAGCCGGCGCTTGGTCGTGCTGCTGAAAACCCGGTCATGCTTCCGAAAACCCAGACGTGCTTCCGAAAACCCAGACGTGCTTCTGAAAACCCGGTCGTGCCTGAAAACCCGGCGGTGCTTCTGGAAAGACGTTGGGGCCAGATGCGGGTGATCTCTCCGGGTCCTGAAAGTCCTGGACGCCACCGGTGCCGTTCTGACGAAAATCGGGACGACAATCGCACCCTATCCTGAATTAACCATAAATCTTAGAGAAGTTAACGATCAATATTGTAGATAATTTACTTTTTATTGCGTTATTTGGATACCGACACAGCACGCTCGAACGTTCGCCGCAACGCGGTTGAACGTCAAACTGTGACCTCGAACACGGCTGGGTACAAGCAATCAACGCAGTCGGTCCGGAATTATCCAGGTCATGCAGCAATATGAGAACGACATCACGGCCGCCGCCGGCGCGTCGGCCAGCCGCAGCGAGGCGATCGTTGAGCGCGCTCGCGCCGGCTCTTTGGAGCGCTGTTGATCCGGTCCGCACGATGGCCGACCTGCCACCTCCGGACATCAAGCGCTGGACCATCCGCCGTAAGGCTGCGGTCGTCACCGCGGTCGCGGACGGGACGCTGACCCGCGAGGAAGCCTGTCGGCGCTACCAGCTGACCGAAGAGGAATTCGCGAGCTGGCAACTGGCCTTCGAAACGCACGGTTTGCCGGGTCTGCGCTCGACGCGGCTGCAGCAATATCGCAGCCCCGGCGCGCGCCGCCGCAGGACGGATCGCTGAGCGCCCGGCCGATGACCCGATGACCCGCCCGGCCGATGACCCCCACGACTGATGACCCGCACCACTGATGACCCGCACCACTGATGACCCGCACCACTGATGACCCGCACGACCCATGGCCCGCCGCATTCCCTGGTCGCGCGCTGATGCCAGCATTTCGTGGCGGTGGGGGTGCCGGCACCGCATCAGCATGGTCATCGACCGGGTGTACCCCGGAAACCGGGAGAACAGCGGGGCTACCCGCGAATCTCGGCGAGACGGCGTGGCACCGATGAGGCGGACGCGCCGGTTGTGGAGGTCGTGCGGTCGCGGACGGCCATGGCCGCGACCAGTGCCACGAGCGCGGCCGGGATCAGCGGGCCGATCGGCAGATGCGAGGCTGCGGCAATGCCGCGCGGGTTGAGGCTCAATACATAGAGTGCGGCCAGCACCATGCCGCCCCATTCGGGCAGCCGACACTTCCCATCGCTGCGCAACAGCCAGGCGGCGGCAACCCCGGCCAGCAGCAGATCATAAAACAGCGCCAGCGGCACCGCGATCAGGGTCGCGGCGGCGAGGCTCGCCGCCCGGAGTGGCAATGGGCGGTTGCGGCTCCAGACCCAGGCGACGAAACCGGCGGCAGCCAGGGTTGCGCCGGCCTGCACCGCGTAGGCGACGGACGGAGCGGCGCCGAGCAGGCGGGCGGCGCCGAACGGGGTTACAAAGCCGTCGAACGAGATCTTCCCAGAGACATAGACGGCCGGAGATGCGGCGATTGCGGTTAAGAAGGCGCGCCATGTCGCCGGGCCGAAAACCGCCAGCGACAGCAGGCAACATCCGATCGCGCTGGCGCCAGCCGCGATGAATGCACGCCACCGCCTACCGCTGACCAGCGCCACCGGCACCAAGAGGGCAAGATGCGGTTTGCAGCACAGCACGCCGAACAGCGATCCGGCGAGAAGAGGGCGCCGATCGATCAGCAATGTCGCGGCGCCGAACAACCCGGCGGTCAGAAATCCGTTCTGGCCGAAGCCGACCGTCCACAGCACCGGCGGAAACGCCAGCAAAGGCACCAGCGCGGCCCAGCCGCGCCGGCCGAGAATCCGGAGCATGACCGGGATATAGAGAGCAAGCGTCGCCGCCTCAAAGGTCACGAAGGCGGCGAGATAAGGCAGCCGGGCCAAAGCGGCGCAGACCAGCAGAAACACCGGCGGATAGTAAAAGAAGTTGTACGAGATGCCCGGCTGGGTGGCCCGCTCTTCGGCGGCGTAGTGCGCTGATTTATTATAGGCAAGCGCGGGGGTGCCGGCGTCGGCCAGGCGTCCAGCCGCGTAAAAGCTGACGAAATCGGTGCTGGTCGGTTTCGCCAGCGGAACGATCAGGCCGTGGGTCCCCGCGACAAAAAACAGAAACCCGGCGAGTTCGAGGACCAGCAATAGGGCGCTGAGTGAGACCGCGCGGCGCCGGCCGAGGAGCGGGCGCACCGTGCCGGGTGCTGCAGCTCCGGGCGATGGCGGCCCGATCTCTCTGGTAACGGTGCTCAACGGGGCGCTGCCGTCGCACTCGGCGTCGGCGCGGTGATGCCGCCAACGGGAGGCGAGAGCGGCCGTCGCCGGATCGGCCTCGCGTCGCCCGCCGATCGGCAATCCTCACACGCTCCCGGCGATGTTGCTGAATGTCGTGCTGAGGCTGGTGCCGAGCAGCTGCCAGGCGACGATGCAGACGACCGCGACCAGCCCATACTCGATCGCTGTCACACCGCGGTCGTTGTCGAGCAGTCGAACGATTTGGCCGAACATCCCGATCCTCCTGTGCTTGCGATGGTGGGCAAAGTATGAGCGAAAGCTTGACCGGGACTTAATACTCGCGGACGTGCCTCCGCCGCAGCCGAGCGACGGCATAGATCGGAAGCCG
>Ga0335075_10006804_pt1 | contig 17649 bp, 16 predicted proteins | sample Lox_Sample_24_FD_206723 | JGI IMG/M metagenome (GOLD analysis project Ga0335075, IMG submission 206723) | Soil microbial communities from Loxahatchee National Wildlife Refuge, Florida, United States - Lox_Sample_2.4 | ecosystem: Environmental > Terrestrial > Soil > Wetlands | place: USA...
GCCCTGGTTCGCCTCCAACAACGTCGTGACGCTCTGGCCGAACGTCACGACGGCGCCGCTGAACGACCCGCAGGTGCGGCTGGCGATCAGCGCCGGGATCGACCGGTCGCAGCTGTCGGCGCAAGGGGAGACCAGCTACGAACCGCCGGCCACGTCATCGAGCGGGCTGCTGCTGCCGGAGCAGAGCTCCCTGCTCGACCCCGCGATCGGCAACGACCTGTCCCCGGTCGGCGCCGCGAGCAAGGTCAGCCAGATCCTGACCCGCGACGGGTACACGATGACCGGAGGCAAGTGGCTGAAGAACGGCCAGCCGATCAAGTTCTCCATCGAGGACCCGTCGTCTTACACCGACTACGCCACCGACGCGCAGCTCATCGCCAATCAGCTCAACAACGAGGGCTTCGAGGTTTCCTTCGACGGCGTCCAGGCGACCCAGTGGTACAGCGACGTCGCCACCGGGAACTTCCAGGCGGTTCTCCGCTGGAGCAACCAGGGGCCCACTCCGTGGGACTACTACGACTTCTGGATGGACGACACCCTCTCCGCGCCGGTCGGCAGCCCGGCCGGCGGTGACTTCGGCCGGTACGACAACCCCCGCGTGCAGGCACTGCTTGAGCAGTACACCGCCACCGACAGCACCGCGAAACAACAGCTCGTGCTGAACCAACTGGAGACGGTCATGGCCACCCAGGCGCCGGTGATCCCGCTGGTGTACGGCGCGGCCTGGTACGAGTACTCCACCAGGGACTACACCGGCTGGCCGACCGCGGCCAACCCCTACATCGACCCGGTGCCCAACGCCCCCTACATGGAGTACACGCTGCTGCACCTCACGCCGGCCTCCTAACGGGAATCACCTCATCGAGGTGACGGCCGCTCACTCAGCCCGAGGACAGGCTGACACCGAGGACCGGAACGACTGAAGGAGGGCATCATCTTCAGGCTGACTACCCGCAGCGCGTTCAATGGCGTGCGTGCCGCGGACTCGCGCGCGGGGTGCCGGTGATGGCCCCGCGTGAGTCCTGGCCGCTGGTGTACCAGATCCGGGTCCGTGGCCAGCTCGGCGAGACGATGCGCTCGGCGTTCCCCGCCTTGCGGGGCCAGGCGGAGGATGGCGACACGGTGCTGACGGGCGTGCTGGCCGATCCGGCCGCGCTGTATGGCGTGCTGGCCGAGGCCGAGGGGCTCGGCTTGGAACTGATCGAGGTCCGCCGCCTGCCGCCGGGCGAGCCGGGCGCAAGCGCGCAGATCAGGTGACACGCGTCAGCGGGCGCTGCGGGCGGATGGTGCGAGCAGGCCCACGGCGCGGGCGCGGGTCACGGCCTCGGCCCGGCCGTGGGTGCCAAGCTTGGCGTACAGGCTCTTGATGTGGGTGCGCACGGTGTTCGGCGAGACGTGCAGCTCGCGGGCGATCTCCGGGCCGGTCAGGTTGGTGGGCAGGTAGCGCAGCACGCGGACCTCGCTAGCGCTGAGCGACTCCAGCAGCGGCTGCGGCCTGGCCGGAGGTGAGGGCTGGGTTCCGGAGAGCAGGCCCCTGATCTCGGCGAGCAGCGATGCGTGGGCGGTGGGATACCGGGTGTGGCGATCAAGCAGGCCCGGCGCGGGGTGTAGCAGGAAAGGCAGCAGCAGGCCGTCGGGTTCGGCCAGGTCCAGCGCGCGTTCCAGAGCGCGGTCGGCGGCGCCGGAGTCGCCGAGCGAGTCCCGAGCGATCGCCTCCAGCAGGTACGCCTCGGCCAGCTCGTTCTGCCAGGCCACCGGCGCCGAACCATCCAGGGCCGGGGCGAGCGCGGCGGTCGCGGCACGCGGGTCGCCGGTGGCCAGCCGCAGCGCCGCCTCGGCGATGGCGATCTCGCCGTGCTCGCGGTCGGCGTCGCTGAGCCTGTCCAGGAACTGCCCGGCTTGCCCGGTCTGGCCGAGCCGTACCAGGGCCAGCAGCAGAAATGCCCGTATCCAGGGAATGAGGTGGTGCGGTGAGGTTCCAGGCCACCGCGCCACCAGCTCGGAGGCCTGGAATTCGGCCAGCGCCGCAGAGTCACGATTTCGCAGCATCTCAAGAACCCCGCGGCCCGAGCCGCACGTCATGCCGGGCCGCCAGCACGAACCGCAGCTGCGCCGGGGCGCGCATCACCAGCAGCTCCAGCTGCCGCAACGCCTCCGGGCCGAGCTCGTGCACGTCATCAACCACCAGCCACAGCCGGTTCTCCAGCGGCGCTAGGTCCGCCAGCAGTCGCTCGACCAGCGCCCACGCGTCCAGGTCCGGCGCCGCCGACACCCCCTGCACTAGCCCGGCCCCCGCCGGGGTCCGGCGCAGCGCGCCCGCCACCGACGCCCAGAACCGCTGCGGGTCACGCTCCCCGCGCCCGGCCGGCACCCACGCCGCCCGCCCGTCCATACCTTCTTGGCCGAGCCATGACCGCAGCAGCACCGTCTTCCCGCTGCCCGCCGGCGCCGACACCACCGTCACCCGCGCTGGGCCCCCCAGCCGCCCCAGCAACGTCGGCCGCGGCACCACCGCCCCCGTAACACGGCCAGCCTCCCCGCTGGCACCGGAGCCCGGCTCGACCTCAAGATCCACGGTCACCATAATCGCACTGCCCCGGACAGGTTGCGAACGATTGCGCGCGCCGCTGCCTTCACCGCGTGCGGCCGCTGAGGCTCGAGGCCGTCTCGCTCAAATAGGAGGTTGGGGATGCTCGATCAAGAAGCCGATCTGGTCCTTGAACCGGCGATCGCCTCCTCTCTCGGGACGAGGATGGTGGCGCCGGTGGTGTCATCGACGGGGTTGCGCCCGAGCAGCCCGATGAGGGCGAACGCGAACGTGATGACAGCCAGGAACTCCCAGCCGAACGTGAAGCTCGTATGCTCCACCAGGTGTCCGAAGATGATCGGGACGAAGAAGCCGCCGACGGCGGCGAGTGTCAGCATGAGGCCGGCCGACGTGCCCACGTACTCGGGCCTGATCTTGCAGATGCGGGCCGGCACAGAAAACCACGCCATGAAGCCAAAGAGCAGGAAGAACCCGAAGCCCATGCCGAGCGCCCATAGCGCGATGGCCGGCACGTACGGGATCAGGATGAGAACCAGCGTGCACGCCATGAGCGAGCCGACGATGATTGCCTTCAGGTTCGTGCTCCGGTCGGCCAGGTGCCCGCCGAGCGCGCTGGCGGGAACCCCGGCGAGCAGGATCAGCGCGGAGAGCAGTCCGCCGAGCGACGGATCGAAATGCCGCTGGGTCGTGGCATAGGTAGTGAACAACTGCGATGCCGTGAAGTACGCGCCGTAGCCGCCGAGCAGGGCGAGGCCGTAGATCCACAGGTCGCGGCGGGCGACCGACGCGGCGAGCGCGCGCCGCTCGAACCGGCTCCCTGCCAGAGCGGGGGCGCCGTCGGGTACCCGGTACCAGAGGGCTGTCGCGGCGGCTACGACCAGCTCGAGGACCGCTGCCAGGACGAGCGAGTCGTGCCAGCTCGTGCCGTCTTGCAGGTAGATCCAGATGTAGAGCGCGAACGCGGCGCCCGCGCTGAAGGTCACGCCGCTGCCTATCCCGAGGGCCAGCGTGACCTCGGAGTCCTGAAACCATACGATGATGGCTCCGAATGCGGCGACGATGAAGATGGAACCGCCGATGCCGCCGATCGCCCGGCTGAACTCCAGCTGAAGGTAGGAGTAGGACAGCCCGGACGACAGCGAGGCAAGTCCCTGCAGGGTCAGGCCGGCGACGAGCGTGCGCTTCATGCCGATGGTGGTGGCAAGCATGCCACCCGGAATATGGGCGAGGCCATATCCGACAATGAACAGCGAGATCAGGTAGGACTGGGAGCCCAGCCCGACGTGGAACTCCGAACCGATGAGCGGGAACGCGGCCGCCACGTCGAACCAGTTGAGGGTGAGCGCGACAACGCCGAGGCCGATGATGGCGAGCATTCTCCAGCGGATGCTTTTTCCCGTGGTCACGGGTTCCAGCCTCGGGGCGGCCTGGGTGAGAGGACTTCACCCAGTTTGCGTGAACACGGGACTCCGAGTCAGCTGACGCAGTCGAGTCATCATGGGTCCGTTCGGGATGATTCTTTTTGATTTTCCGAACGAACCGTGGTGACTCCCGCCGGGTCAAGCCTGCTGTTTACCTGGTGTCATGCGGCGGTTCTGCCACCGACTTCGTCCAGCCAGTCGAAGATCACCTTCAGACCCAGGCCTGCGTTGCCGGCCTGGCAGTGGTTCGATGCTTGCTCGGCTTCGGTGAAGACCCGGGCAGTGACCGATCGGGCGGCGGTGAGCGTCAGCAACTGGTCGGGGAGCATGTGGAACGGTATGGCGATGTCGGTGGTGCCTGCCATTAGCAAGACATCCTGGGTGACCTGGGCGGAGATGTCACTGGTGTGGTATTCGCGCCAGGCCTTGAGCACGTCGGCCGGGGTAGCGGCGCCCATCACCAGCGTGCCCTGGCGGAACACGACCCAGTCCGTCAGCAGGTCCGTCTTGGCGGCTTCCGCGAAGGCCGCGTTTAGCACTGGCGCGGGAATCTGGCCGGAGTTTGCCATGATGGCGTCGAGGCCCGCTGACGCGAGATTCCTGGCCATCGCCCCGTAGAAGTCGGTGCAGATGTCCCAGGTGATTGCGCGGGCGATCCGGGGCTCGCGCGCGGTCGCGCGGATGACCAGGCAGCCGCCCAGGGAGAATCCCAGCAGGGTGACGCCGGACAGGCCGAAGTAGTCCAAGATGGCGGCTACCGGCAAATGCCAGTCCGGGGTCATCGGCATGCCCGCGTCCAGCACCGTGCCCTGACCAGGGCCGTTGAATACCACGGTGTCCAGTCCCGCGTCGCGGAGGGCCACAGCGGCGGGCAGCCATTCCTCAATGTAGCTGTCGTAGCCGCCGAAGACGACGATCACCCCGCGCGGCTGCTCGGGGGTGAGGCGGTAGGCCGACAGCTGCCCCTGCAGGCAGGGGACCATGTGGTGGTCGTCGGGGGTGACGCCGTTGCCCGGCAGGACGTTGTCCATGAAACGCCGCAGGGCCGGCTCCTGCCGCGGATCGCCCGGTGTGAGGAAGAAGTGCGCCATCCGGGCGTAGTAGGCGGCGGGCAGGAGGCGGCCTTCGGTCAGCGCCTTGTCGCTGAGTTCCAGCATCACCTTGATCCAGTCCGCGAAGCTGGCGATGCGGGGTCCTGCCGCCCGCAGTTCCTCCAGCATCTGCTGCTCGCCCACCCACCCGCAGAACCGGTTCATCTGGAAGTTGAGCACGGGGTTCGGGTGGAGCGGGTAATACCCGACCGGGAACCGGCTGATGATCTCCTGGTCACTGACTGACATCCCAAGGACCCTTTCTCATACTGGCAGGCTGATTGAGCTTCAATAGCGCTTGAGCGTTCTGGTATTCGATCTTCGCGCGGACCTGCGCATCGAGCTTGGATGCGTCGAGCCATCCGGCGGCCTCGGTCATGGACTCGAAGGGGTAGTCGATCGCGAACATGACATTGTCCTCGCCGAGGGCGTCGAGGGCGCAGTGCAGCGGCTGGTCAGAGAAGGCGCCGGCGGTCGTGATCCGGATGTTGCGCCGGACCAGCTGCGAAGGCGACGCTTCGGGAGCGTGATCAGCGAAGGCGCGGGCTCGCTGATCGAGGCGCCACAGGAAGAAGGGCAGCGTCTCGCCCATGTGCCCCAGGATGAGCCGCACGCGCGGGAACCGGTCGAACACGCCGCCAAATACCATGCGCAACGCGTGCGTCGTGGTCTCGGCCGTCCAGCTCCAGGTGGCGCCCCTGAGCTCGGGGCGGCCAGACTGGCTGGCCGGCTGGACCGCGGCGTCAGCAGCGTGCAGGTAGACCGGGACACCGAGGTCTTGGGCGCGCTCCCAGAACGGGTCGTAGGAACGGTTATCGAGGTAGCGCCCGCCGGTGTGCCCGAACAGCATGGTTCCCACCAGCCCTAGCTGCTCGACCGCGCGCTGAAGTTCGTCCGCGCCCTGCTCCGGCTGCTGCAGCGGCGTCGCGGCGAAGGCCGCGAACCGGTCCGGCCGCGCCCGCACGATCTCTGCGAGGTAGTCGTTGGATTCTCGGGCTATCCGCAAGGCTGCCTGCGGGTCGAGGAATCCCTGGACCGTGGCGGCATTCGACAGCACGGCCAGGTCAATCTCACCCTGATCCATCAGCTCCAGCCGCCGCGAGGTGTCGGTGAGCTGGGAGATGAGCGGTGGCAGGAACTGCTCCGGGATCATCGGCACCAGTGTGCGCCAGCGGTCGATGTGGTTCTCCCGGTCGAGCAGCACATGCTCTTCGAGCGCGATCTTCCCCATGGCGTTCCTCTCGGTTGCGGGACTCCGGATCACCAGGCCCATATGAGGAGCATCGGCGGACGGCGGGTGACCGCACACCGCGCGATCTGGGTGAACACCCTGAGTAGCGCTCCGGCCCGCCGTCCCTCGGCGGTGGCCAGGACGCTGATGCCGGCTACCCGATCAGCTCTCTTCTCGCTGCGTCGGCCTGTGCACATTCGCCGCCTCAGCGGATGCGGCGGAAGCGGCCGAAGCATTCCCCGATGCCTCGGCCCCCTGGCGTTCGACCGGCGGCAGTACCCAATGACGCCAGCGAGCGACAAGGTAGAGAATGCCGCCAATGGCGGTGCCACCGACCAGCCCCGCCTCCGGATGCTGTAGACGGTAGGCGACGATCATGACCACGGCGCTTGCCGCGGCGCAGGTCGCGGTCAGGGTATTGCCACCAAAGATCTGCGGTACGCCTGAGCACGACGACATCGCGGATCGCGCCGCCGCCCACCGAGCTGAGCATGCCGAGCAGGATGGCGGAAAAGGGGGCAATGCCCAGGGCGGCTGCCTTCTCCGTGCCAGTCACGGTCCATGCCCCGATGGTGGCGGCCTCGGCTACCTGGGCGATAACGCGCCAGGCGGCCCCACGTGGCGAGGTGAAGCACAAAACGGCACCCGCCGCGAATGCGGCGGCAGGGTTCCAGGGATTGGCGATGCTGGCTGGGATCCCGTCCTGCAAGAGGACGTCACGGAGCAGGCCGCCGCCCAGGCCGGTGATGATGGCGCAGGACAGGACGCCAACGGCATCTAGCCCGCGACGGCGGGCAGCGGTGCTGCCGGCAAGGGCAGCACCGGTGATGGCGACCAGGTTGAGGGTCTGGTAAACGGTGGCGGCGCTTGACATGGCGGCCAGCCTCCGGGATGCTCAGCGAACGATCCGCAGGGCCAGCGCCGGGGGACAACCGCGCCGCACAAGCTTGGCGATCTGGTGCCAGTCCACCCGATCGGCATCTGCCTCGGCTATCGGGCGGGGGATCCCCAGACCGGTAAGGCGGGTCACCCGCCATTCGTGGACGAGTTGGGTCTCTAGGTCAATGGCCTCCTGGCCGTGGACCACCTGGGTTCGCTCCATCGTTCATCCCTCCAGCGCTGGCCGTGGCGGCGCCTTTTACGTTTTCTCAGGCTCAGCGTCGCCGGAAGGCGGGTGAGGGCACATCGCCAAGATGAGGTGAGGATCGTGCCGCGGCCCGCTGGCCGCCGCTACGGGGCAAGGAAGGAGGTGAGCCACCACCACCAGAAGTGAGTGTTTTTGCGATTATGGTGACCGTGAATCCTGAGGACGGGCCGGGCTCTGGTGCGAGAGGTGAGGCTGGCCGTGTTACGGGGGCGGTGGTGCCGCGGCCGGTGCTGCTGGGGCGGCTGGGCGGCCCGGCGCGGGTGACGGTGGTGTCGGCGCCCGCGGGCAGCGGGAAGACGGTGCTGTTGCGGTCGTGGCTGGGCCAGGACGGCCTGGGCGGGCGGGCGGCGTGGGTGCCGGCCGGGCGCGGGGAGCGTGACCCGCAGCGGTTCTGGGCGCTGGTGACGGGCGCGCTGCGGCAGACCTCGGGCGGTGCGGGGCTGGTGCGGGCGGTGTCGGCGGCGCCGGACCTGGACGCCTGGAGCCTGGTCGAGAACCTGCTGGCGGACCTGACGCGGCTGGAGGGCCGGCTGTGGCTGGTCATCGATGACGTGCACGAGCTTGTTTCCGCCGAGGCGCTGCGGCAGCTTGAGCTGCTGGTGATGCGCGCCCCGCCGGAGTTGCGGTTCGTCCTGGCGGCCCGGCACGACGTGCGCCTGGGGCTGCACCGGCTGCGGCTAGAAGGCGAGCTGGAAGAGATCCGCGCGGATGACCTGAGGTTCAGCCGCGAAGATGCCGGGCAGCTGCTGGCGGCCGCCGGGGTCGAGCTGCCCGGCCCGGCGCTGGCGGCGCTGCACGAGCGGACCGAGGGCTGGGCGGCCGGGCTGCGGCTGGCGGCGCTGGCGCTGGCCGGGCACCCCGACCCGGAACGGCTCGCGGCGGAGTTCTCCGGCACCGAGCGGACGGTGGCGGAGTACCTGCTGGCCGAGGTGCTCGACCGGCAGCCCGAGCAGGTCCGGCGGCTGCTGCTGCGCACCTCCATCCTGGAGCGGGTCAACGGGGACCTGGCCCGCCTGCTGACCGGCGACGACGGCGGGGAGCGGGTCCTGCAGGACCTGGAACAGGCGGGTGCGTTCGTGATGCCGCTGGACGCCGAGCGGTCCTGGTTCCGCTACCACCAGATGTTCGCCGACCTGCTCCAGCTGGAACTGCGGCGCACCGCCCCCGGCGAGGTGACCGGGCTGCATCGGAGCGCCGCCTCATGGTTCGCCGGAAACGGCTACCCGGCCGAGGCGATCCGCCACGCCCAGGCGGCGCGGGACTGGTCTGTGGCGGCCGGCCTGCTCGCGGATTGCTGGCCCAGTCTTCACCTCGACGGGCAGGCCGCGATGGTCCACGAGTTCCTGGCCCGCTTCCCCGCTGGCCTGCCCGCGGCCGATGCCGAACTCGCCGTGGTGGCCGCGGCCGACGAGCTGGCGCAGGGATCCCTGGAGGCAGCCGAGCATTACCTGGCCGTGGGCGAACGGGGGTCGGCCTCGGTGCCCGAAGCCCGGCGCGGGCAGCTGGAGCTCTTGCTCGGCGTTGTCCGGCTGTTGCTGCACCGCCAGCGCGGGGACCTGCCGGCCGTAGCCGAGGATGCCAGTCGGCTGTCGGCTATGGCCGATGCCGCGGACGTGACGCGCCCCGGCCGCGAGGAGGACCTACGTGCCCTCGCGCTGATCAGCCTCGGCAGCACCGAGTTCTGGGCAGCCCTGTCCGAGGATGCGGAGCGCTACCTGCAGCGAGGCGTGGCCCTGGCCCGTCGGATCGGGCGGCCCTATCTCGAGTTCAGCGGCCTGGCCTACCAGGCGGCGACCGGACTCAACAACTCGTTGGGGCGGGCACTGGAGTGTGGTAGCCAGGCCATCGAACTCGCCGAGCGGCACGGTTGGACCGACGACCCGGCGGCCGGCGTCGCCTGCACGACGGTCGGGTCCGCGCTGACCTGGCAGGGACGGCCGCACGAGGCCGAGCCCTGGGTCCAGCGCGCCGAAAATACCCTCAGAGTGGAAGCCGAGCCCGCGGCGGTAGTGGGGCTCTACATCGTCCGCGGTGAGCTTGAGCTGGCGCTCGACCGTGACACGGAGGCGCTAGCCGCCTTCGAGGCCGCCGAGCGGCTGGCCCGACGGCTTGGTTCGCCGGTCCGCACCATCCCCCCGAGCCGGGCACTGCTGCTGCACGGGCTGTTGCGCCTCGACGAGACCGAGCGCGCCGAGCAGTTCCTGGCCTCACTCAACGACGAGGACCGCGAGCGCGGGGAGATCCGCGTCGCCACCGCGGAACTGCGGCTCGCCCAAGGTGACCCACACGGCGCGCTGGCCGCCCTCGCGCCGGTCCTGGCCGAGCACAGTCTCCTTAGCTGGCCAAACTGGCTGCCTCACGCGTACGCGCTCGAGGCCACCATCCGGGACGCGCTCGACGATGAGGCCGCCGCCGAAGGCGCTCTTGAACGCGCCCTGGACTTCGCCGAACCGAACGGCCTAGTGACGCCGTTCCTCTCCTACGCCGTACCGGGCCTGCTCGAGCGCCACGCCCGCCGCAGCAGCCACGCCTCCCTGCTCGCCGAAATCCAGGCCGCGCTCGCCGGTTCCACGCCGGCGCCGAGCACCGGGCCGCGACCGCTGCTGGAGGCGCTGAGCCAAAGTGAGCTTCGCGTGCTGCGCTACCTGCCCACCAACCTGACCGGTCCGGAGATCGCCCGCGAACTGCGCGTCTCGCCGAACACCGTGCGCACCCACGTCAAGAGCCTGTACGCCGAGCTCGGCACCCACCACAGGGCCGGGGCCGTCGAGCGCGCCCGCGCCCTCGGCCTGCTCGCCCCCACCAGAACGGCGCCGACGACCCGCTAAGCGCCCGCACGCGGGGGAGGCGGCGGGCCGGTCTCGGCCGTGAGCCTGCGCTCGGTGTCCGGGCCGGCCGGGTCAGCGTTGAGCACTTCGTCGAGCCAGTCGAACATGACGCGGTGCTTGAGGCTGAAGTTGTCGATCTGGCGGTACACGACGGTGCCTTCCTCGGGCGTGAAGACCCGGTGGCGGCTGGCCGGGTTGGGTGCCGCCTCAACGGCGGCCGCGGCCTGCTGGCGCAGTTCCTCATTGTCGCCGGGATCGCTGAGGCACAGCAGCGGGCACCGGATCTTCTCTGGCTCCGCCACCAGCTTCGGGTACCCGCGGCCGGGTTCGCCTTCGTAGAACCTGGCCGTCTGCTGGGCCTGTCCCGGTACCGTCGAGTGCCCGTCGCCGAGGGCGGCGACGTCAGGACGGCGGAACACCGCCAGGATCGCGTCGCTGTCGGCCACGTAGGGGTCGGCGACGCAGGCGGCGATCCTGGGTTCGCGGGCCGCGGCCCGGACCGCCACCCAGCCTCCGGGTTCGCCCCCGCCGTAGAAGGCGATGCGGGAGGGATCCACGTCGCTGCGTTCGGTCAGGTAGTCGATGCAGGCGCCGACGGCAACCTCGGTGTCGGGCCGGAAGTAGACACCGTGGAAGGTGTTCAGGCCCATCCCCGGGAGGTCGGCCAGGAGCACGTTGTACCCGCGCTCCACGCCCGACGGCCCCACCCAGTAGTACAGCTCCTCGGATGTGTTGTCACCGATGATGACCGTGGGGCGCGCCTGGCCGCTGGCGTCCGGCCGCAGGAAGTACGCGGGCAGAGTGGTGCCCTGATAGGGAATGCCGATGACCTCTACCGGAGGCGTGCTCAGCGCCGCGAACCGATGCCGGTGGTTAATTCGGTTCAGGCGGCGAGGTCGAGTTCGAGGCGGGCGAGGTGGGTCATGTGCCCGCGGTTGAGCGGGGTTCCGGTCCAGTAGGCGTGCAGCCGGATGAAGTTGAGGGCGACGGCCATGAACGCGTGCTCGAGGCGTGTTTTCTGCAGTCCGCGGTAGCGGGCGCGGCGGGCGCCGCAGCGGACGGCCTGGTTCATGGTGCCCTCGATGCCGGCGCGGCGGGCGTAGTCCGCCTGGAACGACCTGGTCTTTTCCTGCTCCCGGTTCGCGGCGCGGGCCTCGGCCAGGTCGCGGGGATCCAGGGACAGCTGGCGGGCGCGGGCCTTCCCGGCGAAGCACAGGTCCCGGGCCGGGCACGGCCCGCAGTCGGAGGGGGAGAACTTGACGGCGATCTTGTCCTTGCCGCGCTGGGAGCACGGCGACCACGACACCGACGCCTTCCCCTGCGGGCAGGTGACGGACTGGCGGTCGTAGTCGGCGGCGAAGCCGGCGAGGGCGTACCCGTTGCCGGCCCTGGCCTGGGCGGACGTGTCGGCGAGGAGCGGGCCGACGAGGGTGACCTGGTGGCGGCGCCGCTCGGTCACCAGGATTTCCGCGGACAGGTAGCCGGAGTCCTCGTAGAGCCGGGACGGGAGCAGTTCCGCCGCGGCGAGATTGTCATCGATGACGGAGGTCTTCTTCAGCCAGGCCAGCTGGGCATCGAACACCACCCGTTCCATCCCGCCCCCTTGAACGTGGCGTGGTTCAGGGTGTGCACGAGCATCAGGTCGGCGAGCACGTCGTCGAAGTAAAGCTTCTTCCTGCTCATCGATTCGGTACCTTTCTAGGCGATGTCATGCGCGCCGAGTTGCACGGCGAAGGTAAAGCCAGAGTGGTTAGCCCCGCGTCGCGAGCGGATAGATACACGCGGTGCCCGGAGCCGACAAGGCGACGGACTGTCTCCATGCCGATTCCCTTGTCGGCGCCGGTGACCAGGCTCACGGGCCCGCCCGTGGGCGGTGTCGTCATTGCCGGCCTACTTGATCAGGTGGGTAATGCGGCCGATGCCGGGCAGGTCGAGTTCGAGGGTATCGCCGTGGCCGAGCCAGCGGCTGATCTCCATGCCACTGCCGGCCGACAGTGCCCCGATGCTGAACATCTCGCCGGGGACGAGCTGCTCGCTGGCGGAGGCGTGGGCCAGCATGTCGCCGAGCCCGAACCGGGAGTCGCCGGTGTGCGGCCAGGCCACGGTCTCGCCGTTAATGGTGACCGTGCCCTGCAGCAAGCGCCAGCGCGGGAGGACCTCGTCCGCGGAGACGGCGACGGTCGCCATGGAGCTGAGGAAGTGCTTGGCCTTCTGCGGCCCCATCCCGGATCGCATCTCGGGGATCTGCACGTCGCGAGCGCTGAAGTCGCACATGATGACGAACGCGGTAATCGCGCGCTCGGCATCGGCGGACGCGGCGTCCTGCAGCGGCTCGCCGATGACGAAAGCGAGCTGGAGTTCGTAGTCCAGGGCCTGAGTGTAGGACGGGAACTCGACTGCCTTGCCGGAGGGGACGAAGGTCATCGGGTTGTTCAGGTAGTAGATGGGCTGGGCGTACCACAGCCGGTTGGGCCGCAGCGCGGGCAGCGGCCGCCGGGTGACCGCCTCCACGACCGAGGCTAGCCGCGCGGCGCCCGGCATGAACCTGCGCGCGTAGCCGCGCGCGGCGTTGGTGTTGTGCTGCTCGGACAGCGAGAAGTCGCGGACCGATACCGGCTGGAACGGCAGCACCAGGTCACCAGGCTGCGCGCCGTACTGCCGGGCGTGCCCGGCCTCCCACTCCCCGGTGAACGGCGAGTCGTAGCCCAGCGCCGAACGGGGCGTCGCTGGCTGCCATCGGCCCCCGTCTTCCTGGACCTCGGTCTGCAGCATGTCGTCGCCCTGATACACGCGGCGGATTTTCATGCGTCCTCCTTCGATTGCGGGTTTACGGCCTGAGCCGGAGAATCCGCCCGGCGGGTGGCGGGTTGGCCGGACGCCGACGATGTGTGGCGGCGGGGCAGGAACAGGGCGGCGAGGACGGCCCCGACGGCGACGACGACGGCGGAGACGATCAGGGTGCGGTCCATGCCGTGGACGAATGCCGCGCGGACAACCTGAGCTAGACCGGTGTCGTGGAGCTGCCTGGCGACGGCGATGCCGGCCGCGACGCTGTCGCGGGCGGCACCGGCGAGCGGAGCGGGAAGGTGACCGGTCTGGACGCCGGCGCGGTAGCCGGACGATAGTACGGTGCCGAGCGCGGCCACGCCGATCGCGCCGCCGACCTGGCGCATCGCCTGCATGAGGCCGGAGCCGGCACCTGCCCGCTCCGCCGACAGGGCGCCGAGCGCCGCGTTCATGGCCGTGGGGAGCGCGAGGCCGCCGCCGAGGCCGAGCAGCGCGATCCACCCCGCCGCGAACCCGTAGCCGGTGCCGGTCCCGGTGGTGGCGCCCGCGGCCAGGCCGGCGGCGGCGAGCGCGAACCCGGCCGCGATGACGATCCCGGTACCGGACCGCTTGGCCAGTAGCCCGGCGAACTGGGTGCCGACGACCAGGCCGAGGATCATCGGCAGGAGCCGGATCCCGGTGCCCAGGGGGCTGATGCCGTCAACGCTCTGGAAGTACTGCGGGACAGCGAACAGCAGCCCGTAGAACGCGAAGTTCGCGATCGTGGCGTGCACCGTTCCCCAGACGAAGTTGCCGTTGCGGAACAGGCTGAGCTGGATGAGCGGGTGGGCGCTGCGCCGTTCCCAGGCGACGAAGCCAGCGAGCAAGGCCGCCCCGGCCAGTATCGGCGCCCATGTCCCAACCGAGCCCCAGCCATGCTGGCCTGCGTTGATAAACCCGTAGATCACCCCGGCCAGCGCGGCCGAGGACAGCACAGCGCCGGGCACGTCGAGGGCGACCGGGCGGGAGCTGCGCGCCTCCGGCACGAACACGGCCACCGCGGCCGCGCCGGCGAGGGCCAGGCCGGCGTTCGGCAGGAACACGGCTCCCCACCAGAAGTGATCCAGCAGGAGGCCGCCGACGATCGGGCCGAGCGGCAGGCCGGCGACGCTGGCCGCCGTCCAGATCAGCACCGCCTTCGCCCGCTGCCCGTCCTCGGGGAACAAGGTGGGCAGCATGGCGAACCCGAGCGGCAGCAGGGCCGCGCCGGCCAGCCCGACAACCGCCTGCGCGGCGATCAGCTCACCGGCCGAACCCGAGAGAGCGCACCAGCCCGCGGCCGCGGCGTACAGGACCAGCGAGCCGGCCAGCAGCCGCTTGCGCCCGTACCGGTCTCCCAGGTTGGCCGCGGGCAGCATGCCTACCCCCGCGACGAGGGTGAATGCGGACGCGATCCACTGCAACTGCCCTGTGGTGGCGTGCAGGGCTGTAGACAGCTGCGGCAGCGCGATGTTGATCACTGTCGACTGGATCCCGATGGTGAGGCCCGCCAGCGACAGGGCGGCCAGCGCCCACCAGGGCCCGGGGCGGCCAGCGTTTCTTGTGGTCGGGGGACGTTTTACTTCTTGGTTGACTGTCATGTCAGGTCCTCCCTTTCCCGGTTGGCACTGGTCTCAGCGTCAGATCCGACTGGGTGAGAAGGCGTCACTTTGTCCGCATGATTGCGGCGGCCGTCAGCCGATCGGCTGCTCCGGGTGATCGCGCCCTCATGAACCGGCCGAGCGGGAGTCACCCGGCCCGGACTGCCGTCCAGTGCCCCGACTGCGCGCCTGGATCGCGCGAACTTGGTGACGCCTGCTCACCTAGTCAGATCCGAGGCTGGACCAGAGCTGATTCCACCAGCGCGAGCAGGAGGGGAACAGCCCCTCCGTCTACCCTCACAAGGAGCAGTAGCGTGCGCGTCTTCGTCACTGGCGGCAGCGGCCATGCCGGCTCGCACATCATCACTGAACTCATCGCCGCCGGGCACGAGGTCACCGGCCTGGCGCGGTCGGACACCGCCGCGGCGGCACTGTCCGCGCTCGGCGCGAAGGTCCGCCGGGGCGACCTCGAGGATCTCCACGGGCTCCAGGAGGCGGCCGCGGACTCCGACGGTGTCATCCACATCGCGTTCAACCGCGGCCTGCTGCAGTCCGGCCAGGTCGCCGCCGTGCTCGCCGAGGACCTCGCGGCCATGCTCGCGTTCGGCGACGCGCTCGCGGGAACCGGCAAACCGCTGGTCGCGGCGGCGAGCATCGGCGCGCCCGGGAACCTGGGCCGCCCGGCCACCGAGGACGACCCCGCCCTTCCCGGCGAGGATAAGGACAAAGGCACCCTCAAGGGCCGCAACGACGTGGAAAACGCCGTGATCGGCCTAGCGGACCGGGGGGTCCGGTCCTCGGTCGTGCGGCTCCCGCCCATCTCGCATAGCACGCGCGACCGTACCGGCTTCCTCGTGCACCTGATCGCGCTCGCGAAGGAGAAGGGCCTCGCCGGCTACCCAGGGGACGGCGCGAACCGGTGGAGCGCCGTGCACGCCCGCGATGCCGCCTCCTTGTTCCGCATGGCGCTGGAGAACGCCCCGGCGGGCACCCGGTGGCACGCGGTCGCGGACGAGGGCATCGCGCTCCGCGAGATCGCCCAGGCCATCGGCGGCCGCCTGGGCCTGCCCGCGGAGAGCGTTCCCGAAGACCGCGTGCCGGCGCACTTCGGGTTCCTCGCGTACCCGGTCCGGCTGGACCTCCCGGCGTCCAGCCTCATCACCCGCCGGGCCCTCGGCTGGGAACCGGCTCACCCCGGACTGCTCGCCGACTTCGACAACGGCCATTACTTCCCCGCCACCTGACATGCCGACATTGGTGGCGACTGCCGCAGACCGCGATCGTTCACGCTCAGACGACTTCGCTGCCGCCATCTGTGGCCGGCTTGCCGGACACCACCACTATCTGCGCGCCCGCCTGGGGCTGCACCGGCTGCGGCTGGAGGGCGAGCTGGCCGAGATCCGCGCCGGTGACCTGAGGTTCACCCTGGACGAGGCCGGGCAGCTGCTGGCGGCCGCTGGGGTGCAGCTATCCGGCCCGGCGCTGGCGGCGCTGCACGGGCGGACCGAGGGCTGGGCAGCGGGGCTGCGGCTGGCGGCGCTGGCGCTGGCCGGGCACCCGGACCCGGAGCGGCTCGCGGCGGAGTTCTCCGGCACCGACCGGACGGTGGCCGACTACCTGCTGGCCGAGGTGCTTGACCGGCAGCCGGAGCCGGTGCGGCGGCTGCTGCTGCGCACGTCCATCCTGGAGCGGGTCAACGCGGACCTGGCCGGCCTGCTGGTCGGCGACGACGGCGGGGAGCGGGTCTTGCAGGACCTGGAGGCGGCCGGTGCGTTCGTGGTGTCGCTGGACGCCGAGCGGTCCTGGTTCCGCTACCACCAGATGTTCGCCGGCCTGCTGCGGCTGGAGCTGCGGCGCAGCGCGCCGGGCGAGGTGACCGGGCTGCACGCCGCCGCCGCCGGGTGGCTCGCCGGGCACGGGTACCCGGCCGAGGCGGTCCGCCACGCCCGGGCCGCCCGCGACTGGGACGCCGCCGCCCGGCTGCTCGCCGACCACTGGCCCGGGCTCCACCTGGACGGGCAGGGCGCCACCATCCACGAGCTCCTGGCCGGGTTCCCCGCCGCCTTGTTGCCGGCGGACGCCGGGCTCGCCGTGATCGCTGCGGCCGACGAGCTGGCGCAGGGATCGCTGGAGGCAGCGGACCGGTACCTGGACCTGGCCACGCGGCGATCGGAAAGCGTGCCCGAGGCCAGGCGCGGCCAGCTTCGGCTGCTTCTCGGCGTGGTCCGGCTGCTGCTGGCCCGCCAGCGGGGGGACCTGCCGGCGGCCATCGAGGAGGCGGGCCGGCTGCAGGCAGTCGTCGAGGCAGCGGACGCGACCCGGCCGGGCCTGATCGAGGACCTGCGCGCGCTGGCCCTGATCAGCCTCGGCAGCACCGAGTTCTGGGCTGCCGCAGCCGATGACGCGGCGCGGCACTTGGAAAGCGGCATCGCGCTGGCCCGCCGGACCGGGCGGCCTTACCTGGAGTTCACCGGCCTGGCCTACAGGACGGAACTCGCGGTCGGGCAATCGTTCACGCGGGCAGCCGCGCTCGGCCGGGGGGCGGCGGAGCTGGCCGAGCGGCACGGCTGGAGCGATGACCCGGCCTGCGGCGTAGCCTGCTTTGTACTCGCAGCCTTGCTGACCTGGCAGGGAAGGCTGGAGGAGGCCGAGCGCTGGCTGCAAAGCGCCGAACGCACGGTCAGGGCCGAAACCCAGCCCGCTATGTCGGCCGCGACCCGCTTCGTCCGCGGTGCTTTTGAGATGGCACGAAATCGCGACTCTGCGGCGCTGGCCGCATTCCAGGCCGCCGAGCTGCTGGCCCGGCGGCTCGCCTCTCCGCACTACCTCATCCCCCGGATACGGGCATTTCTGCTGCTGGCCCTGGTGCGGCTCGGCCAGACCGGGCAAGCCGGGCAGTACCTGGCCGGGCTCAGCGACACCGACCGCGAGCACGGCGAGATCCGCATCGCCGAGGCGGCGCTGCGGCTCGCCCAAG
>Ga0335075_10006805_pt1 | contig 17647 bp, 18 predicted proteins | sample Lox_Sample_24_FD_206723 | JGI IMG/M metagenome (GOLD analysis project Ga0335075, IMG submission 206723) | Soil microbial communities from Loxahatchee National Wildlife Refuge, Florida, United States - Lox_Sample_2.4 | ecosystem: Environmental > Terrestrial > Soil > Wetlands | place: USA...
GTCCCCGGGGGCGGGGGGCGGCCGGGGGGGCGGGGGGCCCCCCCGCCGCCCCGGGCCCCCCCCCCCCCCGCCGGGGACGCCGGTCCCCGGCCGCCGGGGCCCGGACCCTCACCCGTCCCATCACCCCGCCCCCGTCGGGGGCGGGTGCGGGGCGGGCTGCCTGTCGGCCTGGTCGCGGTCGCGCCGGGCCTGGCTATTTCGAGACGTTGAAGCCTTCGCCGGTGATCCGGCCGATGTCGTTGGAGACGCCGACCACCATCAGCATCAGGACGAGGGCGATGCCGACGATCGTCGCTCGCTCCATGACCTTGATCGAGACCGGCTTGCCGCGGCGCAGTTTCTCGACGATCGCCCAGAAGATGTGGCCGCCGTCGAGGGGCAGGATCGGCACCAGGTTGATCAGGCCTAGTGAGAGGCTGACCAGGGCGAGCAGCAGGAAGGCCTCACGCCAGCCTTTGTCGACGGCTTCGTGGCCGACGTCGGAGATGCCGACCACGCTGGAGATTTCCTTGCGCTTTTCGGCTTCGAAGATGTGGGAGAAGACCGAGCCGGTCCTGCTGATCACTTCGCCCATCACGTCGAGGGATCGATTTGCGGCTTCCCCCGTGCTGATCGGGATCCAGTGAGCGTTTTCTTCCCAACCGAGACCGAGCAGCATCCGCTTCGCTTCGCTGCTGTAGTGGGGCGTGATTTCGAAGGTCTTTTCCTCGCCTTCGCGGAGGACCGTCACTTCCGCTGGCGTGGTCGCCGCACAACCATCGGTCGGCTTGCCTGCGCATTTGTGTGAGCGGATCAGTTCACCGAACTTTTCGACCCGCTCTTTGCCGCTGAGGTTCGAGTAGGCGTGACCGTCGATGGCGACTATCCGATCGCCATCCTTGAGAACCTGCGCCGCGGCGGAGCCTTCGGTCGTCTGCGCGACCACCGGTTTGGCGGCGCCGTTGCTCAACCCCCCGATGCCGAACACCGCGAAGAGGATCACGAAAGCCAGCACGATGTTCACCGCCGGACCCGCCGCGGCGACGACGATCCGCTTCCAGACCTTCTGCCGGTGGTAGGCGCGGTGCTCCTCCCCCGGCGGCATCTCTTCCTCCGGGTTCATCCCGTTGATCTTCACGTAGCCGCCGAGCGGGATCGATTTGATCCCGTACTCGGTCTCGCCGCGCTTGAACGACCAGAGGGTCGGCCCGAAGAAGAGGAAGAAGCCTTCGACCCGCATCCCGGTCGCCTTGGCGGCGACGAAGTGGCCCGCCTCGTGCAGCAGGATCAGGGCGCAGAAGCCGAGGAAGACGTAGACCCAGCTCATGCGGGCATCAGCTCCCGGGCGGCCGCGGCGGCGCGCTCGCGGGCCTCGGCGTCGGTGGCGAAGAGGTCGTCGAAGTGGGTGACGGGCGCGGCGGGCATCTCCTCGAGGCAGCGCTCGACCACGGCGGCGATCCCGGTGAAGGGGATGCGGCCGTCGAGGAAGGCGGCGACGGCGACCTCGTCGGCGGCATTCAGCACGGTAGGCGCGGTGCCGCCGGTCCGCCCCGCCTCCAGCGCCAGGCGCAGGCAGGCGAAGGTATCGGGATCGGGCTCCTCGAAGGTCATCGCGCCGACCGCGGCGAGGTCGAGGCGAGGGACGTCGACCGGGGCCCGTTCGGGGAAGTTCAGGGCGTAGGAGATCGGTACCCGCATGTCGGGATAGCCGATGTGGGCGAGGGTCGAGCCGTCGACCAGCGAGACCAGCGAGTGGATCAGCGACTGCGGGTGGACGACCACCTCGATCCGTTCGTAGGGGACGCCGAAGAGGTGGTGCGCCTCGATCACCTCGAAGCCCTTGTTCATCAGCGTCGCGCAGTCGATCGTGATCCGGCCGCCCATCTTCCAGGTCGGGTGGTCGAGCGCGTCGGTGACGCTCACCGCGCCGAGGTCCGTACGGCCGCGAAAGGGCCCGCCGCTCGCGGTGACCAGGAGGCGGTCCACCGTCCCCGGCCCGGCCGCCGCGATCAGCTGGTGGAGCGCCGAGTGCTCGGAGTCGACCGGGAGGATCCGCGCCCCCGTCGCCTCGGCCAACGCCATCACCAGCTCGCCGCCCAGCACCAGGCTCTCCTTGTTGGCGAGCGCGACGTCGATCCCGGCGGCGAGGGCCGCCACGGTCGAGCCGAGGCCGGCGGCCCCGACGATGCCGTTGAGGACGAGGTCGGGCTCGGTCGCCGCGATCAGCTCGCGCACGCCATCCTCACCGGAGAGCACCCGGCCGTCCCACGCCTCGGCCGCCCGCGCGGCGGCGTCGGGGTCGGCGAGCGCGATCGTGCCGACCCCGTGCTCACGCGCCTGGGCGACCGTCGTCTCCCAGCCGCGTCCCGCGGCCAGGCCGACGGCCCGAAGCTCTTCCGAGGCGCCGATCACCTCGAGCGCCTGCGTTCCGATCGACCCGGTCGAGCCGAGTATCAACACCTTCCTCATCTGACGAGAGGATACGGAGGCGACCTTCCGACTCCTTAAACGCGGCGGCACGGCCCCTCCGGCGGCAAGATTCCTTCCGCCCGCCACCTTTCCTTCCTCCTTGCGGTGTACGCCCGAGGACTCTCGGCGAGACGGTCCATCCGGTCGTGGCGAGCCCGCACCTCCTCCGGCGTGTGAAGGCGCCACGCCTGCCGATCGCGGACTTCGTCCATCAGTTCGAAGTTCAAGTCCCCACCTGACGCACGACAGGCCGAAGAGCGTACGTCGGCTCATGCCGGCGACGGTACGTCGCCGTCCTCGGCGCACCAGAAATGTGACAGGACTCAGTAGACGAGCGCCACGGCGAGGTAGTAGCCGACGACGACGGTGAAGAGGACGGCATCGAGGCGGTCGAGGATGCCGCCGTGGGGGCCGAAGATGGTGCCGGTGTCCTTCTTGCCGAGGTCGCGCTTCAGCATCGACTCGAAGAGGTCGCCGACCGGGGCGATCGCGGCGACGGCGGCGCCCATGATCAGGGCGTCGGTGCCGCTCAGCCAGTTCTGGTAGAGGCCGGCGAACCAGAAGCCCATCGTGCCGATGACGAAGCCGCCGATCAGCCCCTCGACCGTCTTGTTGGGCGAGAGGTTGGGGGCGATCTTGTGGCTGCCGAACATGCGCCCGGTCGCGTAGGCGGCGGTGTCGGTGACGAAGGTGCCGACGAGGACGTCGATCAAGAGCGCGGCGCCGTGGCTCGGCAGGTCGCGGAGGAAGACCGCGTGGGCGAGCGGGATGCCGATCCAGACGATCCCCAGCAGCGTCACCCCCATCGAGACCGTGACCCCGTTGCGGTGTCTGGCGTCGGCGCCGAAGGCGAAGAGCACCGGGAAGGTGGCGGCGAAGATCAACAGCACGTTGTAGGAGGTGCCGAAGTGGGCGGCGACGACCATCGCCGCGACCGAGGCGTAGGCCGGGATCGCCAGCGGCCGCGCGGTCGAGGTGAGGTCGAGGTACTCGCGCAGGCAGAGGATCCCGATCGCGATCATCGCCGCCATGAAGACGATCCCGCCGGCCACCGTGATCGCGATCGCGAAGGCGATCGCCGGGATCGCGATGAGGATCCTCCGCGCCGTCTCGCCGCCGCCGCCTTTCAGGCGTCTCGGCTTGCGCGGCTCCTCGCCGCTGCGCCGCTGCCCGCGGCCACGCCGGCGGGACCGGTCGCGGCGTTTCGCCTCACCGCCGGAGCGCCCGCGCCGCCGTCGCGGCGGCTCCTCCACCGGCTCGACCTCGGGCTCCGCCCCGGGCGGCCGCTCTTCGAACATCTCTTCTTCGAAGAAGTCGCTCATCAGCGCCCCCCGAAGCGGCGCCGGCGCTCGGTGAACTGCTCGAGGGCGCCCTCGAACGCCGCCCGGTCGAAGTCCGGCCACAGCTCCTCGGCGAAGACCAGCTCCGAGTAGGCGCACTGCCAGAGCAGGTAGTTGGAGATCCGCTGCTCGCCGCTGGTTCTGATCAGGAGGTCAGGGTCGTGCATGTCGGGCGCGTACAGGTGGCGTCGGAACTCCTCCTCGGAGCCCCCCTCGAAGTTTCGCGCCGCGTCGACGATCTCCGCCCGGCCGCCGTAGTTGAAGGCGATGAAGAGCGTGATCCGGGAGTTCTCGGCGGTCTTCCCTTCGGCCCACTCCATCCGCTCGATCAACCCCGCGTCGAGCTCCTCGCGCCGGCCGATGAAGCGCATCCGCACGCCCTCCCGGTCGAGCTCCGGCGTCTCGCCGAGGATCCGCTCGCCGAACATCGCCATCAGCCCGCCGACCTCCTCGGCGGAGCGCGACCAGTTCTCGGTCGAGAAGGAGAACACGGTCAGCTCCTCGATCCCCAGCTCGACCGCGTCGCGCAGCCGCGCCTTGACCACGTCGGCGCCCGCCCGGTGCCCCTCGATCACCGGCAGGTCGCGGGCTTGTGCCCAGCGGCCGTTGCCGTCGGTGATGATCGCTACGTACTTAGGTGGGCTCATGGGCAGACCTCGAGCCCGTGAGAGGCCGAAAACCAAGCAGGTCGTGGGACGCAGGGAGGTCGGCGCCGGGAGCGCATCTCCGATGCGTGACCAAGCCGGCCGACCGAGGACCGCGAGATGCGCCGGTTTGCAGGCCTCTCACACCTCGAGGATTTCGGCTTCCTTGGCTTTGAGGATCGCGTCGATCTCGGCGATCGCCTCGTCGGTCTGCTTCTGCAGCGAGGCCTCGGCGCGGCGCTCGTCGTCCTCGCCCACTTCGCCCTCGTTCTTCAGCTCGCGCAGGTCGCTCATCACGTCGCGGCGCACGTTGCGGATCGCCACCCGGCCGTCCTCGGCGACGCCGTTGACCACCTTCACCATCTCGCGCCGCCGCTCCTCGGTCATCTCCGGGATCGCCAGGCGGATCACGTTGCCGTCGTTAGACGGGGTGAGGCCGACGTCGGACTCCTGGATCGCCTTCTCGATCGCCCCCACGGCGCTTTTGTCGAAGGGGGTGACGGTGAGCAGGCGGGCTTCGGAGGCGGCCACGTTGGCGAGCTGGTTCAGCGGCGTCTGCGCCCCGTAGTAGTCGACCTGGATCCGGTCGAGCAGGTGCGGGGAGGCGCGGCCGGTGCGTACGGTGGCGAGCTCGCCGCGGCTCGATTCCACCGATTTCGCCATCCGATCCTTCGCGTCTGCGAGCAGTTCGTCGGTAATTGCCACGGTCCCGTCCTCTCTAGGCGTCGGTCCCGTTGGACACCAACGTGCCGACCGTCTCGCCGCTGACGATCCTATCTATGTTCAGCTCGTCGGCCATGTTGAAGACGTAGATGGGCAGGTCGTTGTCCATGCAGAGGCTGAGCGCGGTCGAGTCCATCACTTTCAGCCCCCGCTCGATCGCTTCCCGGTGCGTGATCGTGGGGATGAACTTGGCGTCGGGATTGGTCGCCGGGTCGGAGTCGTAGACCCCCTCCACCCCGTTCTTCGCCATCAGGATCGCCTCCGCGTGGATCTCCAGGGCGCGCAGCGCCGCCGCCGTGTCGGTGGTGAAGAACGGGTTGCCGGTGCCGGCGGCGAAGATCACGATCCGGCCCTTCTCCAGGTGGCGCATCGCGCGCCGGCGGATGTAGGGCTCGGCGACCTCCTTGACGTCGATCGCCGACATCACCCGGGTGTGCTGGCCCATCCGCTCGAGCGCGTCCTGCAGGGTGAGGGCGTTCAGCACCGTCGCCAGCATCCCCATGTAGTCGCCGGTGGCGCGGTCCATCCCCGCGGCGGCCCCGGCCAGCCCGCGGTAGATGTTCCCGGCCCCGACGACGATCGCCACCTCCACCCCGCGCTCGCGCACGGAGGCGACCTGGGTCGCGATCCGGTCGACCTCGGCGCCGTCGGTGCCGTAGGACTGGCTGCCCATCAGGGCCTCTCCCGAGAGCTTCAGGAGAATGCGACCGAACCGCTCCCCGGCCATCAGTGCCTGCTCGCCGCCTCGGCCACGCGGCCCCTACTCGTCCCCGACGCGGAAGTAGGAGAAGCGGGCGATGCGGATGTTCTCGCCGGTCTTCGCCGCCAGCTCCTGGCGCAGCTCCTCGATGGTTTTCGAGTCGTGTTTCTCGGCGTTGACGTGCTGCTGGTCGAGCAGCGCGACCTCCGAGGCCCACTTGGTGAGCTGACCCTCGACGATTTTCTCGACGATGTTGTCCGGTTTGCCTTCTTCGCGCGCCTTCTCTTCGAAGACCCGCTTTTCGGCCTCGCGGGCCGCCGGGTCGATTTCCTCGGTGGAGACGTACTGCGGGGCGGTGGCGGCGATGTGCAGGGCGACCTGGTAGGCGAAGACCTGGAAGTCCTCGTTGCGGGAGACGAAGTCGGTCTCACACTGCACCTCGACCATCGCGCCGACGCTGTTGTTGGCGTGGATGTAGGAGGCGACGACGCCCTCGTTGGTGCCGCGACCTTCGCGCTTGGCGGCGGAGGCCTGGCCCTTCACCCGCAGCAGCTCGATCGCGCGGTCGAAGTCGCCGTCGGCCTCGACCAGCGCGGCTTTGCTGTCCATCATCGCGGCCCCGGTGCGATCCCGGAGCGCTTTCACGTCGGCGGCGGAAATCGACGCCATCACGAATCCCCTTTCTGGGTGTCGGTGGTCTCGGTGCCCGCGGCCGCCGGAGCTTGCTCCTCGGCGGCAGCGGCCGGCTCGGCTTGCGCAGCCTCGGCCGCCGGGGCCTCGTCGGCCTTGGGAGCATCGGCGGCCGGGGCGCTGGTCGCGTCAGCCTCGGCGGCCGGGGCGCCGGTCGCGTCAGCCTTGGGAGCATCGGCGGCCGGGGCGGGTTCGGCCGCTGCGCCGGCTTTGGGCGCCTCGGCGGCCGGAGCCGAGGGCTCGGCCTTGGGGGCGTCCGGGGCCGATGCCGCGGGCTTGGCCTTGGGAATATCAGGGGCCGATGCCGCGGGCTTGGCGTCGGCCTTCGGGGCCTCGCCGGCGGGAGCGACGTCAGCCTTGGGCGTCCCCGCGGCCGGCGCTGCCGCCCCCCCCGCGGACTGCGAGGAGGACGCGGAGCCGGTGCCGGCAGGACCCGCGGGCTGCGCTTTGGGCGCCGCCTGCGCCTGCTGGGCCGCCTGCGCGGCCGCGGCGGCCTGTTTCTCGGCCTCGGCTTTCGCCGCCGCCTGTTTGGCCGCTTCTTCCTCGGCTTCTTTGGCCTGCTGCGCCTCGATCCGGGCCTTCTCCTCTTCCTCCCGTTTGCGGCGCTCTTCCTCCTCGCGTTTGCGCCGTTCCATCTCCTCGGCGATCCGTTTTTCCTCCTGCACGCGCCAGGCCGAGGAGCCCTCCTCGACCGCGCCGCCGATCGTGCCGATGATCAGCTGGCAGGAGCGGATCGCGTCGTCGTTGCCGGGGATCACGTAGTCGACCGGGGTCGGGTCGCAGTTGGTGTCGACCAGGCCGATGATCGGGATCCGCAGGCGGGCCGCCTCGTGGACCGCGATCTCCTCGGTTTTCAGGTCGGTGACGAAGACCGCGTCGGGCAGCCGGTCCATGTCGCGGACGCCGCCGAGGTTGAACTCGAGCTTCGCCAGTTCGGCCTCCATCCCCATCCGCTCCTTGGTCGGCAGGAGGTCGAGTTTGCCCTCCTCTTTCCACTCGTTGAGCTCGTGGAGGCGGGCGATCCGGCCCGACATCGTGTTGAAGTTGGTCAGCAGGCCGCCGAGCCAACGCTTGTTGACGTAGGGCATCTTGCAGCGTTCGGCCCATTCCTGGACCACGTCGCGCGCCTGCTTCTTGGTGCCGACGAAGAGGACGGTGCCGCCCCCGGACGCCAGCTCACCGGCGAAGCGACGGGCGTTCTCCAGCAACGCCTCGGTCTGCAGGAGGTCGATGATGTGGATCCCGTCGAGCTCGCCGTAGATGAAACGGCGCATGTTCGGGTTCCAGCGGCGCGTCTGGTGGCCGAAGTGGACTCCGGCCTCGAGCAGTTCTTTCAGGCCTGCCTCAGGCATGCATTTCTCCTTGGATTCGGTTGCGATGCGCCCCATCCCACTCGCCGGGACCCGGGAGATTGGCTCCTGGGCAGGATCCGGTCCGCTTCTGGACAGGGGTAGAAGTGACTTTGCGAGTGACGATTGTAGAGCCGGAGGCCGGTGGGTGCCGGCACCGGGGGGCGAGGGCTCCGGCGCGGTCGATCGAGGACGGTGCGCCCCGGGTGTTTGGGGACGGTGCGTCCCGGGCGTTTCGGAGGCGACCCTGGCAGGCTGTGGCCGCCTCCGAAACGCCCGGGACGGGAGGTTTCAGGGGAGACACGGTTCGCTGCGCTTTTCGGCACACGGCGGACGATCAGATCGCCCTGCGCAGAGCGGAGCCGCCCATCGGCCGCTCAGCCGCCCGCCCGGCCGGGGACCTGTCCGCGCGGCCAGGGACCCGACCGCACAACCGGGGACCGGACCGCCCGGCCGGTGACCCGACCCCGCTCGATCGGGGACCTGACCCCGCTCGATCGAGGACCTGACCGCGCGACAGGGGGCCTCGACCCAGGCCACATCGAGTCAGGTCGAGAACGCGCGTCCCCGACGGTCAGATATCCCCTCCCAAGATTTTGGCCCCTATAGGGGCCAAGAAGCCGGGTCACGTGTTCGTGACGGCGGAGATCCTCGCGTCTCCCGCACCGATCACGCGCTCTCCGAGACGCCTTCGCGCCCAACCTCGGTCCGGATCCTCACCGCCCCCCGAGGGTCGGCCCTCTCGACGGCGACCACAGCCTGCCCGGGTCGCCGTCGAGAGGGCCGCGTCCCTTTCCCCCTGGTGTCGGCCGGTACAGGCCGGCGGCGACGCCTCGGCGTCCCTTCGACGTCCCTCGGCGCCACCTGGCGTCGGCGGGGGGCGGTTCCAGGCCCCACCGGCCCCGCGATGCTTCAGGGTCCCTGCGTCCTTCGGCGCCCTCGGCGTCCCTCGGCGCCTCCGCGGAATCCCTCGGAGTTCCCCGGCGTCCCTCGGCGTCCCGCGGTACCCCCTCGGCGTCCCTCGGCGTCTCCGCGGAGGCCCGCGGAGACACCTGGCAAGTCCCCCGGCGCGTCTCCCCGGCAAGTCTCCGCGGCGTCCCCCGGCAAGTCCCCGCGGCGCGTCCCGCGATCGCGCGGACCCCCGCGTCCACCCACCGACCACCGACCCCCGCGTCAGTCCACCGACCGCCGACCCTCGCGCCGAACCCGCCTTCGCCGCCGACCCCGCCCTACTCCCCCCGCGCCGCCTCGAGCGCCGCCTCCAGGTCCGCCGGCAGCGGCGAGCTGAAGTCCATCGGCGTCCCCGTGCTCGGGTGCCGGAAGGCAAGCCGGTGGGCGTGCAGGAACTGGCGCCTCAGGCCGTGGCGTTCGGCCCCGCCATAGGTCGAATCGCCGGTGAGCGGGTGGCCGATGGCGGCGAAGTGGGCGCGGATCTGGTGCGTGCGGCCGGTCTCGAGGCGGGCCTCGACGTAGCTCTCGCGGGGCAGCAGCTCCAGCACCTCGAAGTGGGTGCGTGCCTCGCGCGAGGCGGCGCCTGCGACCGCCATGCGGGTGCGGCGCTTGGCCGCCCGGCCGATCGGCGCGTCGATGGTCCCGGTCCGAGAGGCGAGGCGGCCGCCCGCCAGGGCCAGGTAGCGGCGCTCCACCCGCCGCTCGCGCACCGCCTCCTGCAGCGCCGCCAGCGCCTCCGGATTGCGGGCCACGACGATCAGGCCGCTGGTGTCCTTGTCGAGGCGGTGGACGATCCCCGGCCGCTCGGGGTCACCGCCGCCGAGCAGGTCGCCGAGCTCGGAGACCAGGGTCGCGCCGGTGTGGGACGGCGCCGGGTGGACCACCAGCCCGGCGGGCTTCTCGATCACGGCGAGGTCGTCGTCGAGGTGGACGATGCTCAGCGCCGGCGCGGACCCGTCATCGCCCCGCGGCTCGTCGTCCCCGGATGCGCCGCGCGCTTCAGGAGCCACGCTCGGCCCGCTCCGCTTCGCGCAGGTAGATCACCAGCAGGATGACCACCCCGCAGGTGATCCCGCAGTCGGCGAGGTTGAACGGCGGCCAATGCGGCAGTTCGATGAAATCGGTGACGTGGCCGTGGCGGATCCGGTCGATCAGGTTGCCGAAGGCGCCGCCCGCGAGCAGCCCCGTCGCCACCCACATCCCAGGCCGCGCCGGGTCGCGGGCGAAGAGGAAGAGGACCACGCCGAGCGCGATCAGGGTGATCGCGATCAGCAGGAACCCACCCCCGTCGGCGAGGCCGAAGGCGACCCCTTCGTTGTGGGAGAGCGTCAGCTTCAGCGGTCCCAGCACGTCGACCTGTTCGCCGAGCACGATGTGGTGTTCGACGACGCTCTTGGCGACCTGGTCGATGACGATCACGACCACCGCCAGCGCTGCCGCGAGGCCCCAGGCCCGCCCGACGCGATCGCTCACGAAAGGGCGCCGACGACGATGCCCTCGGCGATCCCGAGGACGATCAAGGCGAGGATCGGGCTGAGGTCGAAGGCGAATCCGCCGCCGCCGATCGGCCGCATGATGCCGCGGAAGATGTTCAGGTAGGGGTCGGTCGATTCGGTGATGAAGTCGAGCACCGCCCGCAGCCAGGGCGAGTAGGGCATCCGCGGCACGAACGAGATCAGGATGTTCAGCAGGATCAAGATCGTGTAGACGACGAAGAGCGCGCTGACGTAGGTGGCGATGTCGTTCTTCGACAGCGCCAGGGGGAGCGAGGCGAGCGCGGCGGTCATCCGCGCATCCGCTCCAGCGAGGCCCCGACCGCCGCCGCGAAGGCCGCGCGGGCGCCTTCGCGGTCGAGCGCTTCGAGGCCCGCCTCGGTGCTGCCGCCCGGCGAGGCGACGGCGCGGCGGACCTCCGCCGGGTGGCGCCCGCGCAGCAGCTCGGCGGTCCCGGCGGCGGTCTCGACTACCAGCTCGCGGGCGAGGTCCGGGTCGAGGCCGTCCGCGGCGCCGGCGTCGGCGATCGCCTCCACCGCGAGCGCCAGGTAGGCGGGCGAGCAGCCCATCACCGCCGTGGCCCGGTCGAAGTCCTCCTCCTCGATCTCGAACACGCGGGCGATGTGCTCGAGCGCCGCGGCGACCGCGTGCGAGGGCGTGTCGCCGGCGACGCAGATGACGCCCTGGCAGACCTCGACGCCGACGTTCGGCATCGTGCGCAGGATCGAGGCGTCGGGGAAGGCCTCGCGCAGGCGCGCCAGCGGCGTCGCGGCGAGGACGGAGACGATCTCCGCGGCGCCCTGGAGCGAGGGCGCGACGGCGTCGAGCGCGGCGGGCTTGACCGCGAGCACGATCGCGTCGGCGCGCTCGGCCACCTCCTCGTTGGACAGGGCCTCGCCGCCGAGCTCCTCGGCGAGCCTCGCCGCCCGGCCCGAGCCGGAATCGGAGAAGAGCATCCCGTCGACCTCGCCCACGAGCCCGCGAGCGAGCGCCGCCGCCATGCTGCCGGAACCGACGAAGCCAAGGATCACGCCGTCCAGGTTACCGGCGATGCGTTCGCAGAAATCACCGCATACCGGTGAAAAGTGCGAACGCACGAGCGGGGGCCCTTGGGGCGTTCGCAGTAGTCCCCGGATAGCGGGCAGAAGTGCGAACGCACGGGGGTGGGGGTGGCGTCAGGTGACCGGGGGTGGGTGGCCGGCGGCGCTCTGCGCGAGCGCGGCGTCCCAGCCACAGGTGGTGCAGGCGTGCTGGAAGGCGGAGCGGGCGAAGGAGAGGGCCAGCGCGAACGGGTCCGCGGCGGCGGCCACGTCCGCCCACTCGAGCACGTACTCGCCGAGCTCGGCATCCCAGCGCGCCCCCTCGACCCCGAGGTCGGCCGCGGCGAAGCCCGGCAGGCCGGGATGGGCGTAGGCGTAGAAGGCGGCGCCGCCGTGCTTGGGATCGCCAGGCCACCAGCCGACCGCCACCTCCTGGGAGTCCATCGCGTTGCGCATGATGAAGTCCTCGGAGGGCGGCGTCGCCGGGTCGCCGGAGAAGAGGTTGACCGCGAGGTCGAAGGAGCCCCACCAGGCGTTGACCGGGGTCGAGCGGCCGCGGAACGGGGCGCGGAAGGCGGCGAGGATCTGGGCAGCGCGCGTCGCCATGCCGAAGTACTCGGCTACCGCCTGGCGGTCGTAGCTCGCGTGCTCGGCGTCCTGGTCGAGGGCGACCGTCCAGGCGACCTCCTGCGGCGCCGGGTCGATCTTCGCCTCCCCCGCCACCTCGGCCACCGCCGCCAGCAGGTCCCGGGTCACCTCCCCGACCGACCGATCGGGGACCAGCGGGACCGCCTGGAGCTCCCCGTCGGAGGTCTCCACCAGCGCCTCGTGCCGGTGCAGGTCGAGGGCGACGACGAAGGCGCCGCCGCCGTCAGGCGCCGGCAGCGGCAGCGTCTCCCAGCCCCGCGCGGTGAGCCGCAGGGCGGCATGCTGGAGCTGCGGCTCGGGCGGGGCCAGCTCGGCCGCCAGCTTCCCCAGCACCTGCGTGTGGGCATGCAGCGTGTCGCAGGTGGCGCTCCACTCCGGATAGGAGATGGAGGGCCAGGCCATCAGGACTGGTTGAAGAAGCCCTTGTCGATCAGCCGCGCCTTTTCCTCCGCCGAGACCTCGACGTTGCGCGGCGTCAACAGGAACATCTTCTCGGCGATCCGTTGCATGCCGCCGTCGAGCGCGTAGGTGAGCCCGGAGCAGAAGTCGATCATCCGCTTGGAGAGCTCGTGATCGGCGGTCTGCAGGTTGAGGATCACCGGCACCGAGCGTTTGAACTGGTCGGCGACCTGCTGGGCGTCGTTGAAGTTGCGCGGGATCACCAGGTGGACCTGGATGTCGCCGCCGCCGTTGTCGACCGGGCGCAGCGTGCGCGTGCGGCTCGCGGCGATCGGCTCGTCGTCGGCGAAGATGTCGTCGATCTCGTCGCGGCGGGCGCGACGCGAGGTCGGCAGCCGGCGGACCGAGGCCGGTTCGCGCTCGCGCTCGCGACGCGGCGGTTCCCCGAATGCTTCCTCGGTGCCGGTTTCCGGCTCGAAGTCTTCCTCGTATTCCGGACCGTAGTCGTGGTCTTCGGCGAGGCCGAAGTAGACAAGTGCTCTATGCCAGGTATCCCTCAGGGCCATGGGGGCTGTTTCGGCTTCTCGGCGCCGACTCCTTTAGCGAATTTTGCCGATGCGACTCACCGGCTCAGATTAGCGCCGAATCACACAAAGAGCGCCGATCCGAGGCGGATGATCGTCGCCCCCTCCTCGAGGGCGACCCGCCAGTCCTGTGAAGTACCCATGGACAGGCGTTCCAGACCGTTGGCGGCGGCCAATTCGGCCAGGCGGGCGAAGTGCGGCCGCGAGGCCTCCGGATCGGCGGCGAACGGCGGCATCGTCATCAGCCCGGACACCCGGACCGGGCAGCGAGCGATGAAATCGGCCAGCTCGGCGGGCGCGACGCCGCCCTTCCCCTCCTCTTCGGCGATGTTGACCTCGACCAGCACCTCGGTCTCGGCGGTGCCGTGGCGGCCGAGCTGCTCCAGCGCCGAGTCGGTGGCGACCGAGTGGATCAGCCGCACCAGCGGCAGGATCTGCTTGACCTTGCGGCTCTGCAGGTTGCCGATGAAGTCCCAGGTGAAGTCGTCGGCGTAGCGCTCGTGCTTGGCGGCGAGGTCCTGCTGACGGTTCTCGCCGACCAGGCCCGCGCCGGCCGCCGCCAGCGCCCCCATCTCCTCCACCGGCACGTACTTGCAGGCGACCAGGATCTCGGCCCGGCCCGCGGCGGCCTCGGCGGCCTCCTCGAGGCGGGCGCGGACCCGGGCCGGGTCGATGTCGTGGAAGAGGGTGCGGGGCATGGCGGTCAGGTCAGGTCGGGATCCGGGACGAGGCCGGGGACGTTTCGGCGGCGCCGATCACGCGTCGATCCAGGCGAGGTTCCCCATCCTGCCGGTCGTCCCCCGGTCGCGGCGGTGCGAGTAGAAGAGCTCGGCCTCGCAGGAGGTGCAGAGACCGGCCGACTCGACCCGCTCGACCCCGGCGCGGGCGAGCAGGCGGCGGGCGACCTCGGGCAGGTCGAGCATCCGACCCGCGGCGACCCCCTCGCCGAGGTCGGCGAAGGCGTCCAGCACCTCCGGCCCCACCTCATAGCAGCAGGGACCGATCCCGGGCCCGATCGCCGCCGAGGTCGCCTCGACCAAGGCGGCGCCGCGCGCGACGATCCCCGCGGCGAGCCCGCGCCAGCCGCAGTGGAGCATCGCCACCCCGCCGGGCCCGGCGAGGGCGACCGGCAGGCAGTCGGCGGTGAGGACGAGCGGCGCCAGGCCCGGGCGGCGGACGACGTGCCCGTCCACCTCCTGCAGCGGGCTGCCCGGTTCGGCGAACGGGCTCGGGACCTGGGGCGCCTCGTGGACCGCGATGTCGGCCTTGTGGACCTGCAGGCCGATCGGCACGTGGGACGGCTCGACCCCGACCGCCGCGGCGAGGCGCCGCCGGTTCACCAGCACCGCCTCGTCGAAGTCGTCGGTGAGCACCCCGAGGTTGAGCGTGTCGTAAGGCGCCGCCGACACCCCGCCGACGCGCGAGCCGAAGCAGACGCGCCCGTTCCCCGCCCCCGCCGGCCCCAGCTCGGCGCCCAGCCGGCGCACCCCGTCGGTCTCGATCCAGTCCACCCCCGGAGCCAAGCACACCGCCCGGCCGGTCGACCCCGTCGACGGGCCGCAAAGCGGACCATATGACGGCTTTCGGCCCGTCAACGGGGTTGCTCGAGGGCGATGCGGAGTTGGTCGGCGCGGGTGGGGGCGCCGCCGTCCAGCCTGGCCGCGAGCGCGGCGGCGAGGCCACGGCCGATCGCGGGGCCGGCGAGCCCGGCGGCGGTCAGATCGGCGCCGGTGATCTCGAGCGTCACCTCCCGCCACCCGAGCCAGTCGTCGAGCCAGGCGGCGCCCCTCGCCCGGGCGAGGACGAGGACCAGGGGATCGACCCCGCGGGCGAGCGCGGCGCCCTCGGAGGGGCGCGCCGGGCGGGCGGCCGCCAGCTCGGCGGCCCGGGCGACGGGATCGGCGTCGCCGCGGGCCGCCGCGCGCGGCGCGGACGCGGCACGCTCCTCGGGCGAGGTCACTGCCAGCACCCCCGCCGCGGCGAGGATCGCGTCGGGCCGGTCGACCTCGCCCGCCCACTCCGCGGCGCCGAGCAGCCCGTCGACTCGCCGCGCCCACTCCAGCCCGCCCTCGCGCGGCTCGACCAGCCCCCAGTCGGCCAGCAGCTCCAGCCCCCTCACCGCGCCCGCTTCCCGCGCCAGCCGGCGCAGCTCCTCGGCGCGCCGCTCCGGGGTCACCGATCCCAGGTCCGCCGCCCGCAGCAGCGCCTCGGTCCTCTCCTCCGGCTCGAACCCGAACCGGGCCGCGTAGCGCGCCGCGCGGATCGCCCGGGTCGGGTCGTCGACGAAAGAGCGGTCGTGGATCACCCGCAGGAGGCCGGCGCGCAGGTCGGCCTGGCCGTCGTAGGGGTCGAGCAGCTCCTCCGGGTCGGCAAGCGGGATCGCCATCGCGTTGACGGTGAAGTCGCGGCGGGCGAGGTCGGTGCGGATCGGCGGGCCGAGCTCCACCGTCGGCAGGGCCCCCGGCCGCGCGTAGCGCTCCCGGCGCGTGGCGGCGAGGTCGAGCTCCTCCCCGCGCCAGTCGACCTTCATCGTGCCGAAGCGCGAATGGGCGGCCACGGTCGTCGCGCCGAGCGCCGCCGCCAGCGCGGCCGGATCGCCCTCGACCGCCAGGTCGACGTCGGACCGCCCCCGGCCCAGCATCAGGTCGCGCACCGCGCCGCCGACCAGGTACACCGGATCAGGCGCCACCGCGGCGACGTCGGCCAGCTCCGGGTAGGCGGCGGCGAGGGCCACGGAGAGGCCTCGGCTGGTGGTCATCGGTCCACGCTCGTCATCGGTTGCCCCCTACGATGATCGGGGACGCGGATGACGGGTGACTGGCAAGACGACGAAGGGCCGCCCGAGGAGGACGACGGCCTGCCGGTTCGACGCTCCGACCGCGGGTCGCGACGCCGGGGTCCCACCCGCTCGCAGGTCGTCCGCCGCCGCCTCACCGCGGCCGCCGCGATCGCCGTGGTGGCCGTCGCGCTGATCATCGTGGTCACCTCGACCGGGGGCGAATCCGACGACAAGGGCACCGGCGACGCTGCCGCCAAGGCGACGAAGAAGGCGCCGGCCAAGGCGAAGCCGGAAAGCCACGAGGTCACCAACGCGACCCCGCAGGCCGATTGGAAGCCCTACGCCGGCCCGGTGCCGATCCTCGAGTACCACGTGCTCGGCGCCCCGCCCGAAGGCGCCCCCTACCCCGAACTGTACGTCGGTCGCACCGACTTCGAAAAGCAGATGGACTGGCTGGAAGGCCGCGGCTACGAGGCGGTGACGCTGGAACAGGTCCAGGAAGCCTGGTACCACGACGGCAAGCTGCCGCCGAAGCCGATCGTCATCTCCTTCGACGACGGCTACCGCCCCCAGTACACCTTCGCCCTGCCGACGCTGCGCAGGCACGGCTGGGCGGGCGTGCTCAACCTGAAGGCGGAAGGCTCGGAACTGTACGAATCGAACGTCAAGGCGATGATCGCGGCGGGCTGGGAGCTGGCCGCCCACACGATCCACCACCTCGACCTGACCGAACTCGGGCCCGAAGAACTGGAAGAAGAAGTCGCCGGCTCGCGGAAGATCCTGCAGAAGGAGTTCAAGGTCCCGGTCGACAACTTCTGCTACCCGGCCGGGCGGTTCGACGACACGGTGATCGAAGCCGTCGAAGCGGCGGGCTACACCGGGGCGACCACCGAGATCTCCGGCTTCGCCGAAAAGGACAAGCCCTACGAACTGGCGCGGCTGGAGATCCTTCGCTCATCCCACGTCGCCGGCCTCGCCGAAGACCTGCGCAACGGCGAAGGCGCGACCGCGGAAGGCGGCTGAGCACCTGAGGCGGCGTGGGCCCGCCTCGCAAGGACGCAGGGAAGCGAGCCGATGGGAGCGCACACCGGTGCGTGACCCGAGGCGAGCGACCGAGGACGCCGCGAGGCGCGCCCACGCCGCCTCACCACGCCGCCTCAGGTGCGGACGGGGATGCCGTCGGCGGCGAGGCGCTCCTTCGCCTCGGCCACCGTGTGCCGGCCGTAGTGGAAGATCGAGGCGCACAGCACCGCGTCGGCGCCGCCCTCGGCGATCGCCGCCGAGAGGTGCCCCAGCTCCCCCGCCCCGCCCGAGGCGATCACCGGCACCGGCACCGCGTCGGCCACCGCGCGGGTGAGCTCGAGGTCGTAGCCGTCGTTGGTGCCGTCGCGGTCCATGCTGGTCAGCAGCACCTCGCCGGCGCCGCGCTCCACCGCCTCGCGCGCCCAGGAGACCGCGTCGCGGCCCGCGACCCGCTCGCGACCGCCCTTCACGTACACCCCCCAGCTGCCGCCGAACCAGCCGGCGGGCGCCGCGCAGGTCGGCGAGGAGGTCGGCGGATCCTCCGCGTCGCGCTTGGCGTCGATCGCGATCACCACGCACTGGGCGCCGAAGTGGTCGGCGAGCTCGGTCAGGAGCTCCGGCCGGGCGAGCGCCGCCGAGTTGACGGACACCTTGTCGGCGCCCGCGTCGAGCACCGCCTGGGCGTCGGCGACCGAGCGGATGCCGCCGCCGATCGTGAACGGGATGAAGACGTTGTCGGCGGTGCGGCGGGCGAGGTCGACGATCGTCTCGCGCCGCTCGTGCGAGGCGGTGATGTCGAGGAAGACGAGCTCGTCGGCGCCCGCCGCGTCGTAGCG
>Ga0335075_10006806_pt1 | contig 17645 bp, 13 predicted proteins | sample Lox_Sample_24_FD_206723 | JGI IMG/M metagenome (GOLD analysis project Ga0335075, IMG submission 206723) | Soil microbial communities from Loxahatchee National Wildlife Refuge, Florida, United States - Lox_Sample_2.4 | ecosystem: Environmental > Terrestrial > Soil > Wetlands | place: USA...
GATCGATCGCTTCGTGCCGTGGGTGTGGCGCGTGCTGTTGATTCTTCTCGCCACCGGCACAATCCTCACGATCGGGGAGCCGGAACGCGAACTCCTGAATTGGGCGTTCCGCACCAAGATGGCCATGGTCGCCACCGTAAGTCTGATCACGCTCGTCGTCCAGCAGATGAACAAACGCGACGCCACATTCTGGGAAAATCGCAGAATCGCGGCGGCCGCGGTCGGAGTCGTGTCGCTGCTATTGTGGGTAGCAATCGTCACCGCGGGACGCTGGATCGCCTATGTCTGATCGCGCGCTTAATTCCGCCTCGACGGCGAGTAGTCGCTCAATGGGGTCACGGGAAAACGAATCGTAATGGGGATCCTCAGGCTCTGTGCATGGCTCGAAAGCACGCAGATCGCAGGGGCAATTCGCGAATCCACTTGGCTTTTCCCTACGATTGAAACGATCCACGTGCTGTCGATCGTCCTGGTGGTGGGCTCGATCGCCATGTTCGATCTCAGGCTGCTCGATCTCGCGTCGCGCGACCGCAGCGTCACCGAAGTCTACGACGACGTCATGCCCTGGACCCGCGCCAGCTTCGTCTGCGCCGTGATTGCCGGCGGTCTGCTCTTCAGCTCCAGCGCCACAAAGTATTACGCCAACATTCCCTTCCGCCTAAAAATGCTGACGCTGCTCCTCGCCGGCATCAACACCGCCTATTTCGAATTCTGGACGCGCCGCGGCATCGCCGCCTGGGACCACGCCGCGCACACACCGCGTGCAGCCAAGCTCGCCGGAGGAATCTCGCTGGTGCTCTGGATCGTAGTGGTAGCCTGCGGCCGCTGGATCGGCTTCACAAAGTAATCGCAGCACCGATTCTCCGTGGTCTCCGTGCCTTCTCTGTGTTCTCTGTGGTAAGCCTTGGTTTTTGTCGGAAAGTGCGCGAGATAGCGTGCGTTTATGCGTGCGCTAGTATGCGGCCGTCGACCCGGTCGCGGACTCGTTCCGCAATTCATGAATAATGTTGACGCCGGCGCTCGTCCCAAGCCGCCCAGCTCCAGCATCGATCATGGCCTTTGCGTCGGCGGCGGTGCGAATCCCGCCGGAAGCCTTCACGCCAATCTTCACTGTCCGCCGCATCAGCGCCACATCCTGCACCGTCGCGACGCCGCCGAGAAACCCGGTCGACGTCTTCACGAAGTCCGCCCCGGCCCGCTCGCTCAATTCGCAAGCAATCACTTTTTCTTCCTCGGTCAGCAACCCCATTTCGAGGATCACCTTGAGCAGCGCTCCTCCTTCGTGCGCCAGTTCCGCCAGCGCGCGAATCTCCGACGACACAAGGTCGAGATCGCCCGATTTCAGCGCACCGATATTCTGCACCATGTCAATCTCGACCGCGCCCAGCCTAAGAGCCTCTGCTGCCTCAAATTGCTTCACGCTCGTAAGCGTCGCGCCCAGCGGAAAGCCAATCACGGTTCCGACCTTCACGCCGCTACCATCCAAACGCGAATGCGCCAGTTCGACGTAGCAAGGATTCAGCATCACCGCGCCGAAGCCGTACTCCTTAGCCTCATCGCACAGCTTGACGATCTGGCTCGCGGTAGCTTCCGGCTTCAGCTGCGTGTGATCGATGATCTTGGCGACGCTCTGCCAGCCATCCAGAAGCTTCGCGGCGCCGGAAATTGAGTTTGGGCTCGACATCGCCTACGAATGTTACTACGCTAACAGCGATTTCTCGCAATCGCAGTGCGGCATTTCAGGCGAACATTTCAATCCAGGTTCTGGTCGGTCAAATGCCAAAGAGCAAATCCCGCAATAGCGCGAAGCGTAAAGAATTATTCGCAGCGGCTCGCGCAACCATGAAAAACGCTCACGCCCCTTATTCCAATTTCAAGGTGGGCGCCGCTCTGCTCACGATCACGGGCGAAATCTTCGCCGGTTGCAACGTCGAGAACGCTTCCTATGGCATGACCAACTGCGCCGAGCGCACCGCAATCTTCACTGCGGTCGCCAGCCTCGGTCCGAAAATGAGGATCGAGGAGATCGCTGTCATCAACGATCACAACGTCGCGTGCTCGCCCTGTGGCGCTTGCCGCCAGGTGATCTACGAATTCGGCCCCAACGCAATCGTCCATTTCCAGGGAGCGAACGGTCCGAAGACGCTCCCGATCGCCGACCTGCTTCCGGAAGGATTTCGCCTGAGTGAGTGACGCACCGGACTCCGCCGCAAGCCCGATCCGCGCCATCGACGTGATCCGCAAAAAGCGCGACGGCCTCGAACTTTCGCGCGTCGAAATCGAATCGCTCGTCGGCGGCTACACCCGCGGCGAAATCCCCGACTACCAGGTATCGGCATGGCTCATGGCCGCGCTGCTGAAGGGCCTGAGCCGCGCCGAAACCGCCGCGCTGACGGACGCCATGCTGCATTCGGGCGAGGTGCTCGATCTCTCCGAATTTTCGGCGGCGAAGATCGACAAGCATTCGACCGGCGGCGTCGGCGACAAGACCTCGCTCGTCCTCGCGCCGCTCGCCGCCGCGGGCGGCCTAATCGTTCCGATGATCAGCGGCCGCGGCCTCGGCCACACCGGCGGCACACTCGACAAGCTCGAATCCATCCCCGGCTTCAACGTCAATCTTCCGCTTGAACGTTTTCGCGAAATCCTGCACGCCTGCGGCTGTGCCATGATCGGCCAGACCGCGGAAATCGCTCCGGCCGACCGCAAAATATATTCGCTGCGTGACGTCACCGGCACGGTCGAAAGCCCTTACCTGATCTGCGCGTCGATCATGAGCAAGAAGCTTGCGGAGGGCGTTGACGGCCTCGTCCTCGACGTGAAAACCGGCTCGGGCGCATTCATGAAGACCGACGAAGACGCCGCGTTCCTCGCCCAGCTGATGGTGGAAACGGGCGAGCGCATGGGCAAGAAAATGGTCGCGCTGATCACGGACATGGACCAGCCGCTCGGCCTGCGCGTGGGCAACTCTCTTGAAGTGGAAGAAGTGCTCGAGATCCTGCTCGGCCAGGGCCCAGAGGATCTGCGACAGCTCTGCCTCGAGCTGGCGGCCTGGATGTTTCATCTCGGCGGCCGCGCCAGCTCTATCGCGGAGGGAAAAACACTCGCCGACCAGCTCATTCGCTCCGGCCAGGCCCTCGACAAATTCCGCCAGATGGTTTCGCTGCAAGGCGGCGACGCGCGCGCGATCGATGACCCGAAAAGGCTGCCAAGCGCGAAACACTCTGCCGACATCCTGGCCGCAAGAACGGGCTACGTGAGCGCCATTCAATCCGAGCTCGTCGGCACCGCATGCGTGGTCCTGGGCGGCGGACGGGAGAAGAAGGAGGACGCGGTCGATCCCGCGGTCGGCATCGTTCTTCACAAGAAAGTATCCGACCGCGTATCACCGCGCGAGCCGCTGTGCACGATCCTCTATAACTCGGAATCGCGCGCGGTGCACGCGAGGAAACTACTCGAGCAGAGCTTGCAGATCGCTGACCATGCGCCGGCGCCGCGAAAGCTGATTCACCGGATCATCCCCGAGCCGTCTCAGCCCGCCCGGCCGTAATCTCACCGAGAAAGCTCGTCCCGTGCGGAATCGACCCGCCGAAATTCTCCGCAACAGTCTGCCCCATGTCGGCCAAAGTCGAACGAATCCCCAAATTCCCGCCGCCCGTCGCGCCCGGACTGTACGCCAGAATCGGCACATATTCGCGCGAGTGATCCGTCGTCGGATTCGCGGGATCGGGATCGCAGCCGTGATCGGCCGTCATCAGCAGCAGATCGGACGCGCGCATGCAATCGAGAAACGGCCCTAGCATCGCGTCGAACTCCTCGAGCGACCGCGCGAATCCCTCCACATCCTTGCGGTGCCCGTACAGCATGTCGAAATCGACCAGATTCGCGAAGATCAGCCCACTCGTGCGCCTCGAAAGCGTCTCCGAAATCTTCGCCATGCCGTCGGCATTATTCTTGGTCGTAACGTAATCCTTCACGCCGCGCCCGTTATAAATATCGTGGATTTTGCCGACGCCAAACACCGGGACGCCGCGATCCGCCAGCAAGTCAAGCAGCATCGGCCGGGGCGGCTCGACAGCATAGTCGTGCCGTCGCTCGGTGCGCCGGAAATTCCCTGCCGTGCCCGTGAACGGCCGCGCGATCACACGCCCCACGCGGTTCGGCCCGTCGAGCAGCGCCCGCGCGATCTCGCACTCGCGATACAGTTCCGCGATCGGAATCACGTCTTCATGCGCCGCAATCTGAAACACGCTGTCGCCCGATGTGTACACGATCGGCCATCCGGTGCGCACGTGCTCTTCGCCAAGCTCCTTGATGATTTCCGTGCCCGACGCCGGCTTATTCCCGAGCGTCCGCCGCCCGATCCGTCGTTCGAATTCCGCGATCAGCTCTTTCGGGAAGCCGTGCGGGTAAACGGGAAACGCTTGGTCGAGCCAAATGCCCGCCATTTCCCAGTGCCCGGTGGTCGTATCTTTCCCGGGCGACACCGTTGCGCCCTTGCCGAAATATCCCGCAGCCCGCGCCGGCGGCGTCAGATTCGCGAGCGGCTTGATGTTCGCGAGCCCCAGCCGCACCAAATTCGGCACATGCAGCGGCCGCGATCGCGCAATATGCCCCAGCGTGTCGCGCCCTACATCGCCATACTCCGCCGCATCCGGCAGCTCGCCAATTCCAACGCTGTCGAGCACAATCCAGATCACGCGCTCGAAATGTGTTTTTTCGGCCATTCGTTAGTTGTTCGCATCATCATATCATCCGATTCCCGCCGACACGCGCGTGGCCCGGAACTGCCATCTGTTGCGCTTCCGTGTTGTGGCCCCCGCCCTCGAATAGTAGACTTGCACGGATCAGGCCCAGGAGGCGTTCGATGCCGCGGATCGTGCGTTGTGGTGTCATCCAGGCGAAATGCGAGTGGTCGCCAGAAAAATACTCGCTCGCACAAATCAAAGAAAAAATGATCGCCAAGCACGAGAAGATGATCGCCGACGCGGCCAAGAAAAAAGTCCAGGTTCTCGGCCTCCAGGAACTTTTTTACGGTCCCTACTTCTGCGCCGAGCAGAACGCGAAATGGTACGAGCTCACCGAGAGCGTTCCCAACGGCCCCACGCTCGCGCGCATGCAAAAACTCGCGCGCAAGCACAAGATGGTCCTCGTCGTGCCCATCTACGAAGTCGAAATGGCCGGCGTCTTCTACAACACCGCCGCCGTCTTCGATGCCGACGGCACGTATCTCGGCAAATATCGCAAGCATCACATTCCGCACTGCCATCCCGGCTTCTGGGAAAAATTCTATTTCACGCCGGGCAACGCGGGCTATCCGGTTTTCGAAACTCGCCACGGCCGCATCGGCGTCTACATCTGCTACGACCGCCACTTCCCCGAGGGCGCCCGCATCCTCGGCCTCAACGGCGCGGAAATCGTCTTCAACCCCTCGGCCACGGTCGCCGGCCTCTCCGAATATCTTTGGGAGCTCGAGCAGCCCGCGCACGCCGTTGCCAACCAATACTTCGTCGCGGCCATCAATCGCGTCGGCGTCGAAAGGCCCTGGGCCATCGGCGAATTCTACGGCAAGAGCTACTTCTGCAATCCACGCGGCAAAATCGTCGCGCAGGCCGGCCGCGATAAGGACGAACTCGTCGTCGCCGATCTGAACCTCGACGAAATCGCCGAAGTCCGCACCACCTGGCAGTTCTATCGTGACCGCCGCCCCGAAAGTTACGACGAAATCGTCCGCACCCACGTCAGCGGCGCGGCGCAGGCGGCCGACTAATGACCAGCGTCGCCATCACCGCTCCCCTTTGCCGCAACTACATCAACGGCCGCTGGGTCGAATCTCGCTCCACGCACACACTCGAGCGCCGCAATCCCGCCGACCTCAACGAAGTCGTGAGCGTTTCGCCTCTCTCGACGCGCGCCGAAATCGGCGAAGCCGTCGCCGCCGCGAAAGCCGCGTTCCCCGCATGGCGCGATACGCCCGCTCCCACGCGCGGCAAGATTCTAGCCCGCGCAGCCGCGCTCATGGAGCAGCGCAAAGAAGAACTCGCTCGCACGCTCACGCGCGAAGAGGGCAAAACCTTCAAAGAGTCGCTCGTCGAGATGCAGCGCTCGATCAACATTCTCGAATTCACGGCAGGCGAGGGCCGCCGCATCGGCGGCGAAACCGTGCCAAGCGAATCGCCGCGTAATTTCACCTACACGGTCAAGCAGCCTTTAGGAGTAGTTGGCGCAATCACGCCGTGGAATTTTCCGGTCGCGATTCCCGTGTGGAAAGCGGCTCCGGCGCTGGTCGCGGGCAATACGATGGTCATCAAGCCCGCCGAGCTCACGCCGCAAACCTGCGCGCAGATGTGCGAAATCTTCGAACAAGCCGGGCTCCCCGCGGGCGTGCTGAATATGGTCCTCGGCGCGGGCGAAGAAGTCGGCGACGAGCTGCTGCGCTCGCCCGACGTGCGCGCCATTTCCTTCACCGGTTCAAATGAAATCGGCAGCCTCATCTACGCCACCGCCGCAAAACAAATGAAGAAGTGCCAGTGCGAGATGGGCGGCAAAAATCCGGTCGTCGTGCTGAAAGACGCCGACCTCGCGCTCGCCGCAGACCACGTCGTCGCGGGTGCATTCGGCTCGAGCGGCCAGCGCTGCACTGCGACCAGCCGCGTCGTCGTCGAAGATTCAATCGCCAACCAGTTCGTCGAAATGCTCGTCGATCGCGCAAAGAAACTCAAAGTCGGCAACGGCCTCGACGCGGCCACCGACGTCGGCCCGCTCGTCGACGAACAGCAGCTCAAAACAGTCCTGCGCTACATCGAGACCGGTAAAAAGGAAGCCAAGCTCCTGCATGGTGCCAACCGCGTGGGCGATAACGGTTATTTCGTCGCGCCCACAATCTTCGATCAAGCCCCCTGGGACAGCACAATCGCCCAGGAAGAAATTTTCGGCCCGGTGCTCTCCGTAATTCGCGTCCCCGATTTCGAGGAAGCGCTGCGAGTAGCAAATTCCGTCAAGTACGGCCTCTCCAGCTCGATTTACACGAACGACGCCGCCCGCATTTTCGAATTCATCGACCGCATCGAAAGCGGCATGACGCACGTCAACGCGCCCACCGTCGTCAGCGAAGCGCAGCTGCCTTTCGGCGGCGTGAAAGCGACCGGCGTCGGCCTGCGCGAAGTGAGCCGCGTCGCGATCGACTTCTACACCGAGCTGAAGGCCGTCTACATCGACTACAACGCGCGCAAGTCGCCGAAATCCTGAAGATGCCCGACGCGACAATCGATCCCGCCAGCGGCGCGCACGCCGAACCTTTCGATCCCGCGTTAGTCCGCCACAGCTCGCTCTACAACGAAGACCTCGCACCAGTTCCCGCCGCGCGCCGCACCTGGGGCACCTACAATTACGCCGCGCTCTGGATCGCGATGAGCGTCAACATTCCCACCTACTTGCTCGCGAGCGCCATGATCGCCGGCGGCATGAACTGGAAGCAGGCCATCTTCACCGTCTTTCTCGGCAATGTGCTCGTCCTGATTCCGATGCTGCTCAACGCACACGCCGGCGCGCAGTACGGAATTCCCTTCCCGGTTTTCGCGCGCTCCGCGTTCGGCGTGCTCGGCGCCAACGTCCCTGCGATCCTGCGCGCGCTCGTTGCCTGCGGTTGGTTCGGCATTCAGGCGTGGATCGGCGGCGAAGCGATTTACACAATGATGCTGGCGCTCGATCCCGGCTGGAAAAGCGTCTCGTGGTGCCTTCCCGCGTGCTTCCTCTTTTTCTGGCTGCTCAACGTGATCGTGATCGTGCGCGGCATCCAGACGATCCGCTTCCTGCAGGGCATCACCGCGCCGTTCCTGCTGCTGATCGGCCTCGCGCTGCTGCTGTGGGCCCGCAGCAAGGCGGGAGGCTTCGGCCCGATGCTCGCGACGCCGTCGAAATTTCACAGCTTCAGCGAATTCTTCAAATTCTTCGTGCCGTCGCTCACGGGCGTCGTCGCCTTCTGGGCCACCGTCGCGTTGAATATTCCCGACTTCACGCGCTACGCGCACAGCCAGCGCGAGCAAATGGTCGGCCAGGCGATCGGCCTCCCGCCGACGATGACGTTTTATTCCTTCATCGGCATCGCCGTCACGTCCGCCACCGTGATTCTCTTCGGTCAGGCGCTTTGGGACCCCGTCGCCGTCCTCGCGCATCTCGGCAATCCAATCGCGGTCATCATCGCGATGATCGCGCTGTTGATGGCGACGCTCAACGTCAACGTCGCCGCGAACGTCGTCTCGCCCGCCAACGACTTCTCGAATCTCTGGCCGCAAAAAATCAGCTTCCGCACCGGCGGCCTGATCACCTGCGTGATCGGCATCGTGATGCAGCCATGGAAGCTCTTGGCCACGTACGGGAATTACGTCTCCGGCTGGCTGGTAGGGTATTCGGGATTTCTGGGCCCCATCGCGGGAATCCTGATTTGCGATTATTTCGTCCGCCGCAAAACAATCCTCAACGCCGAAGATCTCTACCGTCGAGGCGGCGTCTACGAATTCACTGCCGGAGTTAACTGGCGCGCGATCACAGCCCTCGCAATCGGCTGCGCGGTAGCCTTCGTCGGCCTGATCTACGCACCGCTGCGCGCCCTCTACAATTACGCCTGGTTCGTAGGTTTCGCCGTCAGCTTCCTCGCCTACCTGGTCCTCACAGCCGGCACCAAGCCGAGCGAATAATTCTCTGCGTCTCCCTGCCCTGAGAAACGAAGGGAGCGGTGAATCCCGGTTTCTCTGTGGTCTCCGTGCCTACTCTGTGTTCTCTGTGTTGAGTGCAGCCGCGCCAAAGCAAGCGCGAGCCATCTACCTCAAGCGGCTCGCCACTGCGCACCTCAATCCCCACTGGGCATAGGCGGCGTGCACGATGCAGCCGACTGCCGCACGCGTTCATTCCAGCTCACCGGCGCGCGATCGCGATCGACTTCCGTCATCGTGATGCACCCATCGACCGGGCACACCAGCGCGCAAAGATTGCATCCCACGCATTCGTCCTCGATGACTCGGGGCACATGCACGCCGAATCCGCCGGCATTCTTCTTCGCCGCCTCGCGGTAAGGTTCGATGCACTGGTGCGCGCCATCCTCGCACGCCACGTAGCACAGCTGGCACCCGATGCACAGCTTCGAATCGATCTTCGCGATCACTTTGTAATTCAGGTCGAGGTCGCCCCAGTCCTGAACATTCGGCACCGCCCGCCCGCGAAAATCCTCGATCGTGCGAAAGCCGTGCTCGTCCATGTAATGCGAAAGCCCGTCGATCATGTCCTCAACGATCCGGAACCCGTAGTGCATCGCCGCAGTACACACCTGCACGGTCGAAGCCCCGAGCGCAATATGCTCCGCTGCATCATTCCAGTATCCGACGCCCCCAATGCCGCTGATCGGCACGCGCACATTTTTCGCGACCATCGAAAGTAGATGCAGCGCAATCGGCTTCACCGCCGGCCCGCAATACCCGCCATGCGACGACTTCCCGCCCACCGCCGGCCGCGGCACAAACGTATCGAGATTCACGCCGATCAGTGAATTGATCGTGTTGATCAGGCTCACCGCATCAGCCCCGCCGCGCTCCGCAGCCGCGGCGATATGCGTTACGCTCGAAACGTTCGGCGTCAGCTTGACGATTACCGGAATCTTCGCCGCTTCCTTCACCCAGCCGGTAATCATCTCCGTGTATTCCGGCACTTGCCCTACCGCCGCACCCATCCCGCGCTCGCTCATGCCGTGAGGGCAGCCGAAATTCAACTCGAGCAAATCCGACCCGGCGTCTTCCGCGCGCCGCACGATCGCGTGCCACGATTCGCGCTTCGATTCCACCATCAGCGACGCAATCACCAGATTCTTCGGATAGCGCTTCTTCACTTCGTAGATTTCGCGGAAATTCGTTTCCGTGGGACGGTCGCTAATCAGCTCGATGTTGTTGAAGCCCATCATTTTCACGCCGGCAAGGTCAATCGCGCCGTAGCGCGAGCTCGTGTTGACGATCGGCTCGCCAATCGTCTTCCACACCGCGCCGCCCCAGCCCGCATCAAACGCTCGCATCACCTGCCCGCCCGTATTCGTCGGCGGCCCCGAGGCCAGCCAAAACGGATTCGGGCTCGTCACTCCGCAGAATTTCACGCCAAGCTCAGCCATCATTTACCTCCGCACGCCAATACGGGAACAGGTTTCGTAGCGGCCACCTTTCAGGTCGGCGTCTTTGGGACCAACATGCGACGCGATCATTCTTTGCTACATGACGCTTCGGGCCGTGGCCGTTGAATTTCCGGGTGCCCCATCCTCGGTTTGCGAGGGTGGGGCCTTTGGCATAACGTTCACTTCTTCCCGCGCGGCGCACCAAGCCAAGCATCGAGCCCCGCCGCGGCACTCATGCCTTCCGCAACAGCGTCGACGACCTCTTTCCCGCCATTCACGCAATCGCCCGCCGCAAAATATTTCGGATTCCCCGTCTGATGCCGCTCGTTGACTTTCACGGTCCCGTTCTTATTCAACTCGAGCCCCCTGATCGCGCGCAACACTTCCGTTACAGGCTGCTGCCCGACGGCGCGCACCACCATCTCGACATCAATCACGAATTCCGATCCAGCCACCGGCACCGGAACGCGCCGCCCCTTTTCGTCCGGCGGTCCAAGCTCGGTTCGCACGCACTCAATGCCGATCACCGCTCCATTGCTGCCGACGATACGCACCGGCTGCGTCTGCCAAAGAAAAACGACCGCATCCTGCTTCGCGAGCTGATATTCATACGCGAACGCAGGCATCTCCGGCTCGCCGCGCCGGTAGATCATGTAAACGGTCTCCGCGCCCAACCGCCGCGCCGCCGTCACCACATCAATCGCCGTATTCCCCGCTCCGATGCAAGCGACGCGCGCGCCGATTTCAACTTCATGCAGCGGATGCACCTTGGTTTTCGCGACAAACTCGATCGCGCCGTACACGCCATGCAATTCTTCGCCGGGCAGCCTGAGGCTCCACGTCTCGCCGAGGCCGACGCCAATCAAAATCGCATCGAACTGCTTCTCGAGATCAGCGAAAGAAATATCGCGGCCCACTTCGATTTTCTGGCGGAATTTCACGCCGAGCTGTTTCACCAGATCCACTTCGCGGATCGCATCCTTCGCTCGCGCCTTGTAAGCGGCAATGCCGTATGTATTCAACCCGCCGGGAAGCTCGTTGCGGTCGAAGATCGCGACGTCGTATCCCCACTTCGCAAGTTCGGCGGCGCAAGCAAGCGACGCAGGCCCCGACCCGATGCACGCGACCTTCTTCCCATTCGGCGCGCCGGCGTGAAAGAGCTGGATATCATTCTCGAGCACGTAATCGACGGCGTGGCGCTGCAGCCGACCGATTTCGATTGGCGGCTCGCCCTTCTCGTGCATCACGCAGGCGCCCTCGCAAAGCACTTCCGTGGGGCAGACGCGCCCACAGCTGTGGCCCAGAATATTCGCCGAAAGAATCGTGCGCGCGGAACCCTGGAGGTTTCCGGTCGAGATCTTCTTGATAAACGCGGGAACGTCGATGTGCGTGGGGCAGGCGATAGTGCACGGCGCGTCGAAACAATAGAGGCAGCGCGCGGCCTCGATGGCCGCTTGCCGTGGATTTAGCGCGGGCGCGATTTCGGCGAAGTTCTTTTCATATTGTTCCGGGAGAAGCTTCGGCGCCGTTTCGCGAAGCGGCATGGGAAAGTGTGAATCTCCGAGTCGCACAGCCGGGCGGGACGAACGCTTCCGCCGTGCGCAAGTGCCTGTAAGCGCACGATTCTAACACGATGAACGTGTTGCACCAGCTTTCGTTATGGTCCTACAATGCCCCGCTGTTGAAAGCTATCGAGTGTCAACAATGGCGGACCGTAAAGACATCGAAGACGTGAGGCGAGAGGAAGGCAGCCGCGGAAAACGCAGGCGGAAGGTCGACACTACCACGGCGGAACAACAAGCCAGAATCCGAACGAAAATGCTGGAGGCCATTCGTCATAGGGACGAAAGCCTGTTTATTGAAGCTATCCTCGACCTCGGGCACGCGCCCGGGTCGCCCGAGTACGACGAGTACCTGAAGAAGTGGCGCGAGAACGTGCGGGTTTCGCGGCGCTAGAAATCCTCTTTTCGAATGCTTGAATTCTGCGCTCCCGTTCGTCCGCCGGGAGCTTGTCGAGATGCCTCACAGCGATCGCCGTCAATTCGTCGGCTAATTGCTCGTCCGTCAGCCTGACTTTCTTAGGCATTGTTTGCTCCCGAAATGCGAGCATAGCAGCAGGTGGAGGAAGCCGCAATAGAACCTGCGTGCGAGCACCGTGCAAATGGGCGCAGCTGCGGTGTTGCGCGAACTTTCGTTATTGCCCTAAGATGCGTAACCTGCATTTTATAAGGAGATTTGATGCGCTTTGATACCGTGATTAGAAACGGCACCGTCGTCACCGCGACGGACACCTACGCGAGCGACGTCGGCATATCCGGAGGCCGCATCACCGCAATCGCGCAGGCGCTGCCGGTCGAAAACGCGGGCAAGGTGATCGACGCGACCGGCCTGCTCGTAATGCCGGGTGGCATCGACGTTCACACACATCTCGATATGCCTTTCGGCGGCACCACGAGCGCCGACGACTTCGAATCGGGCACGATCGCGGCAGCTTTCGGCGGCACCACAACCCTCATCGATTTCGCGATTCAGACGAAGGGGCACAGCTTGCGGCAGGCTTTCGATACGTGGATGAAAAAGGCCGACCGCAAAGCCGCGATCGACTACGCGTTCCACTGCATCATCACCGACCTCGGCGCGGCGCAACTCGAAGAGATGGGCGCGCTGATTGGCGAGGGCGTCTCGAGCTTCAAGCTGTTCATGGCGTATCCCGGCGTGCTGATGGTCGACGACGCGACGATTTTCCGCGCGATGTCGCAAGCCGCGAAATTCGGCGGACTGATCTGCATGCACGCGGAAAACGGCGGCGCGATCGACGTGATCGTCCAGAAGGCGCTCGCCGAGGGCAAGAAATCGCCAAAGTATCACGCGCTCACGCGCCCGACGACGGCGGAGGGCGAAGCGACGAGCCGCGCCATTGCCCTCGCGGAAATGGCTGGCGCGCCGGTCTACATCGTCCACTTATCGTGCAACGATGCGCTTGAAAAGGTGCGCGAGGCGCGCGATCGCGGCCTGCCTGCGTACGCGGAAACGTGCCCGCAGTATTTGTATCTCTCGCTCGAGAATATGGACGCGCCAGGATTCGAGGGCGCGAAGTATGTTTTTACTCCACCGTTGCGCGAGAAATGGCACCAGGAAAAGCTGTGGCAGGGCCTCGCGCACGACACGCTGCAGGTCGTCTCGACCGATCACTGCCCGTTCTGCTTCAAGGAACAGAAAGAAATGGGCCGCGACGATTTCACGAAAATTCCCAACGGCGGCCCTGGCATCGAGCACCGGCTGAGTTTGATTTATACGGGCGGCGTGCATGGCGGAAGATTTTCACCGAACCGATTTGTGCAGCTTGTCGCAACGGCCCCCGCAAAATTATTCGGGCTGTTCCCGCGCAAAGGAACGATCGCGATCGGCTCGGACGCCGACCTCGTGATCTTCGATCCGAACCAGGAACAAACGATCAGCGCCGCGACGCATCACATGCGCGTCGACTACTCGATGTTCGAAGGAATTCGCGTGAAGGGCGTGCCGAAAACCGTGCTGTCGCACGGCCGCCCGGTGATCGAAAATGGAACATTCGTCGGGAAAGCCGGGAGCGGGGAGTTTGTGCGACGGCAGCGATACGCAGGAATATAAGCACGCGGAGCTTTGAGAGCCGGCGTATTTTCCGCTGCAAAAGGAGCAAGGACCTCGCTCTCGTCGGGAGGTTAAACCAGCCCGAAATGGCCCAGAAAAGCCAAATTTGGCGGTTTTTTGCCCGTCAAGTTTTGGCGAGTTCGGACCGGGAGCGTTAGCTGCCGCCGAATCAATTGGATAGCGACACTCGAGAACTACGGATTCTTGCTGAGGCGGCGGAAGTAGTCGGCAACGGCGTCCTGGTAGCCGGCGGGCATCGGCATTGGGTTGCTGCTGCGAATCTGGCCGGACTGCTTGTCGTCGAGCTTGCGCTGCAGTTGCAACTCGAGTTTGTCGACGTCGTTGAGCACTTGCGTGTGGAGCTGCTCGAAGAGCGCCGGGTTGCCGGGGAAACGTTTGGGGTCGAGCTGCTGCATTTCGCGAATCAGTTCCTGCAATTCGCGCGCGGTCTCGGGATCGTTCTCAACGGCCGGGCGAAGCTGGTTCAGTCCATCGAGACTTTGCTGATACGATCGCTCGGGATCGGGCGGCAGCGGCGAATTATCGGGAGAGACGGGCTGCGGCAAATTTGAATTGTTGCCGGTGTCGATCCACCAATTGTTGGCGCCGTTTCGCGCGCCGCCGCGGTATCCACCAACGTAACCTCGCGTGTAGTCATCGCCGACTTGGCCGCTCGCCGCGCCGCCTGCGCTACCGTCCGGCGCGCCATTGCGGCTGAGCCGTCCTCCATTTTGGCCTGAGTCTCCGGCTTGCTGACCCGGCTGGCCGTTTTGTGCGTATTGTCCATTCTGCCCGTCTTGGCCTTGGCGGCTTCCCTGCCGGCCCGCGTCGCCTGGCCGCCCCATATCGCGCGCGATGCCCGCCATTTGATTGCGCAGGCGCTCGAGGCGGTCGATTGCGGCTTGCGCGTCCTGACCCTGAGCTTGCTGTTGTCCCGCGCCTAGCGCCTGCTGGGCTTGGCGCACCTGATCGCTAAAATGCTGCAGGTCCGCCGAGATTCCGGTTTCGCTGGAAAGCGAATTGGGCGCGATGCCGCGGCGGAGCCAGTCGGCGCTGCGCTGAAGGCGCGTCTGCAAATCTTCCTGATCGAGATTGCCGAGGGCGTCGCGAAGTTTGGAGGCGGCGGCGCGCTGCGTGGAGGCGAGTTCGCGCTCGGCATCGCGCGCCTGCTTTTCAAGATTCGCCAAATCGTCTGCGAGCTGCTGGCGGTCGCGAGCGAGAGAGCTGGCTTGATTCCAGAGGCTCTCCGACGACTGGCTGGAACCATCGCCTGAGCTCGCATCGTTGAGCAGCTTGCGCATACGGTCGGTCTGATCGCGCTGCTCGGTGGCCAAGCGATCGGCTTCGCCGGCCATCGAGTCAAGACGCCCCGAAGCTTGCTGCTGTTGCAGGCTGCCGAGAAGATTTGTGGCGTCGCGAAGGCGGTCGGCGGCGCGGCGCGCTTCGGCGTCGTCGCCCTGCTGCTGCGCGCGCTCCATATCCTGATTCGCCTGGCGAAGCTGCTCGAGGGCCTGTTGCACGCGCTGGTCGCGCGAATCGGCGCCCGAGGAACCGGACGCGCTCTGAGATTGCGATTGCTGCCCCGATGACGACTGGCCGGAGGAGGATTGGCCGGACGAGGACTGGCCCGATTGCTGGCCGTTCTGCTGCGACTGCTGCTGCGCTAGCTGCTCCATCTGCCGCTGCAATTGCTCGGCATCGCGGTGCAGCATCTCCTGCTGCCAGCGCTGCTGGAAGCTTTGATTGCTATTGCGCGCCTGATTGGCGAGATCCTGCTGGCGGCGGGCGAGGTCGTCGAGCTTCTTGAGCGCGTCGTCGATTTCCTTCTGCTTCTGGTCGGCTGAGGAAGCCGTCTGCGCGGTTTCATACTGATTCTTCTGCGTGTCGAGCTCGAGATCGAAGAGGCTGGCGAGATCGCGGCCGGCACCTCCGCCACCGCCGCCCCCGGCATTGCCGCCGAACGCGACTTGAATCTGGCGGAAGGTCGCTTCGGCTTGCAGCAAATGTTGCAGCGCTTTCTGCTCGCTCGGGAGCGCTTCGTCCCATTTCTGCTTGCGAAGCTGATCCGCCGCCGGATTCATCGCTTGCGCCGCCGCGTTCATATCCTGCTGAAAGGAATTGAACTCGTCGTTCTCCGTGTTGAGGTCGCGCAATTGCAGGCGACCGGCCAGCGCGATGGCCTGATCGCGCAATTTGGATTGCACTTCGGAGAGGAATTTCCCCTGTTCGGCAGCCTGTTGGGAAGCGGCGCTCTTGTCGGTACGCTGCTTCCAGGTCTGCGCGATGATTTCTTTTTCGCGCTGGGAGATATCGTTCTGATCGCCCTGCCCGCCGCCTCCAGCGCCGCCGGCGGATTGCGATTGCGAAAAATCGCGCTCGAAGGGATCGGCCTGAATGAAGTAGATGTCCGTGTGGGCTTCGGCGCGCGCGTCCTTTGCGGTGACGTAGAAGCTCACGAGATCGCCGGGAACAAGCTTGAAATCTTCGAGAGAAAGCACGGTCGATCCGTTAACGTCCTTCGCGCCTTTTTGCTTCAGGAGATTCACGGTCTGCTCGGCGCCGCCATTGACTGAATAGTGCAGCGTCATCGCCTGGACGCCAAAGGGATCATTCGCGTTGGCCGCGACTGTTACTTCTTCAATCGGGCTGGCGCGGTAATCGGCCGACGGGCGGACGACCGCGACCTGGGGCGGATTGGCCTTGTCCGCCTCGATGAAGAAATCCTCCGAGAGGCGAACGGGCTGCCCCTGATCGAGGGCAGCGACGTGGTAGCTGCCGTCCTTAGCCATGCTGACGGAACCGATGTAATGGTCCGCGCCATTCGCGCTCGGCGCCAGCTTGATTTGCTGGCCATCGTCGAGGACCAGGACGCCATCGCGCAACGGGCGGTCGGTGAGGACTTCCAGATTGGCAACGGTGCCTTCGACCGCGTGCAGGTCGCCGCCATGCTCGTCAACGGTGCTACGCAGGCCGGTCCACGACGGGTAGCGATAGGTGACGCGAATCTGCTTTACCGCAGGGAGATCAACGACGCGAATCTTGAAGTGGCGCGAGCGAATCGGGCCGGCCTCGACGTAGTATTCGACCGCTTCCGGCAAGCCCGCGAAAAGAAATTGAAAGCCCGAGCCTCCGGGCTGGGGCTGCATGGCGACCTGCTCCCATTTGGAGGCACTTTCGTAGCGGGCGTAGAGGCGCATCTTGTCGGTCTGCAGGCCGATGGGCTGGGCGGTGACAAGCTCGTCCGAATTGCGGCGGACGGAGGCGTCGCCCGGGGTGACGCGAATATCGTAGAAAGGAGTGGCGCCGGTGCGCGCGCCCATCCAGAGCAGCGACGCGCCGTAGCCGAGATAGCCGGGACCGGCAGCGACCGTCCAAACCAGCACGCCGAGTGACGCTACGCAGATGCCGAGCAGGACGAGAAGCCTGCGCTGCGGCACGAGAGCTTTCGGCTGCGAGTCGCGCGCGATTTCGAGCGTGTCGGCGGCCAGCAATTCGAGGAACGCATCGCGCGAGGCGCCGCCGGGCGCGTCTGAATCGCGCTCGGCAAATGTTGTGAGGCGCTGCTTGAATTTCGGAAAGGCGTCTTCCGCCTGGCCGACCGCGGTTTGGCGGTCGAGATAGAGCAGCGGGAGGGCCAGGGCGTATACGAGAGCGGCCAACAACGCGAGGACGAGGATGGCGCGAGCGCTTGCGAGGCTCGCCTGGGAAAAACCGAAGGCGTTCGCGATCAGGACGAGAACAATGGTGGTGGCAAGAGCCGCGAACGTGAGGATGGCAGCGCCGCGCGCCGCAGTGCCCAGACGCAGACGTCGCTCGACCTGACTGATATAGGAGTTGAGCTGTTCCCGCGCGCTCATGAGTCCTCCCG
>Ga0335075_10006807_pt1 | contig 17645 bp, 18 predicted proteins | sample Lox_Sample_24_FD_206723 | JGI IMG/M metagenome (GOLD analysis project Ga0335075, IMG submission 206723) | Soil microbial communities from Loxahatchee National Wildlife Refuge, Florida, United States - Lox_Sample_2.4 | ecosystem: Environmental > Terrestrial > Soil > Wetlands | place: USA...
CATCGAGCGCGGCCGCCCGCGCTACGGGATCGACCTCGACGACACCGTCATCCCCCAGGAGGCCGGCCTGAACGAGCGCGCGGTGAGCTTCACCAAGGGCTGCTACGTCGGCCAGGAGACCGTCGCGCGGCTGTTCTACAAGGGCAAGCCCAATCGCCACCTGCGCGGCCTGCGCAGCGAGGCGCCGCTGGCCACCGGCCAGCGGCTGCTGCTGGGCGAGCGCGCCGTCGGGCGCGTGGGCAGCGCCGCGGTCTCCCCCACGCTCGGCCCCATCGCGCTCGCGCTCGTGCGCCGCGAGGCGGAGCCGGGGAGCGTGCTCGAGGTGCAGGAGGGCAGCGGCGTGCGCGCCGAGGTGCTTGAGCTGCCGTTCTGAGATGCGGCGGGCGCCGAGGGGCCTGGCGCGGTGAGCGCGGGCCAGACGCTCGAGCCCGGCTAGGGGGTCTCCGAGGGGTCCTGCGGCGGGCGCCGGCTCTGCAGGTGCTTGCGCATGGCGGCGTCCTGCGCCTCGACGGCCTCGGGCCGGGGAGGAGTGTCGAACGTGCTCGTCACGTTCGGCCCCTTCAGCGGGACCCGCGTCGGCTCGATCTCCTCGCCGCCCTTGAACGGCTCGTCTTCAGTCATCACGCTCTTCTTCCGGCGGCACTCCCGATTCTTCAGTGTACTCCTGCCACTGTTCGCCGAGAAGGTCCAGCAGCTGGCTGGCCAAAAGCGGCGAGAAGGACACGCGCGAGACGACCATGCCCTGTTGGCCCTGCGGCCCGATGCGCATGAAGTCGAGCGTGAACTCGTGCGGCGTGCGCGCTATCGCGGCGGCGTTCGCCCACTTGCCGGCGAACTCCTCCGGGGGCATCATGATGTTCGGCCCCTGCTCTGCGGGGCTGTCCTCGGAATCGTCGGGCGGCTCGGTATTCGGCACTCGCCACGCACACTAGCGCGATGCTCTCGCACGACTTCGTGCTGCGCTCAAGTGCCCGCCATGCCCGCGCCGATAGGGCGCCAGAAGTTCCCTCGAAACCGGAGCACAGCAATGGCGATAGGCGCGAAGCGAGCAGTGAGAACGTCGGCACCCGAGGTGCAGGCTGCATGGGAGGAGTACCACCGCAGCGGCGACGCGCGGGGGCGCGACCGGCTGATCTTCATGCTGATGCCGATGGTCCGCCACATCGTCTACCGCAAGGTGCGCGAGGTCCCGGCGCAATGCGAGGTCGACGACTTCCTCTCGTGCGGCCTGGAGGCGCTGATCCGCTCGATCGAGCGCTACGACCCCGACAAGGGCGCGACGCTCGAGCAGTACGCGTGGACGCGCATCCACGGCGCGGTGCTCGACGAGCTGCGCCGCCACGACTGGGCGCCGCGCTCGCTGCGCCGCGACGAGCGCGAGATCAACGAGGCGCGCGACAGCTTCCTCGCGTCTCACCGACGCCAGCCCACCGACGCGGAGCTGGCCGCGCAGATGGGCACCACGCCCGCGCGGCTGCGCGGGCGTCTCGACGAGATCGCGCTGGCGGAGGTCGGCTCGCTCAATCGCTCGACCCCCGCGGACGACGGCGCCACGAGCGAGCGCATCGACATGCTGGAGAGCGAGGATGCGGACTGCGACCCCGCGATCCAGGCTGGGCGGCGCGAAGCCAAGGAGCGCTTCCGCCAGGCGTTCGCGCGCCTGACCAAGCAGGAGCGCGAAGTGGCCGTGCTGCTGTACGCGAAGGACTGGTCGCTGCGCGAGATCGGAGCGCGCCTCGGCGTCTCGGAAAGCCGCGTCTCGCAGATCCACACCCAGCTGCGCCGCCGCCTGTTCGAGCAGCTGTCCGGCGAGCTGGCGCTGTTCAGCGAGTTCCGCTGAACGCCGCGCACCTGCGCAAGGCTGCGCCGGACGCCGGTTCCGCGGAGCGCGGTTGCAGGTAGGATGGACCGGTCCAGCGTAGGGTTGGCCCACTTCGACACCGGAGGTTCCAGAGCACGTGGCGATCGATCTCCAGCAAGTCTCCGCCGTAGACGCCGAGCCCGGCGAGCTGCCCGCGAGCATGGCGGCGTGGGTTATCCGCGAGGAGCGCTTCGGCGAGCCCAAGGACGCGTTCCAGATCGAGGAGATAGAGGTTCCCGAGCCGGGAGCGTTCGAGGTGATCGTGCGCGTGATGGCCGCGGGCGTCAACTACAACAACGTGTGGGCAGCGCTCGGCAAGCCCGTGTCGGTGATGCGCTACGGCGACCACCCGCAGTACGGCCACCACATCGGCGGCTCCGACGCCTCCGGCGTCGTGTGGAAGGTGGGAGCGGGCGTCACGCGCTGGAAGCCCGGCGACGAGGTCGTGGTGCACTGCAACATGGCCTCCTACGAGGACCCGGAGGTGCACGGCCTGGACCCGATGGCCGCCCCCTCGCAGCAGATCTGGGGCTATGAGACCACGTGGGGCTCGTTCGCGCAGTTCACCAAGGTGCAGGCGCAGCAACTGCTGCCCAAGCCGCAGGCGCTCACCTGGGAGGAGGCCGCCTCCTACGGCCTCGTGTACTTCACCGCCTACCGCATGCTGCTCACGCGCTGCAAGCTGCAGGCCGGCGCCAACGTGCTGATCTGGGGCGCCGCGGGCGGCCTCGGGGTGTTCGCCACGCAGCTGTGCGCGGCCGCGGGCGCGCACTGCGTGGGCGTGGTCTCCTCCGCGGAGAAGGGCGAGCTGGTCAAGCGCCTGGGCGCGGTCGACTACATCGACCGGGGCGAGTTCGCTGGCATGATGCGCAAGGGCGGCGAGTCCGAGCAGGAGGAGGCCGAGCGCTTCAAGGTCTCGCGCGCGTTCGCCAAGCGCGTCAAGGACATCCTCGGCGACGCTCCCGACATCGTCTTCGAGCACGTCGGCAAAGCGACCTTCCCCACGTCCGTGTTCACCGCCAAGACGTTCGGCAAAGTCGTGATCTGCGCGGGCACCACCGGCATCGACCTCGACTTCAACGTCGCCTACCTGTGGATGCGCCAGAAGGAGATCCTCGGCTCGCACTTCGCCAACGCGTACGAGTGCATGAAGGCCAACGAGCTGATCGAGAGCGGGCAGATCCGCCCGGTGCTGTGGCGCACGCTCGGCTTCGACGGCGTCGCGCAAGCGCACCAGCTGATGCTCGAAAACAAGCACCTCGGCAAGATCGCGATCCTCGTGGGCGCCGACTCCGAGGGACAGGGCAAGACCGCCGACGGCCCCGGCGCGATCCACGCGGAGGTCGGCGCCTGATGGCCGGCACGGTGATCGTGCCGTGGTACGCCACCGGCTTTCGCGGCGACGGGTTCGAGCTGGCGCTGAACGAGGTCGCGGCGACCGCGCTGCGCTACGGCGCCAGCTCCTACGCGGTGTACCGCGCCCGCGACGACCGCTACAAGTTCCAGCAGCTCGCCTCCTTCGCCGAGCACCTCGACTGGGAACGCTACTGGGAAGGCGCCGAGATGACCTACTTCCGCGCCGCCCACTCCGGCTGGCACCAGGTCCCCGTGCTGTACGGCTGGTGGGACCTGACGGCAGCGGGCGCCGTCGCGCCGGAGCCGATCACCAGCATCGCGAACGGCCACGGCAACGGCGTGGCCACTGGCGAGAGCGCCTGAGCAGCGCCAAGAATTCGGAAGTCAACCAGCGAGCGCTGGCGCCAGGTCTGCTGCCGGCACGCGGCTAGGAATCGTCAGCTTGATCTCGCCGTCGCGGTCGAGCAGCCACTTCGCGCTCACGATCGTGATGGCGATGACCGCGCCCGTCTCGTCGTAGCGGACGTTGTGGCCCTCTGGCGTGCCGAACGACTCGGCCGGCATCCGGGGCTCGCCGACGCTCAGGTAGAGCACGTCCGCGTCTGCGTCGTACTCGACGTTGTCGAACGAGAGAGTTCCGATCGTAATCGTCATCGCGGCAGGCCTTCCGGGTCGTTGTCCTGCCCGAAGGCCGTGACGAAGCGGTCGGCGTCTCCTGCAAACTCTACAACCGTCCGCAGCCAGCGGAAACGGAACGCTGCACGGCAGCGCAGCCAGTAGCGTTCACGCCCCGGATTCGGGTCGGGCTCCTGAAAGTCGGGATGGCGGATCGCCTCGAGAAGCAGGTCTTGGCGTTCGCGCATCTCGACATGACGCTGAATGTAACGCCAACGCTCCTCGGTCAGCTCGACACGGCGACCCTGCGGCGAGACGACGCTCGCGACGACGGGGCTCTCGTCCATCGCGCCAGCTTGGCAGTCTCACCGGTCGCCGCAGCGAGGACACTGGCCGGCTTGATCCGCGGTCGTCTCACCCCTGCTCCAGCGGCGCCATCGTCAGCCCCGCGCCGTTGAGCTGCTCCCAGTACAGCTCGGCCGGCTCCTGCTGGCCGCTGTAGACGATCGCCTGGCCCGAGGCGTGGATGACGCCGGCGATCTCCAGGCCGCGCGGGTAGCTGACGCCGGGGATGAAGCGCGCGAGCGTGCGCGCGACGTGCTCGAAGGTGTTGTGGTTGTCGTTGCGGACGATCACCCGCCAGTCGCCGCCGAGGCCGCTGCCCGGGCCGCCGACGCGGGGTAGCTCGATCGTCTGGCTCACTGCCCGCAGGATAAAGCCAAGCGCGCGACCGTACAATGCACGCATGAGCGCCGAGTCCTCCGCGCGGCTGCCCGAGCCCGACCGGCCGTGGATGATGCGCACGTACGCCGGGCACTCGACGGCCAGGGCCTCCAACGAGCTGTACCGGCGCAACCTGCGCAAGGGGCAGACGGGCCTGTCGGTCGCCTTCGACCTGCCGACCCAGACCGGCTATGACCCCGACGACGAGCTGGCGCGCGGGGAGGTGGGAAAGGTCGGCGTGCCGATCTCCCACCGCGGCGACATGGCCGCGCTGATGGACGGCATCCCGCTGGGCGAGATGAACACGTCGATGACCATCAACGCCACCGCCGCGTGGCTGCTGGCGCTGTACATCGTCGCCGCCGAGGAGCAGAGCGTCGCCCAGGACCAGCTCCAGGGGACCACGCAGAACGACATCATCAAGGAGTTCCTCGCGCGCGGCACCTACGCGTTCCCGCCGGCGCCGTCGATGCGCCTGATCGCGGACATGATCGCGTACACCGTCGAGCACGTCCCCCGCTGGAACCCGATCAACATCTGCTCCTATCACCTGCAGGAGGCGGGCGCCACGCCCGTGCAGGAGATCGCGTACGCGATGAGCAACGCGATCGCCGTGCTGGACGCCGTGCGCGCGCGCATCGGCGCGGACGCCGGCGCGGCGCAGGAGCGCATGGAGCAGGTGTTCGGCCGCATCTCGTTCTTCGTCAACGCGGGCGTGCGCTTCGTCGAGGAGCACGCCAAGCTGCGCGCGATGTCGATCCTGTGGGAGGAGCTGGGGCGCGAGCGCTACGGCGTGCAGGACCCCCGCCACCTGCGCTTCCGCTACGGCGTGCAGGTCAACTCGCTCGGCCTGACCGAGGCGCAGCCGGAGAACAACGTGCAGCGCATCGTGCTGGAGGCGCTGGCGGTGACGCTCGGGCGCGACGCGCGCGCACGCGCGATCCAGCTGCCCGCGTGGAACGAGGCGCTGGGCCTGCCGCGCCCGTGGGACCAGCAGTGGTCGCTGCGCATCCAGCAGGTGCTCGCGTACGAGACGGACATCCTCGAGTACCCGGACATCTTCGAGGGCTCCAAGGTGATGGACGCGCTGGTGTCCGAGCTGCTCGACGGCGCGCGCGCGGAGATGGCCGTGGTCGCCGAGCACGGCGGCGCGGTGCAGGCCGTCCCGTACATGAAGGCGGCGCTCGTCGACTCCCACCGCGAGCGCCTGCGCCGGATCGAGGCGGGCGAGCAGGTGGTGGTCGGGCAGAACCGCTTCACCGAGACCGAGGAGTCGCCGCTGACCGCCGATGCCGAGGGCGGCATCCTCGTGGTCGACCCGGCGATCGAAGCCGAGCAGATCGAGGACGTGCGCCGCTGGCGCGCCGAGCGCGACCAGGCGGCCGTGGAGGAGGCGCTGGCGGAGCTGGCGCGCGTGGCCGGCGAAGAGAACGCTTCGGAGAACCTGATGACGGTGACGATCGCGGCGGCGCGCGCGGGAGCCACCACCGGCGAGTGGGCGGGCACGCTGCGCAGGGTGTTCGGCAGCTACCGCGCCCCCACCGGCGTCGGCGAGGCGGCCGCGGCGGCCGGCGACGGCGAGCTGGGCGAGCTGCGCGGCGAGGTCTCGCGCCTGCAGCAGAAGCTGGGCCGGCGGCCGAAGATCCTCGTCGGCAAGCCCGGGCTCGACGGGCACTCCAACGGCGCCGAGCAGATCGCCGTGCGCGCCCGCGACTCGGGCATGGACGTCGTCTACGAAGGCATCCGCCTGACGCCCTCGCAGATCGCCGCCTCGGCTCTGCAGGAGGGCGTGCACGTGATCGGCCTGTCGATCCTGTCGGGGTCCCACCGCCAGCTGATACCCGCCGTGATCGACGCCCTCCACGACGCCGGCGTCACCGCGCCGGTGGTCGTCGGCGGGATCATCCCCGAGCAGGACGTGGCGGCGCTGGAGAAGGCGGGAGTCGCCGCCGTGTACACGCCCAAGGACTTCGACATCAACCGCATCATGCGCGACATCGTGGCGCTCGTCGGCACCCTCCCTGCGGCAGGGCAGGCGGGCGCGAACGGCGCCACCAACGGCTCGGCGTGAGCGGGGCACAGCTGGCCGGTTCGGGGATGCGAGCGTAGCGAGTGCCCGCCGGTTCGGCAGGCGGGGTCGGGGCGGCGCTGGGCGCACGCCTGCGCGCGCGCGATCTCAGCGCGGCGCCCGCGGCGTTGAACCTGCTGGAGAGCACCGCCGCGCCCGACCGCGAGCAGGCGGCGGCGCTGCTGCGCGAGGTCTCCCCCGCCGTCCTCGGCCGCGAGGCGCCCGGGCACGTGATCGGCGTGACCGGGCCGCCCGGCGCGGGCAAGTCGACGCTGCTGTCGGCGCTGCTGCACGCATGGCGCAACGGCGCCGGCGCGGGTGCGCGCACGGTCGCGATGCTCGCGGTCGACCCCAGCTCGCGGCGCTCGGGCGGCTCGCTGCTGGGCGATCGCGCGCGCATCGACTTCGACCCGGGCGACGCGGGCGTGCTGATCCGCTCGACCGCCGCGGGAGAGCGCCTCGGGGGGCTGGCGTGGGCGACGCGTGCGGCGGCGGACGCGCTGGCGGCGGCGTTCGACGTCGTGGTGATCGAGACGGTGGGCGTCGGGCAGGCGGAGACGGACGTGGCCGACGTGGCCGACAGCGTGGCGGTCGTGGTCCAACCGGGCGGCGGCGACGTGCTGCAGTTCCTGAAGGCGGGGATCATGGAGATCCCGGACGTGCTGGTGGTGACCAAGGCCGACCTCGGGGAGCTGGCCGCGCGCACCGCGCGCGAGCTGAGCGCGGCGCTGCGCTCGCTCGGCTCGAGCGCCACGCAGGTGCTGGCCGTCAGCTCACTGCCCCCGGCCCACGGCGTCGATGAGCTGGTGGCGGCGCTCGACGAGCACCGCGCGGGGCTCGACGTGGCGCAGCGCCGGCGCTCGGCGCGTCGCTCGGCTGCGCTCACGGAGTTCGCGCTCGAGCACGGAGAGCGCGCCGTGCGGGCGCTCGGCGGGCGGCAGGCCGCGCGGGAGCTGCTGGCGCAGGAGGACCCGGGGATGGACGTGCCGGCGCTGGTGGCGGCGCTCGCGCGACGCTCGCCGTGAGACGCAACCTGCTCGCGATGTTCGCCGCGTTCGTGCTCGCCAGCGCGCTGGCTGGCGCGCTGGGCGCGGTCAACCTCGGCACGGCGCTGGCGTTCGGCCAGATGGCGTTCGCGGCGACCACCGTGTACGTGATGCTCAGGCGCTGAGGGGCTTGTAACAAAATCGCGCCTGCGAAGTCTGTAAGGCAGAGACCATGGTCATCCTCGTTGGCTTCGCGATCCTCGCCGGAGCGGGCACCGCGCTGTCCCCGTGCGCGCTGCCCGTGCTGCCGGCGCTGCTGTCGGCGGGGGGCCTCGGCGGGCGACGCCGGCCGCTGGGCATCGTGCTCGGGCTGTCGATCACGTTCACGGTCACGATCGTCGGCCTGGCAAACGTGGTCGACGGCGTCGGCCTGGGCGACGACCCGCTGCGCGACGTGGCGATCGCCGTGCTGCTGGTGTTCGGCCTGGCGATGCTGATGCCGGACGTGGCCGCGCGCCTGGAGGCGCCGCTGTCGCGCCTGGCTCGCTTCGGGGTGGGCGGGATCCGACTCACCACCGGAGACGGGTTCCTCTCGGGCCTGCTCGTCGGCGGTGCGCTGGGCTTCGTTTACACGCCGTGCGCGAGCCCGATCCTGGCGGCGGTGATCTCCGTCAGCGCAGCCTCCGGCAGGACGATCGTGCTGGCGCTCGCGTACGCGGCAGGCTCCGCGGTCGTGCTGCTGGCGCTGGCGCTCGGCGGCAGGCGCGTGTTCGACCGCGTCCGCCGGGCCGGGCGCGGGCCGCTGCTGGGGCGAGCGCTCGGCACGGTCATGATCCTCACGGCGGTCGCGATCCTCACCAACCTGGACGTCAACTTCGACCAGCTCGTCGCGGAAAAGATCCCCGACGTCAACCTCACGGCCTCCCTCGAGTGCTCCAAAACGGTCACCGGCCGCCTGCACGAGATCACCGGACGCAAGGACAGGCTCGACCCCGCCAACGGCTCGGCGGCGTGCGGCGGCTCGACCGCCAAGCTCCCCGTGGCCGCGCACGACGCCAGCCAGGGCACGCTGCTCGCCGACGCGCAGTCGCTGCCCTCGCTGTTCGCAGCTCCTGAATTCACGGAAACGCAGGATTGGTTCAACACGCCCGGCGATCGGCCGCTCACGCTCGCCTCGCTGCGCGGCCGCGTCGTGCTGGTCGACTTCTGGACGTACACGTGCATCAACTGCATCCGCACGCTCCCCTACCTGAAGGCGTGGTACGCCGCCTACCACGACGAGGGCTTGACGATCGTCGGCGTGGAGACGCCCGAGTTCTCCTTCGAGAAGGACGCGAGCAATGTGCGCGACGCGATCGAGCAGTTCGGCCTGCGCTACCCGGTCGTGCAGGACAACGAGATGGGCACGTGGAATGCGTACGACAACGAGTACTGGCCCGCCGACTACCTGATCGACGCCGACGGCGAGGTCCGCTACGCGACGTTCGGCGAGGGCGAGTACGGCACTACGGAAACCGCGATCAGGGCGCTGCTGGCGCAGGCCGGCTACCAGGTCGGCGCCAAGAGCCGCCCCACCGGCGTGATCGCCCCCTCCGAACTGGCCACGCCGGAGACCTACACGGGCACCGCGCGCGCGCAGGGCTGGACGGACGGCCCGGTGGAAGGGCCGCACGACTACGGGCCGCCGCCGTCAGGCCCCCTGCAGCTCAACCAGTTCGCCTACAGCGGCACCTGGACGATCGGCGCACAGCAGGCCGAAGCGGTGTCGAACGCGGGCATCGACGCGGAGTTCGACGCGAAGAACGCGTATCTGGTGCTCAGCTCGCAGGACGAACGGCCGCTGCGGCTGCACGTGTACCTGGATGGCAAGCCCATCCCCGCGGCAGATGCCGGCGCCGACGTGCACGACGGCGTCGTCACCGTGCGCCGCCAGCGCCTGTACTGGCTGGTGGCGCTGCGCGGCGACCAGCGCCACCGCCTCTCGCTGCGCTTCGCCGACGGCCTCAGCGCGTACGACTTCACGTTCGGCTAGGACGCCGCCCAAGCAGCGCTCCGCGGCCGCCTATCGGGTAGAATCGCGGCCTCGCGGGGGGCGCCTGCTGCTCGTCGCATGGCCAAATCGACCTTCGGAGGACGTTTCATGGACGCGCGAGTACATAGACGCACATTCTCAGGCACGAGAGCCCTCGTTGCGCTGCTCGTCGCCACGGCCGCGATGCTGGCGCTCGCGCTCGGCCTGACAACGGCCAGGGCCGCGGCGGAACCGACGCCTGAAAAAACCGACGTCACCTTCATCTTCGACACGAGCGGCTCGATGGGCGGCGAGCTTGGCGAAGCGAAGGAAAACATTCTCAAAGTGATGGAAGAAATCTCACACTCGCTTCCGAACGTCGAGTACGGCGTATCGAATGTCGAAGACATCCCCGGCTACTACGAAGGCCACTTCAGCAAATACAACGAAGAAGGGGAACCGACCGAAGAACAGGAGAGCGAAAAGGAATACGAAGAAAGCAACGAAAAAGCTTGGCGGCTCGACCAGCCGCTCACCAGCGAAACCTCGAAGGCCGTCGAAGCCATCGACGCGCTCACGATTGGCGGCGGTGGCGACGGTCCCGAAGCCTACGCGCGCGCGCTGTGGGAGACCAACACCAACCCCAACGTCGGTTGGCGTGAAGGCGCGCGCCACGAGATCGTGCTGATCGCCGACAACGTGCCACACAACGTCAACCTCAATGAAGGCATGCCGCCTGAATTCCAGCTGACGGAACCTGGCACGGACGGCTTCGAGACATGGCCGAACACGGGCGAAGAACCCGGGGGCAAATTCGGCATTCCCGGCACGCAGTGGGCGCCCGGGACCAACCTGGGCATCCAAGCGGTCGCGGACCAACTGGGCGAAGATGGCAAGCCGCTCGAGTCGGTCGAGTTCTACGGCTCGGAAAGCGGCTTCCTGCCCTACTGGGAACACTGGGCTTATCTGTCCGGCGGGCAGGCGCTCGACGGCGGCAACGGCGAACTGGCCAGCAAGCTCACCACTGCGATCCTGACCGGCGCGACGAAATCGTATGCCCCCTGCCCCTCGGGCAAGGAACGCAGCGCCACGTCGGGTATTTGCTCCACCCCCGTCAAGCCTGCGCCTGCCCCGACACCGATCTCGGGTATCCACCTGGTCGCGAGCAGTCCGCCCGTGAAAGGCAAAGTGTACGTTCTCGAAGACGGTGAAATCGAAGAAGAAGACGAATTCCCGGAGGACGGCGAAGCCGAATTCAGCGGCGAAATCGGCGGCGGGGAAGCTAGCTTCGCCCGCTTCCAGGGCGGCGCGCTCGAACTGGTCGACAACAACCAGCAGCTCGCGTTCACGGCGAAGGCGAAGAAATGCAAGAAGGGGTTCGTGCGCAAGAAGGGCAAGTGCGTGAGCACCAAGCCAATCCCGTACGGGCACGAGCACCTGAGCGTCACGAAAGCGGGCAAGTACAAGCTCCGCGTGAAGCCGAGCACGAAGGCGATGAAGGCGCTCAAGCGGGGCAAGACCCTGCACGTCAAGCTGACGCTCGTGTTCACTCCGGCTGAAACCACCGATCACATCCGCAGCACGCGCACCGTGACGGTCCACCTGAAGAAAAAGCACAAGAAGAAAAAGAAGTAGCCTCGGCGCAGAATGTGAGGAAGCACAGAGGGGGCGCCGACGGCGCCCCCTCTGTCGTCCCGCGCACCGCCCCTGGCGTCGCTCGAAAGGCCCCGACGGGACCGCAGCTCGCGCCGACGCGCCCCCCGCACGCACGCGCAGGCTCGGAGCGTCCGCGTACGAACGTCTGCGAGCCGGGACGGCGTCGAGCCGCTGCCTGCCTACAATGCTCTGCATATGGAGGGCTCGATGGCCGAGACGAGCGCGCGCAGCTGGCTGCGCTGCTATCGCTGCTGGTCCCAGGACCTCGAGGTGCAGGTGCACTACGAGGGAATCCACAAGATCGACCCCGACACCGGCGAGCGCGCGGAAGTCGTCGACGAGCTGCAGGAGGCGGTGGTGCAGTGCCTGGACTGCATGCACGACCAGCCGCACCTGGGCTTCAACAACGGGCGCGTGGAGCCGATCGAGGACCGCTGGGAACGGATGATCGCCGGCACCCCGTGGGTCGCCTCGTGCACGGTGACGGTCGACTCCGAAGACGTCGAGACGTGCTCGGGGCCGGAGGCCGGCGACGCCCTGTCCTATGCCGCCTTCGGCGAGCACGGCGTGCGCGAGTTCTTCACGCACGTGCGCTTCCACAAGCACGAAGACGACGCTCGCATCATCGTGCACCTGCTGGTGGAGCTGTACGCGCGCTCGCTGGAGGAGGCCACCGAGGTGCTCGAGTCCTCCGCGCGCGGCGCGCTGACGATCACCTCGCTGGCCGAGGAGTCACGCCCGCCGGCAGCCAGCGGCGACGCCCACAGCCACGACTAGCTCAGGAAAGGCGCTGCTCGAGCGCCTTCAGCTGCGCGTGCAGCTCGGGCGGGATGCTCTCGAACTTGGCGTAGTGCTCGTGGAACTGGGGCAGCTGCTCGCGCCACTGCTCCACGTCGACGCGCAGCAGCTCGGCCATGTCCTCTTGCGAGACGTCCAAGCCGCTCGTGTCGATGCCCTCGCCGCCGACGGGCGGCATCAGCCCGATCGGGGTCTCCTCGGCGGCGCCGTTGCCGGCGCAGCGCGCGAACACCCACGCGAGCACGCGCGAGTTCTCGCCGTAGCCGGGCCACAGGAAGCGCCCGTTCGCGTCCTTGCGGAACCAGTTGACGTAGAAGATCTTCGGCAGCTTGGCGCCGGGATGGCGGCCGATCTTCAGCCAGTGCGCGAAATAGTCGGCCATGTTGTAGCCGCAGAACGGCAGCATGGCGAACGGGTCGAAGCGCAGCTCGCCGACCGTGCCCGCCGCCGCGGCTGTCTTCTCGGAGCTCATCACCGAGCCGAGGAACACGCCGTGCTCCCAGTCCAGCGCCTCCGTCACCAGCGGCACGACCGTCGAGCGCCGGCCGCCGAACAGCATCGCGTCGATCGGCACGCCCGCCGGGTCCTGCCACTCGCGCGCGATCGCCGGCGTCTGGTCGGCGCGCACGGTGAAGCGCGCGTTGGGGTGCGCGGCCGTCGTGTCGCTGCCGGGCGTCCAGTCGTTGCCGCGCCAGTCGCGCAGGTGCGCGGGCGGCTCGTCGGTGAGGCCCTCCCACCACACGTCGCCGTCGTCGGTGAGGGCGCAGTTGGTGAACACGGCGTCGTGCGCGACCATCTCGATCGCGTTGGGGTTGGTGTGCTCGCCCGTGCCGGGTGCCACGCCGAAGAAGCCGGCCTCCGGGTTGATCGCGTACAGGCGGCCGTCCTCGCCGAACTTCATCCACGCGATGTCGTCGCCGATCGTCTCGACCTTCCAGCCCTCGAGCGTGGGGATCAGCATCGCGAGGTTGGTCTTGCCGCACGCGCTGGGGAAGGCGCCGGCGATGTACTTGACCTCGCCCTGCGGGGATGTGAGCTTGAGGATCAGCATGTGCTCGGCCATCCAGCCCTCGTCGCGCGCCATCACCGACGCGATGCGCAGGGCGAAGCACTTCTTGCCGAGCAGCGCGTTGCCGCCGTAGCCGGAGCCGTAGGACCAGATCTCGCGCGTCTCGGGGAAGTGCACGATGTACTTGTTCTCCGCGTTGCACGGCCACGGGACGTCTTCCGCGGGGTCTGCGAGCGGCATGCCGACGCTGTGCAGGCACGGCACGAACGCTCCGTGGCTGCCGAGCGCGTCCAGCGCCCCCTGCCCCATCCTCGTCATCACGCGCATGCTCACGGCCACGTACGTGGAGTCGGTCAGCTGCACGCCCACGTGGCTCTTGTCGGAGCCCAGCGGCCCCATCGAGAACGGCACCACGTACATCGTGCGCCCCTGCATGCAGCCGCTGAACAGCTCGTTCAGCGCTTCGCGCATCTCCCCCGGCTCGCGCCAGTTGTTGGTCGGGCCAGCCTCCTCCTCGGTGGCCGAGCAGATGAACGTGCGGTCCTCCACCCGCGCCACGTCGCCCGGATCGGACAGCGCGAGATACGAGTTCGGCCGCTTGGCGTCGGACAGCCGCTCGAACGTGCCCGCGTCGACCAGCTCCTGGCACAGGCGCTCGTACTCCTCGGCGGAGCCGTCGCACCAGTAGATCTGCTCTGGTTCTGTCAGCGAGGCCACCTCGCCCACCCACGCAAGCAGGCGCTCGTTGGTGGTCGGGGCGGAAGCGGTAGTGCTCATGGGCTCGATGCAACTCCCTTGTGTCGCGGTCTCGTGCGCTGCTAGCGCCTGTTCCCGTCACCCTTGACGCGGAAACAGAAAAACGCCCTCTGCGGGCGAGGTCAAAAAGCGTACCGCACGGCTCAAATCCCGTCGAGCGCAGCCCTCCGGAGCCCTAGCTAGTCGACGTTGCCCTCGGCCTCCGTCGCGCCGGAGGCGCCCGCGCCGGGGTTCTTGCGGGGCACGAGCACCAGCCGCTTGAACTCCGCCACGAGCACGCCGTCCTGGTTGTAGGCGCGCGTGTGCACCTTCACGGTCCCCCGGTCGGGCTTGGACTTGGACTCGCGCCGCTCGAGCACCTCGGACTCCACGTACAGCGTGTCGCCGTGGAACACGGGCGCCGGGTGGCTCAGCTCCTCGGTCGCCAGGTTCGCGATCGCCTTGCCCGACACGTCGGACACGGTCATGCCGAAGATCAGCGAGTACACGTACGGTCCCGCGACCACGTTGCGGCCCTGCTGGGACTTGGCCGCGTACACGTCGTTGACGTGCAGCGGATGGTGGTTCATCGTCAGCAGGCAGAAGAGGTGGTCCTCCGCCTCGGTGACCGTCTTGGCCGGCCAGTGCTTGTACACGGCGCCGACCTCGAACTCCTCCAGGTAGCGGCCGTACGGGTGCGCGCCACTGGCCTCGCGTGCGGCTTGATCGGTCTCGAGGGTGTGTTTTTCGCTCATGGATCTCCCAGTTGTCCTGTACCGGTGGATCGGGAACTCTAGTGGGCGGCCGCGCGCGCGCCGCCGACGGCCAGCGGGCACGCGCGGCCGGGCGTGGGCACGCAGCCTTCCCCCGGCACTTTCCCGACGGGAGGCGCGGGAGCGGGCGTCGGCTCGACGGCCCGCGCGAAGGCGTTCGAGTACGGCAGCCCGCAGGTGACGTCGTACGCCTGCGCGACGGCGCTCGCGGCCGAGAACCCGGCCAGCGGCGAGCCGCGCGAGCCCAGCGCGTCCAGCTGCCAGCCGCCCAGCGCCGGGCCGTGCAACGGCAGGTCGCAGAGGGCGGGCTTGACGGCGGGCGCTCTGCGCGCGAACGCGTCGGCCTGCGTGCGGACCACCGGCTCGCCCAGCGACCACAGCGCGCTCAGCGTCAGGTGCACGGACGCGGGGTCGAGCAGCGGCGAGGGGCGGTTCACGAGCAGCACCAGCGCGCGCTGGGGGCCCGTGGCGGGCACGCGCGAGGCGGCCGTCGCCATGTAGTCGTCCCCGAACGGCCCCGTGACGGCCACGCGCAGCGAGCGCGCAGACAGCCGCGTGCCGCCGCTCGCGTGGGCGAAGCTGACCTGCGCCAGCGCGAGATCGTCCGGCGCGGGAGCGAGCGCCAGCCGCCAGCTGCGCGTGGCCGGCGCCGCGGCGGCGGCGGCGCGGCCCGAGGAGGCGTGCCCGCGGCGCGCCCGTGCGCCGTCGCGGCCGGTGTCGGCGCCGAGACCCGGCGTCAGCAGCCACACGGCTGCGAGCACGAGCAGCACGCCTGCGCCGAGCACAAGCGCGGTCGGAGAGCGAAGGGAGCGGCGCATCGTCGATACTTCCCTGCAGCGAGCGTAGCGCCGTTCCGTCCCAACCCGACCCCAGGAGAGCACTTGCGCAGTCCCCGAGACTTCTTCAAGCCCCTCGCCATCGACGCGCCCGAGCCGGTGCGCGAGATCCCCTTCAAGCCCTCGCGGATGATCCATTTCATGGACTTCTCGAACCCGAAAATGGTCGAGAAGACGCCCGACCTGGCGCCCAAGGTCGACATCCTGCTGGGCAACCTCGAGGACGCGATCCCGCTCGAAAAAAAGGAGGCCGCGCGCGCCGGGCTGATCAAGGTCGGCAAGGAGATGGACCTCGGCGAAACCGCCCTGTGGACGCGCGTGAACGAGCTGGCCTCGCCGTTCGTGCTCGACGACCTCACTCAGCTTGTCACCGAGATCGGCGACAAGCTCGAGGTGATCATGATCCCCAAGGTGGAGGGGCCCTGGGACATCCACTACGCCGACCGCCTGCTGGCGCAGCTCGAGGCGAGGGCGGGCCTGGAGCGGCCGCTGTTGATCCACTGCGTGCTGGAGACCGCGCAGGGCGTCGCCAACCTGGAGGAGATCGCCTCCGCCTCCCCGCGTATCCAGGGCATGAGCTTCGGGCCGGCCGACCTGGCCGCCTCGCGGCGCATGAAGACCACGCGCGTGGGCGGCGGGCACCCCGGCTACCGCACGATCGCCGACCCCGACCCGCAGAACCCCGACGCGCCCCGCCCCAGCTACCAGCAGGACCCGTGGCACTACTCGATCGCGCGCATGGTCGACGCGTGCACGGCGGTCGGAGCGCTGCCCTTCTACGGCCCCTACGGCGACATCTCCGACGAGCAGGGATGCGAAACGCAGTTCCGCGCCTCCTTCCTGCTGGGCTGCGTCGGCGCGTGGTCGCTGCATCCCGGCCAGATCGCGATCGCCAAGCGCGTGTACTCGCCCGATCCCGAGGAGGTGGCGTTCGCCAAGAAGGTGATCGAGGCCATCCCCGACGGCCGCGGCGTGCACATGATCGACGGCAAGATGCAGGACGACGCCACCTGGAAGCAGTCCAAGGTGATGGTGAACCTCGCTGAAATGCTCGCCCGCAAGGACCCGGAGCTGGCGCAGGCGTACGGGTTCGCGCGCGGCGCGTAAGGCCGTGTAGGCTTCCGCGCCGCATGAGGTTCTTCGAGTACGAGGCGCGCGAGGTCGTCAAGCGCGCGGGCATCCCCGTCACCGACTACGGCTTCACCACCGACGCCGCGCAGGCGCGCGAGATCGCGCAGCGCATCGGCGGCCCGACGGTGATCAAGTCGCAGGTGCTGACCGGCGGGCGCATGAAGGCGGGCGGCGTCAAGTTCGCGGACACGCCCGAGCAGGCGGAGAGCGACGCGCGCGAGATCCTCGCGCTGGAGATCGGCGGGCACATGCCGCGCGGGGTGCTCGTGGACCCGAAGGCGGACGTCGAGCAGGAGTACTACGCGGGCGTGGTGTGGGACGGCACGCGCAAGCAGCCCGTGATGATCTTCTCGCCGGTCGGCGGCATCGACATCGAGCAGGTCGCCGAGGAGCAGCCCGACAAGGTCGGCCGGCGCCACTTCTCCAACATCCTGCCGTTCAGCGAGTTCCAGGCCAAGGAGGTGATCGCGTCCACCGGCGTGACCGGCTCCGCGCTGAACAAGCTCGTCCCCATCGTCACCCGCCTGGCGAAGCTGTTCGTGGAGAACGACATGGTCCTCGCGGAGATCAACCCGCTGGGGCGCCTGGCGGACGGCTCGTTCGTCGCGCTGGACGCGCACATGGACATGGAGAACGAGGCGCGCGGACGCCACAAGGCGCTGCTGGCGGAGCTGGGCGTGGGCGAGGAGGAGACCAGGCAGGCGCGCGAGGCGACCCCGTTCGAGCTGGCGGGCGAGGAGGTCGACGCGCAGGACCACCGCGGCGTGGCGGGCAACGTGACGGAGTTCGACGGCAACCTCGGCCTGGTGATCGGCGCGGGCGGCGGCTCGCTGACGCTGTTCGACGCGGTGCGCGCGCACGGCGGGCGGCCGGCCAACTACTGCGAGATCGGCGGCAACCCGTCGGTGGCGAAGGCGTGCGGGCTGGCCAAGCTCGTGCTGGGCAAGCCCGGCGTGGACAAGATCGCGGTGATGATGTCGATCGTGTCCAACACGCGCGTGGACATCGTCGCGCGCGGCGTCATCAAAGCGTGCCTGGAGATGGGTTTGGACCCGGCGGAGAAGATCGCGATCTTCCGCATCCCCGG
>Ga0335075_10006809_pt1 | contig 17641 bp, 14 predicted proteins | sample Lox_Sample_24_FD_206723 | JGI IMG/M metagenome (GOLD analysis project Ga0335075, IMG submission 206723) | Soil microbial communities from Loxahatchee National Wildlife Refuge, Florida, United States - Lox_Sample_2.4 | ecosystem: Environmental > Terrestrial > Soil > Wetlands | place: USA...
ATAGGTCCCCAAGACCTCGAACGGCGCAACAGTGTAACCCGAGACAGGAGCCCGGTGCGGGAAAGCCGCACGCCGGGATCTGTGCGGGGGGCTGGCCGCAAGGCCAGTCCCTACCGCGACCGTCGCTGCGCTCCTCGCAATGGCACGTCAGCCACCGCCGCTCAGCACCATTGCCGGTCGTGTCATCCTGAAGCGGCATCAAGTTTCGGCAGGCGATAGCGATCCTGCGGATCGTCCCAGCCCTTGAACCGCGGCGAACGCTTCTCCGCGAACGCCGCACGCGATTCCATCAGGTCGCTTTTGGCCCCATGGTCGTGCAACGCCACGGCCAGACGCTGTTGCTCCGCGGTGGGGACGGGGCGCATCTGCCGCATCATGTGCACTGTATTGACGCGCGAGGCTGGCGGCAGGGTCAGCAAATGCTCCGCCATTCCCATCGCGGCCGGCATCAGCTCCTCCGCATCCACCAATCTGTTCAGAAACCCCAGCTCGTAGAACCGCTCGGCGGAGAAGCGAAACCCGAGTGCCATTTCCATCGCGATCGGGAATGGCAGGTTGGCGAGGTGTCCGTGATTGTAACCACCAAGCAGCCAACGCTTGGCTTCGGAGACTTCGAAGATCGCGCCGCGTACCGCGACGCGCAGGTCGGTGCGTTCCACCAGCATGAAGCCGCCGCCCATCGCGAAGCCGTTCACCGCGGCAATCACCGGCTTTTCCAGGGCACCGGACATGAACGGATCTTCCATGACCGGTCGCCGGCCGCCGGGCGCGCCGTCTTGCAACGACTCTTTCATGTCCTCGCCGGCGCAAAACGCGCGGCCGGTGCCGGTGAAGATCGCAACTTCCAAGCCATTGTCATGGCGGAACGCCGCCCACGTCTCGGCGAGCGCCGAACGCAGCTCATGGTTCAATGCGTTCAGCCGCTCGGGACGGTTCATGCGAACCACCAAAATTTGGCCGTGGCGTTCGGTTTCGACGACAGGCATGGGCAGGTCTCCTGCAAGACGTCATTGCGGGCAGCGTACCGGCGACGCGATCCCGATCGATCGGCGATCGGCCGGTACGGAGATTTTCCGGCCGGGATTGCGTCGGCGCTGCACGCCTCGCAATGACAGTGGGCGGTATCCCGTGCAATAGCGAGACCCGGCGCGCTTCGCGATGACAGTCCGGACGCGTTACACCCCTCGCGTTGACAGCCGGCGCCCTATAGCGGGATCGCCAACAGCGTGTCGATCTTGTCGCTGTCCAGCACGACGATGCGCTCGCGGAACCGGAACGGCGTGGCGGAGATATCGATCCGGTCGAGGTAGCGCCCGGTGGCAAACAGACTCGTGACGCCGTCGTGCATGATGCGCGCGGCGATGAAATGCGAGTGCACCACGGCCACGCCGTCCTGCACCTGCTTGATCCGGATCGGGCCGACGACGTGACGATAGCGATGCGGCTCGAAGATGTTGGCGCGGCGCAGCGAGAACACGCGATCCAGCAGCATGCCGCGTGACGCCGCGTACATGATGCCCTGCGGCAGACCCGCCTCGTGGTTGGCGCGGCTGGTGATGAGGTAGCGGCACGGATCGGCAAACAGGTCGGGCCAGGCCTCCAGCCGATCCTCATCGATGCATTCGACGTATTCGGCGATCAGCTCGTGAATGCCGTGCCGCAGCGCGGGATCATTCATGTTCATTCGCCCATCAGCGAGCGATAGTGCTTCCAGAAACCGCGGATCGCGGCTTCACTGGCGCGGAACGTCTGGCTTTCCGCCTCGTGGCCGCCCATCATCACCAGACCGCTGCCCTCGTCGTTGTATTGCAGCGCGCGCTGCACGAAGCCGCCAACGCAGCCGTCCTCCATCGAGATATAGCCCGCCGCGCCGATCAGGTTGCCCTGGCGCAGGCGGCGCTCGGTCATCGCCTCGTCGTCGCTGTCGAAGCCGAGATGGATCCATTCCAGCTCCGCCTTGTCGACGCCGCGCGGACGGACCACGCGCACGGCGATGGTGTTGCGCACCTGCTGCAGCACCATGCCGGGGAAGACGGTCAGTATCTGCACCGAGACCTGGTCGCCGTACTCATCGACCGACTCCACCACCGAGTTGTCCTGCAGCCGGAACTCGCTGTCTGAGCGAAGCTGGGCCGCCTTGTAGTCGGCATCCTCGGCGGCGTAGTCGAGCTTGGCATAGCTGTAATGGTTGCCGCCTTCGCGGTTGATGTAGATGCCGCCCGGCATGCTGAGGCGGTTGATGCGGAAGGTGGTCAGAAACAAGTGCAGGATCGAGGCGTGATAGGTATCCTTCACGTTCTCGAAATACAGTTTCCAGTTGTTCGGCATCACCTGCGTGCTGCGGCCAAGCAAACGCGGCGTGCGGTTCATGACGCGAAGCAGGCCGCGGGTGACGTCGGGTCCGAGATAGGTCTCCAGGTCGGGCGTTGCGTCGCTGAACGTGCCGAACACCAGCCCGCCGAGTTCGGCAGTCCGCAGCCGCTGGAGCGTGTGCTCTTCCTTGCGGAACTCCGGCGGCATGCCGCCCTGGCGCTTCACGCCATGCTCGAACGCGACGCCGGTGAGCTGGCCCTCCAGGTCATAGGTCCAGCCGTGATAGATGCAGGAAAATTCCTTGGTCGAGCCGTTGCGTTCCAGGCACAGCAGGTTGCCACGATGGGCGCAACGGTTGACGAAGGCGTTGATCGCGCCATCCGCACCGCGCACGACGATCACCGCGGTTTCCCCGACGGTGGTGGCGACGTAGTCGCCCGGCTTCGCCAATTCCACAGCCAGGCACAGGTAATTCCACGTCGGTCCCTTGAACAGCCGATCCTGCTCGCGCTGGTACTGGGCGGGGTCGGTATAGAGGCGGAACGGCACCTCGCTGATGCCGTTCGAAGGCCAGGCGACGCCGCGATCCGCGGCCGGATGGGACAGCGACATGTTCTCCTCCTTCCCTCCCGAAATCGTGCCATTGCTGTGAACCGAGGAAATGCGGCAATGGTCGCGACAGCGGCTATTCGGCGCCAATACCGGCACCTGGTGCTCGGGTCTGGATGCTACGCTTGGCGGCGCCGCGCGGGAAGTCGCACGGTCGGCAACGGTGCCGGCGGATCACTGCTTCGCTGCCATCCGCACGCAGCATCGCAGAATAGCGCGGCATCGCGGCGCGGCGTATTGTGACGCGCAGCAGGCTGCCGGACAGGAGGGTCGCGTCATGGCACGTCCACCGCTACCGCCGTTCACGCCGGAATCCGCCGTACAAAAAGTGCGCGCCGCGGAAGATGCCTGGAACACACGCGAGCCTGAGCGCGTGGCGCTGGCCTACACGACCGACAGCCGCTGGCGCAATCGAGCGGAATTCTTCCAGGGGCGGCAGGCCATCATCGAATTCCTGCGGCGCAAATGGGCGCGTGAACAGGAGTATCGGCTGATCAAGGAACTCTGGGCCTGGCACGACAACCGCATCTCGGTGCGGTTCCAGTATGAGTGGCGCGACGATTCCGGCAACTGGTTCCGCTCGCATGGCAACGAGCAATGGGAGTTCGACGCCGAGGGTCTGATGCGCCGCCGCGAGGCCAGCATCAATGACGTGCCGATCCGCGAGGCGGAGCGCTTGTTCCGATGGCCGCTGGGTCCCCGTCCGGCGGGACACGCCGGACTGAGCGAACTCGGACTATAGCGCCGGCGGATCGAGAGCAAGCGAACGAAGCGGTGCAAATTGCGGCCGCTCGACGGCGGTCGGTGCGCGTTGTTACCGGCGGCGATGGTGCGTGGGGTCAGGCGCCGGCCGCCGCCAGCAGCGACCGCCGCGACGCCAGGAATTCCTCCACCGCGCCGGCCAGCTTGTCGCATTCCGCGTCGCCGATCGGCAGCGACAGCGCGAACATGCCACGGCGTGCCAGCCAGATGCCGTGCGCCAGCATGTCGAAAAAGAACAGTTCCTTCAGCTTGGCATCGCCCTTCGCGGCATCGGCGGGAGAACGCACCGGGCCGCGCATCGCGTGCAGCGCGATCATCGACCCGATGCCGGTGAATTGCAGTGGCGCGTCCGCGCCACGGCAGAGCGCATTCAGCCGTTCGCGCAGCGCGTCGCCGCGCGCGTTCAAAGCGATCGCGGCTTCCGGCGTATAGACCTGTGTCAGGCCAGTGTATCCCGCCGACATCGTCAGTACGTTGTTGTTGAATGTGCCGGCGTGCGGCAGCGCATCCGGACGGCGGGGATCGAACAGATCCATGATGTCGGCACGGCCGCCGAATGCGCCGAAGGACATGCCGCCGCCGATATATTTGCCGAACGTCGTCAGGTCCGGCGTCACGCCGCGCAGCGACTGCAAGCCGCCCGGCGCAAGGCGCGAGGTCATTACCTCATCGAAGATCAGCAATGCGCCGACACGCGTGCAGGCCTCGCGCAATGCCTGGAGGAACTCGGGCGCGGCGGGAATGCAGCCGCCGCTGCCGATCATCGGTTCCAGGATCACCGCCGCCAGCTCCGATCTATGTTCCTCGATCAGCGCCACCGTGGCGTCGATGTCGTTGTATCGCCCCAGCACGAACGGGAACGGCGCATTCACCGGCGAGCCGCCGCCGGCGAAGGTGAACACCGCGCCGTGATAGGCGCCGTCGAACGCCATCAGTTTCGGCCGCTTGGTGAATACGCGGGCCAGGGTCAACGCGAGCAGGTTCGCTTCCGTGCCGGAATTGGTGAAGCGGACGCGGCCGAGGGAGAAGCGCTCGCACACCGCGCGGGCGAAACGCGCCTCCAGCATGTTGTGGGCGCCCATGCTGATACCGCCATCCAGCGCACTGTCGATCGCGCGGCGAATCACCGGATGTGAGTGACCGTACAGCCCGGCGGTGTATTCGCCCAGGAAGTCCACGTATTCGGCACCATCCATGTCCCACAGGCGGCAGCCTTCCGCGCGCGCCATCGCCAGAGGAAAGGGCGGATAGAACAATACCGTGCGGGTGTTGCCGCCGGGCATGACGGCGGTCGCCTCGACATAGCGGGCGAAGCTCTTGGGATTGCGCGCGACATAGGCTTCCTTCGCCTCGGTCAGCGCCGCATCGATGTCGGCGTTGCGCAATGCCGCGTCGCTCATGCCGGGTCTCCGGGAAAATGGTGGCGCGGGGTTGTCGCGCGGGCGCGCAGCGCGTGCAATACACTCGCGCGCGCCGCCGCTCTCAAACCGCCGCACGCGCGCCGCCCCAACACCGCCGAAGAAGGGTGGCCGCCGAATTCCGGCTACGAAACGCTTCGTTCCGGCCATTCCGGCTTGTTGTAGCCCAGCGGCACGGATGGCCGCGCCCAATAAGGCGGCGTTTCCGACAGCCCCACGGTGGGCCGCAGATGACGCAGCCGGCCGGCCGGCGTTTCCGACACCATCGACCAGCGTTCCAGCTCCTCCGGCAGGAATTCCGCCGGTGCATCCCGAGCAGCAGCTTCCGGCACCTCGCCGAGATCGACGATCCACTTGCCGACCTGCGCCAGCGAGATGCGCACCAGCCAGCTTCCGCCTTCGCGCGCACGCCGCCCCAGCGCCACCATGGCACCAAACGCCATCAGATAGCCGGTGCAGTAGTCGATCGCCGACACCGGATAGAATTGCGGCCCGGAAGTCTTGCCGGGCACCACGTCCGCCTGGCGCGAGGTGATACCGCTGACCGTCTGCACCACGGTGTCGAAACCGCGCCGCGATGCCCACGGCCCGGCGTGGCTGAACGCGCACAGCGACACGTAGACCAGGCCGGGACGGATCGCCGCCAGTTCCTCGGGCGACAACCCGCGCCCACCCAACGTGCCTGGACGATAGCCCTGCGAAAACACATCCGCCTGCGCCACCAGCCCTTTCAGCGTTTCGACATCGCCCGGCTGGCGCAGGTCGAGATATGCGGACAGCTTGCCATGCCCGGTATCGAACTCCTGATAGCCGAGATTCGGCAGATGCGGTGCGGTGATTTTCAGTACGTCGGCGCCATGCTCCGCCAGCGTGCGGGCGCAGGTGGGGCCGGCCAGCACGCGCGTCAGGTCCAGCACGCGAATGCCCGACAGCGGACGGTTGCCCGGCGGCAGTGGCTCGGGCGGGGCGTCGCCGATGCGGATGATCTCCAGCAGCGGCAGCGCGGCGATGGCGGCGGATTGCGGATGCTGCGCCCATTCCGCCTTCGTGCGCACCATGCCGCCGGCACCCTTGGCGGCGATGATCGCCTCCTCCAGATCCTGCGCGTTCCAGCTCAGCACCGCCTTCGCCACCGCGGCGCGATTCTCCTCCACGCCCAGCACGCTCAGCGCCGCGGCGCGATGGTTCGGGAAATTGCAGTGCAGGTAGCTCCAGCGCCCGTCCTTGGTGGGATAGACACCCATGATCGAATTGCGCTCGTGCGAGACATTGCCGTCGCCGAGTTTCATATAATGACCGCTGCGCAGTGACGCCCCCGCATGGCGCAGATCGACCGACACGGATTGCTGCCGCCCGGTGCGCAACGCCCACAGATCAGCGACGGCCAGGCCGGTTGCTGCGACGGTGGCCGCGCCGGCCTTGGCCACACGGAACGGCGTCGGCAGCACCGGATCGTCGCCGCCTGTGAACGTGACCGCATCAGCGCGGTCGGCGGACCAGCCGATCACCGGCAGGATGGAGCGCAGGGCATCGCGCGGCATGGCGGTACCTCCTCATGTCTATGTTACGGCGACGAAGCCTAACCGACGGCTGACCGTTAGGGGAGTGCCACGCGCTGGGCACCCATTCGGAGCGAACGAGACGTCGCCGATCTCAAGGATGTATCACCGTCCCGACGCGATTGATCACGAACGCTTCATGCCGGTCCAGAAAATCCGCGGTCACCTCGACAAAAGCTTCCGGCCGTTCGGTGCTGATCGCATGGCCGGCGTCATAGACGAATACCAGATGTCCGTTGGGCAGCAGGTCCTTATAGTGGCGGCCGAGTTCCGGCGGCATCAGCCTGTCGCCGGTGCCGAACAATACCAGCACCGGCGTTTCCACGCGGCGCATCGCAGCCTCCAAATCGGGATCGCGATCCGGCCCGCGCACCCGCAACACAAACGCCCGCGTCTTCGCCTGCGTAGCGGGATCGGCGGCCGGCGAGGAAGGTTGCCGTTCCGGATGGGCGTAGAGCATGCGCGCGATGTCCTCGGGCGAACCGGAAGGCGGCGTCTGGCCGGCGGGACGGATTGCCGCCGGAGCCTCCAGCACCAGTGCGGAGACCATCGCCGGCTGCTGCACGGCGAGCCACAGCGCCACGCGCGCACCGAACGATGTCGCCCATAGATTGCAACGTTCGACGCCGAGCGCGCGGATCGCGGCATGCATCGTCTCGGCCAGGTCCGCGGTTGACGTCGTGCGCGTGTTCTCGGCAGAGCGCCCGAAGCCCGGCATTTCAAACGCGATAACCCGATGCTGCCGGCACAGGAGATCGTGCGCAGGCGTCAGGCGCGGCCCGCCGGCGCCGTGCAAATGAATCAGCGGCAGGCCCTCGCCCGCCGCCATGAAGCGAATGCGGAAGCCGTCGGCCTCGACGAAGCCTTCGCTGAAGCGCGCGGTATCGCCTTGCATTGTCACGATTGCAGTCCTTCTCAAATCTCGCGAATGCGCGGCAGCACCGTGCGGGAGAACAGATCGAGGCCTTCCATCATGGCGTCCATATCGCCCGTGCCGGGGTCGGTCAGCGACACATCCAGCACGCCGACACCAATCTGCTCTCGCGCACGACGGATCTGGTCCACCACGCGATCAGGGCCGCCGCAGAAGCTGATCGGCAGCACGCCGCCGACGTTAGCACGCTGTGTCTGGCCGGCGATGTTGCGCGTCGTGTCCGCGGCGATGAGAGCGTCGCGCAACCCGGCGCGCACCGGGAACGGCGCCTGCTTGTCGCGGCGGTTCAGCGCATCTTCCGCGGCTTCATCGGTTTCGCCGAGAATCATGTTGGCGCGATAGATGATGTCATCAGGCCCGGGCGACCATCCGTACTGCGCGCATTGCTGCCGGTAATAGCCGGTGGCGCGGGCCATCGAGTCGAAATTGCCGTAGGAGACGCCGAGGCCCAGATGGTGACGTGCGGCGAAAGCACCCGCCTGGGCGCTGGTGCCCAGCACGTAGGTCGGTGCCGGCGGCTGCTGCGGACGTGGCCAAAGCGAGACCGTGCGATACTGGAAGTAGCGGCCCTGCCAGCCGAAGGGCTGCGGCTCGTTCCAGGCTTTCAGAATCAGCTCCATCCCTTCGTCGGTGCGCTCGCGCGCCTCGGCGGGATTGAGGTCGTAGCTGAGATATTCGTTGGTGGTGCCGCGCAGCAGGCCGAATACGAACCGGCCAGGTGCCAGCGTATCGAGCATCGCCAGTTCCTCGGCGGTGCGGATCGGGTTGCTGGTGGGCACGATCGGACCCAGCAACGCGATCTTGATCGTGGTGACGTGCGCGGCGATCCAGGCGGCGGACACCACCGGCGACGGCGTCAGAATGCGGGGCGAATAATGGTGCTCCGAGACGCTGATCCAGTCGAAGCCGAGGCGTTCAACGAATTGCACGCGTTCCACCATGCCGCGGCAGGCTGCCGCGCCAACGGCGGGATCATAGGCGGCCGGCGGCACCGGCCATTCGCGCGCCATGTCGGCGGGCACGACGTAGCGTCCGGTTTCGAAATAGGAGACCTTCATGGCCGTTTTCCTCCGGGCACGCGCGGTTAGGTACGCGACAGGACGTCGGGGATTATCAGGACATTCGCCCGAATGTCGATGCCGCCGCCCGCCGCGGGATGCGACGGGTCGATGCGACAAGCCGGGGCGGTGTGCGCCAGTGCCCCAGTCAGACCTATGTCAGGCGGATCCATCCGCGTGCGAAACCCCGATGCAAGATTGGCTGCTGCACGTTGCGAGCGGAGGTAGCCATGTCCCACAAAGCTGCGGCGATCGGCGCCATCGTCGTGCGCGGTTGGCAGCAGCCCGGGCGGATCGACGATGGCAGCTCACACATCACCAGCAGGTTGCGGCCACGCGTCCGGAACAGCGGCAGTGACGACTGTTTCCCAACGGCTGATCGTCGCGAAGAGTCCAGGCCGACGGGTGAACTGGAGACATGGGCCGACGGCACGATCTTTGCCATCGTGTTCGGGGCAGGGGTGGTGGGGCTGAGCCTGTGGATAGCCCTTGGCTGGGCGATTTGGCAGACCTTTGCCCATTGGACGTGAGGCAGTGGCATGACGGCTGCCGTCACCGGCGGCCGGCCAAACCATGGTTGGACGCCGCGCGCCGAGGCGCTCCAGCAGAGGAGGATCTCGGTCGTGCGCACTGGTTTGCTGAACAGGAAACCTTGCAGTTCGGTGCAGGCCTCGTGGGCACGCTGTCCCGCCTGCGCCTCGGTCTCCACGCCCTCCGCCATCACCGACATGCCAAGCCTGTTGCTGAGGCCGACTGTCGCCCGCACGACGGTATTCGATTCCACATTGTCCGGCAGGACGCGCACAAAGGATTGGTCGATCTTGATCTTGTCGGACGGGAATCGGCGCAGATAGCTCAACGACGAAATAGCCGGTGCCGAAATCGTCCATCGAAATATGCACGCCAAGCCGGCGCAGCATGGCCAGCGTCGCCTCGCCATCCTTCAGCAGTACGGTCTCGGTGATTTCCAGCTCGAGCTGGCGCCCAGGCAGTCCGGTCAGGTCCAGGGCATCTTGCATCGTCTCCACCAGGCGCCGGCCCTTGAACGTTAACGGGTCAATCTGAATCCTGGCATTGGCCGCTTGCGGAGGGGTGGTCTTTGGTAGCCGCGGGTCGATTTGAACCACCGACCAAGAGATTATCATTCCGGCCTGAACTGAGGCGTGACAAGGCTGCTTGGCGGTTTCCCGGGCGAAACGTCCCAAGGGATTTCGGCGGCTTACGAACGATCTGCCAAGCGGCGAGCCATCCCATGCAATTGCGGCCCCCGGCACGGCGGCCGAGGCAATTCGTAACACGTTGTACTCTTGACGTATAACGATCAACGATATAGCATGCCGGTCGATGATCAGGTCCTTTCGTGATCGCGCGACCGAGAGGCTCTGGATGGGTAGTTCCCTCCGGCAGTTCCGCAGCATTGAAAAATCGACCCGGCGCAAGCTCGATATGCTGCATCAGGCGCTTGATCTCGGAGATCTGAGGGCTCCGCCGGCGAATCGGCTGGAAGCCCTGTCCGGGGATCTCCAGGGTCAGCATTCGATCCGCATTAACGATCAATGGCGCATTTGTTTCGTCTGGACAAAGGAGGGACCGGAAAATGTCGAGATCGTCGACTACCACTAAATCGTCCGGCATTACGGTGGTCGCCACTCCCGATCGCGTCACCACCCATCCGGGGGAGGTGCTGGCCGAGGAATTCCTGAAGCCGCTCGGGCTTTCGGTGAACGCCCTTGCGATGGCCCTTCGTGTGCCGGCAACGCGCGTCGGTGCAGTCGTCAAGGGCGAGCGGGGGGTGACAGCGGACACGGCCTTGCGACTGGCTCGCTTCTTTGGCACCAGCCCTGAATTCTGGATAAACCTTCAGGCGATGCATGACCTGACCAAGGCCAGACAGGAAAGCGGCGCCAGGATCGCACGGGATGTGCAGCCGCGCGCAGCGTGAGAGCAATACAACCACGAGCGAGCCCGGCAATGGGAAGTGCTATCCACCGGGGCGGCAGGAGGTGCCCTTGTCGACCGTCGTTTGCAAGAAACATGGGGAACAGCAGGCAACTTATCTGTGTCAGCATATTGTGAACGGTCTGATCGCCCACACCCGTATCGGGTTCTTTTGGACAGCCGACGATTCAACGAATCCGCGGCCTGATGCATGGTGCAGTGAATGTGAGCGTTGAGTAGGGCTGACGGGCGGCGAGTGGGTCGATGACGCTTTGGAGAAGCTGAAGCCGAAGGTCTTGTGCGGCGCCTGCTACGACACGGCGAAGGTGTTTCACATGGGCCGCGATCCGTGGTCTTGATGATAAGACGCAACACTTCGGTACAGGACCCGAGGCCTGTCATGGTGGGTATCCGGCGCTGCAATGGAACCAGACCACGCGTGAGATGTGCCGGGCTGGGGACCGCTTATGTGCCTAGCACCGGGTCGGCAACGCCATAACTGATCGAAAAGTTGGTAGCGGCGGGCGGATTTGAACCACCGACCAAGGGATTATGATTCCCTTGGTCGCCTCGCGGGCGTCCAGCCGAATTCGCATTCTGTATCAGAGACTTAACGTCCGGTCCGTTCGTCATTCCTAGCATTCGCCCTTGCTCGGGGCATCATTGGGGCATCACTGCCGCCCTGACATCGGTCAGGGCGGCAGGAACGATAGCAGCAATCCGCCGACTCTGCACCGTGGCCTCGCGCCATGGTTGCGCAAACGTGCCCGGCTATGGGACATCTTCGCTGCATGAACCACATCCCTTCCACCGGCGATTTCGTCGAGGTGCGCGGCCGGCGCTGGCTGGTCGAGGGTACCGATCAGCTTGATGGCGGCCTCGATACGCTGCGCCTGGCCTGCATCGATGATGACGCACAGGGCGAACCGCTTCAGGTTGCCTGGGCGCCGGAAGCGGAGCTTGGCGCCCGCGTGCTGGACGAAGATACGTGGGCGAGCCTCGCCCGCGACGGCGCAGACGATCCTACCGTTTTCGCTGCTTACCTGCGGACGTTGCAATGGCACACTGCCACGGCTGCCGACCGGGAGTTGTTCCAGGCACCCTTCCGCGCCGGAATCCGGCTTGACCCATATCAATTGCTGCCGCTGCGTAAGGCGTTGCTTCTGGCGCGGGTCAACCTGCTGATTGCGGATGATGTCGGCCTTGGCAAGACGGTCGAAGCCGGCCTGATCCTGCGTGAGATGCTGTTGCGCCGCCGCCTGGACTTCGTGCTGGTGGCGGCCCCGGCCGGGATGGTTCCGCAGTGGAAGGATGAGCTTGAGAGCAAGTTCGGCCTCGCATTGACCGTGGTAGATCGTGAATACCTTGCCGCGGTTCGCCGCAGCCGGGGCTTCTCTGCGAACCCCTGGGCGGTCGGTTCTCGGTTTTTGATCTCGCACAGCCTGATCAGGGATGAGACATATGCCGCTGGCTTGCGAGACCGACTCGGCGCATTTTGCCCGCGCGCGCTATTGATCCTTGACGAAGCCCACCACGCCGCCCCGTCCAGCAGCCAGCGCTACGCGGTCGATAGCCAGGTCACCAAAGCGATTCGTGCTCTGGCTGGGTGCTTCGAACATCGCCTGTTCCTCACGGCAACTCCGCATAACGGGCACTCCAACTCCTTCGCGGCGCTGATGGAGATGCTGGACCCACAGCGCTTCCTGCGCGGGGAGGAGGTGAAGCCCGCGGACTTGGAACCAGTTATGGTGCGGCGGCTGAAAGTCGATCTGCGCCAACTCGGCGAGGCATTCCCAGAACGGATTGTCGAACCGATTCCACTGACCGGCCTCCGCCCGGACGCGCCGGAACTTGTCCTGCCACAAAAGCTGGAAGCCTACCGCAAGCTACGCGAGGTGCGCCTCGCCAAACTGCCGCCAAGCCAAGCCATTCGGGCGCGGCTGGTGTGGATCGGCCTACAGCAGCGCCTGCTATCATCAATCGCCGCATTCACCAGCACCCTGAAGGTGCACCAGAAATCGTTGGCTGAACGCCTCCCGGCCACGCCCGCGGCGGCAGAAACCTTCGTCGCCGGCCCGCCGCCCGCCGACGTGGACGAACCGACAGACGAAGACGCAGCCGCCGAATTGCTCCGTCTCGATGACGACGCAAACACCGAAGCCGCGACGCAGGCGGGCACGACCGGCGCGACTGCTGCCGACCTGGAAGCCGAGCGCGCATTGGTCGGCGATATGCTTGCCATCGCGGAGGAGCACCGCAACCGACCGGACGCCCGCATTCACTGGCTGAACAAGTGGATACGCGACAACCTTGCACCCGGCGGCACCTGGAACAATCGCCGCCTGATCCTGTTCACCGAATGGGAGACGACCCGCCTTTGGCTGCAACGCCGTCTGACGGAGGCGCTGTCTGATCTCGATCCGGACGACCGCATCGCCGCCTTCACCGGCGCCACCACCTCCGATCGGCGCGAGGCGCTAAAACGCGCATTCAACGCCAACCCGGCCGAGGAAAAGCTGCGAATCTTGATCTGCACTGACGCGGCACGCGAGGGCATCAATCTGCAAGCCCACTGCCACGACCTGATCCACATTGATCTGCCTTGGAACCCCTCGCGGCTGGAACAGCGCAACGGGCGCATCGACCGCAAGCTGCAACCGTCACCCAAGGTCCGGTGCCGCTACTTCGTCTTTGAGCAACGCGAGGAAGATGTCGTCCTTAAGGCGCTGGTGGAAAAGACCGAGCGCATCCGCCGGCAACTCGGCTCCGCCGGGCAGGTGATCGGCGAACGCATTGGGGCACGCTTGGAGAACGAGGGCATCATGCGTCCGCGGGAGCAGGCGGCTGCGCTGGCGACTGAGGATGAGGACGAGCGTGCCAGGACGGCACGCAATGAACTGGACGATGCAGAGGACCGTCGGCGGCAACGGCTCGCCCGCGAGGTGGACGATCTCCGCGAGACGTTGGAAGCCTCGCGTCAACGCGTTGGCGTCGCATCGGCCGACTTGCAGGCAGTGATAGGCACCGCTCTGCAACGAGCGGGCACGTCTTTGGAAGACGCGCGCGCCGGCACCGCCGGACACGCGACATTGTTCAAGCTTGATCCCGCCGATCCCGCTTTCCGAGATCCCGGTTGGTCTGATGTTTTCGACGATCTGCGCGAACGTCCCCGCGCGAGGCGCGAACGACCGGCTGAATGGCGCGCCAAGGTCCCCGTGCGTGACATTGCTTTTGAACCGGCGATCCTGCCGGACCAGACCGATGCCCCCAAGGTGGTGCAGCTTCACCTGGAGCACCGCCTGGTGCGGCGCCTGTTGTCGCGCTTTCTCAGTCAGGGCTTTCAGTCCCACCTGCAACGGGTGACGGTGGTGGTGGGTCCGGGCGCGCAGCCGCGCGTCGTATTGCTCGGCAGGCTTGCGCTGTATGGACCGGGCGCCGCGCGGCTGCATGAGGAGATCATTCCCGTTACCGCGCTTTGGGTGGAAGCAACGCGCGGCGCCGCTCCGCTGCGTCCGTTCGCCGAGCGCGGGGAAGGCACCACTCTGGCCCAACTGGAGGAAGCGCTACGTAACCCGCGTCTGCCACTGCCGCACGCCGTTGAACGCGCAAGGAAATGGGCACAATCCGACGCGCGCGACCTGGAACCGGAACTGCGCCAACGTGCCGATGCTCGGCGCGCGAAGGTCGAGGTGGAACTCGCCCAACGCGGCGAAGAGCAAGCGGCATCCCTTCGGACACTGCTTGAAGCGCAGCGCCGTCGCATCCTCGAACGGAACAAGGAAGCGGACGATCCGCAGCTTGTGCTGCCGCTGGGCAGCGATGCCGAACGGGAGCAATTACGCCAGGACCGCAGGCGGCGCGATCAGCGGCTGGTGGAACTGGACAGTGAAATCGAAACCGAGCCGGCACGAATCCGTGCTAACTACCAGGTCCGCGCCTTCCGGCTTGAACCCGTGGGCTTGGTGTACCTCTGGCCGGTGACGGGCTGAACCCATGGCTGAATTCGACAAGGACCGTGACCTGGAATGGCTTGGCCATGTGCAGCCGGTCGGCCTGGTGGTTTCTCCGCACGTTCTGGCTACCCTTGGCCTGAGTCCACAATATCAGACCGCGGCCGAAACCGAGGTAGCCAACGCGCTGCTTGCCGATAAGGCACCCGTGCTGCCCGACGGATGGGCATTCGTGCGGGACATTCTCGGCTGGCCGGCAGACCAAGTGGCAGGCGCGCCGGACGGTCCGCTATTGGACGGCGCCCTACGCATCGAGGTGCCGGAAAGCGCCACGCGTCTGGAACCGGATTGGGCGGTGGCGAAGCCTGGTGGCGGCTGGCAGCTTCTGGTCCGCATCGAGGCGCCTGGGATCGAACCGGACAAGCGCGGCGCGTTGGAGGGCTGGGAAGCCACGCCCCACCAGCGCTTTGAGCGGCTGCTGCGCGAAACCGGCGTGCAGACCGGCATCCTGATCACCGACACCGAACTGCGCCTTGTCCATGCGCCGCGGGGCGAAACCTCCGGCTGGCTCGGCTTCCCGCTGCGCCCGCTCGGCAGTGTCGCCGGACGGCCGATGCTGGGCGGCCTCAAACTGCTGCTGAACCGGCGGCGGCTGTGGACCGATGCGGAGAACGCCCGGCTGCCTGCCGTGCTGGCAGAAAGCCGGCGCGCGCAGGCGGCGGTCTCCACCCAGCTTGCCACGCAGGTGCTGGGTGCGCTGCATGAACTCCTGCGCGGCCTGTATGCCGCCGACCCGGAGCACACCGCGACCCTCGCCCGCACGCCAGCGAAGGCGCAGCACCTCTATGAGGGTCTGCTGACGGTGCTGCTGCGGCTGGTGTTCCTGCTGTATGCCGAGGACCGCGACCTGATCCCATCTCGCCCGGACCGTGCCGCGCGCGACTTCTACGATCAGGGCTACGGCGTGCGCACGTTGCATGCGCGGCTGATGGAAGACGCCGCGCGCCACCCGGACACGATGGACGAGCGGCGCGGCGCCTGGGGCCGGCTGCTCGCCTTGTTCCGCCTGGTGCATGCCGGGGACGGCGCCGGCTGGATACGCTCGCGCGGCGGCAAGCTGTTCGACCCGACGGCGTTCTCGTTCCTGCAAGGCCAGGCCAGCGCGGACGATCCGCCGCGCGTGCCCCCGGTAAGCGATGGCGCGGTGCTGCGCGTGCTGGATCGGCTGCTGATGTTGGACGGCGAGCGGCTGTCCTATCGCACGCTGGACGTGGAGCAGATCGGCTCGGTCTATGAGACCGTGATGGGCTTCACCGTCACGGCGCTGAAGGGACCGGCGCTGGCGATCAAGGCGGGACGCAACAACCGCACGCCGGTGTTTGTTGATCTCGCCGACCTGCTGAACAAGCGCGGCGCCGAGCGGCTGAAATCGCTGAAAGAGGAGGCGAACCGGCAGGGCACGCTCTCGCCGCGCCAGGCGCAGCCGATCACCGCGGCCGACTCCGAGGCGGCGCTGGCCGCGGCTCTGGCGCCGCTGGTGGACGATCGCGGCTCGCCGCGCGCGCAGGTGTGGCCCGCCGGCACGCCGCTGCTGCAACCCACCGACGAACGCCGCCGCACCGGCAGCCATTACACGCCGCGCGATCTGACGCAGCCGATTGTGGAGCATGCGCTGGCGCCGGCGTTCGAGCGGCTGGGCGAGAACGCTACGCCGGAGCAAGTGCTGGCGCTGAAAGTGTGCGACCCGGCGATGGGGTCGGGCGCGTTCCTGGTGGAAGCCTGCCGGCAGATCGCGGCGCGGCTGGTACGCGCCTGGGCGCTGCATCCCGGCACGCGCCCGACGCTGGCCGATGATGAGGACGAGGACTTGCTCGCTCGCCGGCTGGTGGCACAGTGCTGCCTGTATGGCGTGGACAAGAACCCGATGGCGGTCGATCTGGCGCGGCTGTCGCTGTGGCTGGCGACGCTGGCGCGAGACCACGAGTTCACGTTCCTCGACCATGCGCTGAAGGCGGGCGACAGCCTGGTGGGGCTGACCGAAGCGCAGATCGAATCGCTGACATGGACGGATGAGCGGCAAGGCTCCTTGTGGGCGGGGTTGGTGCGACAACGTCGGAATGAAGCGTTGCAACGCCGCGACAGCATCCGCTCGGCCGCCGATGACGTGACGCTGGCGGAGCAGGAGGCGAAGCACCGCCTGCTAGAAGCGACGCTGGAGCAGGCGCGGACGATTGGCGATGCGGTGATCGGGACATTCTTTGCCGGGGCGCGTTCGCGCGAGCGCTTGAAACGGCGTGATGCGGTTTTCGACCCGTCGCTATCGAATGATGAGGCGTGGAAGGCGATGCACGATTCGGCTGCGAGCTTGCGGACCGGACAAAATCCGCTGCGGCCGTTTCATTGGGAAACTGAATTTCCAGAGGTGTTCGCTGGCACGGACCCTGGATTCGATGCTATTGTTGGTAATCCACCATTTATGGGCGGGAAGCATATTTCATCGGAACAAGGTGATTCGTACGCAGATTGGCTTCAGGTGACGCATCAAGCCGCGCACGGCAACGCGGACTTGGTCGCCTATTTCTTCCGGAAGGCGTTCGCCCTGCTCAAAAGCGGCGGCTGTTTCGGTCTTGTTGCGACGAACACAATCGCGCAAGGAGACACCCGAGAAACAGGATTATACTGGCTACTCCAAAATGGAGGCGCCATCACCCACGCTACGCGCCGCCTGCCCTGGCCTGGGGAAGCGGCAGTCATAGTCTCAGTCGTCCATCTACGGAAGGGAGCAGCATTCAACCCGATACTCGACGATAGGCTAGTTGACCGAATATCGGCATATCTTGTTGAGGGCGATATGGACGCCTCGCCGTCAGTTTTGGCAGCGAATTCTGGCCTGGCATTCAACGGCTGTGTCTTGGTCGGGCTAGGGTTTACGTTTGACGATGACAATGCTGCCAAGGGGAAGGCTCTTCCCGCATCAGCTCGACTTTATCGAACTACGCGGCATAGGCGAGAGCGTTTGCGGCTCGGTCCCATAACTGGCGGGGAATTTTGATGCTGTCCTGGTGGCACCGGGACAGGAGAGAAACCTGGTGATGCCAGA
>Ga0335075_10006810_pt1 | contig 17641 bp, 20 predicted proteins | sample Lox_Sample_24_FD_206723 | JGI IMG/M metagenome (GOLD analysis project Ga0335075, IMG submission 206723) | Soil microbial communities from Loxahatchee National Wildlife Refuge, Florida, United States - Lox_Sample_2.4 | ecosystem: Environmental > Terrestrial > Soil > Wetlands | place: USA...
GGTTCCGTTGACCCTATCGCGCAATTCGAGCTTGTCAGGTCTATGAATCCTTTTGTCGACCGTCGCTGCAGGATCCGAATTGAACCGTTGAATTGAAGCCTATATATGCGATGATTTCGCTTCTGAGACTCGGCTGTTGGCGCCAAGTTGTTCGCAAAAGGGATCTTTAGCGCCGGTCATTAGAGATGGAGGTGAGGATTTATTCTATTTGTCGACGGGTCGACAAATTACGTAATTTGTCGACCGCACCGGGCCGGCTTTAAAAATTGGTAATTTGCGGCTTTAAGGTCCCAAAAACAAAACCATCCCGTTGTGGCAGTTTGTGTCGTTTTTAGCACCAATGACACCAAGTCCCTCGTTGCAACGTTTCTTTCCTTCATCTAGCCTATATAAACCATGTATGAGGTCGATATGGTCTCCCACTAGCTCTCCTGACGGCCTTTTATCAAGTTAAGTGAAGTTACAAGTGGTACGTGTCGGGCTTAACTGGTCGGAATACAGAAATCTAATGCCTCGCGTAGTCTTCACCACCAGATTCTTTGCTGTGTAATCTTCACCAGCAGTCACCACGGTTTGCGTAGAGGCTAAGGATGCGTAGAGGCAGGCTAAGGATGCGATATAGCGTCGCCCTGTTGCTCCTACGCACGCGTGAGGTTCAGCGATGAAGCTGGATCGGCGACATACAGCGCACGCGAGTCCCGAATTCAGACATTTAACGCATCATGTTCCCTTGTATAATTAGACAGTAAGGTCCTACAAAATCTACGAATATGTCTTAATTCTCTTCATATTCATATTCAACGTCTTCGTTATCGTCGTCGACATCCTCATACTCACTTTCTTCATTGTCGTCATCTTCTCCATCGTCCTCATTCCCCCTTCCCTGTCTCTCGAATGTCTCTGTTCATGAACACAGAATAGAGCAACCTTTTTCTTTTTTTGCGTTGTCTTCAACGACTCTGCTCCTTTCGTCCCCATTTATGACACTGTCTTAACTCTACTGGAACGCATAGCATTCCGTCTAACACCTCCATGGTCCTCGCATACCTGCCTTATCACCTTCCCACGAAGCTCGTCCTCTATAACAATCAGACGAATCCAAATTGTGAAGGCCACCCGCTCCAGAACCCAGTCCGTCCTTACTGTCAGATCCTTCGGTCTTAGTCCTTGCTCCCTGTGTTGTTTTCGGTGCGATTCTCACATACTTTCCTACTTGTCCACCGGCCTTTGATTCCTCCTTCTCACCTGCCTTTGACTCCTTTTCTACACATCAGTAATAGGCTGTCATCCAACGCATACGCTGTGCTTCACGTCGCTGCTGCAAGTAGGCTTCCGTGAATCTTCGGACTTCATCCTTTTCTAGGGCATCCATCTTGTCTTTCATGAGCTTCTTGTACTTGTCGCAATTGTCTGCGCACAACTCCTTCATTTTTGTGAAATCATGGTGTGACGTTAACCACGCGGTGCAACGCTGCCTTCGTGTTGTCCATCGTTTCTTTAGTAACGTCGTTCCCCTCAATATTCCCTTTTGCTGCACTTGCCTTTCTCGGTTCGCTACCGTGCTCGGCTTCTCCGATCGTGCCCTCTTAACCACGCGAGGTTGAGTTAGTTTAAACATGGCTCCTCGTATAGACCGCTATCGGACGCCATTTTGCTTATATGCAACCTCTGAGCGCTGCTTCCTTCATTGTTTGCGTATGCAAGGGGGGAATTGCATTTCTGAGTTCCGAGGGGGGAATTGCATTTCTGAATTTCGAGGCTGAGGTCATGTCGGACTTAACGCGGATGATTTCGGACGAAGCCGCCCGGGCATAGTCTCTCTGAATTCCGACCATGGTGACCACCGGATGCATCTTTCAAAATATGCAGTTTCGATCCATAAAACGAGCCGATGAAATACATAGTTTAACAGAAGCTTCATCTACAAACAGAACTACCGATCTTGAGTATACGTCCCCGACTACAGCCTGTGTGTCAATCGAAATCCTCGTCTTCATTGTCGTCCACTGAGTTCCCATCTTCTGAATTCCCGTCCTCGTCGCTATCCTCCACCTTCGGATTAACAACGTCACCATATATCACACTATCACGCATAATTTGACATGCCTCCTCCCAATTAACATTCATATCCTCCATAATTAACCGCACCGCGACTTCTGGCACTAAAACCGAAGACACGAACCCCATCGGTCCTCCACAGAATCGAACCCCATCCACCAAACTCTTCTCGCTAGAAACGTATTTACCAAAGTCCCTTATCATCCTATCGGCAATTATCTCCGCTCCCATGGGTCCATAATAACCAGGCAGACACCCCTCGAAAAAACGAATGCGTATCATGGGTTGTGCGGCCAGGCGTCCCTCAACCCTCATCTTCAGCTGTGCCAGAAACTGCGATTCGTTCCCTCCAGATAGCAGCCGGTGAACTTCCCCTTTGAGTTTCTTGATTCGCGTATCGAGATCAGTAACGTTGATGGACCTTGGATAACCTTTCTTGATGCCCCAGTTGAGAACAGCCGCATCATCGTGCCGTTTACAATAGACCAATCGGGCTCGCATGGCTGTGGGGGGTTCCTCGTCGAATCCTTCAGGTAAATCCTTGTTGCAGAATTTGCATTTTCCGACATCCTCAATCTCGGGACTGGGAGAGGGAGAGTTTATTAATGACCGCTGAGCATTTCTTAAGAGCACCAAAGAGGCACTTGGCCTAGCAATAAAATCGCAGACTCCACCCGCTTCATCTGGTCCTTTTGATTCGTCAACAGTTCCACCTGTTTCTTCCATCCCTTCCATCTCAGGTAAAGAGTCCAAGTCCTCCTTCATAATCTCCGTTATGACTGTGCCATTTGGTCCTCTCGCATTGTCCCCACTTGCCCCAGCTCCCTCACTGCATTTCGCGGCAAGCAACGAATCCAAGTCCTCCTTCATAAGGTTGGCTATGTCTTGCTTCATTTGTTTGAGTTCCCTTGTCGCCGTCTTGTCAGAGTAATTTGTAAGTGCATCTAGAGTTATGAGATGAAATATGGCCCAGTACCTTCGTCTTCCCTGCAGAAAGTGGATTTCCCAACCTCATCCGACACGGTGTTCGCATGTATAATTCTTTGAATAAGGGTTTTCTGAGCAGACTCGAACTTTGACCAGTCCAGTGAAGTGGTTTGCAAAGCTTCTGCGTGAGCAGATAGGAGTTCCGCCTTCCGCAAGAGATGCTTAACGTGACAGAAGTTCAATTCAGCCTGGGTGCCTCCACGCTTCTTTATCGCAAGTCGACTTTTATGATAGTCCCTGGACGCCTGATTCAGAGCAGGTTTCACGAGCGTGCCAATAGTTTTCCCGAACAACTCCAGGGAGTCGTTGGAGATGTTGACCATGTTGCCCAGTTATGCAAAAGCCACGAGACTTGAAAGTGGCTCTAGCACGACCTGCAGATTGCCGATAAACGACCACACGCCGGAGCGGGCCTGCGTGCCACATTTTATTGCAAGGAGACGTGGGTGGGTTATCCCTGGGATTTCGACCTATGAATTCTGGTCGGTTATGCCATTGGTCGAGCTCTGGCTGTATTTATTCGTACCCCGCGTGCCTTGCCTCGGACCCAATAAACCAATCGAGTCCGTCTGGTCATGCCATGAAGGCGCGAAGGGCGCTGCGTCCCTCAGCTCTGAGCGATTTGTACAGCATTCCTATGTCCCAGTTGACCTTTGCATTTGAGTCCAAGAACAACAGAAGTCGTCTCTGCTTTCCGTCCTGCTGCCAAACAGATCTCCATCTCTACGAATCGATTGTGGTCAATGTCTGCACCATTTTCTCTCCCTTCACGGCGCATTGTATGCCATCTGGAAAGTCCGATTGTTTATCCCCTATCTGACGGTGTCTAACAGCAGAGTCTCGACAGCCGTATCAACAACTTTTCCTCCATGTTCACTAAAGCACGATGGGACAGCCAGAGCCTATTCTCCTTACTCGAGTTCGAACCCCGCTTGCCAGCAATCAATTCCAACCTGAAGCTCTCTTGGAGTCCGCAGCCAGTGGATCATTCAGATGTGACCTCCCTCCCAGAAGTCCCTGCCAAAACCACTCTCGAGGATCTCATGAGTAAGATCAAGCACCTCTCCGACCCCAGCACGGTCAAGTCAGTCGAAATGTCCTGGACGGAGTACAGCCAGTCTGGCGACATAGTCCATCGTGAACGTTACCCGGTTCACCTTGCACGGTACATCAATGAAATTATCAGCTTCAGGAACATGCTCGAGGAGGTGCGCGATTTTAAATCATGGCTTGTCGAGCTTCTTCCCTGGGACCATGCAGTAGTCCCCCTCAATTGTTCGCATCGGTTGATGTACAGATCCTCCGTTTTTTTGACACCCATCCATACAATGAGTGTCTCGTGGGCTTCCGTCTTCAAGAAGCGACAGTAAGAACCCTTTGCGCATTTAGGCGAACCACATGGTTGCACAATTCTGCCGTGGATCACGGATTGGACGTCATCCGTCACTCACATCCGCATCTCTCGAACCGGATCCTGCTTGCTGGTTGCGACTTCTGGGATGACTTGCTTCCCCATTTCCTAGAACATCCCCACCGACCCCCAGTTTTGGCGGAAATCCCACGGGTAGTGGACGAGTATATCACTCAGCGTAACACAATCGAACTGTTATGTTTCCCATTGCTCTACAAGAGACACTGGTTTGCGGTTTTTGTTTCCTTTGTAGATCTTCGGATCCGATTTGCAGAGGGAATGGGGTTGGATCCTCACCCGGACCTGGTTCCAGCGATTCTCTTCTTCCTGGACCAATATCTAAAACTTGACACGTCCATGTGGCCTTCTCCCAAGTCCTCTCCCAAACGCAGTCCATCGCCTAAGCAACCAGACGGTCACAGCTGCGGTATTCTCGCTCTCACCCTTCTGGAACAGCAGTATACTGGAACCTCCTTCGACTATCCCAAGTGGTTGAACATGCTCAAGATTAGCTGGATTACCCGGTGCATAGATCTTCACGAGACTTGTAGGGATGTCGCCCCCTTCAACTTGCCAGATATACCTCAAAACGATGCTGTGGGGACCGGTATCGCCGATGATGACGTTGCATCGCAAAATCAACCCGAAGCTATCCCTTCGACGCAGATAGACAGTGCTGGCGACAGTCCCTGTGTGCCGGAAGTCAGGGTCACACCCGGTGATACTCATACAAAGGTTTTATCCGCCTGGCTGACGTGACTGACATTGCAGATTCTAAACGAAATTCCAGATCCATTGCCTGATTCAGACAAACCTATAATGCCTGACGATGGGGTTGAACCTGATTCTCTTTTCCTCGCAAAGCTCAACGGCGAATTGCAAGACTTACATAAAGCATCTACAGAGCTCCTGCCCAGAATCAGCGATCCGTTGGAAAGGCTGAAAGACTTGTCATTCAAGAAGGATCCCTTGCCATATACCACGGAGGTGATGACGAACGAACAGAAACTCTGCGAATTTTGTGGACCACCATTTAAGGTCATGACCCAGGAAGAAATGCTCGCCAGCTCTGCTTGCTCATTCGAATGTGCCAAACGTTACGTTGTGGAAGTGTTAGCCAAAAGGCGAGGTTTTCGGATTGTTCATGGAAAAACTGTTAAACGGCCAGATGGTATAGTCTGTTCAACTGACCTAACTCACTGACCAGGGTCCCTCATCACGCTACAACTCAATTGCGAGAAGGCACGGAAGCCCACGGTCCAAAAGAGTCAGATTGCCCCATCTGGCCAACGTGTGTCTAGATCAAAACGCACGGATTGTTCTTTTCGCATCAATCTCAACCGACCCGCCAAGAGTCAAGGCGCGGTGCGATTTAGCACTGTCATACTCAAGCACACTCATACCACAGTTCCGGTACAAGACTCGGGCCTTTCATTCCTCAGACCCCTCACAGAGGAGGAAAAGGAGCAGGTTGCCATATCTACACTTGTGGGTGATAGCCGTGGAAAGGTTTTGCAGGTACGGTCATGTATCCCCAATGCTGACATGGATAGCGTCTCGCATTGCTTAATCCTGATAAGACCGCTCATTACAGTTCCGCCAGTGTTTCCCAGGCGGTATCGAACACCATGCACAAGACTAAAACCCATGCCAAAATGAAGACTCGGTGTGCAGGAGGACAGATGGCGGAGCTCCATAGACGATTCGCAGAAAAGGTTTGGCTCGATAATTGGGTGATGGAGATATGGCTCAACTCCAACGGACGAGTGGGACGTCTATTTTGGATGACACCAGCCATGCTTGCATGGGTTCGTCTATATGGCACACAGATCCTGGTGGATGGAGCTGAAGGACGGAACTCGTACAGAATGGCTCTGACGACTTTCTGCGTGATCAACGGGAATAATCAATCCAGGAACGTAGCCCATTGTCTTCATGAGACGAAGGACCAGGGGACCTATGAGTGGATGTTGACAATTCTCAAACGTCAGATTGAGAATTCGATTGCGTCTGTTATCGTGAAGTCAATATTTTCGGATCGAGAACGGGCTATCGCCGCTGCTCTGATTGTTGTGTGGCCCGAGGTCTTTCATGGAGTGTGCCTGTGGCACCTGACGGAAAACATCAAAAAGAACCTACGGCCAGTGATGGGCCAAGACTTCCACCCATTCCTGAATCAGTTTTGGGAGACCTATAGCAAGGGGTCTCCGGCTTCGTTCGAGATCGCTTGGAACAGACTCCTGCGTCAGTGGCCTGCGGCTAGCAGGTATCTCACTGCCAACATCTATCCCGACAGAGAAAAATGGGCATGGGCGTGGGTTGGTTTAAGATTCTCCGCAGGAACGAGGACCACGGGGCGGGTGGAGGGTGAACACTCAGTCTATAAGCTGCTGGATCTGGGAGCTGCGTCGGATCTGAACGAAGTGATGGACAAACTCTGCGATCGTTCGACTGCCCAGCAGGAGCGTGAACAGGAGATGCTATACAAGGTGCCTGGGTTCTGTTCTATTTATTCACTGACCGATTAGACCTCGTTGCTCAGGTACGAGGACGACCCTCAGGTCGATAACTATTTTGGTCCCATTGCAAAACTATGCAAAAAGTACCTCACATGGTATGCGTGGACCGTCTTGCACAAAGAGATGGTCGAGGCCACCAAACTCGGGGATATTTCGAGGGTGAGCATTGAAGAGTCAGATGAGGAACCTGGTGGCATTCCCTGTTACAACCCCATGCATAGCGACGGGAGTCTTGGGAAGGTATGACCTCTTATCTGATGTGACGGTAGCTCACGTCTGAATAGCCAGTGCCCATTCGGTACGAGGATTTGCATCTCAGTCTCCAGTCACTCATTGACTGTGTTCCGGAAGGCGACCGGGAGCGGATGGTGATCTACCGAGTCAAACCGAGAAGCCACTTCGATGCCCAAGGTGGTGAGATTCCCGTTCGGAAGCGATACGTCGCGGTCCAAGCAAATGGCGGATTTGTTTGTTCGTGCGCTCAGGGGATCCATCAGGGAATTCCCTGTCGACACGCTTTGGCGGTGTTGCTGAGCTTCCCAGTACACGGTTTCAATATCCGGCAAGCCGTCCACCCTCATTGGATCATTCCCACAGAACGGGTGGACTACGAGGGTGAGAACAACTGGATTCGACTGGGTTCGTCGATCCATCTACCTTCATCGGCACCCCCCTCCCAAACTCTGTCCCAACCACCACCATCTCCACAGCGATCCCTCGACATTGTCAGGCCTCCCCCACCCTCTTCAGCCCCTCCACAGTTCAATCCATCGCAGTATTTCGACGCGGTTAGCAACACTCCTATGCAGATGCGTAGCCCTCGTCGGTCGCAGTCACAACACGCTGCGCGATACAATGAAATGAACAACACATGGGATGACTTCATGCGTGCTCATGAACACGATCCTATGATCACCGCACATTTCAAAGCGATGATAGAACAGCAGACCCAACGTACTATCGAGAGAGAGGCAGCGGTGTCACGCCAACCATTGACGCCCACCATTCCGCGCAGTTTGAACCTCGCGAACGCTACACCTGCGGACTTGTTGAATTCGGACCCTATTGCCCCGGTTCTCAACGGAAGAAAAAGAGCAGCCAGGTGTAAATCGTCTAATGAGATATTCGCAAAGAAGCCTAAGACTAAGAGGAAAAAGAAGGACAAGTATATATGAGCAACTGTACATACATACATACAACGATGTAGACTACTCTTTGAATTGCCAGATGATCTGAGCGTATCAATTCAAACCTTCAAAGCCCATGTAGTCTCATCCTGCCGCTCGATGGATGATTTCCGTGTATGAATTCCGACATCCAACGCTCTGACATTTCTTGACACCGCTGCAGATCTCCCTTGAGTGTGACTTGGGGATATGAATTCGGAAATCCAAATCACAGCCACCGATGCGACCCAGACCTATAAGTTCTGAATTCAGAGCACTAGGGCCTGCTTGAGCTGGGGAATGCGAGGGAACAGATGATCATCGTCAAAAGATAAATAGGGAAGTGCCTGCCTTTCGCGACGGTCTTTGGCATTTGCTCTCCTTGCCCGAAACCCTCCGACACGTGATCAAAGCCTGGAAAGCCTGGAAAGCCTGCTATAGGGTCTGTTCACACTACAGGGGTTTTGGGGGTTTTGATTTCCGTGGAGACGTGGGTTAGGCGCCTGCCAATTTGGGTTGCCCCTGAATCCTGGTACCTGATCAGCTCCCACCAAACGCTCCAATTCAACTCCAACTGTTAATCCAGAAGGCAAGAGATACATAAAGATTAGTGAAAGTATGAATTCCAACGCAGGCGAGGAACCATCGACCGGAACCAAGAGACCCAAGGAAACCCCATCCGATGAAGGGATAAACAAGCCCAAGAGGGCCCGATCTGGACTCGGGCCACCTGCGAAAAAGGGGAAACACTGGACTGACGACGACTTGCATAAGCTCGTCCGAGCCAAAAAACAGACAGCGCTCTCTAGAAAAGGTACATCTAAGGTCTATAATGATTAACATGAGGGCGTGAAACCAACCAGAGCATGGAGGACAGGTTCGTGGAGTTCTTTGTCAAATCTGCCCCCAGCGAACCCAGACCTCGGAACGCTATTCTCGGCCGCTGGGGGGAACTCGAAAAGTCCTACAAGTACATCAGATCGTGGCAGCTCTAATATACACAGATTGATCCATGCATATCAAACGGCAAGCGGCAATGGCACCACAGGACGTGAATCTTGGTGGAAATTGACTTCCGACGAGCAAGACAAAAAATTGCGCAAGAACAAAAAGCTTGTGGTAATTAGATCCTTTTCCTCACGACTGACAGACGCTAGCGCAATTTGACCGAATCACTCTATTTTGCCATGCACGAGTACATGGGAAATCGTGCATCGGTGGTGCCCGCATTGTTGGTGAACAAAGAAAGCAAATACACCAACCAGGTCATCTCCGACTCGGAATCTGCGGACGATGGCGCCGGTGAGGAAGACTCAGGGTCAGAGACAGTAGCCCCGGCCCAAGATCCCAACCTGGTCGGCCAACGTGTTCGGGTTGATAAAAAGCTGCACAAGTCCGCTAAGGCTGCCAACGCAGAACTTGTTGACAAACTCTTCAGCAGGATCGATGATACAATGGAGAAAATTGAAAAGATGGAAGAGGCAAGGGCCCAAATGGAGCAAGAGGGGACCAATCGCATGTTGGACATCATGAAGGACATGGCCCAGTCGTTGAAAGATAGGAAAGGTACTTGAACTCGATGCGGATTCATCGTCCTAAGAATACATTATTAAATTTCTGCAATCTCTAGCTAGCAATGATGAACACATCAATACATTGACTTTACTCTCCACTGGCCGTATGACGTATGTGTCGCAAAAGTACATCTCTGGTGCTCTCTCCTTCGACGATGGCATCAATCAACCCTTCCTCCGTATCTACCGCAGCATTCATATCATTCGGCCGCACACTACCTGCCGTCAACGGAACGTTGAACTCCAACTCCCATTCATCTGATGAGTCTATCAGGAAATTGTGCAACACAAACAGCGCCGCAATCAACTGGATAGTAAAAGGCATGTCTTCGGATGCAGACAGCAGCGGACGACTGAAAACAGCGAAACGCGCTCTGAGAAGTCCAAATGCATGCTCCACCCGGCTCCGTCCTGCACTGAGACACTTGTTCAATCTTGCGACCACGCCACTCTGCCGATATTCCCTCTCGTCGTAGGTAGTTACAAACCTATCTGTATTTGCATAGCCAGAGTCCCCCAGAATAAACGCCGGTATATTCTCCAACACTGGATTTCCGGCTGCATCGGTTCCGGTGACCAATTGCCCACCTGTTGGCAGCTGTTGAAGGTAATCACGATGCATTCGTCCGAGATGCGAGTTTTGAAATACACGTGCATCACCGCAAGATCCGGGCCATCCAACTTCAATGTCGATGAAACGTCTGTCGAAATCGACCAGTCCTAACGAAATCAGTACGCCTTGGTAGGGATCCACCTTGAACATTGATACTGTAGTCTCCGTACCGATTGACATAATCCAGGGCCTCGCACACAGGTTTCGAAAGCACGATGTGAACTCCATCGACAGCGGCTACAATGCCGGGGATGCTGGTTCGATCCCGCCAACGCTCCATGTTCCACTTTGCCCGTTCGGGACCAGGGAGACTGATGTATCTGTGTTGCATATGTTGAAGAATTGCCAGAGTACATTGATGCACACACAGAGAGACTGTGCTTTTCGCCATCCCGAGTTGGTTTGCAACGTTTCTGTAGGTCATGCCTTGGCAAACATGAAGAAGGAACGCAATGATACGGAGCTCAGGTGGAATGGCTTGCCGGAAGGTCGTATTCTTTTTAGATATGTGCATTGCTGTCAGTTAACAGTTTTCCCACCAGACTCATACCGATTATGCCAAAGAGCTTTCGAAACGAGGCTTTGGTCATTCGAAAAGTCTCAGCAAACTCTCGCCCGTGAAGGAGAGTGCCGTCCCTCACACCGTAGGCAAAGTGAACACTTCTAAATCGGATCCAATAGCGACGGGAAGAGGGAGAGGTGACTAGCATGGCGAAGATAGCACAGAGGAAAGTTGACAATACAATGAAACGTCGTTGCATTCTCAAGCGTGCTCGTTTAGCCCGGTGAAACTCTCTGCGCACGTAGTGAGCTCCCATGACGGAGGCGATATTTGCAATGAGAAGATCCCTGTCATCAAGCATGACGAGGATGACGAGGAGGATGGAAGCCTGTGTTAACGTTGAATGTTGTCGAGAGTGGTAACTGTGAGAGGAGGGTGACCCGCCTTTTGACGATCTCGTAGATCCTTCGATGAGCCAATTATATCTGAATTCCGAAATTTGAAACCAATATCTGAATTCCGATACTTGAGACCACATGGAGTTTATAATTCCCACTGGGACGTTGTAGCTATCTAGAGATAATGATACAAAAAGCTAGCTTATTAATCATATAAGCCAATGCTACACGCGATATCCATGCCTTGCGCGTTTACAAGCTGTCCTCTATGTCCTTTTGCTCATGTGCATTTCGCAACAATCTGTGAAACACCACAGGAGGGTGGGTATGGGATCTGGGCAAGAAAGTGTCCTGTACCCGGGTCCTTTGATCGTGCCATTGATTCTTAAATTCTTTACGCTCCGTGGCATCCGCATTCTCCCAAAATTGCTGTACCACGAGCCATGAGGCGTTGAACGTTTTGAAGATGAGCTCCTTTTCGGACTCCGGGAAATATGCGCCGATGGTGTTGCAATTCGACTGACTTTTGTCACTGGACAACAGACGCTGGACATGGCGAACGTTTTTGGATAACATAGGATTATCATCCCACATGGTCATAGGCAGGAACAAAGACAGGGTCGTGAGAAAATCTCGTCGACTGGGGTTGTCCCAGGTCGGAATGTTGATGGGATCTACCCAGTCTGGAATAGGTTGGTCATTTTCGTCCACTTCAATCTCTCCATCCTCATTACGACAGTATTTTGGGATGGTGTGTCCGCTATTGTCGAATTTGATGTTTCCATAGGAATCGCGTTCCACAGCCCCTTGGTGTTGCTCATCGGTCAAAGGATACAGTTCCGCTATATCGTTCCAAGTCTGATATGCCATCTTCTGCATCTCTGACATACTTTCGGCAACGGAGGTGAGATGTTGTTGGGCCGCAGCAATGTCGAGTTTATTGCCCGAAGCCTGTGCTGAAGCCAAATCCGCTCGAGCTTGCGAGAGAGCGTCGGCTGCAACTCGAGCTACTCGAGCTGTATTATACCATCCAATGCTTATTTTCTTGCGTTCCTCGCGTACCAAGCTTTCAAATTCTTCTTTTGGCAACTGCCCAGCCTCCATCTTCTGCTTTAAATCCTCCTTAAACTTTTTGTAGGAATCAACTTTCTTCATGTAAAATTTTCGATTGTAACCAGCTCGAGCCTTCTTCAACTCCTCGGGACTCCTCCGAGATCGATGTTTGATCAGTTGGCAAACACTGTGATCCTGCCAAAGAGGGTCATTGCGGGGGTGGATTTTGTCTCCTCCTGTCAAGACGACGGTCCCATTCTGATTTGTGACCTCTCTGATGCGACGAAGATGTCTCCTAATCTGTAAATCAGCGCAGTCAAGGTTTGTGAGTACCCCACGTTTGTCCTTGCGTGTGACATCGCAAACTGGTTTGTTGCCCCTGACTTGCGAAAAGGGGCATTTGTACGGCAGAGACTCGTCGTTGTCTTGGGTGTCATAATCTTCGAGCTCGTCGTCATCCAATGTATCTTCAATATCATCAGGGGCGCTTGTGGACCCATCATGTTCCGAAGAACGAAGGTCACGATGAATAGGGACTGGCCCCGAAGAGATTGCCTCAGTCGGGCCAGAGGAAGGCATTGCGGTGGTGCGAGAGCTGCGAGTGCGTTGGCGGTACGGAACAGGTTCAGTATTTTGCTTTGGCTTTGCTTGTCGTCGGGATCGTGTGGCGGGAGCCATGACGGCAAGAGTAGGTTGACGTGTTATAGAAATAGGTCCAAGAGAGGGATTGAGGGGGCAGGACAAAAACAAAACTGTGAGGGGCCAACAAGATCTGAATTCCGACCACCACGACCATATAACCCTGTAGGTCTGTAGAATCTGAATGCCGAGTACGCCAGCCCTTGAGTCACTAAGGCGGCACTCGTGAATTGATAATATGAAGTCCCAAGGACGTGTGCAAGGCCTGTGGAAAGTAACGTGTCAGGGACTAACTGGAGAACTCGCGCATTCAGAGACAAATTAAGTTCAGAGACAAAGTCGGCATAAGATGTCGCTATTCAGAAGTCAAATGCATTTGACTTGTAGCCCTTTAGTGTATGAATTCTGATTCTGGCTGCTCGCAGGTCAACCCCTGAATTTAATTTGGCCCAGCCTCCTGACCAAACGTCAACAGGTATCGCTGCGGTCTTGCAAGTGACTTGCTTTCTCCTCCCGAGTTCTGTCATTTGGTCTTGGCTATACACTGTGTGCAATTTTGAGATCGTATATTCTTGCTGATAAGTTGAATGCGGAATGGCTCCCTCAGGTATACCCCGCAAATGATAAGGAATGACGATGTCAGGCTACATGCGGGTCAATCGCCAAAAGTCCGTGAAAGCACGAATGGATCTGAAAAAATTCTTGGACGATAGCAAGATTCCCACTGTTAGACTACAGCTGACCGGTAGTGGAGGGAGCAGCGAAGGGGAATGCAGCAACACCACCACAAACATCGACGGCAGGCCCGTCGACGGCACGCCCATCGCCGATTGCGCGGACTTCGCCTCTGGTACATATGGCACCCCCGTCGGTTCAACCTCCTTCTAGTCCGTCACTCGCTTCGAATGGTATAATCGCGTCGTCCTCAACGGCCCAAAGTTCCCCGCGGGAACATCTCCTCGCTCTTACAGCTCCTTTGAAGCCTGCGACGAAGGCAAATGAAGATAATGCTAAGGAACACGCACATACCACGCCAATGCCGGTCCCCAAAGCAGGACCAAGTTTCTTCAATCGGGCGTCTCGGGTGATTGCGAGTTTGATGCCAAAGTGGGGAAGGATTCGAACAACTGAAGTTGATTTTGTCCAGCGAGAGGCAGTGGCTCTGGTAATGGGAAGCAAGGGAAAAGGCAAAGGCAAAGGTAAGATCAAAGACCAAGGTAACGAGAGAGTTAGAAATGGGGATAGCACCATCTTGGAACAATTGGAAAAATATGGAAGGGTTAGGCAAGAGGTGGATCACAAAACGAAGGATAGACGAGTGGTGAAGGTCTCTGTGAGACGCAGCGCCAGGGGACGTTTGTTGCTCACATCTACTTAGATAGAACAATAGTTCATGGTCATGATAGGAGTAATGTATGTTTAGAAGATACTGGGAGTGACCCATTAGCGAACTTCAACCTCGGAATTCAGTATTGAGAGGGCAGAGCCAGAATGCCGTTAAATTACCTTGCTGCCGGATATCCGAGGCGACAGTGCTAGACTTTGCATTTGAGCACAGTGAGAGCCTTTGCATTTGAACATAGGTTCGGGTTTCGTATTGCCGAAGGCCGGAAGGCAGCCAATATCGGAATTCAGTTGATCAACGCCCAAGACTGTGCGAGGCCTTTCCATCCATATGCCACCAGTGGCCTAAGCGGTTAGCACACTTCTTGTAGAATGACTTTGATGTTTCAGGAGGACATTTGAACTTGTAGAAGAGCTTCAGGACGTCATCTTATGTATGCAGACGAGGGATTGGTGCTAAAAACGACACAAATTGCCACAATGGGATGGTTTTGTTTTTTGGACCCTAAAGCCGCAAATTACCAACTTTTAAACCCGTAGGATAACCGTCGACAGTTTACATAATTTGTCGACCGGTCGCCAAATAAAATTGCCGGGAGGTGAGTGAGATGAGATTGCTTAGTCACACCTTCCCGATAAGGAACACGATTGCGAAAAGTTCTCAAAAGATCACCTCACCGCGAGCATCTCCGCCCGTCCCTGCGGACAAGGGGGGGATCAACAAACACTTTAAAAGACCCATGGTCGCTTCATTTGTACATTAATTCCCTTGCAAGAAAATGGCTCCTTCAGGCGATATGGAGGCTACCCGTATTGACGAGGAAGAATATTGGATATTTGGCTATGGATCTTTAATTTGGAAGTACGTTTTGCCACTTTCTTCCAAAGCTTAGAAATGTAAGCTGATGTTTGGGGTTTAGACCACCGCCACATTTTGATAGACGGGTGCCTGGGTTTATTACTTCTTATATTAGACGGTTTTGGCAGTCTTCTTGTGATCATCGAGGAACTCCTGAAGCTCCAGGACGAGTAGTAACTCTTGTTCCTCGAGATCAATGGAGTTCGTTGGATGATGAGCATGATTCGCCTGAAGATGAAGTCACTTGGGGTATCATACCACAAAATCCATATCTTACATTTGCAGGTGTTGTATATCGGATCGAGAAGTCGCATGCAGCTGAAGTCAAAGCATATTTAGATCACAGAGAAATCAACGGATATTCAACACACTACGTCCCGGTTTACGACCACGCCGGAGCTGGAAAACCGGTTGTAGAAAGAGCAGTTGTGTATATCGGTACCCATGATAATCCTGCATATGTTGGACCTATGGGAAGCATTGATGAACTTGCAAGACATATCTATAAATCGAGAGGACCCAGTGGTGAGAACAGAGAATATTTATACGAATTGGCAGAGGCACTGAGGGAATTGAGTCCCGAGAGTAAAGATAGACACGTATGGGATTTGGAAGAACGGGTACTAGAGTTGGAAAGAGAACAAGTGCCTAACTAAGATACCCGCGCGAGACGGGTAGTGATTACTAGGCGTAAAGGGAATTAACTTAAATGTAATGGACAAGGAAATGCATGCAGAACGTCCTTTTATTATGCTATTAAAAGAGCCGAATCTTTGCAACTCGCTCGCTATGCTAATTAACCTCAAAAAACTATTTCACGCCCTCAATCTAAGCGAAATATCCACTTTCGCTACGAGGGAACGAGTACATTCCATTTGCAAATCCTTTATCATATTCAATCTGTTCCTTTTCATCATGAAGTAACCAAACATTCGCCTTACTCGCCACAGAAAACTCCAAATCTTCCTTTGTAATTGAATCCCAATATTTGTAAACCATCATGACTCCCAACAAATTGCATAACGTGGCGAAGAAGAGACCGTCCAGGTAATGTTTTGCTCCATTACAGATTTTGGAGGAAAACACGTAGAGAAGGACTTGTCCTACTACCAAGAAGAAGACGCCAAAGGCAATATCGCCTAGAGGCCATCTGTCTTCAAGAGTGTTAAGGACAAGAGCGACTTGTAGAATGACATAAACGGCTAGAAAAACAGCGTTGAAGATGTACAAAACGACGAAGAGGGCAGTAGTTGAAGTTGGTGATAGCGAAGCCCATCCTTGGAAGGTACACAGTGAGACAGCACCCGAGATTAAAAATGCACCGAGGGAAGATAATCGTAATAGCCATAGTGAGAGAGGCGTTCCGTCTTCTGCGAATTGAAATCCGACGAACCCGTTGACGAGGAGACACCAACATGTTGCCGTCGATAATCCACATTGCACAGCGACAAAGTAGGGAAATACAACACTTGACATGGGAATGACACCGGAATCCAGCATTAATGAAACCACAGTTAGGGCCATGTAGAGGTAAAAGAATGTGATGATTTCTTTTCTTCCTACTGCTGTGTATTTTGAGCGGACGTGGAAGATCATGACTGTTGTCATTATGAGAGCGGCGATGTGGATGAAGTCTGTTGCTGTTTGGAAGATGAGGGTGTTTGCGAGTTGGACGTTTCGTGCATAGCAGATGGGCTCGATGCCATTTGAGGTGCCGACTAGGGAGCAGAGTGGCAGAGCAGCTTGCTCACAGATGAAGTTGAAGGAGCCGAAGCCCATGTTTACTGAAGACTATCGAGGATAGGCGCGTAGAAAGAACGAGGATTGCCAAGAGGAAGGACGAGTAAGGTTATTCACGCCGAGAAACCGAAGTTGCTTTTGCTGCGGTGATGTTTGATGAATGAAAGGGATGGCAGGACGACTTAGGGTTGGTTGTTTATTCTCGGGAGGAAGGAAGGTGTTCGGTATATATATGGCTCGGCAAAATGGCTGGCTGAGAGTATCGACAGGTGTCACAATTGCACTAGGGTATACCCTGGATGAGTTTTGGTGAGGAGTATTGTGTGTAGATTGGGTGATGATGGAGTAAAAGTTGACAGGCTGTCCTGCCTTCTCTACTGAGGATGGGATGCTTTGCCCCTTTTTGTGAGATGACCACGCTTTATTTTTTGTATGCGAAACGCCTCCTGCATTGCAAAAGAAACGAGTGGAATGCGTGTATCTCGAGCATGATTGGCTTGTAAAAATAGGTGGCTAATTTTAAGTGGCCAATCAAGCAGCTTGACTGAGTTGATGCTGTAATACACCTCAAAGCCAAACAGGAGGGTAAATTCCGCATATAGCCGGATTGGGACAAACTGAAAATCGGGGATCGTGCCTGACGGCCTCAAACAAATCTTCAATTCGACAGACTCTAGAGGGAGAGCGGGTGAAGGCTGGCAATGTTGTATAAAGCAAATGATTGATCATGATGTTATGAAGTGCATCCAGATGAATGGATGAATGACTCCTCCGACTT